>ERZ651768.864-NODE-864-length-22339-cov-13.877055_pt1 | contig 22339 bp, 18 predicted proteins | sample MGYA00514754_ERZ651768 | MGnify/ENA metagenome assembly ERZ651768
TGCCGGCGAACTCTGTTCTTCAGGAGACAGGCGCTGATGCTTATTTATCAAATCAAGATTTTCGCAGACGGCAGAAATATTTGGAAAAAGGTAAAATGCGCCTCCAGGTTTCTGACAGCTGATTCCGGGAATTTTACTGATTTGATTCCAGATCAAATTCCTGCGCGATTCAAAAGTATCCACCATCTTTTGCACTGCCTGTTTTGACAATGGATTTTCCAGAGCTTCCCTGGCAGCTTCCTGATTGTAAGGCGGTACGCATGAGAAATAATTGATGTTCAGTTTTTTAAAAATGTCTGCTTCTTCAACAGTTGGAAAAACAGCATAGCCGATTCTCCCGCCTGTCCAGGCATAGGTTTTAGAGAAACCGCTGGCAATAATTGTTTTTCCTGCCATGTCCTTAACTGACGAAATTGAGTGATGCTGCTGTCCGTCAAAAATTATGTTTTCATATATTTCATCTGAAAAAACACGAATGTCCGGCCGGCAGTGTTCAAGAATGACTTCGGCATATTCTTCCAGCTGCGTACCAGTCGCAACTGCTCCGGTTGGATTGGAAGGGAAGTTGAGGTAGATCAGCTTTGTTTTTGGAGTTATCTTTGCTGCCAGCTCATCCGGAGAAAAAGTGAAGTTGGCGGTTTCTTCCAGATGCAGCGGAACAGGAACTGCGCCAACATATCTGATGAACAATTCGTAAATCGGGAATCCAGGACTAGGATAAATTACCTCGTCCCCCGGATTGCAGTAGACCTGCTGTGCCAGTCCAATCGGAGGCTTCCCTCCCGGAAAAACAACCACCTGTTCCGGATTTGTTTGCAATCCTCTAGTCTGGTTGATCTGGTTGCAGATTGCCTCACGCAGGGAAAGCAAACCTTTTGGATCACAGTATTTTGTATTGTCCAGGTCCAGCTGGCGCTTTATTTCATCCTTGATATGACTTGGGACCGCAAAATCAGGCTCACCAAGATTCAGTTTGATGACTTCCCCATTCTGCTGTTCTACGTGTACAATATGAGGACCTACTTTGAAGGCATTTTCTGAATCAATACGGGAATTGCGTTCTGCGAATAAATTCATTTATTATTTGTTTGTCTTTTGATTTGAATGGGATTTTTCAGAAAAATTATTCGCCTGCTGCTTTTGCTGATTGCGTCCAAAGCAAAATACTGCTGTGGCTACAAACAGAAACTGAAGGCAGAATCCGACAAATACCTGATCAAGCAGCAGTAGCGGTTCTATTCTCTGAATATTGGCAAATGCCGGAGCAAAGTCAGCTACCACAAATGTCAGAGAACCAAGCACAACAGTCAGTTCAACTTTCTCACGAAAAAAAAGCAGGAAAAAAGGCAGCAGCATCAAGGTATTCAAAATGCCCTGCCCCCACAATAGCAGAACTTTTGAGTACGGAGAAAGCGGCGGCAGGTGCAAAAGTTCCTGCAAACGATCTGACCAGAATGGGGCGGAATAACTTTCATCAAATGTAATCTGAAAAATGATAAACAACAGCATGTAGGTAAATCCGCATCCCAGCACCTTGACTGTTCCAGGAATATTAATTTCCTGCTTAAGTCTTCGCCAGAGAAATCCCGGACCAATGACCTGCTGGCTGCTGGGGAGCAGAAAAGTCACCATCATGCCCACGAAAATTGCCGCAATTACTTCCGGAATAATTTGTGACAAGAAAGCATCATTTAATGGTGTCCCCCATAACAGATGCCTGAAGGTCTGCCCAAGCGGACCAAGCGCAATTAAAAATGTAGAGAAAACGATTATTGAGCTTGAGCGTTTCCAGTATATCATATTTGCTACAGGACGCAGTGCGAATCCCAGCAGAACTCCTGCCAGGAACTGGTAAAAAAAATCCTGGGCAATTGCCAGTTCTGCATCCACCGCACGCAGCGAAAGCATTTTAGCTACCGCGTATCCCGCTCCTAGCGAAGTTGGGGCGAGAAATTTACCGGGTCCGGATGTAAGCATCTGTATATTAAATTTTTGAGTTGAGTTTTTTTGGAAACTGGCACTGTAATGGAGTAACATTTTTTAAGAAATTTGGCAAATTAACCAAAAACAGAACTATGGCATCTGCCCTATTTGAATTGCCCTCACGCACACTGGTTTCCGGCGAAAAAAATTTAAACCTGTCCCGTCCTATCCTGATGGGGATACTGAATCCAACACCGGATTCATTTTCAGAGGATTCCAGCTTTTTTGAATTTGATGATGCTTTGTCTCAGGCCAGGAAAATAATTGCTGATGGTGCTGACTGGCTTGATATCGGAGGTGAGTCTTCTGGGCCTGGCAGTACAGAAGTGCCGTTGGAGGAAGAACTACGGCGGGTGATTCCGCTTATAAAGGAAGTTCGTTCTGAAAGTGATATCTGGATTTCTGTGGACACCTGGAAGGCCGAGGTTGCACGCCAGTCACTGGATGCAGGAGCAGATGCGGTGAATGATGTGAGTGCTCTCCGTGCTGATAAGGAAATGGCTGGAGTGATTGCTGAATATCAGGTCCCGGTGATCCTGATGTACTCCAAGGATTCAACTCCACGCACAACAAGGAATCATACTGAATACCGGGATGTAATGCCCACTATTATCTCATTTTTCAGGGAGCGCCTTAAATATGCAGAGTCAAATGGAATTCAAAAAAGCCAGATTGTGATTGACCCGGGAATGGGTTTTTTCATCAGTGGAAATGCAAAATACAGTTTTGAGGTCATACGCAGGATTTCTGAACTGCATGAATTTGATTTGCCCTTGCTGCTAGGACCTTCAAGAAAGTCATTCCTTGCAGAAGTTTCAAGCGGGCGCAGTTTAAATTTTTCTGAAAGGGATTTTCCCTGCGCGCTGGTTTCCAGCATTGCCCTCTGGCAGGGTGTTTCAGTTCTGCGTTTTCATGAGGTGGAACAGGGTCGCTTGCTTATCGACACATTTGAGGCACTGAAAAACACTGCTGCCACTTAGTTTTATAGATTGCTGGCAGCAAATAATGAGTACTGAATCTATCTGAACAGTCAGTTTGTGAAAAAATTTTCTTTCTTGACAACTGAAGGCAACCTAATAGAATTGGTCAAAATCTGCTGATATAAATTTTGAATTAATTTCAGGCAGAACAATGTTAATCATATCCGAAAGCAGTTCTTCTTCTTAATCATAAGGAAGTTTTGCTTGACTGCATATATATTTCGATAGATATAAATGAACTCTCCCTTTGAAATACACAGACTTAATCCTCCCCGTAATTGGGACCGTTCAGGCCTGCCAGTGTGGACCTACCTTAACGAGGAAATGTTTGAACTGGAGGCCGAGGAACTGTTCCGGAGGCACTGGCAGCTTGCGTGTAACGTCAGCGATGTTCCTGAGCCGGGATGTTACGTCTCCTTCGACCTGGTGGGAGAACGTGCACTGATTATGCGGGATAGCGACAATCATGTCCGGGCGTTTCACAATGTCTGTCGCCATCGTGGTTCCCGTGTAGTGGAAGAATCCGAGGGGCGCTGTAGTGGCGTGATCGTCTGTCCGTTTCACGGCTGGTCCTATAGCTTGGACGGAAAATTGCGAGGGCCTGCCAAGGCTCGGACGTTTCCTAAACTGGATTCTCAGGAGTGGGGACTTAAGCCGCTTGAGATGGAAATATGGCACGGCTTTGTTTTCGTGCGTTTTAAGCCAGGACCCCAGCCTGCTGTAGCTAAGGTTTTGGAGCGGTTTGACGAGGAAATGGAGAGCTATTACCCAGCAGATCTGCTTCCCGTTGAGCCGATTTCCTGCACCACTCCAGAGGCTATTAACTGGAAATCCATCCGAGATGTGGACAATGAGGGTTACCACGTTTCCCGTGCACATCTCACCCTTAATGACTTGTATGGAAACGGTTATTTAGATGAACCGTTTGTGAAAGGTATCTGTCGTTCTTACGCCCCTTTCAATGAAGGTCCCGGAAGCCTCTGGAGCGTACGGCACTACAAGTCATTGCTGGACAAGCTTGAATCTCCGTATAATGAGCTGCAAAGGGCTTGGGTGTACCTCGGCATGTTCCCAAACCTTGTGATTGGTTTATATCCTGACTGTGTAATGTTTTACCAGGACATTCCTTTTTCAGCTCAAAGTGCTGCGGTAAGGGGGTCGATTTATAAGCGACCACAGGAAAGCCGTTCTTTACGTCTGGCCCGATATCTCTCCACTCGCATAGATGCATCTGCCGTGGAGGAGGACAGGCAGTTGACGCTTTGGTCTTTCGAGGCTATGAAGTCAAGCGGTTACGACGGAATCCTGCTTTCCGACCTGGAATACGGAGTTCGCTCCTTCCACGATGCATTGCGGGGTCTGCTCCCGGTAATGCGGCAGGAGGTCGAACCGCCTCAAGGCATGGTCTCCAAATACAACACTTCCGACAAGACACGCATTCCGGAGGCGGTGTGACCACGGCCACGCCTTGGATCGGAAGTGATTACCGAAGGGGACTGAGGCTAATAGGATTGCCCTTTGGTTATTCCCTACTGCTGCTGGCAGCCCCGTTGCTGCTTATCTTCCTGCTGGGGTTTTGGACACAGGACTATCTGGTACTGGACCGCAGCTTCAAACTCGACAACTACATCGAAGCATGGTCGCATCCGCTTTATCGGGTGCTGATGCTGCGTTCGTTGGGTATTTCGGCTGTCGTGACGCTGGCAACGGTTCTGCTTGCATACCCGATGGCTTACTTCATTTCCTTCTACGGCGGCAATCACAAGGCTCTTTGGCTGTTTCTTGTCACCATTCCGTTTTGGACCAGCTACCTTTTGCGTGTGTTTCTCTGGAAGGTGATTCTCGGTTACAATGGGGTTCTTAACAGTACGCTGGAATGGCTGGGCTTGATTGAGGAACCTTTGACGTTTATTCTCTACAACGTCAACGCGGTCGTCATTACGCTCACTCATGCCTGGGCACCATTTGCAATTTTGCCGATTTTCGTCGCGCTGGAAAAAATCGACCGCAGCCTGTTAGAATCAGCCACGGACCTTGGTGACAGCCCGCTGCGACGGTTCTTACATGTGACACTGCCATTGTCAATGCCCGGTGTGGTGGCAGCGGCTCTCATCATCTTCATTCCTACAATCGGGGATTATGTTACCCCAAGGCTGGTGGGCGGCAAGGATGGCCTGATGATTGCCAATATGATTCAGGTGCAGTTCAGCAAGGCCAACAACGCCCCGCTGGGAGCGGCACTAGCAGTGTCGGCAATGGGTATAGTCAGCATGGTGGCACTGTTGTTCGTGGCACTCAACCGTCGCTGGCTGAGAAAGCAGGGCTCATGAAAGACAGTTCCCGACCCCTTAAACTGTTTGCATACACCTACCTGGTATTTCTCTACGCTCCAGTATTGCTGCTGCCAGTGTTTGCCTTCAATAACAGCACCACTATTGCCTTTCCTCTGCAGGGCTTCACGCTGAACTGGTTCAATACCCTGGCTGAGCAGACCTCACTTCATAATTCTCTGGAAAACTCCCTGCTAGTAGCCATCAGCACTGCAGTGCTGAGTACCTGCCTTGCTGTGCTTGCATCCAGAGCTTCGGCTCGTTATGAATTCTTCGGGAAGAAGACCATTTTATCTTTCCTGATGCTGCCTCTACTGCTCCCGGAGATTATTATTGGTGTTTCACTGCTGGTGGTACTGATACAGCTGGGACTGCCGCTTTCCCTCTGGACGGTGATCCTTGGACATACCCTGATTTGTATGCCCTTCTCGATTGCTATTCTCTACTCAGCATTTGCTAACATGGACCAAAGCCTGGAAGAAGTCTCCCTGGATCTTGGTGAAACTCAATGGGGTACATTCCGGAGGGTAACCCTGCCCCTGGTCACTCCTGGACTGCTATCCAGTTTCTTGATAGCCTTTACTATCTCGCTCGACGAGTTTATCATCGCCTTCTTTCTTACAGGTACCCAGGCTACCCTGCCTGTTTACATTTGGGGGCAACTCCGTTTTCCCGCTAAGCTTCCGGGAGTTATGGCACTCGGCTTTATGCTGTTGCTTCTCTCGCTTGTGCTTCTATCTCTGGGAGAGTACTTTCGGAGGCGTATGAATCGACTTACGGGCGGAGAAGTCCAACTTGGAAAATTTTCCTGACATGCCGGATTTACATACACCTCAAACCCCTCCAGCTATTGTAGAGCTGGATGGAGTCATTAAGCACTTCGGGGATGTTGCAGCGGTTAACGGTGTAAGTGCGAGCATTCACGAAGGTGAATTCTTCTCCCTGCTTGGACCGTCCGGTTGCGGCAAGACTACCCTGCTCAGAATTATTGCAGGTTTTGAACAACCCACTGCTGGCAGCATTGCGATTGCGGGAACACCGATGCAGGGTGTTGAAGCTAACGAGCGTCCTACCAACATGGTTTTTCAGTCCTACGCAATTTTTCCGCACTTCAATGTGGAGGAGAACGTGGGTTATGGGCTCAAGCGTCTCAAGCTAGGAAAAACTGAAACGGCTAACCGGGTAAACGAGGTCCTGGCTCTGGTGGATCTGGAAGATTACAACCAGCGGCCTGCTCATGCTCTCTCCGGTGGACAGCGACAGCGTGTAGCACTGGCCCGAGCACTTGTGATGCAGCCAAAGGTCCTTCTACTCGATGAGCCTCTTTCTGCGCTCGACAAGAAACTGCGGGAACAGATGCAGGTGGAGTTACGGCATTTACAACGTACTGTGGGCATTACATTCATTCACGTAACCCACGATCAGGAGGAAGCCCTTACCATGAGTGACAGGATAGCGGTGATGTTTGATGGTAAGATAGCCCAATTGGACGCACCGCAGGAACTCTATCGCCGACCTGTTTCAAAGCAGGTGGCCTCTTTCATCGGCGTAATGAATTTCATACAGGGAGAACTGGTTCACGAAGATGGTGGAACCGCCACAGTGGATACCGGAGTGCTTGGTAAGGTAGCGATTTCTCCCGATCAAATACCATCCCCGGTTGATCCCGGTCCTGTTACGATCGGCATCCGTCCGGAAATGCTGACTATGTTGTTTGACGAGCAGAATCAGTCCGAGTTCGAGCTTCAGGGAGAAATCCATGAAAGCGCATACTTTGGTGAAATGACTTATTACACCGTCAAGGTCATTGGACTTGACGCTCCACTGACCATTTCCATTCGCAACTCCGCCGGACGCCCTGTGCTGCAAGACGGTGATTCCGCACGCATAGGCTTGGGTACGGAATCCCTGGTCATACTTGATGAATCAAACACTATCAAAAATGCAAAAAAAGAATTGTAATTTCATATCCCCCCTTCACCGTACCCCCTAATCCGAGGGAGAGGAGGAGTTGCCTGCGGTGACTGAGGTAAGGGAAATAAATGTGTCCAAAGTAATTCAGACTTACTATAATTGAATTTAATTTTCAAACAGGAGTTTTATGAAAACAGTGGGTGATGGTGCTTTTCGCCGGGAAGATTTAAATAGCCGCTCAAATGACATGACATATTCTGGCGCGCTCAGTTTTCTTCGGCGCAAGTATTCGCGTGACTTAATAGGTGTAGATGTTGCCGTGACAGGGATTCCTTATGATTGTGCCACCAGCAACCGCCCGGGAGCCCGCTTCGGACCTCGTGGAATTAGAGCCGCCTCTACTGATCTTGCCTCACTGGATGCTTTCCCATTCAACTTCGATCCATTCAAATACTTGGCCGTAGTGGATTACGGAGATGTGTGGCTGGATTACGGATATCCGCAGAAAGTTGTGGAGAAGGTAGAAAAACACGCCGACACAATCTTGAATCAGGGTACGTCTCTTTTGAGCTTCGGGGGAGATCATTTCATCACCTATCCCTTATTGCGCGCACATCACAAGGTACATGGCCCTATTTCCCTTATTCACTTTGACGCTCATTCAGACACTTGGGATGACGACGGTAAGCGGATGGACCACGGCTCCATGTTCCTGCGGGCGGCACGGGAAGGGATCGTGATTCCTGAAAAGTCGGTACAGATCGGAATTCGGACGCAAAATTACTGCACTCATGGCTTCAACATTCTGCATGCTCCCTGGGTGCATACTCACGGAGTTCAGGCTGTGATTGACGCCATTCATGACTTAGTCTCTCTTGATGATCCAGTTTACATAACTTTTGACATTGACTGCCTCGACCCGGCATTTGCCCCTGGAACGGGGACTCCGGTAGTAGGAGGATTGAGCACCACCCAGGTTTTGCCGATGATTCAGTCACTGGGTGATCTCAACTTGATCGGAATGGATATTGTTGAGGTTGCTCCGTCTTACGACAATGCGGAAATTACTTCTTTGGCGGCGGCAACCTTAGGTTATAACTACCTTTGTCTGCTGGCACTAAAGAAGGGGGCGAAGGCTGGGCATATCGGTACTCAGCTAGATGAAACACCCAGCGGGTTAGCTGCAGGCTGATTAGAAGCCGGCCTTGATCATTTCAAACTCCTTGATCATTTTCTCACGCATCTTCGAATTAATTGGCGCCTGCCAAAGCGTGTTCCTGGAATAACTTTCGATACTGCCGAACCCAAGGTCAGCAAGTGCATCTTTACCCAGGGCATTCATTGCCTTCCCGTTTGTGTGGCCATAGCCCCACTGTGTGACCAGATAAGTTGCCGAAGCATCGTTCAGCCAGGCATCCAGGAAGTCATAGAGTTTGTCCTCACTGTTCGGTCCATCCACCATGTTCACGTAGCCGCACACCCATGTGGAAGCCCCTTCTTTAGTGTCACGCTTAAGGGCTACTTTATGACCTTCTCCAGCTAAAATCACTGCGACTTCGTTCCATGCCCACGAAATAAGGATTTCTCCACTGGCCATCAGCTGGCGCAGTTCTGCAGGATCCTGCCAGTAGGTACGGACATTCTTGTGGACTTTGCGTAAGAAGGCCGAAGCTTTGTCCAGGTCTGCCTCAGAAGCCTGAGTCCAGTCAGAGATACCAATCGCCAGAAAAGCAAGGGCATAAGCATCGTCTACGTTGTCTCCTACAGAGACACGCCCCTGGAATTTGGGATTAGCGAATGACTGCAATGTGGAGGCTTCAGCATCACTAACCTGGTCTGTACGGTAAGTCATTGCAGTGGCTCCCCAATCAACTGGAATTACCCACTGTTGCCCATTAACGGAAAAGCCTTCCATATTGCGAAAGTTTGGGATTACCTTATTCCAGTTCTTAAGACGAGAGGTATCGATGGGTTCTATGATTCCAGCTTCACGCCATTTTACTACAGACTGTGAACAGGGGTGTGCCAAGTCAGCTCGAAAGCCTGCACGGATTTTCTGGAATGCTTCTTCTTCGTCCGCGAAAAAAGCAAAAGTAGGAATGCTTCCATGTTTCTTTATATATGCATCGAAAAAAGCAGGATCATCATATCCGGCCCAGTCGAATACAACTAATTCCTCTCCTCCGGCATAAGCTGTGCCACCCAGCATCATCAGGCCTATTAAAAGAACTGCCATGCGTCTGAATGTTTCTTTCATGATCTTTCTCAATTAGTTTTATATTTTAAAAAATATTGGAGATAACTGTGCTTCCCCAACAGCTTAATTGACGTCATTGTATTTCCAAAAAAACCTACAAGTCAACCTTTATTTTTGTTGAAAGATCCAGTTTTTTTGCAGCTTTTAGATATTTTTCAAACCATTACGCGCTCCCGCCGAAACGGCACCTCTTCCGGGATATCCTCTTCAAACTCTCTTGCAGCAAGGTGTCCGGAATGTACGGAAGCAGCGATGATACCGGGTGCAAAGCAATCGCCGATGCACCGGAGTGTTTTTATGCCTACCTCAGTGAGCTCTTCCTGTTTCGCCTGCAGGGCGTGGTAAAGTTCATCGTTTGGCAGGCGTTCAGTGACCAGTACCAGAGTGTCACAGTCATGACGGGTACGTCGGTCCGTGAAGACACAGGCTAATTCGACTTCCCTGGAATTCACTGAAACAAGTTTTTGCTGAGGTGCGAGTTCCACTCCGAGTTCAAGCAGGCGCGATTGGATACGCCCCTGTTCCATCGTGTTATGAGTCCAGTTGGAAATGTCTGGTGCGGGAGTTACCAGAAGCACTTTATGGCCATCCAGCCGAAGCTTTTCTGCAAGCACGCCTCCCATGTAGTAATGCTCGTCGTCGAAAATCACGACGCTCCCGCTTGCGGAAACTCCATCCATAATGTCATCCGGGGTCAGTACGGTAATATTATCCAATCCGGGAATAGGATTGCGGTGTTCCCTCGCAACGCCGTCTCGCCGCCACCTCGCTCCAGTGGCCAGAAACACATGAGAATATCCGAACTTGTCTTCCGCACTGAATTCGATAATGTCTTCTGTTCCGAGCTTACTTGAGCGGTACAGAGTAACGGTGTCCATTTTTTCAAGCAGGGTTTCCCGGTGATAGCGGACACGCCCCCATTCTGCAAGTCCTGGCAGCCTGCTTTCCCTGTGCACCCGCCCACCTAATTCTTCCGAAGCTTCCGCCAGAATCACACGGTAACCGCGTTTGCCGAGTGACAAGGCACATTCAAGTCCTGCAGGACCTCCGCCAACTACCAGCACTCCATCCTCGCTCTTGCTAGTTTCGATCCGCTCCGGATGCCAGCCGCGGCGCCACTCCTCTCCCATTGTCGGGTTCTGGGTGCAGCGCATAGGTACGGACAGCCAGTCCCCGGCTACGCATATGTTACAGCCGATGCACTCGCGGATTTCATCAAGTCGCCCCTCCTCGATTTTCTTAGGTAGAAAAGGGTCGGCAATTGAGGGCCGCGCAGCTCCGATCATGTCCATAACACCATTCTGAATCAGGGAGACCATGGTGTCCGGGGAGGTGTAGCGTCCAACGCCAACCACGGGCTTGGAAGTCAGGGATTTGACGAAGCTGATATATGGTTCCTGGTAGCCCTCCTTCTCAAAGCGGGAGGTGGCGGAATCGTTCTCCCATTCACTTATGTTCACGTCCCACAGGTCAGGAAGTTCAGCCAGCATCTCCACCACTTCACGTCCCTCGCTTTCACAGGTGATTCCCTTTGGTCCCAGCAGTTCATCCACGGCAAAACGTACCGCAATAGCACAACTGTCGCCCACTGCATCTATCGTTTCCTCCAGCACCTCCCTGAAAAGGCGCGTACGGTTTTCAAGCGAACCTCCGTATTCGTCAGTGCGCTGGTTGAATCGCCGGGAGAGGAAGTGCATCAGAAGCGTCAGGTTGTGTCCGGCATAAACATAAACGAGGTCGAAGCCTGCCTGCCTGGAACGGACGGCTGCCTGACGGTGCCACCTGCGGAAGTCCCGAATGTCCGCCTTTGTCATTGCCCGTGCCTGCACGGGATCGTAGGAGTTAACTGAGGTCAAGCTTGGTGCAATCGGCGGAATGCGGCTGTAGTGATTGGCGTTTGAGTATCCTCCGTGCACCAGTTCGATGCCAGCCAGTGCTCCATGCTCATGAACTGCCTCCGCCATTTTCGCCAGTGCCGGAATGTCGCCGTCGTCCCAGAGTCGGCCTTCCGCTGCTGAGCCGTTGTCCGAGTTTGCATGAATTTCCACCTCTTCAGTGCAGACGACTGCCCAGCCGCCTTCGGCCTTGACACCTCGCATTGCTGCAAGAGTGTTGGGACGAAGGTAGCCCATGCCGTTGCAATGCGGTACCTGGTAAAAACGATTGCGGGCCGTTACAGGACCGATTTGCACCTGCTCAAAGAGAATGTCGTAGTGTGAATCACGTCCGGTCATTTCCTGTCTTTCCACAATCCTTCACTGCGCAAGTCCTCGGTTGCCCCGAGGATGCCCTGTTCAAGGAGATTGAACATTTCGTCAATCTGCTCTGAAGTGATGATCAGTGGAGGTGAGAACACGCACATGTTTAACAGAGGGCGCACGATCAGTCCCAGTGCCTGGCAGTGCATGTCAATTCGCGCTCCAATCTCCAGGTCAATTTCCAGTGCGTCAGGATTGTCCGGACCGACAATACGTCCTTCGACACAGCCGATCAGTCCAGCACCACGTGTGTCTCCAACCAGCGGCAGTTTCCGCAGTTCCCGGAGGCGATTTTGAAAATGTGGAGTAACTTGTCGGACATGCTCCAGCAATCCTTCGTGTTCGATGATCTCCAGATTCTTGAGAGCTGCAGCAGCAGCTACGGGATGACCGGAATAGGTGTAGCCGTTTGAAAAAGACGAACCCTGTGAGTGCTCCCCGGAAATTTCACTGAAAATTCGGTCTGAAATCAGGCAGGCCCCCATCGGCACATAGCCTGATGTCAAACCCTTGGCGCAGGTTATAAGGTCGGGTTCAATGTCGAACACCTCCTTGGAAGCAAACCAGTGCCCGAGGCGTCCAAACCCTGTCACCACTTCATCGGAAATGTACAGCACATCGTGTCGACGGCATACTTCCAGACACTGCTTGTGGTAGCCTTTCGGTGGTATGATCACACCTCCTGATGCCAGCACCGGCTCGGCGATGAAAGCACCTACTTTATCAGCTCCAATCGTCAGGATTGCTGTTTCAAGGTCATTGATTTTATCCTCAAGATAATCCTCAATGCTCATTCCTTCCGTACGACTGCCGGGATTGACATCAGGAAGGAAATGCACCAGTTCGGAGGCAGTGTCCATCCAGTCCTTGTCGCGTGTTTTGCCGCTGACTGTTGCGCTGAGGTAGGTGCTGCCGTGGTAGGATTTTTCCCGCGATATGATAAGTTTTTTTTTTGGTTTTCCCCGTACGTTGTTATAGAAATGCACAAAACGGATGGCGGTGTCCACTGCAGTGGAGCCGCAGGTGGTGAAGAAGACATGTTTCAGGTCTGCCGGCGCACGTTCTGCGATTTTACGGGCCAGCAGGGCACTCGGTGATGCGCTCATGTTCCACGGCGAGTAGTAAGGCATTTTATGAACCTGGTCTGCAATCGCCTCAGCCATCTCTTTGCGTCCATAGCCAATCTGAACGCACCACATTCCTCCGGGTCCATCGATAAGCTTCTGGCCATTTTCGTCGTAAATGTATATCCCTTCGGCTGTTTCCGCGAATGTACGTGAGTTGGTCCCGACCTTCTTCATGCTTTCCCACGGATGAACGAAGTTTTCGTTGTCGAAACTTCGAATTTGTTCAAAATTTTTAAGGCTCATAAATATTCCTAATCAAGTTAAGTTAGTCCAGCGGGTGCTGGGTTTCATGGCATCACGGGGCAGCAGGATAGGGAAGCGGCCCCGTATAGCGTCGTCGGTTTTTTTGCCAAGATGGTCCGGGTAGTGAGTAGACAGAATATCTCGGGCTGTTTCATGGGCACGTTCCAGCATGTCCCTTGAACCATCCTGTTCCCAGGTTCCGGGGGCTGTGCGGTCGGCCAGTTTCGGATACAAAAACTCACTTTGCATACGCTCCAGTGTCTGGGGGTGTCCAAGGTAGTGTCCCTGCCCCATTGCGACTTCCTTTATCACATCCAAGCTCAGGGTTTCGTCGGTAACTTCGATCCCACGAATCACGCGCTGCACCATGCCAAGCATGTCATTATCAATTACCAGTGCCTCGAAGGAACATCCCATCAGGCTGCCGAGCATTCCTGCAGATTCCAGCACTCGGTTCGCCCCTGCAAGTCCAGCCAGCACGGCGCTTATCCCTTTTTCGTATCCCGCTTGTGCGTCCGGAATCTTGGAGTCAGTCATGCTCGAAGGCACCGTCGTAGGTAAGTTGTAATACTTTCCAACCTGCACCGCAGCAGCAACGATCAAGGCTTCTTCCCCGCTGCCTCCGGAGAAGGATCCTGTACGCAGGTCGCTGATAAAGGGCCAGATCGCGAAGCTCATCGGACAGCCCGGACGAATAATGTTCACGATAGTTAGGCAAGCCAGGCCTTCTGCTGTCACTTGAGCAAGCGTTCCAGCGAGCGGTGCTGGAGCCGTGGCTCCAGCCTGCGGGGCAATGGCAATGTCGTTGATCAGTCCCAGTCTGCTGGTTTCCACCAGCAAATCCAAACTGTCCTTGCCAAAACGCAGTGGTGAAACTATGGGGCAGCCACCAAAGGTGCAGAAGGGTTTTTGTGCAAAGCGTCCCTCCCCGCCCAGCACCATGTCAAACATTTCCACCGCACTCCGTATATTGCGTGCGCGGTTAAATGTCATCTCGAAGGGTTTTTCCGTCCCTGTCAAAAGCACGTAGGCTACGTTCAGGTCGTGCTCCTCCAGATCAGAAATTTCTGTGGGAATCACCGTCTGACCGAATTGGTGGATGTATTCAAGCTTGTCAGAGAGCCGGCAGGTATCGTAGAGGTCCAGCAGAGTAGAAGGCCTGAAGGTTCTGGAATCGTACTCGTAGATTGTAACTGCCTCTCCGCTTGTGGCGTAATGCACCCGATGACCACCTACTAGCAAATCAGCGTGCGAGGGATTTCGACTGTAAACCACGTACTCGCTGGCCGCCTTGGCAAGGACATCTTCAACAAGGGAACTGGGGAAGCAAAGACGTCCTGTATCAGTGAAAATACACCCTCGTTCGGTGGCCAAGTCGATCACCTCCGGGGTGGCTTCGCCTATACCCACGGTTTCCAGGATCTCCAGGGCAGCGAAATGGATTTTTTTCAGGTCCGAGTTGCTCAATGGTTTGAAGGTCCCTCCAGTCATCCCGGCATGGACGACCTGCGGGGCTTCACAACTCCGCAGCGCCTTACGAGCTGCACGACCTCCCAAGCGCATCTGTCCACTTTGCTTCCTATTTGAAATATTAACCATAATTAATTTTGCCTCCTGATTAAGATTTACTCAGGAAGATTATTTGCTCTTGCATGTAATTAGATTAGATTTAACTTTTAAATCAACAATTAAAGATTTGAGTTAAAATATTTTCTTAGTTTGTATAAATTTGGTCATTCAATCAAATAATTATAATTATCACTATCAAAAAAATGAAAAAGAGCCTGTTCATTCTTTAAAGTCAAAACAGGCGTAACACTAATCTATGCTTGGTAGTGGCGGTACCATCAGTACATTAGAATTAATAGAAAAACCAGTTAGTTCAAAATTATCAAAATATTACACAAAATGAGTCTTATCAGCTAAAAAGTTTTCTGGTAAGAGATATTTCCACCGTCCCAGAAGTCTTTGAAAAAATTATCCAGATTCCAGCTGGTGGTGAACATCAATGCAGACTGGTTGCTTGAATCCTGGAAATCCCAGCTCACCCGCATTTTTACTTCTGGTTTGCGGCTTGCTTTGTCTTCCCTGTCAGCACTCAGATAATTGGTCACTTTGTCTGTGTCGGCAGCATAAAGGGCATATTCGCTGTATCTGTCCAATGAAGTTTTGTGTCTGATAATTCCGTAAAGCTGTAAAGTCCATAAATGAAAATTATAATCATCGTAGGACACATCAAGCTGGCGGAATAAATTTTGAAATCGGTCTTCACGCAGTCCAATTGTACCATGAAATTCTGAATTCAGAGGGTGCAGCCAATACAAATCAGCTGATGAATACAGGAGCTGCTGCTCACGGTTATCCGGAGATGAAGATTCGGAAGGATTTTTTGTTTCCCTGCGTTTCTGAATATCAAAGCTGCGCCAGCTGAGTCCGGCAATTTGCTGTTCTCCAAAATGGTAATCCAGCGTGGCGCTGTTGTCTTTGCTTTTATATGTTACTGTCAGCTCCTGTTTTGGAAAAACCTGTTTGAACGGTTTGTCCTGCACATGATTAAAGCGGCCTCGCCATTTTTTCCAGCTGAACGCCCCTTCAAGATTATTTTCCACAGGATGAGGTGAGTAATATGATGTGTCATAAAAATTCTTTTCGTTGTAATAAAGATCCTGTAGCAGTTGCTGAAATCGTATATAATTCCAGGGACGCTTTCCCAGTGTGATGCTTCCGCCCTGATCTGCCTTACGCTTGTCATATTCCGGCATTCCTAGAAAGGATAACCCAATCAATTCGACTGCACGCCATTCAACTTCCACAAGATATCGAAAGGGTTTTATTTCATAAAATTCTTCCTGCCGGGCTTTAAAATAAACTGTAGCTTCCTCCCCAAGCTGATAGGGCAGACGTACCTCCAGATCAGTAAAAAGCAGATCCAGCCCCATACTTCCTCCAGACAGCCGCCATCCTCCCTGGCTTTCATACCATTCATCTTCTTTTAATTTATGGAACTGGTAGGATTTTATATCCAGAAAATTTTCCTGATTAAGATAACTATGAGAAATTCCGGAGGCGTCATCATATGCCCTGACTGCTGAAGATAGAGTTGTGATTGATAAAATACAACAGACAGTAATGGAAAGAGCAAAAGTAGAAAGACGATGCAATCTGGAAAAAAACATCTGCTTCTAGCCTCAGGTTTATGTCAGGTTTGTTTCTGTTCCAGCCTTGCCCAGGTATCACGGAGGGTTACTGTGCGGTTAAAGACCATAGCGTCCGCGAGTGAATCTACTGGATCCGGATAATAATAGCCCACCCTTTCGAATTGAAAAACTTCCTGATTTTCAGCTGTCATAATTCCTGGTTCTACCTGACAGTCAGAAAGAACCTCAATTGAATCCTGATTTATATCATTAAGAAAATTACCTTCCGGATCATCACTGCCTGGAATCGGTTTTGCGAAAAGGCGGTCGTATAATCGAACTTCCACTTGAATTGAATCTTTTGCTGAAACCCAGTGAATAATCCCTTTTACTTTTCGTCCTTCAGCTTTTGCTCCGGATCTTGTTGCCGGATCATATGTGCAGCGCAGTTCAGTCACCCTGCCTGTTTCGTCGTAAATTACCTCATCACAGCGGATAACGTAGGCGTAGCGCAGACGGACTTCTTTCCCGGGAGCAAGCCTGAAAAAATTGGGTGGCGGATCTTCACGAAAATCATCATGGTCGATATAAATTTCCCTTGAGAAAGGCACTTTACGGTTTCCCATTTCCGGGTTTTTTGGGTGCCTTGCCGGTTGAAATTCTTCTGTCTGGTCTTCAGGATAATTTGTAATGACGACTTTGAGCGGCTTCAAAACCCCCATCACACGAGGGGCTGTTTTGTCCAGAACTTCACGCGCGCAATCTTCGAGAACGCTCATATCAATATTATTCTCGCTTTTTGAAATTCCGATGCGCTCGCAAAACAAACGCACCGCGGAAGCAGGATAACCCCTGCGTCTAAGGCCGGAAAGGGTCAGCATGCGGGGATCATCCCAGCCACCTACATGTCCCTCTTCAACAAGCTGGATAAGTTTGCGTTTGCTGAGCACAGTGTAGCGCAGATTTAGACGAGAGAATTCAATTTGACGGGGAATGCAAGGTGCACTTACCTCTGCCAAAATCCAGTCATACAAAGGACGATGGTCTTCGAATTCAAGTGTGCAGAGCGAATGTGTTACACCCTCCATGGCGTCCGACAAGCCGTGAGTAAAATCATAGAGCGGATAAATACACCACTGGTTTGCGGTACGCTGGTGAGGAACTTTACGGATACGGTAGAGGACAGGGTCCCGCATATTTATATTTGGTGAGGCCATGTCAATTTTTGCACGCAAAACATGGGTACCGTCATCAAACTCACCTGTGCGCATTTGCCTGAAAAGGGTCAGATTTTCTTCAACGCTCCGATCCCTGAAGGGACTGTTCTTACCCGGTTCAGTCAATGTACCGCGTGTCTGCCTGATTTCCTCCGCACTCTGGCTTTCAACATAGGCTTTGCCCTTTGTGATTAATTCTTCAGCAAATTCATAAAGCTGTTCGAAATAATCTGAAGCGTAAGTAAGCCTCTCACCCCAGTCGTAGCCCATCCAGCTTACATCCTGCAAAATTCCTTCTACATATTCCTCTTCTTCTTTGAGTGGATTTGTGTCATCAAAACGCATGAAACAGATTCCTTTAAACTCCTCCGCAGTTCCGAAATTAAGCTGAATTGATTTGGCGTGTCCGATGTGTAAATGACCATTGGGTTCCGGTGGAAATCGTGTCACAAGACGCTGATGTTTCCCTGATGCCAAATCATCACGGATAATGCTGCGTATAAAATCTGTTGCAGGCAGGGCAGGAGACTCGTTGTCACTCATCTTTCAACAAAAATTATCAAGTTAGGATCATTTGGATATACAGCTTAAACGGGATAACCAACTGCGCGTAATGCCAGTCCTCCATGCATATTGAGCATTTTATCCCGCCATCCATAGACAATGTCATCGTCATTAAGCAGGGAAATAGCTGAGATGCAGCGAGCCCATTGAAACGCACCAAATACAATATAATCAGAAAATCCTGGAGTTCCTCCGGATAAATATTCTTGTTTTGAAAGTGTTGAACGCAATGGGGTCAGCAGTTTCTGCAGTCGGGGCAGGCGATTCTGCCGATTTGCAACAACTTCTTCCAGAGGTTTCCCAAGCAGTTTTTCTCGGCTTTCACGAAAATAGGATTGATCTTCAGGCGTCAGATTATCGTGAATGTCCAGCACCAGCAGTTGAAGCATTTCCGGATGTAAAACCGTTTCAGCCCAAAATTTAATGAAGAGAATTTCGCCATGCTCCAGTTTCAATGAAGCTGAGTCCGGATATGCAGTCTCCAGGTATTTTGCAATTTCCCATGAGTCTGCAACAGTGTTATTGCCATCAAGCAAAACCGGAACTCTTTCCTGCCCAGAAAATTTTATTTTATCTTTTTCTGTGAAGCGCCAGGGCATACACTCAACATCCAGCCCCTTGTGGGCAAGCGCCATGCGAATTCTCCAGCAGTAAGGGCTGAATCTCCTATTTTCATCAGCCCCGGCCAGGTCGTACATTTTTATCATATTAGTGCCTGATAAATTTTATTTTAAAAATCGGATAAAAAGTTTTTTTCATGATGACATTTTTATGCATAAAAATGTCGCTTATTTTGACAGAGCCGGATTCCAAGCTTTTTCAGGAACTTTAATCGTTCAGACAGTCAATGATGAAACAGGCGAATGCCTGAAAATGCCATGGCCATACCGTATTCATCGGCTGCCTCAATTACTTCATTGTCCCTGCTGCTGCCCCCAGGCTGAACGATGAAACTTACACCCCGCTTTGATGCCTGGTCAATATTATCTCGAAAGGGAAAAAAAGCGTCCGAAGACAAACTTACACCCTTAAGGCTGGAAAGCCATTTCCCTTTTTCTTCCGGTGAGAGGGGTTCTATTGGAGTCTCAAACAGGCGCTGCCAAGTCTGCAGTTCATGATCTGTCATTCCTCCTTCAATAAACAATATGCGGGCATTTGTGCGCTCTACGCTTGCTGTATTTTCCAAAAATGGAAGTTTCATAACCTCCGGATGCTGACGCAGATACCATGTTTCGGCTTTACTTCCGGCAAGTTTGGTACAGTCAACACGGCTTTGCTGTCCTGCTCCAATGCCTATCATCTGGCCATCCAGCGCGTAACCTACTGAATTAGACTGAGTATACTTAAGCGTAATGGAAGCAATTATTAAATCACGTACTGCCTCTGCAGGAATTTCTTTAGTTTTGGTTACGACTTTTGCTAACAAAGAATTCTGATTAATTTTAAGCGTGTTTCGCAGTTGAGAAAAGACTACGCCGTTCACCTCCCTGTACTCAATTTCCGGAGCTGTATATTCCGGATCAGCTTTCAAAATCACGTATTTTCCGTCTTTTTTCTCCTTGATCAGATTGAGTGCCTCAGTTTCGTATCCCGGAGCGATTATCCCGTCAGACACCGTTTTCCGGATTACAGCAGCAGTGCTCAAATCAACTTTTCTGCTCAGGGCAATAAAATCCCCAAAAGATGATAAAGGGTCAGCTCCACGTGCCCTGACATATGCAGTTGCGAGCGGTGAAAGGCTGAGGTTTTTGCAGCCGTATACATCAGCTAATTCATCATCCAATGGGACACTTACAGCAGCCCCAGCAGGACTGACATGCTTGAACGAAGCAGCAGCGGGAAGATCCAGAACTTGGTCAAGCTCATGCACCAGCTGCCATGCGTTGAGAGCATCAAGCAAATTAATATATCCGGGTTTACCGTTCAGAACTTCGTATGGAAGTCCTTGTCCGTTCAGTGAATGGACGGCCGCTGGTTTCTGGTGTGGATTACAGCCATACTTCAGGTCAAACTGATGCAGATATTTATGCGACCTTGAACTCATTGAATGCCATCGTAATTAAGTTTTGGAAGGGTCTGAATGAAGCAGTCTTAATGGTAGCTTTTCATTCTCAAAGACTCAAGGATTCTGTCGGAGGAGAGTTGTGGCAGAATGTAAATGTAACGGCAGAAGAGATTTCTTCGAGGGTATGTCAGAGGAGCGTGAAACCGAAAAGACAGAGTGTATCTGCTTTAAATGATTATTCCCAGCTGGGAATACCTGAATTCCCTTTTTTTGATTTTTTCTTCTGGAGGGGCTTTTTTGCGGAGAGAGCTGTGTTTTTCTTCAGCACTGTCTTTTTGGCTTCAGATTCAGAAATTCTGTTTTCTCTCTCCTGCTCTTTCCTCACCTCCTCCAGCCTTTCCTGAGCTTTTCTTAAGCTCAACATATCCTGGTAACGGTTGTAATAAAAGTCTGCCATGCGGCTTTCAGATATTTTATTATAAGCAAGCGCGAGATTGTAGTATGTGTCTGATTGATTGGGAACCAGCATTTCAACACGTTTAAAAGAATCAATTGATTCCTTGTAGTTGCCTATTTCGTAATATGTCAAACCCAGATTATAATGAAAATTTGGAGTTTCACTGTCTAAACTGATTGCCTTCTGGTAGTTCCATATAGCAGCATGGTAATCCCTGTGTTTCAGCGCAGAGTTGCCTTCATTAAAATATTTCAATGCGGATTTGTGGATTTGCACCTCATTTGTGCATGCACCAATCATAAGTGGAATCAGGAACAGCAAAAATAATCCGAATTTAAGTGCAGGCGGCTTAGGATACATTGAATTAAAGAAAATGGCAGAGTGCATTAAATTCCAGTTAAGTGAAGCCCTGAAAGGTATTTTCAAAAGCTGTCCGGGCATACAGGCTTGATTTTGCTCAAGGCTTGCATAATTATTCTAAAATATTTGCTTCTCAAACTTTGTGGGAAAGCAATAATGCATATTTCATACTCAATAAATTTCTGATGCATCGTAATTTTTATCTGCTTGTTTTGCTTTTTGCATTTCTCGCATGGAATGCTCCATTTGTGACAAATCAAAATGTCTTTTCTCAAAGTTATGCGGAACAGGATGAAAAGGAGGCCAAAGCGGAAAAGGAGCGGCAGAAATTTGTTAAGGAAATGCAGACCCTGCTTGACGCAGCCAAAAAATCAGGATTTTCTGAAAAGCAAATCAGGGAAATCAGTGTTACGCGTGATGGCAAGCTTGTTCACGTCTGGGATTTTCTGGAACAGGAAAAGCTGCGTCAGAAAAAAGAGGCCCTGGCCAAAAAGAAATTTGTCCCGCGGGAGCGATATTTAACAGTAATGGATATTGCCGATGAACTGGAAAGCAGTGAAACACGTGAATTGGATGCTTTAAAGGATAGAAGCATTTTTATGGGGGCGGAAGAAAAGTGAAAATTATTGCCGTTACAGGGGGTTCCGGTTGTGGCAAGACTTTCTTCACCAATTTGCTTGTGGAACGCTTGCAGAAAAAAACTGCGGTTCTTCCTTTAGACTGTTACTACAAAGATCGACCTGATCAGATCCCAAATGACAAATATGATTTTGACTCCCCTCAGGCTTTTGATTTTGATCTGTACCATCAGCATTTAAATTTGCTGAACTCAGGAGAATCTGTGCAAATGCCTCATTTTGGCTATGAAACAGGAAAGCGTGAGGCAGGCTTTACTGAAATTATTCCCGAAGAATATTTAATTATAGAAGGATTGCATGTGTTGATGTTTCCAAAAATCAGAGGGATGCTTTCCTTTTCGTTTTTTATGGATTCTCCTTTGGACGTGGCGGTCTGCCGCAGGTGTATAAGAGACATTCAGGAATACGATGTAACTGCAGAGTACAGTCTTAACCAATTCCTCAAGTATGTTCGTCCCGCTTATTTTGAATATATTTTACCCGCAAAAAAACATTCTGATTTAGTTGTTGAAAATAATTTTCAGACTCGCCTTGATTTGTTTATCGATGACTTTTTGCTTAATAATCAGTTATAATTCATCAGGACCCATTTTGGTCTGAAAATATTTTTTCCCAGAAAACCTGCTTTTCCTTTCAGTTTTGATTCCCATCTATGGATGTTTTCAAACGATATGCTATTTCCTTTTCAATTGCCGGTATAATACTCTATTTTTTTACTATCTGGGTGGAGGAAAAGAATGAGGGAATGATGCCTCACAATTTATCCAACAAAACTGAGGAAAAATTGGCAGTTACTCTTCCGCCGAAAAGGTATTATGAAAAGCGTCTTGATGTAAGTGAAACTCAGCAGCTTATATTCAATTTTAATT
>ERZ651768.865-NODE-865-length-22333-cov-34.283205_pt1 | contig 22333 bp, 16 predicted proteins | sample MGYA00514754_ERZ651768 | MGnify/ENA metagenome assembly ERZ651768
AAATCGTTTGCTACAATCCTACTAATGAGTATTTTATTCTAGTAAGATACTGATATTATTCACTGCGTCATGTCATTTCGAGCGAAGGGAGAGATCTGATAAAGTGCTGATATCTTATAAGATCCCTCACATACGTTCGGGACGACACGATAAAACTCTTGACTGTCGAGTAAACCTGTAAAACATTGTTATTAAATTATCCCAAATCTAAAATCCTGTCTTCATGCTGTAACAAAAATGTTCCAAAGTTTACGCCATAAAATTATTCTGGTTGCAGCAGTTTGTGCATCAATAACCCTGTTAGGTTTTGTTGCCCTGTACTGGCTTACATTGGAACAGCATCAGTCTTTGGACAGACACCGTGATCTCCCTGCAGTTTCCCTTAAGTGGTTTTCGCTGAATAATGCAGTCCATAAAGCCTCACTGGCACAAAAGGCCTGGATCGACAGCGGAGATTTGAAGTTCATTAAAGAACGTGACCTTACATGGGCAGTTGATATTCACCCTGCCTTTAAGCAACTCGACCTGCTTTACAAAAAGGTACGTGTGTGGGAAGGAGAACGATCAGTTGAGAGACGCGTTTTTTATGATTTGCGGTTGATGATTTTATCCCTTGAAAATCTGCAAAAAAACACAAGCGATCCGGAACAAAAACTTACTCTGGAAGAAGCACAGATTATCTGGACAGACAAGGAGTCGCCTTTGGTACAGAACATCAGCAGTCAGGTGGAAATAATGATTCGCTGGCAAACCGATTTTGCACGTCAGCAGGAATCTGAATTGCGGCAAGGTTTGTCAGGACTTGGAATCTGGATCTGGGTCGTTGCTTCTGTAGTTTTACTTCTTGTTTTGGGATTGGCAGTTTTTTTTGCAAACCGAATCACTGCCCCACTTAGAAAATTACGGGGTGCGGCTCAGCAGCTTATCCGTGATCAGTTCCACAAGCCTGCTGAAAAATCCATTGAAGTCGAGGGCAAAGCAGATGAATTTCCGGAAAATATGGATGAAGTTCAAACGTTGACAGAAGTTTTTCAAAAAATGGAGTCCGTCATCCGCGAACGTACTGAATTACTGGAAACCTCAAATCGTCAGCTTGATCAAGCCAGCCGGGCCAAAGGTATGTACCTCACCAACATGTCTCATGAGTTGCGTACTCCGCTTAATGCTATAATTGGCTTTGCGGAAGTCTTGCTTGAATCAGGAAAAGAGGAACCACTTTCGGATTATCAAATTGACCGACTCAGTAGAATTTTAAAAAGCGGGCAACATCTGTTGGAACTGATCAATTCATTGCTCGATCTTTCCAAAATTGAAGCTGGACAGATGCAAATATTTAACTCAGAGTTTCAGTTGGAAAATTTACTGCAGGATGTGATGGAATGGCTGGAACCACTTCTACAGGAAAAATCTCTTCAGTATGAACTCGTTTTCCACTCTGACACACCAATTAGGCTTTATTCTGATTCCGGAAAAGTCCGGCAGGTACTGATTAATCTCCTGGGAAATGCCATTAAATTTACTGAATCAGGAGGTCATATCAAAGTCAGTAGCATTCATGATGTAACGGGTGTTTCAATTGAAATTCAGGACACAGGTTGCGGAATTACCGTAGATCAGCAGCAGCAAATATTTGAAGTCTTCCATCAAGTCAACTCATCCGGAACACTAAAGGGGACAGGTCTTGGACTTGCGCTCGTGCAAAGTTTAATGAAATTGCTTGGAGGTTCAGTTTCATTGAAAAGCAAATACGGTAAGGGGAGTACGTTCACGCTGCACTTTCCGGCATCCAGCAGACTGAAACATGAATCCTGAAACTTAAATTACTACTTGAGTAATTTTATTAAATCTCAGCATACGGAAGCACAAATTGGAATCGGATATGCCCTGTTGGCTTTTAGCGCATGGGGTTTTCTTCCCATTTACTGGAAACTTCTTGACACCGTTCCTTCGTTAGAAATTTTAGCACACCGAATGGTTTGGTCCGTGCTTTTCCTAATGGGGTTGCTGGCAGTTCAGAAGCGTTTGGGGGAATTTCGGGATTTACTGAAGACCCCAAAATATATCTGGATGCTCCTGGGAACAGCAGTGCTCCTGGGAGTAAACTGGTTTGTTTATATTTATGGTGTAAACACGAATCAAATCGTCGAAACCAGTTTGGGATATTTTATCAATCCCTTGTTTAATGTTTTATTGGGAGCAATTTTTTTGAAGGAACGCCTCAATTATTGGCAAAGTTTAGCACTTGGAATGGCTGCTTTGGGCGTTTTGAATTTTCTCTGGGATTTTGACTCACTCCCCTGGATTGCTCTTTCGTTGGCATTCACCTTTTCTTTTTACGGTTTATTACGCAAAATGATACCAGTAAAACCATTGGTGGGTCTGTTGATGGAGACAGTACTGCTTGCTCCTTTCGCAGCAGTTATGATAGTGGTTTGGAATGTAGATGGTACAGGGAATATTGGAGGAGATTGGAGAATTGTGATTTTTTTAGTCGGTGCAGGCGTGGTCACCTCACTACCACTGCTCTGGTTCACAAATGCCGGAAAACGACTTCGCTATACTACCCTGGGTTTTATTCAATACATGACTCCATCTATCCAACTCTTAATTGGTGTGTATCTTTACCATGAACCATTCACTTCAACTCACAGCATCACGTTCGGACTGATTTGGACGGGGTTAGTAATATTTTCAATCAATTCTCTATTTGTACAGAGACCTTCATAAATTAATGCAATGAAAATATTTTATTTTGAACTAATTGGACTGATTTGTTTCTTCATTTCGGGACTTTTTTTTATCGTGGCGGGCATCCGCAGCGAAGATCTTCTTTCCACCATCGGAAGTATAGTCTGGACATTTGCCTGTGTTCTCTGGCTGATTCCGGTTTTCTCCAGGAGAGGTCAACAGAGTTAGAGAGTCTCGGTACAGGCTTGTTTTTACCCTTCCTCTGTTTACAGCCTTGAATAACACTCTAGACTACTGATTGCTATTTGGGTTGAAGCTTGTTTTAACTAATGCCTAAAATTTGTTTTCTTTCGTTTGCCCAAGTACGTATAACTTGATCAACTGCTAGACCAATAAAAGCAACACAAAGACCTAGTGTCAGTCCATTTCCTGTTCCATTTTTATCTGATAAAGCTTTTAAAATATATTGTCCTAAATCATCAGTGCCAATCATTGCACCAATAATCACCATAAATAATGCAAAAACAACGGTTTGATTAATGCCAAGCATCATGTGCGGAAAAGCTAGAGGCAATTGAATCTTAGACCATCTTTGAATTCCATTAACACCTGACATCGATCCTGCATCGTTCAAAGCTGGTGGAACATTATTCAGTCCTTCCACTGTATAACGCGTAGCAGGAATGGTCGCAAAGACAATAACTGCAATTAACACAGATGTATCGGTTACACCAAAAAGCATTATCACAGGAATCAAATAAATAAAAGAAGGAAAAGTCTGAAACGTATCACAAGCCAATAAAATAAATTTTGAGGTCAACTTGTTTTGTGCACATAAAGAGCCAACTGTTATGCCGATAATACCTGATACAATGACCCCAAAAGTCAGCATATAAGCCGTGATTAGAGCTCTATCCCACCATTCGGTCAAAGCGATAAACAACAAAAATCCGCCAACAATAAGTGCCGACCGTATGCCACCTATGATGTAACCAATACCCATGGTTAAAACAAAGGTTGCGGCAACAGGCATACTTAGATACGCAGCTTTCATTGGCATCAACACCTGCTGAATCAGAAATACATTAAAAGCTTTTAAACTAAAAAAGAAGGTGTCCCATATCCAATCAACCCCTGCTTGCAAAAAAGTTTCAGCAGTAATGCCTTTATTGTGTGGAACTATATATAAATAATTAAAACCTTCTTTAAAAAAGAAAGTTCCAACATACGCTAGTACCGTGCTTACTAAAAAAATAGCGAGAAAGATTAATGAAAATTTGTGACGCTCCATAAATGAAAGATCAGCAAAATAATCAGTTTGCTTGTTTGCCCATGCTAAAGACATTTTATCTAAAAGCACCGCAATCAACACAATACAAATACCCTGTTCTAACGCTTGTCCAATTCTTAGCTGATTAAGTGCAAGCAATAAATTAAAACCTAAACCCTTAGCGCCAATAAAAGATGCAATAACTGCCATTGCTAAGCACTGCATAATCACTTGGTTTACGCCAATTAAAATATCTCGTCTTGCGGTTGGAATTAAAACCTTAAACAAAAGCTGAAAATTACTGCAACCACTCATCATGCCAGCTTCCAGAACTTCCGGAGACACCCTTTTAAGCCCCAACAAAGTTAGACGTACCATCGGTGGGGTTGCAAAAATGATGGTTGCAATCGCACCTGCATGATCACCAACTCCAAAAAATACCATGATGGGAACAATGTATGAAAAATGTGGCATAGTCTGGGCTACATTAAGCAGAGGATTTAATGTTGCTTCAACCTTCTTACTTTTATAAGACCAAACACCTAATGCAAGTCCTAAAAAAAATGAAATCGGAGCTGCAATCATTACAAACGAGAGAGTTTCCATAGCAGGCTCCCATTGACCAAAAACGGCGATATATATCGTAGAAACCGCTGCCAAAGCCGCAAGGCCTTTACCATGAAGTTTATATCCTAAAAGAACTGCACCACCGGCAACCACTGTCCAAGGGAGTGCTGGCCAGCGTGCCCACTTATTTTCACTTACAAAATCCCAACTTGTAAAAGCAACAATGGTTTTAACCCCACCTATAAAAATTTCACGGATAAGTTCAATAAAAAAAAGCATAGCGCCTGAAATGGCTCTAGTTACTTCTTGTATTAATGGACTTTGTTCATAATCTTCAATTTCTGGGTCATAGATCTCGATGGGCATCCATTCGAACATAAAATATTCTACTGTGTTATTAATCAATAATGGGAGACCTTTGATAAGTGGAGGGAAACGCCAAAGAATATTAGTATCCGAGGGGTTAATAATTATACAAAGTACAAAAAATACAACTAACAAAAAAATAAATTGTAATAATTTAGAATGTTTTGTTAGGTAATGCATAATATTAAAATTATTCTTTATTTTCCTTTTCAGCTCTACTTCCAAACAATACATGAATTACTTTAGAAGAGTGTACGGCTCCAACAACTTTGTTATTAGAATCTATAACCGCAACTGGTTTTTCTTGACCAAGAACCTCTTCTGCAACAGTTTCAATGATTGCATCTTTAGAGACTTTTAGATCACTTAGTTCTTCAGAACTATCCAATGTATCCATTACAGATTCAATTTTAAGCACTTTCTCCCTTGGTACATCTTCAGTAAATTTGCGTACGTACTCAGTTGCCGGATTAAGAACAATATTGGCGGGAGTATCTAGTTGTTCGATAATGCCGTCTTTCATTATGGCAATACGGTCAGCGAGGCGCAGGGCCTCATCAAAATCATGAGTTACAAATAATATGGTTTTTTTTAAAACACCCTGTAGCCGGAGAAATTCATCTTGCATTTCTTTACGAATTAATGGATCAAGAGCAGAAAACGGCTCGTCTAGGAACCAAATATCAGGTTCTACAGCAAGAGAGCGTGCAATCCCTACACGTTGCTGCTGGCCACCAGATAATTGTCTAGGAAAATAATTTTCTCTTCCATCAAGAACAACAAGCTTGACCATCTCCATAGCTCTTTTGATACTCTCTTCTGTGCTATTGCCTTTAATCTGTAATGGAAAGGCAATATTTTCTAATACGGTTTTGTGAGGTAGTAAGGCAAAACTCTGAAACACCATACCCATTTTATTACGTCTAAGTTCTATAAGCTTTTTATTGCTCATTGCTATCAGATCTTGACCATCTATAAAAATATTGCCTGCAGTGGCATCAGTTAACCTTGAAATACAACGAAGAAGAGTTGATTTACCGGAACCAGACAAACCCATTACTACCAAAAGATCCCCTTTATAAACTTCAAAAGAAGCGTTGTTGACACCAACCACACAGCCCGCATCCTGGAAAGTTTTGGCATCAACTTCACCTTTTGAACTTTGGAGCATTTTTTTGGCATTCTCTCCAAATATCTTATAAACAGATTTGCACTGAATGACAGGCTGTTTATTTTGTTCTACATCAACTTGAGAAGACATAAGTTTTTTATTTAAATTTTGCTCTCATCTATGATAGATTTTGCCACCAGAAAAAATCAATATAAACACAAAAAACCCCCACACAGGCGAAACCTGAGAGGGGGTTGTTTTATAAAAAACCCCACTGGCTAAAACCTAGGAGGTTAGTTATTTATATGTTATTACATACCTGCTTGAGTAAATGGCTTCCAAACATCTCCATGGTCAGCAAGCCATTTTTTAGCAGCATCTTTATGACTCATTTTATCAATGTCGACCAGTGCAGCCATTTGACCGATATCTTGGGTCGAAAACGACATTCTTGAGAAAGCAGTATAAGCTGCCGGATGTGTTTTCGGGAACTTATAATTGGCGGCTTTCTTCAACCATCCTTTTGGTGAGCCACATCTACCATCGCCACCATCGGCTTTTCTGCATCCATCAGTATATTCTGGAAACTCGATAAAGGTAAATCCCTCAGCATCAGTAAAGTTAGGGGTCCAGTTAAAGATAATAGTAGCACGACCTTCTTTCTTCGCAGCAGCAAGTTCAGCCCAGAGTGCATCAGCACCTCCAGCAAACTTAACTACGTATTTACTACCCAGCCCTAGTGCCTTTACACGTGCAGGCATTAGGTCGCCATGCCAACTTTGAGGTCCCTCTAACCAACGACCTTTACCACCAGAATCTGGTGTTTCAAATGCCTTATGACAGTTTTTTAGAGCTTCCCAATTTGGAAGACCGGGACATAATCCTTTATCAACGACCCATGTAGGCACGCCCATTTCTTCTAATGTCGGTGCTGAATGATCTCCTGCATCAATGACACCGCCTTTTGCCATAGCATTGTAGAACGACTTACCAAAACTAGACTGCCAAACTTCATGAGATATAGTTACATCTCCGATACGAATGGCTTCATAAACTGCCTGAGAATCAGCAGACTTATACTCCACATTGTTACCCATGCTTTCAAAAATTCCACCAATAACGTAAGCCATTACCACCTGGCTTGACCAGTTATGTGTCGGGATTACAATGGGTGAGCTGCTGTCAGCAGCACTTATTGTGCCCGCACTAAATGCGAGTATGATGCCTGCGACAATGGCACCAACTGTTCTTTTTATAGTACACATTTCTTCTCCTTGTTACTTATTGATTTAGATTTAATTAACCATCATCTCATTAAGATAGAAAATTTCTTTAACTACAAATTGCATCTGATCATAGTAAACTGTCCTCCTTTAATAAATTTAGTTGCAACTAAGAAGATTCGGAATTCAAAGAAATCCATGAACTTGCACTGATCCCTCACCCTATTCTACATCAAAAAACCAAACGTGAACACCCGTTTAGTTCTGGTGTGACACTTTATACGAATAAAAAATGCATGTCAAGCGTTTTTTATATTTTTTCTTTTATTTAATTTTTTTCTTGACACAAATAATCCCATCTAGTATATTTTGTATATTGCTACACAATTCAGTGTGGCATTATTAGGAACACCGACAGTGAGTTATTCTGTGAGTATCTTTGAAAAAACTGTCTGTGTTTTAACCTTGAAGTAATTTGGAGGTTATATGGGTTATGATATGACTATGGAAATCTCTGCTCTTAACGAGATATTCGTGGAATTTTATTACTGGATCACTGTGCCTTTAATGTTCCTGATTCACGTTGGCTTCTGTTTGTACGAAGTCAGCATATCAAGAGCAAAGAACCACATACATACCTTGATGAAGAACGCAATGCTGATCCCAATGGTAACTATTACCATGTTTTTATTCGGTTTTTGGATTTACTTTGCGGGTCAAGGGCCTTTTGGTGACTTCGCTGGGGGATCCACTGGCTTGCCATGGGATGCAACTATGGGTTCGAACTTTGGTGATCACATAATGGGTGTATTCTGGGCGGCGTTCCTCCTGTTCTCGTGGACTGCTGCTTCAATTGTTTCCGGTGCAGTGATTGAACGTATTCGCACCGGCGCTTTCCTCATTCTGGCCGTTTTAGTTGGTTCCGTAACTTGGATGATTGATGCGGCATGGGGTTGGAGCGCAGGCGGATGGATGGTTACTGATTGGGGCTATCACGATGCATATGCTTCTGGTGTTATTCATGGCATCTGTGGAGGCGCGGCACTTGGTATCCTGGCTGTGTTGGGACCGAGAATCGGAAGATTTGCTCCGGACGGTACCCCGCGTGACATTCCTCCGCACAACCCATGGTTTGCGGTCATCGGCCTGTTTATAATTTATACAGGATTCTGGGGCTTTTATGCAGCGTGTAACGTTCCCATCATAGAATTCGACGGTGTCTGGACAGCAACTACTATCTATGGGACACCAACTACCCTTAGTACAATTACGTTCAACTTCCTCATGTCCCTTGCGGGTGGCTTGATGGCTGGGTACTATATGTCCAAGGGAGATTCTTTCTGGACCTTTTCCGGAGGACTGGGTGGAATCATTGCTGCTTCCGCCGGAAATGACCTCTATCACCCACTGCAAGCGTTCCTGATTGGCATTGTTGGGGTTTGGGTCGCTTACAAACTCCACTACTGGGTTGAGCGCAAGTTCAAGATTGACGATGCCGTTGGTGCCGTTGCGGTACATGGATATGCCGGCTCTTTCGGAGTGATAATTTGCGGATTCATGCTCTGGGGCTACCCTGCAGTGCTTGACGGTTCAGCTACGATTAACCCGTTGGGACAAATCGGCGGCGCAATCATTATGTTTTTTGTGCTGGGCTTCATCCCGACTTTCATCGTCGCAAAAATTTTGAACGCGATGGGAATTCTTCGGATTCCAAAGGAAATTGAGATAGCAGGGCTGGATTACGTGGAAGATCAAGCAAGCGCTGCAGCCGGGGAAGTAATCGTCAACGCTGAATTGGCAGAATCAAACGCTAGTTCCTCTTTATAACTTTTAAATGGAGAATGTTATGAGTACTGGAATAGAAAGCTGGCATGTAAGTGCTGAAAGTTTTAAAGAAATGAGTGGTGCTATGGGTCCTTTTGTCGGTTCAGAAGTAATCCTGACTGTCGTTGTGGTGGCTGTCTGGATTGGCTGGCAAATCTGGCAGATCAAGGCTGAAAATGCTGGCTATGACGAGCAAGTGGCAAAAGGAAACTTGCCCAAAGCGGGATCTGGAGACTAAATCATCATCTGACATGATGAGTGATTTGAGCTCTGTCAAAAAATTAACGTTGCCGCACCATCTGTGCGGTGACGTTTTTTTATATGGTCTTTTCAGAAAAACATAACGGCCAAGGCAAATAGGTGTCGCCAATGAATGGCTAATTGCGGTTTTTGCCATGGGTCCTGTTGATTCCCGTAATGGGGACTCAAACCATGGTTGCGATCCCCACGTTCATCCCCCTAGACATCCAGTGCATTCTGTCGCTCCCACTCGGAAAAGTGCTGCATATATCGGTTCCACTCATCCATCTTTAGTTTGAAATAAGAGTCAGAAAACTCTGAACCGAGAATGTCGCGCAAGGTCTTGTTTTTCTGAAAAGCTCGCAGTGCGTCCAGTAGATTTAAGGGCAATTTGGGAGCGTTCTGTACCTTGTGTCCCTCTGCGTACATATCAATGTCAAGTCTCTTCCCTGGATTGGCCTGATTTTCTACACCCCAAAGGCCTGCACCAATGAGAGCGGCCTGCAGCAGATAGGGATTCGCTGCACCGTCCGCGAGGCGTACTTCGATGCGATCCGAGTCGGGAATACGAATCATGTGGGTGCGGTTGTTGCCTGAGTAGGTAACAGTATTGGGGGACCAAGTGGCTCCGGAGGTTGTACGAGGGGCGTTGATGCGCTTGTAGCTGTTCACTACAGGATTGGTGATAGCGGCCATGCTTTCTGCATGCTTTAGCAACCCACCAATAAAGTGGTATGCCAATTTTGATAGACCAAGTTCTCCATTAGCGTCCTCCATCAGGTTCGTATTCCCGTCCTTACTCCAGATCGAAATATGTGCGTGACATCCGTTCCCAGTCAACGTGGGCAATGGCTTGGGCATAAAGGTGGCGCGGAAACCGTGTCGTTCGGCAATCGTCTTGGTCATGTACTTGAAGAAGGTGTGTCTGTCAGCAGTTGTGAGGGCTTCTGAATAATCCCAGTTCATTTCAAACTGACCGTTCGCGTCCTCGTGGTCGTTCTGATACGGTCCCCAGCCGAGCGTCTGCATATGGTCACAGATTTCCGCAATCAAGTCATAACGCCGCATCAGGGCCTGCTGATCGTAACAGGGCTTGGGCTGCATATCGGCAGAATCAGCAACCGCTGTTCCTTCGGCCGTTAGGACGAAGTATTCACACTCAACTCCAGTGTTCACAAGATAGCCCTTGGCTTCCGCGTCGGCGAGAACTTGTTTGAGTACCGTGCGAGGGCCATGCGCAACAACTTCCCCACCAAGATAGATATCGCTGGGCAGCCAGCCAACCTCCGGCTTCCACGGCAACTGAATCAGCCGCTCTGAATCAGGAAGACCGAACATATCAGCATCAGCTGGAGTCATATCGAGGTGTGCCGCAAAGCCCGCGAAACCCGCACCGTCTTTCTGCATACCAGCAATCGCACTGGCGGGAACTAGCTTGGATCTAACTACACCAAACAAGTCCGTAAAACTGATTAAAAAATACCTAATACCCTTTTCCTTTGCTGTCTCTCTAAGACTAGTGCTCATTTTCCCTTTTTGGTTTGTTATAAAATCTCCGCCCAGCTTCCGTTACATTCGCGGGCTAGGCGGATAGTAGTTTGTATCAATAGAACATATTTGAACCCTTGGTCCTCATCACACTTCGTGGTATTGCCCCTTCTAATTAAATACAGCAGTAAGCCAACCCCTATAGATAAACTGCATCGAAATGCTACAGAGATGAAGCTGGAATGACAAGGTTTTTATTAATTTTTGAGATTTTTGGCTTGACCTAAAAAATCTGTTAAATGATACTTGCGCTCGTTGATGTAAATAGTAAATTCATTTTGAAGAATAATTTCCACAATGGATATAGCAAACTTAACAACAACTTCTCGCATTTTGGAACCGGGATTACGCAAGTACATGCCTTATGGTATGGAACGCTATCAGGTTCCGGCAATGGGCACGATTGTCGTCACTTTATCCCCAGAAGACACCTTAACCATTCGTGATCCGGAAGGACGCCAAAGAGGTGAACTTGTGGTCTTCGGAGATGGTGGCCGCGAAGACGCTGAATCACTGGGTACCAAATCCACCAAAGAAGCTTCCGGACTGAAAAGCGTTCTCAGTCGCAAATCCGAAAGTGCAAAAAAAGTTCTAGCTGGGCTTAAGCGACGAGGATTGAATCTCAGTAAAATGAAAGCCGTTCCGCTCTTTTCTGAAGATTCTCTTCCGGACGAAGAAATCACTTTTTTGTCAAGCCGCGATCTTACCTGTGTCATTGCCGCACTTGGCGAAGACATGACTATAGAGGAACAAACGTCACCCACAGATTTGATAGCTTTTATTCAAAGGGCGAATCCTAAATCCGCTCCAATTCCGGATTTACCGGAACCGCTGGCCGATCCCCGATTGGACATGCGGATTGACAACAGTACTGCGCTTGCTTACGAAGTCAAAGCAGGTGAGTTTATCCAAATAATGGATGTCGCCGGAAGACAGTGTTCAGATTTTCAAGCCTTTAAAGTCAACCAGTTGGATAAAGGAATTGAATGCAGAATTGATACAACCATCACCCGTTCATTTATGGGTTCGGCCTATCCGAAGCCGGGACTCCACTCCAAATTCTTCAATCAGGAAGCCGAACAATTTCTCGAAGTGGTCCATGATACAGTTGGACAGCATGATACGTTTGGACTTGCTTGTACCCCAAAATATTACGATGATTACGGCTATTTCGGTCACATCAGTTGCACCGAAAATTTTAATAAAAATCTGTCTCCATACGGAGTTAAGAAGAGGAGTGGATGGCCAGCAATCAATTTTTTCTTCAATACAAATATCGATGCTTGTCATGTAATTCATTCGGATGAATCATATTCCCGTGCAGGAGATTATGTACTGTTACGGGCTTTAACCGACATGGTGTGTGTTTCTTCCGCTTGTCCGGACGATACTACCTGTGCCAATGCCTGGAATCCTACCGATATTCATGTAAGGGTTTACCCGGACAAAAACATTTTCTCTAAAGCCATAGCCACCAGAATGACTCCTGACGCCGATGCTAAAATGACTCAAGAAACTGCTTTTCATCCAAGAACTTCCAAACTCACCCGGAATTTCGTGGAATATAATGGATACTGGCTTCCGACCTGCTACACCAATGGCGGGGCGGAAGATGAATATTTTGCCTGTCGCGAAAAAGCGGTGGTAATGGACTTGTCTCCCCTACGGAAGTTTGAAATACTTGGGCCGGATGCTGAACTTTTGATGCAATGGGTCCTCACCCGTAACGTACGCAAACTGGCCGTTGGCCAAGTAGTCTATTCCTCCATTTGTTACCCTCACGGTGGCATGATAGACGATGGAACGCTGCTTCGTCTCACTCAGGATAATTTCCGCTGGGTTGGAGGAAGTGATTACGGTGGTGAGTGGATGCGTCAACAAGCCAAAGAAAAAGGCTACAAAGTCTGGGTGAAGTCTTCAACAGATCAACTACACAATATAGCGGTACAGGGACCGAAGAGTCGAGAAATTCTCAAGGAGGTTGTCTGGACACCGCACACACAGCCTAAGCTGGAGGAAATCGGTTGGTTCCGCTTCACAATTGGACGAATTGGCGATCTGAATGGAGTTCCAATCATGGTTTCACGTACAGGCTATACCGGTGAGTTGGGTTACGAAGTCTGGTGCCATCCCAAAGATGCCCCTAAAGTATGGGACGCAGTGTGGGAAGAAGGCCAGACTCATGGTTTGAAACCGCTTGGTCTGGACGCGCTGGATCTGGTTCGCATCGAGTCAGGATTAGTTTTTTCCGGAAATGAATTCAGTGACGAGACAGATCCCTTTGAAGCAGGTGTTGGTTTCACAGTTCCTATGAAAACGAAGGAAGATGATTTCGTTGGTAGGGAAGCTCTTATCAGTCGAAAGGCTAATCCTCAGCGTAAGCTTGTGGGCCTTGAACTGGAGGGTAATGAGCCTGGTGCGCATGGTGACTGCGTTCATGTTGGTCGTGGCCAGGTTGGCATAATTACCAGTGGAATGCGTTCACCGATTCTGCGAAAGAATATCGCGCTTTGCAGGATTGATGTAACGAGTTCAGAAGTTGGAACAGAGGTTCAGGTAGGAAAGCTTGATGGCCACCAGAAACGTATTCCGGCCAGGGTTGTGCCCTTTCCATTCTATGATCCGGAGAAACTTAAGCCACGCTCTTGACTTTTTGAAAAATTAAAAATAGACTCAAGCGCTTCTGATTAGAAAACACTGAAATTTGAAACTATTTTTGTTTTTAAATAAATTAGTAGCGTTTTTGTAGTTTAAATTTGTACTTAATTCGGTGCTTTTTAAAAGATTGAAGCTACTGATAAACTTAAATTCTTTAATTAAGGAGTTGTCATGACAGATTTGGAAGCATATGTAAAGACTGAAGGCAGAGATGAACTGGTAAAACAAGTCCGCTCAAAGATTAAAGAGCTTGGAATTACATACATTTATTATCAATTTATATCAGTCACCGGACGTATTGTGGGAAAGGGAATTCCGGCTGACCACTGGGAGCGCACCGCCGAAAGGGGTTTTCAGCTGGTGTATGGCTCTACCGCCAACCTTTTTACTGACCGACATGGTGATTACATAGGATATGGTCCGGAAGCAATGGAACTTGTCGGTATTCCTGATCCGGAAACCTTCTGCCAGCTTCCCTGGGACAAGCGGGTAGCGCGAGTGTTCTGTGTCTGTTTCCGGAACCGTGAAGAGCGAGAGAATCCAGGAGCAGCATTGACTTCGGATTGCAGGGGGAATCTCAAACGATTCCACAAGGAGTTTCGGGACAAATACAACATGGATTTCCGAGTGGGTACCGAGCCGGAAATGATGTGGCTCAAACAGGGAGATGACGGTAAGCCCGACGGTGGTTTTTCCGAACCATACTGCTACCATATTGATCAGTTTGAATCTTTACGTCCGGTTTTTATGCAGGTAATTGAATATTGCCACGCAATGGGACTTGATATGATCCAGGGTGACCATGAGGACGCCCCCGGTCAGTTAGAGTTAAACTGGACATACGATGATGTGGTCCGCAATTCAGACAGGCTTTCTACTTACAGACAAATATGTAAACAAGTTGCTCGCGAGAACAAACTGATTGCCTGCTTTATGACAAAGCCTTTCATGGGAGTCTCAGCTTCCGGCTGCCATACAAACATTTCCCTTTGGAAGGGAGGAAAGGAGTCCGTTAACAAGCTCCACAACGAAATTCTTCCTGGAATGGATGATGTTTTCACTTACCGCACCGGTGGTGATAACACCTTCATGCCGGACACCGACGATCCGCAAATGCCGGGCAAGGTTGGTTTGCAGTGTGTAGGAGGCATCGTTACTCACCTTGGAGCACTAACTGCTATAGGAAGTTCCACCGTCAATTCCTACCGCCGTCTCTGGGATACTGGATTCTGGGCGCCAGTCTTTGCCGACTGGGGTTATCAAAACCGAACCACCGGCCTGCGAATTTCCGCACCGGGACGCTTCGAATATAGGTCCGTAGATTCAATGGTCAACCCCTACCTGATGGGAGCTGCTCTGCTTAAGACATTCGAGGATGGAATTGACAACAATATTCAACCGGGGCCACCTGAAAATCGTAACATTTACCAGGCAATGGAAGAAGGCAAGCAGGTCAAGAAACTGCCAATGTCATTGGGAGAAGCACTTGACCGCTTGGCCAATGATGAAGTTATTAAGTCTGCCATGCCGGACGAGATGTACAAGATTTACCACTGGTACAAGAACGATGAGTGGGAGAGGTTCATGCACACAGTCACAGAATGGGACGTGGAGACTTATCTTGATTGTTTACCTTAATTTTGGAATACAGTTAAACTCTGCCAGAAGGGGGGGACTGAAAAGTTGTCCCCTTTTTTTAAAGCAAAAAGATTTTATTAATCACAGAGAGGAGTAATTAATCATGTGTGGTATTGCAGGAATTATCCACCGGGGGAAGCCCGGAAACATCGGAGGTGAGATAACTTCAATGCTTCGTTCCTTGAAGCACCGTGGTCCGGATTCCACCGGATTTGCCGTATATGGTGTTCCCGGAGAGAATCAATATGTGATGCGGTTCAAAGTTGCAGAGCAGGAAGATGTCAGAAAAGGCTTCGACATCCATCAGCAGATTAAGGATCGCCGAGCAGATGTTAACAGCAGGCTCAATGAAATTGGGGTCGAAATTCTCTCTGAAGAGGAAGCGACTGAATATGCTTTCCGCTACACCCTGCAGTATGACGGTGACTTACACCATATGGCGGATTACATCGAAGACATCGAGGGTACAGAAATCATGTCTTTGGGGCAAGCATTGGAACTGATCAAGGATTTGGGAGACGCTGATGTGGTTTCTGAACAGTACAGTCTTGGAACCTTTAACGGCAGCCACGCGATAGGACATACCAGAATGGCCACCGAATCAGATGTTGATATACGCTCCGCTCATCCTTATTGGGCCTATCCGTTCAATGATGTCTCAGTGGTGCATAACGGGCAGTTAACTAATTACTGGAATTGGCGTAGAACACTTGAACACCGTAGACATCGTTTTATGTCAAACTGTGATTCAGAGCTGATAGCTGTGTACCTAGCTGACAAAATGAATAACAATATTGATCTAGAAGAAGCAATGCATGATTCGTTGGATGAACTTGATGGTGTTTTTACATATGTGGTGGCAACTTCTGACAGGTTGGGTATGGCCAAGGACTTTATGGCTGCTAAACCGATGGTTCTTTATGAATCAGATGACTTCGTAGCCCTAGCTTCTGAGGAAGTCGCCATTCGCAGTATCTTTCCCCATGAAATTGACACATTTGACCCCTATGAAGGAGAGGTAAGAGTATGGCAGCTTTAGATAAATCTTTTGACGCTGGTTTACACTCTGAACAGCTTAGTGGGAGAACACAGCAAACATTCTTCTCTGCAACTGAAGAGGAGAACTTTGTTTATCCCTATAATGCATTTACAGTTAACCGGGACAAAAAGACCGAGTTTGATGCACAAGATCTTGATAGTAACACAATCAATCTGAAAATCCGTGAATTGATGAAAGAGGGACACGGGCACATTGTTGTTAAAAACCCACGTGCCAAGCATTCCATTGGGGTAGGAATACTCAATCGCCTCACACTCGACTTTGAAGGTAGCCTTGGTTACTTTGGTTGCGGTTTGGTTGATGGCCCAAATATCCGCATTTCTGGACGTGTTGGTTGGTCATTCGCTGAAAATATGATGGCAGGAACCATAGTTGTAGAAAAGAATGCTGGATCAACCTTTGGAGCGGCAATTCGCGGAGGAGATCTGGTTTGCAAGGGTGATGTTGGTTCGCGTACTGGCATAGACATGAAGGGAGGTACAATTATCGTTGGAGGACGTACCGGAACCCTTACAGGTTTCATGATGCAACGAGGTCGAATGATTATTTTGGGAGACGCAGGGCCAAATTTAGGTGATTCAATGTACGACGGCACAATCTTTGTCGGTGGAAAAATTGCTTCACTCGGTGTCGATGCTGTTAAGGGTGAAATGACAGGTCTCGAAGCAAAATGGATAGAACGCAAGCTTTCTCTTTACGGGCTTGAAGCACCAAATGGTGCGTCTAAGTTACAGAAAATCGTCGCTGGCAGACAACTGTGGAATTACGATAACCTTGAGCCGACTGAAAAGAAAATCGTGCTTTGAAAACAAAAAATTTTTAAGGAGTTTTTCCGTTTTCATTAATTTTTCATTAAGAGAAACACTATGGAAGAAAATAAATCAGTCCTCGGTCGGAGCTTCATTTTTAAGCCTGAGGTAATTGATGATATTCATATTAAGTCAGAACTGGGACGTTACCGGATGCGAGGAATGTCATTATTCAAGAGAATACCTACTTGGGATGACCTGACATTCCTACCGGGAACTCTGACACGATTTGTAATCGAAGGTTACAGAGAAAAATGTCTGACAAAAACAATTATTGGGCCAAGAGCCAAGCGACCACTTGAATTGGACATACCAATCTATATAACCGGAATGAGTTTTGGTGCCCTTAGCTATGAAGCAAAAACGGCACTGGCTAGAGGGGCAACCATGGCAGGTACCGCGACCTGTTCCGGAGAAGGTGGAATGATTCCGGACGAACGGCGTTATTCTTCAAAATGGCTTTACCAGTGTATTCAGTCGCGTTACGGCTTTAACCCTCATCATCTGAGACTTGCTGATGCGTGTGAATTTTTCATTGGACAGGGCTGCAAAGTCGGATTGGGAGGACACCTGATGGGTCAGAAAGTTACAGACCAGGTGGCTGAAATGCGTTCATTGCCGGCAGGCATTGACCAGAGATCACCGGCACGTCACCCTGACTGGCTCGGACCTGATGATCTGGCCTTAAAAATTCAGGAAATTCGCGAAGCGACCGACGCTCAAATTCCAATACAACTTAAGCTTGGTGCAGCAAGAGTATATGATGATGTGCGTATGGCCCTTAAGACGAATCCGGACAGCATATATATAGATGGAATGGAAGGTTCTACCGGGGCAGGACCACATCTTGCCACGGAAGAAACCGGAGTTCCAGGGATTGCTGCTATCCGACAGGCACGCAAAGCTTTTGATGATTTGGGCTATACTGGAAAAGTATCACTGGTCTACGCTGGAGGTATTCGCAATGGTGCAGATGTGGCAAAGGCAATAGCCCTGGGAGCAGATGCTGTGGCTATTGGCCACTCTGCGATGATGGCTCTGAATTGCAACAAAGACATTCCTGACGCAGACTACGAAAAAGAAATGGGGGTGAAAGCGGGTAATTGCTACCACTGCCACACTGGTCGCTGCCCTGTCGGCGTGGCTACCCAGGATCCTGAACTACGCAAAAGGCTTGACCCAGACAAAGCCGCAGAGCGTGTTTATAATTTTCTTCACTGCCTGACAATCGAATGTCAGATGATGGCACGAGCCTGTGGAAAAACAAATGTTCATTCACTTGAACCGGAAGACCTGGCGGCCTTGACTATGGAAGCATCAGCATTGGCCCAAGTTCCTCTGGCAGGTTCACAGCATACTGTCGGAAGACCGGACATGCATCGTTATTAAACTTTAAATTTTGCCTTTTTGTACAACTACACAGTAAACATTCTTCTATAACTTAAATTTGATTTTAAAGACATGAGTAAAAAAGATGAACTGATTCCGGAGGACTTGGGAACCGAGCGTGAAAAAGAGATAGGTCAGCATATCGGCTACCGCTATGATGTAAACCTTGTGCCTGATTATGACCGGCTGACTCCATTTCTTAAAAAGTACCTTGAAGTCATGCAATGGGATGATCTGAACTGGCTGGAGGACGTGCATATGGGATATGAGGAGGATCGTCCTGCAGTATTCGACAGAAATATAAACGGTTGGGTTACGGTTCCAGAAGACATGGATCTTCCCGATAACCAGCAGGACAGGGACATGATCGCACGTGAACTGTTAATCAAGTTCCAGATGTCCCATCGCCATCCTATGGTGGTACTTGAGGATAGCTACGGAAAGTTCTGAACAGGGACTTTCAGGATAATCAACAGGATTGAGTCCTTAGAATGGAGTTGGTTCAGAAACAGTTTTAGACCAGTCTGGCTTAAAATGGAGTACTTTTACCTCGGGTGAGAGATTGAGGTTGAAAAGATAGTTGTGCCAGTAAGTGAACTCATACACTGGTTCATTTTTTTGTGATGCACTAACATAGCAGGGAATTTTGAAGGCCTGTTGCTGGTAGTCGAATTCCATAACACAGTACTTATGTTTCTCAAGTGCTTTCACTCCCTTTGAACTTTGAGAAAAAATCCCGGACATCACACCACTGAATTCTTCAACATTTTGATAAAACTTCGCTGAAAGCAGCTGCAGGGCTTTAGTGTATCTTTCCTGTGGATCCTGGGTTTTAAGGGCCATGAAGCGGAACTGCTTGGTGGTTTGCTGTGGCAGATTCGGAAAAAGCAACAATGTCGCTGCAGAAAAAACGACAGTACCATTCTCTAATTTAATACGAGGCTGCATTCCTCCATTAGGTCGTCCATTCTCACTTCGCAGAGCGTATTCACGCAAACGGCACTGCCAACCTATGAAGTAGTTCTGAATTGGTAGCCGATCATTTTCAGGAATGTAATTTCTCTCTGCAGAACCTGCTTCCATAAAGCCGTTTTAACTTTATTAAATTATGCACGAAGCAGCTCTTGTCTAACTCCAGGGAAAAGGACTGTTTGAGACAGGATGCAGCTTGCCTTCTTCGAATCGGGAGAAGCGAAACGGTTCAAGCAGCTTACTTGACTCACCCATGATATCTGACGCTACAAGCTTGCCCACACCCAGCATCTTGTATCCATGGTTGGAGTCTGCGATAACGTAACAGTTTTCACGGTACACGTCAAATACCGGGAAACTGTCCGGTGCCATCGCTCCAATCCCGCCTGAGGCATACTCATTGCGGTAAAGGTGCCGGGTATCCTCAAAACGCTTCTGGCAGAATGCAAGGGCAGCGCACCACATGTCAATGAAATCTTTGCCTACCACAAAATCAGGGGATTCCGTGCCGTATGGGTCCACACTGAAGTTTTCGTCGGCTCCATTGACATCATAAGGGGCAGCACCACCCTGAACCCCGTCGAAACTGAAGTCGGGTTTATAATATATACCCCACATCTTGTCAGAGATCAGGCTGCCGTCTATGTCTGAATAAAGTGGGGCGTCCGTATCAACATGAATAACCGGCGGCATTTCTCCTTCATTAGTCGTGAGCATCTTCGGATCAACACCCAGCGTGCCTTCCTGAAGGCAGTAATAACGCCACATCTGAACGTCTTCGTGAAGGGTGTCACCATCCCTGACATTGATCTTCGAAGGCAAGTCAAGCATCTTCCAGAAGGTGTTGACCCAAGGTCCTGCTCCAACCACTACATAGTCCGTTTGTATGGTACCCCTATTGGTTTCCACAGCAGAGACAGAGCTGCCTGAAAACTGCACTCCAGTTACCTCGACGTTACCTATAATTGTGACTTCCTCGCTCTCTGCCTTGGCGGCCATTCCCTGCAAGCACTTCATATTGTTGGAGTAGCCCCCCTTCTTCTCATGCAAGACCGAAGTGATGCCCTTTGCCTGCCAGTCATCAAAAATTCCTTGCATATAAGCCATTGAATCCGCGCTGCCTTCGACAAACTCGGAGGGATAGCCGATCGCCTTCTGCTGTTCGTAGATGCTCGCTACATCAGAGTGCATCACCTCCGAGCTGATCTGCATATAGCCTACCGGATGGTAGCTGTAAGCTTTTGGATCGCTCTCCCACACTTCAACACTGTGCGCCATCAGTTCGCGCATTGCAGGCTGGAAATAGTTGTTGCGTACGACTCCACAGGCAATTCCGGAAGCCCCGGCACCTATACCTGATTTGTCAATTACAAGGATATCTTTCCCGCTGCCTAGTGCCCGTTTTTTTAATTCAAGTGCTAAATGATAAGAAGTACTAAGACCGTGCATTCCTGCACCAATTATCAGGTATTTTGTATGACTAGGTAACATACGATTTTCCTCCTTTAGAGAGAGAATGTTAATTGTTGAGAATTTAGAACTAATACAAACGTAAAATTATGCATTATTTATACAAATATCACAAGCTTGAGTGCTCACTTTTTACTAGGATTAACTAATAACATTCCGGCAAATTACACCTGCGCCACCACAAGTTTCAGAATGAAAAAATTTTCATATTATGATTTACAAAATTTCTCTCTTATATTAGGGAAAGATTTAAATTGGTTTGATTTCACATTCGGAGAAATATTTTTCACAATTAGAAAGAATAACGTGCCTCGAAGAAAATCCGGTCGTTATCATTCAGACTCTGAAAATACAAGCTGTCACCTGGCTGATATATCATGACACCTCCCTTGACTGAGAAGGCATCCATCACATCATATTCAAGAGAAGCGCGATTCAAACCTCCATCCTTCCCCCATTTCCCGATCATCATTCCAAAGAGTTGCAGATGCAAGGTCTGGTTGTAATAATCCTGCATGAAATTAAGTGTTGTGGCGATTCTATCCTCCAGCTGGTAATCCGGTTCAGCTTCCAGTCGATGGTCAAAGTCGTTCAAATGCCGAACTCCGGAGTCGATGCTCAATGATGTATCATTCCATCCGGAATATTCTGTGCCAAACAAATATTCTGTTCGTGTAAACTTTTTTTCTCTCACATTATTAAATTCCATCCCCCAAAAATTTGCCGCTTCTGCCCTCCATATGTAATTACCTGAAGGAATGCTTAAAGCAACCCCGCTCATCGTAAGGCGGCTGTGTCTATATTCAAGGGTAGGAACAAGCCCGACCCCTGGGACGAAAGTCATGTCAGTAATCAAAAGATATGCTTCATCATCAAAATACTGTGCCCAGTGAAATGAGGCATCCCATCCACTGAAAGTCCCGGTGAGAGCCAGACCGTATTCGGTATTTTCAGCATTACTTTCCGGTACTACCTCTTTGATCTCTGTTGTCGTTGAGTTGTAGTCACTGCCCGGAGGAGCCGATTTGTTAAATTTTATTCGATGTACAGCTACAGCCTGTAGCTTAAAATCTCCAAAATAATAGTCGAGTTTTGTCATGTGAAGTGGAATACGGATATCTTCCAGGTCTGTCATACCGTACTCACGATTATCAGTTGGATTCAGCACATCAACCACACGCAAACTGTCGGCTGTACCCCAGGCCACAATTTGACTTCCCAGCCTGATGTCCAGACTTCCAAATGGGCTGCCTTCCAGATAAAACTCGCGCAGTTCTGCTTCCTTTTCCAGCTCATTCAGCACCTCACTTGTAAAAGCATCACGCTCCTTTAAGCCATAAGCAAAATCATAAAATGCTTTTGCCGAAATCCTTGATTTCCAGTTGCTTCCCAGCTTTGCATCCCATGTCAATGAAAAAAACGGGCGGGTTTTGGTCAATCCACTCCAATCAGCATTTGATTTTTCTACTGGAGGCTCCCGTACAAAACTGTAGCTGAGGC
>ERZ651768.866-NODE-866-length-22314-cov-3.915007_pt1 | contig 22314 bp, 25 predicted proteins | sample MGYA00514754_ERZ651768 | MGnify/ENA metagenome assembly ERZ651768
CATGGACGATTACACGACGAGGGCTAGTGCAACGCTGACCTGCTGTACCAACCGCACCAAAAACGACTGCAGGGACCACCATTCCCATGTCTGCTGTTTCATCTACGATTATGCAATTGTTACCACCTAGCTCTAAGATTGTTTTTCCGAATCTAGAAGAGACAACCTCATTAACATGTTTTCCCATTCTTGTTGATCCGGTAAATGATATTAAAGGAACATCTTTATCATTAATTAATGTTTCACCTATACTAGAGCCTCCACCAATCAATAAGCTAAATATACCCGGGGCATCATTTGCTTTTAAAACCTCATTGCATATGTGCTGAACAGCTATGGCACATAGTGGCGTTTGTGAAGAGGGTTTCCATATAGTTGTATTCCCGCATATTGCTGCAATAAAGGCATTCCAACTCCAAACTGCAACCGGAAAGTTAAATGCACTAATCACACCAACGGGTCCAATGGGATGCCACTGCTCATACATCCTATGTTGTGGTCTTTCAGAGTGCATAGTTTTTCCATACAACATACGTGACTGTCCAACAGCAAAATCTGCAATATCAATCATCTCTTGAACTTCTCCATCACCTTCTTGTTTTATTTTTCCCATTTCAAGAGATACCAGGCTGCCTAGCTGATCTTTATAATCTCTTAATGCATTACCCATTTCTCTAATGAGTTGGCCCCGAACAGGTGCAGGTATTTTACGCCACTCATGAAAGGCCTCTAATGATTGTTTTATAATACCATTATAATCATCTATAGTGGCCTCAAAAACTGAAGCTATTCTTTCACCATTTGATGGATTAAAGGATTCGATTATTTTAGATTCTGAATTTTCTATCCATCCATCCGGACCAGAGCAAGAACCAAAATTATTTTCTTTTATTCTTAAACTTTTTAAAAAATCATTCATAACGATTCTACCTTATTATAGTGTGGCAATTACATCTTTCACAGCATCGGATAGTTGGTCAATCTGCTCGCTGGTAATGGTCAACGCAGGAGCCAGCCTCACTGTTGTATGATGCGTCTCTTTTGCATAAACACCATGGTCTAACAAACCCACAGATACTTTATGGCCATCTAAATTCTTTTCATTGAACATTTCAAAAGCTGTTAGCAATCCTTTGCCCCTTACTTCCATTATCTTATCAGGATAATCTTGTTTTATCTGATTAAGATTATTCATTAATTGGTCACCTCTAATTTGTGCCTTTTTCGCTAGCATAGCATCAACCAAAACCTTAATTGCATATGTTCCGACTACGGAAGCGAGTGGATACCCTCCAAATGTTGAGCCTTCAGAACCTGGAGTTAAAACGCCCAACACATCATCCCGACCAGCTACAAAAGAAACAGGGAGTATACCACCACCAGCTGCCTTGCCACAGCCCATAATATCTGGTTTAACTCCAAATAATTGGTGAGCAAAATTTTCTCCAGTACGCCCGAATCCAGTTTGAACCTCATCCATAGAAAGAAGAATATTGTATTTTTTACAAAGCTTAGAAACCTTTAAAAAATAATCATCATCAGGAACAATGACACCGGCCTCACCCTGAATTGGTTCAACCATATATGCTGCTATATAGTCACCCTTCTCATTAAATAATTTTTCTAATGCTATTACATCATTATACGGAACCAACTCAATACCAGGAACGAACGGGCCAAAGTTTTCTTTAGAATCTGGATCATCTGAAAAAGAAACGGCTGCAAGCGATCGTCCATGGAAATTACCTCTAGCCCCTACAATAATGGCCTTTCCATCTGGTATTCCCTTTACCTCATAGCCCCATCTTCTGCATATTTTAAATGATAATTCCCACGATTCTACGCCAGCTACTTTAGGTATAACTCTATCCATTTCTGTGACTGCAGTTGCAGATAATAAAAAAGCACTCATATATTTATGGCGTATAGATCTAGGAACTGTAGGTAATTTTTCTTGATCTAAATGACGAATAACCGCATCAACAATTGTCTGATTTAACTGCCCCTGATTTACAGCAGAATAGCAACAAAGACCATCAAGAATTTCTGATTCAATGTATTTATTGATATCATCAGGGTCAGGCTTTCTGGCAATTAGTGTAGAAGAGTCTTTTACTTTAGAAATAACTACATTTTCAAGTGGAGCATAATTTTGTCCACCTTTTTGTTTCTCTATAGACTCATGCTCATCTGGCGATAATTCACCAATGCACACACCGTTAACAGTTAGACTATCACCATATCCACTAATCGATACCTTAGACATATAATTTTATTTTAATCTTATGGATATTTTATAGTATTGATCAAAAAGGTTATCACTCTTCTTCTTGTACTAAGTCTTGCCCAGCAGATTCTACTATTTGAGGGTTATTTGTTTTATCTTGATAAGTGGCATATCCAAGTATAGCAACCATTGCTAACAATACCCATAAAGTAGCGTGATGATATTCAGTACTAGAAAACTTAATCAGATCATTAAATCGACCAATCAATAGGGAGATCCGACCCATAACCGCAAATCCAAAAGACGCACCAAAACTTATCATTAAGAAATATATACCAATTTTTGAAGCCTTACCAAGGATCCCAGTATGTTCTTTAGAAAAATAGAAATACAATAGTCCACAAATTGTCCCAACAAGGATTATTAGGTTGTTAAAAATAGATGGCTCGGAAAGAGCAAAGAAAGGTAGGTTGAAATCAAAAACATTTACTGCTGTACCCTTTATTTGACCAATAACATTAGAGTTTAAATATCCATAAGCTCTTAGACCCGCTGCCATCCCTACCGTGTAGGCAATACCCCAGCGAGCAAACCAGCTTAGGCTGGGAATAAGGCTTAATAACATCATAATCCCAAGAGCTAGTGGGATTAGATAACTAAAGTACTGATCATGTCCCTTATCAATTCCCCCTTCTGGAAATACTGAACTAGAAATAAAGTTTAGTATGTCATAGATAAAAGGCGTGGGATTATCTGAATCATATACTTTAGCAGGAAATAATCGACCAAAAAGATTAGGCTGGATCTGAGTCCAAAAGAAAATAGCAGTCCAATAGCCGGCAGACACTCCAACAAACAAGTGTTCAGCTATTTTATAAAAAGGGTTATCCTTATATAGGTATGAAAAAACCCCGAAAGTTAAAAATACTGCTATCCAAGCTCCTAATATAGTTGAGAAATCCATACAACCTTACCTAATACTTTTTTGATCTTTTTCGTTCAATGAAAAAAGAAATATTTCCCAAAATAATGAACAAAACGATTACAAGATGTGCAACAGACTGAGCATCCATGCCACTAGTGGCTGAACCTTTCTGATTTATAAGAGACTCATACTCAGCAGCTCCAGGCATACCAGCTAGCACGCCAACCATTTGACCTGCCTGAACATACGGCATCACCTCGTTAACCTGAATAGATGTAACACCTGATGCCATCGGAACCCCAGTGGGATCTGATGCATACTGAACCCATTCTATAGTACCTGGAAATCCAGCTGAAGAGCTGAAAAGAAAATCAAAGTCTTTAAAATTATTAATACCCTTCATCAATGGTATCTCATCAATTTTTTTCTGATACACATCAACCGTATATATTTTTCTTATGTTACTAACGATGCCCTTTACAACAGCCTCATTTCCAGGCCTAAAGCCTAGAAATACATAGTCTTCCCCGTATACTTTGTTAAACTCATTTTTAGCTACCTGGTTTAATGCATCCTGAGCCATAAACTGACCATCTGGCCAAAGACAGGTAACAAATACTTTGTGATTATTCTTAAACAAATGCCTGAGTATACTTATTGTCATAGGGTGGTTTTCAGGCCTAGTGCTTGGGCTATATTCTGTTGAAAGTAAAACATTTGATCCAGCAGGCAATCTTTCAATAGCATCATACACATCTTTTGTTGTGTCGGTGGCTCTAATAGGTAAGCCTATTGGAACAAGCAATGGCACAATAACCACTGCCGCAATAATTAAAAATATCCAGCGCCTGTCAACACTACCAATTTTTAAAAATACATCTTCAATTCTACTCATCAACTATTCCCCGATATAAGATCTTTCAATCCCAAGGATATATCTAATAGATGTAGCAAAAATCCCAAGCCCGACACCGATCATAATAGAGCGTGCTCCAGCAACATTTGGATAATAGTATATCCACTCCTGAATTGCCGGTAAATAAAAAATACCAGGTTTATCTATTGGCCATCCAGCCATAAAACCAGCTATAGTTACGACTGCAATTCCAACCGCAACAAAAATGAATGTAGTCGTCATATCCTTTTTCCAAACATTGACATATATCCCAGCTGACAAAACTAGTAAATACATGATAAACCATGATGATATAACACTACCAATTGGAACCCTACCAACCATAATAATAATTCCAGAGACAAGCAGTAAAGTTGCCTCAAAGTTTCTGATTCTAAATGCCCTATAAGAGGCGGACGCTACAAAAAAGGCTAACAAGGAAAACATAGTAGCGGACATAGGAGTAAACAAATAGTCAAACATCCATTTGAACAGCGTCCCTTCTGTAGTCACATGCGCTCCCCATTGTGCAACAGAGTCATCAACACCCTTTACAAAAAAACCTGCGATTATTGCAAAAATAAATCCTAATATTGCAACTACACTATATATCCACCCTGGTTTTTGGTAAAGGACCTTTTGAACCTGGAGCTTAATAAGATTTAGTGCCCCGAGTATAATAGCAAAGCTGGCAAGGATGTCAAACCACTGGGTGGCATCATCATTAACGAATTCCTTAATATTTGGCTGATCAATGAACCAACCAAAAAGTGTAATAGAACCAACTAGGGTAACAATTAATATTGGTATCTGTCTTTTCCAAATCATAGTAACATGTTCAACGTATAGTTAAATATTTTGACACATCAAACCCTATTCCAGTGTTACCATATAACACCATTAATCCAGCTGAAATTATAATGGTCACTATCACAGCTATTTTAATCATATCCTGCCCACGAACGCCACCAATGAGCTCTGGTTTTTTTGAGAGATACGCACTTGCAGCAAAGAACTCTTCTCCAATAAGAGTATAGTCACACGCGGTAACAAAAAATGGTATCTGTGCCTGAGAAGCAGTTCCTGCAATCTGGATAGCTCCAATTGAATTTCCTGTCTCAGCGAGTATTAAAGACTCAGCATAAAACTTGCCCATATACATGCAGGCAGCAGGCTTTTCTCGAACCATGATACCATTAACACCGGCCGCATAGGCAAACTGGTCATCGGTTAAATAGTGAACCATATCCTCATTAAACATATCTGGACGACCTTCCATCATATAGGACTCCCTACATGCCTCACGCGCTGCTTTCATCACAATAGATCTTGATACAGGAACGTTTAGACTGGTCTCATATCGAGCTGTCATTTTTGCCACATGACCAAGGACAATAACACCAGCAACAGTTTCCACCTGATCCATATCTTGAATACCAGGTACATATAAAATTGGCCGGCCCATTTCAGTTGATCGCCCGACCGCTTCTTCAACCGCTTGTAGTCCAGGAATAGGCCTTAGATAAAACTCTCCACCCCGCTGCGCATACCTTACATTATACATCAAGGTTGATGACATAGCGATTATTGTAATAAACATTACAATTCTATCTGTATTAAAGTATGGATGCCCTAAAATCCAGTAGACTAGAAAAATAAGAGCAATCAGACCAATGGCAAACCAGAACTGCTTATCCTTCAATTATTACTCCTATTGTCATCCGCGGAATCTAACATCTCAAGACGCTCAATTTCATCTAATAATATGGCTATTATTTCTTTATTATTTAAAAGTTCAGCAGCCCTGTAATAACCGTCAGACTGTACCAAACCGTTTATAATTGGCCCCAAAAATACCATAGCATGACTACCAAGTGAAGATATTGGTCTTACCATTTCTAAAAATAATACGCACGGAGTGACAAAGCCTGAACTATGAATTTTTTTTGCTAATCTATTGATAAAATCAATATCATTTTTTGATAAATCTTCATTCGAATCATTATTCGTCGAAGTATTCAATCTAATCTGTTTCTACAACTTCTAGGTTTGACCGCGGTATTTCAAACTGGCTTCCATCAATATCGATAATTGCAACCCTGACCATGGTCTCTGACTCCATTTTTCTCAGTTCGGGTGGCAATCCTTTTACTGATCCAATTTTACCAAAGTTTGGCGAGCGGATAACCCGAACAAGGCTTCCAACTGTCATTCCAGCAGATTCTTTAGAATCCTTTTTACCAACGGAGTCATCGCTAGCATCTAAGGGGATGATTATTTCTGGTCTGATCACACCAGCACGAATCTGCGTAGCACCATTAATTGACGCAAGTCTGCCGCTGTTTTGTTTTAAAAGATCAAATGTTTGGTGTCCCATCTGGATTTTTCCATACCCCTCTGTTACAATCAAAGATGTATGCAGATCTTCTGACCCGGTGATTGCTACTCCAAGAGTATAGCCAAGTATTTCCTCTAAATCATAGTAGTTAAAGCCTCCGATTACAACACCGGCAACCTTATACTCTAAAGCTTTTTTATATGCCTCAATGCTGATAAAACTTCCACCCACAATAATCATACCCTCATGCTCTGTGTTAATCATATCAACACTTATTTCAGAATTTCTATCATCGCATAAAACTTTGATCTCGCCCCTACTTTCACCACCAATTCCAAAGATACCTTGTATAAATGCACCATTGCTTCTTATGACAACACCTTCTTCATCAATGACCGCATGAACAGAACCTTCAATATAGGCATCAATCTCTACTGGTATCGGAGCCTCTCTAATAACTATCTGTCCGGTAACACTTGAAATTGTTTCTATCGTTCCATGGACAGGTGCAGCCACGCTTGATTTAAACAAGCCAAAAATTCCTTTTGTCTCTGCAATTAGATCATCTTTATTTATTTTATCTCCGGCACCAACAACCATTACAGCATCAATATCCGAAGCATCAATATTAAGCTGATTAGCCACGTTTACTATTTGTACGTTTCCCGGTAAATCTGTCTTTGCAATAATACTATCGGGAGCTACTACATCACCCTTCCCAATAGTGACTAAACCCTTAAGAGGAAGACGACGTTCTTTTAATATTTCGGTATTTTTTAAGACCTTAAGCCCTGGTGTATATGAGTGCGCCATCTTATTTTCCTAAATCCGGATATTCATTAAAAGCCTCAGACCAGTTTTTAAGATCGGATATTCTTTTTGATGATTCGGAATCAATATGTAACGGCCTTCCCCTACCATCAAGTATTATACCAACCTGACCACCAAATATCGTTGTGTTAATGGGCTCGCCTGCACCGGCACCGACGTCAACACCTTTAGCGGGGGTTAGTGTCGCTTTAATTTCTTCATATCCTGCTTCGATTCTTATTAGCTCTCCATGATTCAGATTTATTTCTTTCTTATCACTATTTTCGAACTCTAAACTAATACTGAGAATATTGGTATCTCCCTCTAGATTTCCAACAGGTGCTATGCAAGTTCCTAGCCTGATTAAACAATCTTTTTCAAAAACCTCTAAAGCAGCAATACGTGCTTGTTCTGATAGATTTTCCTTATCTATGTTTGCCATAACCCCTAACTGAGGCATCATAAAGATTGAGTCTACAGCTAAGCCTGTGATACCCTCAGGTAAAAAACTATCGATCAACATTTTAGCAGACTGCTCTCTTCTCGGCGCATGTGACAATACTCCTCCGGAGCCTACTATAAGGTCAAGCTCCATCATATTCACCAATGATTGGCCAGAATCAGATTGTTCAAAAGCATCAGAAATTGTCCTCTCTTTTTGAACGCCTTTAAGATTAACCGCAAAAGACTTGTGCTGAACAAAGGACAGGCGAAGTGCTTCCCTAGCTATAGCCTGCTCAATCACTAATTCTTCTAAGCTCTGAGGCACAGTAGTTGGTCGAATCATCTTGTTTCCTATTCGATTTGTTAGTTCCTTCTGGTCAATATCGAAAGGTACCCACCTTAAAACATTTGGCAGAGTCGCCTCCGCCAGAACGTTGCAAATGGAATAGCTCATTCCAAGATTTGCGCTCACTGTCCTGTTAAACTGTTTTTGAAATACAGAGAAAATGTCTGTAGTCGCACCGCCAATGTCCACGCCCACAACAGAAATATTTTCTTTCTGTGCAACCATTTCAATTAGAGCGCCTACTGCACCTGGGGTTGGCATAATTGGTGCATCAGTCCAGCTCATTAGTTTTTTATAACCAGGCGCTTGCTGCATAACGTGCTCCATAAATAGATCATGAATCTTATCTCTTGAAGGTTTAAGATTTTCTTGCTCAAGTACTGGTCTAATATTTTCGGTAACATCCAAGTCAGTTAATTGACCTAGTGTTTCCTTTATATCCGGGGTGGCTTTTTTATTTCCAGCATAAATAACTGGAAGTTTATAATTTTTCCCTAGCCTTGGCTGGGGATTTGCGGCAGCCAATATTTCTGCTAGCTCAACCACATGCTTCGTGGTGCCACCATCAATACCTCCTGAAAGAAGTATCATATCTGGCCTAAGCTGCCTGATCCGTGTTATCTTTTCATGAGGCTTTCTACCATCATTTGAGGCAAGAACATCCATCACAATGGATCCTGCTCCTAAAGCCGCACGCTCTGCACTCTCACCGGTCATTGATTTTACTACACCAGCGACCATCATTTGCAATCCACCACCTGCAGAACTAGTGGAAATATAAATGTCTGCGCCCACATTATCTTTTTGAGGAGTAATAATATTATCACCTTCTAATAGTTTACGGCCTGAGAGCTCTTCAATCTCCATGGTGGCATTTAAAACACCCCTTGTAACATCCTCAAAAGGTGCTTCAACCGTAGTAGGGGCTTCTCCTCTATAGCTTAATCGATATTCTCCATCAATATACTCTATCAGAATCGCTTTTGTAGTCGTACTACCACAGTCTGTAGCTAGTATTGATCTTAATTTCAATTAATTATACTTGTAATTATTTATTATATATAAAAATAAGGAGATAAATATAAATCATTGGTGCTGAAAATAGTAGAGAATCAAACCGATCTAAAATCCCGCCATGGGCTCTTAATAGGTTACCCGAGTCTTTTACGTTGACATCTCTTTTTAATAATGACTCAGCAAAATCACCAAGTTGAGAGAATATACCTGAGATAGAACCAAATATAATTGCATCGAAAAGAGTATATCTAGATCCTAAAAAACCAAGTTCATGAAAGAGTATAAAGACTAGAAGTGAAACAATAAACCCTGATATTGAACCCACCCAACTTTTCTTAGGACTTATTCTAGGAAGTATTTTTTTCTTACCCCATTTTGTCCCAAAAAAGAAAGCCGCAATATCACACAGCCATACCGATAAAAATAGGGTTAAAACAATATTTGAATCATAAATATGATCCATCTGCCTGAGGTATATAATGGTCCCAAGCATACATGGGACAAATAGAATACCTAAAAAGGTTGTTGAAATATTTATAAGTGTCTCCTCTTTTTGATTAATAATCTCTATAAAAAAAACACAAACAACCGATAAGCAAATGAGTCCCATGATCGTTATCTGATGGTGAGCATAAATTCCGGAGTACGAAACAGCTATAAGTATGGTAATAATAAATCCAAAAATACGATTCGGGTTGCTGCCTTTCTTTTCGCTCATTGTATAAAATTCATCAAGACCACCAATCATAATTAATGAGGTAACAACTGCAAACAAGGGATTTCCAATGAAATAACATCCAACGCCAAATGGAATACCGAGAATTAAAATTAATTTTCTGCCCTTTAACTCTTTCATCTTCTAATTTACATCAATATAAAGTAACTGTCAGACTAATATGTCTATGCCATTCTTTATGATTGTTACATCTACAGGTGTTTGACCAATTATTTCACCGTCAATATTTAATAGATCATTATTTATTGGTATGATTGAAAAAGATTTAGACTGCACATACTCACATGCTGGGTGATAAATATGATTACCATTAAATAGTTTTGGAAACACAGACAATAGTGTAAGCCGACTAGTTTTTTTTACAATAATTAAATCCATCAGACCATCATCGATCGATGCATCAGGTGCCATTTTCATTCCTTTTCCAACATATTTGGTATTACAGGCGATAATAAAACAAAAATCATCATCTATTTCTTTACCATCCACGATTAGCTTGGCAATCCTTTTTTTATTTTTTATAATCTCTATGATTGAAGAAATATTATATCTTTGTCCTCCCAAAATGCGCAGTTTTTCAGCAAATATCGATATGTCCGTGGCCATGCCCCAGCCAACAAGATTTAGCGAATAATATAATGCGTCAGATGCTTTCACTCTCATTACATCAATAGACCTAGATCTATTACGCGCTATTCGATGAACTGCAGCAATCGGATCAAGACAATCAATAGTCTTCATAAAAGAATTACCGGTTCCCCCTGGAATAAGGCCAATGGGTAATTTCTGGTTATCCTCTCTCGCTAGCATTCCGTTTACAATTTCATTAAGGGTACCATCCCCTCCGATAGCACACACCGCATCATGATCACCATAATCACATGATCTTAATAGATCTTTTGCATGGCCAGGGTACTCTGTTTTAATTAAAGTAGATTCTATATTATAATCATTAAATATTGGTATTACTTTACTTAAAATAGCTTCAGATTTTTTTGTTCCGCTATGGGGATTTACAATTAAATATATTTTATTCATGCTTTTCATTTTCTATGCTGCATATACTCCCCGTCACCCCATTCTATCACATCGATCTGCACCTTTGTCGTGCCTTGTTTGATAAAATCGAGTTTTTTTGCAGCTCCATAGGAGCAATCTAGTATCCGACCTTTAATATAGGGGCCTCTATCATTAACCCTAAGAATCAGAGACTTATCATTTGACAGATTTGTAACCCTGATTATAGTATTGAGTGGCAACGTCTTATGAGCAGCGGTCAGGCCATACATATCGTAAACCTCCCCATTGGCAGTTAATTTTCCATGGAAATCTTCAGCATAAAAAGAGCTTACACCTATTATTTTTTTTTTATGTTTTATCTTTTTCTTCTTATCAGACTTTGAACTTTTATTACTAAAATTTTTAGTCTTATTATTATTGGAAACAGTCCTAGCCTGACTACCGTATCTAGGTGCACTAGAGCAGGATAAAATGTGAAACATAATTAACGAAATAATTGCTATTTTATACATTGTTAATCTGTCGTATTGCCTCATACAAAACAATACCAACACTGGTCGCAAGGTTCAAACTACGTATATTTTTATTTTGCATTGGTATTGTGCAGGTATGTTCTGGGTAAGAGGATAATATAGACTCTGAAATACCCGCGGTCTCACTTCCAAATATTATATAATCATTATCCATATAAACCCTGTCCGTATAGAGCCTATCAGACTTTGTGGTTAGTAGATGAAAATTATTGTCGAATGCATTGTTACAGTATTCCTTTGTATCGGGAAAATATTCCCAGTTAATAAAACTCCAATAATCCAGGCCGGCCCTTTTTAAATATTTATCCTCCATGTCAAATCCAAGATTTCCAACAAGATCTAGCTTAACATTATTCGCTCCACATAAGCGCGCAATGTTTCCTGTGTTTGGAGGTATCTGTGGCTCAAATAATGTTATCGTTAGCAACCTAGTTTCTCACTAAAGCATAATTAATTTTTGGAATACAATAAGGATCCATAATCAACGCGGTAGCCATACCAAATAAAACTGCGCCGGCATCTTTTGCGGCGCATAAATGATGTACCGTTGAAATACCTCCGGTTGCCATTATCTTTATGTCTATATCGTTAAACATGTTGACCATCTCAAGAGTCCTTGGAAGAAGAGCTACACCACTTATGCCACCTCCATTCCTAGGTAGTTGACCATCTTTAAGGCCAAGCGAACTGGTATTCCGAAACTGCGTATTGCCAGCGTTAACAAACATTTTATCCTTTGCTCTGATAATATCACCTATATTTCGCAATCTACTGTTACTCCAGTCTGGAGATATTTTCAAAGAAACTGTTGCTGAACAATTAGCTCTTACATGGTCCACTAATTTCTCTAAACTAGTTAAATCGTCACCAACACAGCTACCTGTATCGGTATTAGGACAGCTTATGTTTAACTCATAAAAATAAATATCAGGCACGTTACCTTTTATCGTTTTTTCTATAGTATTAAAATTAGATATATACTCGTCTAAATCTTCACCGCCTATGCTAATCCCTAGCGGCCTGTTATAATTCCATAGTGAGGGTTCTAACAACTCTTTAGTAAATGATTTTATTCCCGAACCTGGAAGCCCCAATGCATTAACAAGACATTGCTCTCTTTCAAGTCTTATTTGCTGCAACCGAGGTCTAGAATTCCCTAATCTTTTATTTTTCATCACCGTCTTATATGTTGCACCTCCTAAACCTAATTTTAGCCAGATATCTAATAGATTTTTTTCTGATTTAAATGATGCGGCAACTAATGGTGACTTGAAGCTCAAATCAAAAAGTTCTAACTCTATGCCTTTTGGTATTACGAAACTAAATGCCAATTTTCCGAGAAACTTGTTGATTCGAATCAGGTTTTTATCTCCAAACTCAACTATAGATTCAAGGTCTTTATTATTTTGTGAAATTTTCTGATAGCCAAAAACGATATTTTTTACTAGAAACCTAAACAAACGATATAAGATAGAAAAAATATGTTTTCTAATAATAGCCAACTATTTTACCGTACTTATTGAATCTTGCTTGGAAGATGAAACCAATTGTTTTAATAGTCTAACTCTAGATTTAGCTAAATTATTTTGTTCAGACATGGGGTGTTTTATACTCAGCCACTCATAATATTTAAATGCGCTATCAACCATTGCATATGTGTGATCATACTGGTAACCCAAAAAATAAGCTGCTGAGGCTGATACCTCACTTAGTGAGTCTGTTTTAATTACTTTTTTAAACTCATTCATAGATACTGCCGGATTACTCGCCCATAAATTTTCAGCTTTTAAGAATAATAACTCAATCGGCCTCTTTTCATTATTAAAATTGTCTTCTTTGAAAATATATGATGTATAATCAGACTTTGGAAATTTAGACTGAAGAATATTCTTATACTTACTGCTCTCAATCGTATCACCTATGTCACTATAGATTAATGATAACGTGAAAAGTGCTTTCGGATAAAATTTCGATGTAGAATCATTGGACAATATTTTTTTAAAAAACACTATTCCAGTGTCTAGCCTGTCAAAGCTAAATGCTTCAAGATCACCCAGGTGATACAATAATTCTTCATATGTTTTTGAAGGCTCAGGATTTTTCTTTTTTATTGAATCGTTTATTGCTGTATCCGCCACCATAGTATCAAGGCTGACAGACTCATAAATCTTTAAACTATTTAGTGATTCACTATAACCTTCAATCGCTTTTATTTTACTATCCGCAATAGGACCATATTCAGACCTGTTATATTCTTTTTTTACCTGGGAAAAATTTTCTTTTGCTATCTTAGGATTCCATATCCTTGATAAATTGATCTGCCCCATTAAATAATATGCCTCAGCAGATATTTTTGTTCTATGATAGTCTTTAATAATTGATTCTAAACGAACGATCGTATTATCTGTGTCCCCCTGCGCTAGATAAAGCTGAACAAGCTCTAGCTCGAGCTCACCTTTGATGTTTTTAAACTTTTCGTCAACCAACATGGACTTAATTTTTCTTTCTGCGCTTCTGTGATCACCAGATATCCTTGAAATTTTTAAGAGCTGAATGTGAGCATTCTCTACTTTTTCTTTTGTTAATGAGTTTTTTATCACTTCTTTATATGCGCTCTCTGCGACATCATAGTTTTCATTGTTAAAAGCAATATCTGCTAGTTTGTTATAGACAATCCCTTTTTTTGCTCTGTCTTTCATTATTTTTGCGCCTTCCTCCAGGTGAAACAGAAAGTCTTCGCTGCGTTCTAATTCATTTGCAATATCTGCTAGTGAAAGGTGACACTGGGCTTTTATTCTTTCATCGTCTGTTACTTTTATTATTGCTGATAGCTCATTAATCGCAGTCTGCGTTTTTCCTTTTTTCCATTTGCACACAGCAGACCAGTATTTTGCCTCTGCAATTTGGTGGAGACTTCCCTTCTCATCAATGATCTTCAAATTAGTAATTGCTTCATCATATTCTGCTCTATAGTACTGTGCTTTTGCCATTAATAAGATTGCATCATTCACAAGCTTAGATTCAGGGTAATCAGTCAATACAACCATACATTTTTGTATTGTCTTTCCGTAATTATCTATTGCTCTTAAGGGGATTGACTTACCGGCTTTTTCTAAACGGATTCTGTCCGCTTCCTGAAAATACTTTTCTGCATTATAAAAAGTATTAAAATATGCGCATGAAAGTAACAGTAGGCTAACCGTTATAGGAATTAAGTGCACTAATCTACAAATTCTATACATCTTGGTTGGGTAAATTTACTTATTTGATTAAAACCATTGTAAAAAATAATTTATTCTAAGTGTATAGAAATATATATATCATAATCATATCATTTTGCATTTGCCTGGTTGATATTTCTTTTGGTCAAAAAAGTCGGGATATGGAAAAATTCGGTTTTATTGATCTTAGGACTGATAGTATGCAGGTTCCGTTCTATATTGATGGTGTATATATTGGTAAGCACCCTCTTAAAAATCCTGTGCCCGTTCTCCCAGGTTTTCATCTAGTGAGCTATCTTCCTCCAGAATTAACAAAAAAATATGTTGAGGAAGACCTGTCTGACGCATACAAAAGAGTCTATGTTGCGCCGAATGATACCCTCGAGGTTTTTCTTTTTTATGAGCACTATGTTATTGAAACAAAAACGCTTGATCGCCAGTATATGGTAAAAAGACTCACAGCACTATCCTTGGTTATGATGGCAATATTCCTAATTTTTCAAATAAGTTAATTTTTAAATATAATCGGCTTACTAAGATTAGTAATTTAAGGGTACTATGAAACACCATACTTTTGAAGATGGACTAAAATACAAGCCAGACTACAAGTGGCCCAAGCCTGGCACGGAAAAAAAATGCCCCACCTGTAAAAGAACTTTAGAACTCTGTGAGGATAGTCCTTCCTACTATGGAAAGCCGTGGTGGTGTTTTAAGTGTAAGTGGCAATTTTCTGAAGAAGATTTAGAAGAAATCAAAGCATCAAAAAAATCCAAATAACGTTTTAGGCTTTACTAACCTCCGGCAGATCTTTACTGATTGATTCAATAACCCAATTAGCGATAACAGCATCATCGAGATAACCAATATCAGGTACAATATCTGGAATATCATCATCCTCATCGCAAAAATAGGATATCGCAAATAATATTCTTCTTCGGATTGAATCGGTTAAGTCTGGATACGTCTGATATATACTTACCAGTACAGAAACATTCTTTATCAGATCAATCTCAATATCATTTAACCCATCAGACGCGACCAACCTATCAAGCTTGGGGTTAAGCATGCTAATAATATCATCGGATGAGTCCAAATCAATCTTATCGATTAATTTCCGATATTGATCTTTATCTTCTTCCGTTAATTGAAATAAGTTAGATATATTCATGATACTTAATATTTATTAATAACCACGAAAGTTAATGGACATAGCCAACAAAATTGAACAAAAATTAGGTAAACAATTAGACCTTCATCATTTTGAGCTAAAGGACTTTACTGGAAGGCATCTGAGTCACAAGCAACACGATGGCGGTTTTCACCTTGAGGCTGTTATCGTTTCTGATACTTTTATCAATAAAACTCTAATTGAAAGGCACAAATTAATTTATACTGCTTTAGGTGACTTGTTAAAGCATGAGATTCACGCGTTTAGCATGAAAACACTAACTCAGGAAGAGTGGGGAAAAAAATAAAATGGGACTCTTTAACTCTAATAAAAAACCAGCAGTAAATAATCCAGAAAATATGTCTCCATTAGAGTCTGTTACTCATTTATTTGCGGCGATACAGATCGCAGACCAGGAGGCTAGTTATGAAGAAAAAGAATCCTGGATCAGAGCAATATCTAAGTTATTTCCAGAACACTCCTCTGACAGAGCGGAAAACTTTTTTAACCAGGCACACTCTGTATTGGCCAGTCAAAGTTCCAGTGATAAACAACAGTATTTACGATCAGTTTTAGAGAGAATCAACTCACTACTATCAAAAGAGAAGATCGATTCTCTCGGACCAATGATCGCTGACATAGTTGAAGCAGACGGTATTGTAATGACATCAGAAATGGAGATCGTTTACCTCGTAGAGGAAATGCTTGATATAAAAATAAATGTCAACGAAAATGACTAACTGAGCTATTGTTTTCGAAAGAGCTTAAACTTACTCCAGAAACTTTCTTTTTCTTTCTTTTCTATAGCCTTTGGGGTCTCATCCTCTGTTGTATTATCAGACTCATTATCAGAATTATCTGAGGGTTTATTAATAGTTTGCGAGGACGGCTTGTTTGTATTTGATGGCCAGCTACTATACATTCCAAGTGTCGAGTTTGTTTTCCATTGTTTATTTGTACGATTAGATCTTGAACTGTTTGTTGATTTAACCGCAACAGGTTTTGAACGAGGACGGATACTTTTTGAACTTTTTGCTGACTGAGTTTTTGGTTTTACATTTTGAGAATAGACAGGCGGTAACGCATAACCAACAATCAATAATAGAATGATATATACTCTTTTATTCATATGCTTTTGTACTCTTTTTAGTGACAGATATTAGATCTAAAACAGCGGGAAAGAAATCAAATAAAAAAAGATCGAGCTACTTTAAGGTCCATAGTCTATGATCTCATGCTTAGACATGACTATTAGATTAGCTCTAGTTCTTTTAATAATATCTTTTTTATCTAGCACTATTTTATCTATTTCTTTCTTACTGAGTTTATCCTTCGTTCCCAACGAAGTTATTTCTTTTAGCAAAAGCCTGATCAGCCGCTTTTCTTTCCTATTATTTAATTCGGAAATTGATCGTATCGCCTCTATATATTCACCAGAATAAATATAGCTCCAGGTCAATGGTGAAAAATGCTTTTTCTTTTTTCTGGTTAGCTCAGAGCACCTTGAAAAAAACTCTATTGCCATTACCCACTGATGTTTATAAAAGAAATACATTCCGGTGTTATAGTTTTCCTTATAGTTACCCTCTTCTAGAACAATTTTTGGATCCCCAACAAAAATATATTCCTGAGAATAGACCGGACTTTTAATACTACTGAGCAATATTATAAAAAGAGTAAATATAAAATAACTTTTCCGATACATGACCTAGATCAGCCTATTGCTTCCCGTATATGAGTTCATTATTTTATTAAATATTTCCAAACTTTGTTTAATACTTTTTCTTTCAGTGTTGGAGCGGTCAACAATATTTATCATAGTTTTCCATTCTTGATGTTCTTCATCAAATTTAATTGGAGGATTATCTCGCTTCCCAAATAATAGTTCTAGATGTGCCACTAATTTTTTTACCTGCACATCTATTTTATTTCTCTCATCATCCCTGCCAAAAAATTTTATCTTCTTTTTTCTTGAAAAAAGTAGCAATATTTTTAGTAAAATATTTGGCACAGTACTATTGTTACCAGCAGTGAAACCATAGGCACCAGCATCTTGTATTGATTTTCTTATCCCACCAAGCGATACCCTGATTTTTGGTACATAAATAGTTTCGCCAGGAAGTAGTTCAATGACAATGCTTTCCCAAGGCATATCCATACTGGTTGACATCTCTTTTAGCCAAAGCTTTGCATATCGATTCTCATTAAATGGTGTACTATCCGTTGTAAATTTTCCTGATTCTAACACTAAATAATTCATCAGATCCAAATCATCTGACATTTTTATAGACCAGTCTAAAACCTGATGAACAAACTGATTTTGTTTATCAACATGAATAATTACCCAGCATAAAATATATTGACCTACTATGCACAAGAAAATAAATGGCAATTCTACAGCGTTTGATAGTCCGCTTAAAGAGTAGACTATAAACGCAAGAAGCTGAACATGAATAAAAACATATATAACCTGATGCTTTGTATTTTGAGATCTTATACCATCGTTTATATAATCATGAAAAAATGAAAAATTATTCAGAACCATAGACCCATCTTGATTAATCTTCTCCAGACTATCTTTAAACCTAGCCAAAAGGTCATCATCGCTATAAATCTCACCAAACTGAAGCGGAATAAATCTCTGGATAAAATTTATATATTTCATTCTAAAGACTCTAACCCATCCAATTCAATCTAAGAAAAAACTTACGTCCTTAGTTACCAAACCTTGGCTGATCCAAATAAAACTTATACCTGCTTAGTGATCGAAGTGTGTCCAAAGATTTACGATGAAAACTTAATATATTTTTTAGTGAATCAATATCATCCATAATACGCCTCTTCTTTTGTGCGACATTAAGATTTTGATCGCCAATATTTATAATGCTACCCAACTGTGCGGTCTTATTGTTCTCGATTTTTTCCAACATATTACTATACCCAAATTCAAACTTTATATCTTCTAGCCTCTCAATCAACACCGAGTCCATGCTTTCATATTTTTGCTCTATTAGAAACAGTGAATCAATAGCCCACTGTTTATATGCAATCTGCTCTAAAGTAGAAACAATAGACTTTTTTATTGTATTCGCCTTATTATTCTTCATCATCATTTTGTTATAATTATTTGTTTTTTCAACTGGCATAGTAAATTCCCTCTCCGTCCCAAAAATAAACAGCAATATTATTCCGATCGCAACCAAAAACGATAAATATTGTGATGAAGAACTAATCTTCATCTAAAATACTTGTATAATTAAATTTTATTATCATGAATCAAAAGATTATTGCAATAAGCATCACTTTAGTATCCTTAGTCTTATGGTGGTTTAATATTTTTCCAGTTTTACTTCTCATAATCCCAATCATGTATATAAAAAGCCTAAAAGAATAAATATAAAACCAAATCTAATAGATACCGTAGTCATACATTCTCCAGTGCCACGGATGTAGCTGAGTTCTAACCGTATCCATAAATGATTCTGACCGAAACGCAGAAACCTCAATAATTTTTTCTCCTGCATTTGATTTTAGTTTTAACATAGTCTCGTTGCTGCCAATACGAAGGCGAGACCGGTCAATACTTATACTCACCGTTGTCCCTGACCGCAGCGAACCCTTATCAGGGTTCATCATTATCCAATTTTCTTCAGTTTGTATTTCCCAAAATAGAGTTCCGCCGCCGAAATTTTTAATGTTAAACGTGTGACTGGTTTTGGTGGAATCAAAACTAAGATATTTTGTGTCTACATATAAAGACGGCCTGGTTACGATCATAGTTACTGCAATTCGTTTTTCCTCAGAGTTAGAACGGATTATTATGGATCCATTATACTTACCCATGGTAAGCCCGGTTCTTTTAACCCTTGCTGTACACACCGATTCTTTCTTTGTTGATCCACCATCACGGCTAAGACTTATCCAACTGGCATCTGGAACAAGAGACCATTTGAGCAAGCCACCTCCAATGTTTTTTATTGAAAAATCTATAGCACTCTTTCCTGTGATAAAATTTAGCTGATCAGTAGAAACATCAATAATAGGTGTAATGTTTTCGATAACATCGCACGGACCAACCAGGCTTGAATTATTCTGATTATATGAGTCAACGATCTTTATATAAAATTTTTCTCCAATAATCAGATTGTTCCACCAGCTAAAATTCCCACTATTTTTTATATCTGATGCAATCTTTTCCCAGGTAAAACCATTGTCAACACTAAGAAAAATATCAACCATTGGTATCCAGCCTTTTGTCTGCCAGCTTATATCAAGCATTTTTATCTCCTGGTATGCTAATCCTTCTGATGGCGTATAAATATTAATATTATTCTTGTTTTCAAGGGTAGAGCCTCCGTCATCTATGACCGCAGATAATTTCTCGTCTATAGTTAGATCCGTATTCCCATATGGATTAACCATTGAAAACTCATCTGTTTCTGCTCCCCAATAGTTTGATGATAGGTTGATCTCGTTATTATCACTATAGCTAGACACCTCTTTTCCTCCATGATAAAAACTGAGCTTAAAATCGGATACCTTAGGCCTAACAACGAAGCTGCTGTCTTCACCAGGAATGTATGCATAATTAAAATATTGTCTTAGCATGTACTTGTTCGATGATAAGATATTTTCTTTTTGTATAAACCAGTCAGAATAATTATTTGTGCTGTCTATCATTCCTGTATACTCACCATACTGGTGCCAGGTATTTGAATTCTCTCCTGCAAGCGGGTTCCAGCTGCACTGAAACGGCGCGGAAAGATAGGTCAGGGTCTGATCTCTTGAGTTTTTAACCTCAAAGATAGAGGACCATACGCTGTTTCCGGTACATGGCTGCCAGGAAAACTCGCTGCCTCCATTGTTTGAATTATATTGAAAACCGATCCATCCGATCGTTCCAAACGGTGCCTCTAAATATTTATACTCCTGCCAGTTTTCAACCCACCCATCACCAGTATACTCTACACTTGTCCAATCCTTCCAGATATTATCATACCTGTATTCATCTAACACGGTTGTCTTATAATTATCCATAAAGTTTGACTGGTTAATTTTTACAGCGGGACTCCCTCCTTTATCCCAAAAACTCAAATAATCTTCCTGTTTCCAGTCAGTTACTTCTAAACCATAGCCTCCATTCTTTCTAATCGTAGTGCTCTCGATATTAACATTGCTGCTGCCGCCAACTAAGAGACCGTTAGCTCTATTGTCTGATATATTACCTTTAGTGACCACAGCAATTCCAGATGAACACACAATCCCGTGTCTGTTTTCTTTTGCCACCAGGTTATACACGGTCATGGTTCCATAGTTAGAGATGCCGTTATCTTTATTTTTTATGATCTTGGTATTTTTTATATCAACCACGCCAAAATTATTATTCACTATTCCAATGCCTTCACAACGGTGTATGTATGCCCAGTCAATAAACACGTTCCCCTTATCAATAAATAATCCCACTCCATCGGATTTTATTATTTCAATATCTTTTAAGTCTATTGAATCTGATAATGTGCTTTCTATGTTTATCCCAATATTTCCACAGTTATCTAAGGATAGTCCCCTCGCTCTCAATTTTGATTTGATATTTAAACCAATCTGAGCGTTAGATAGTTTTAAAAACTCTATGCTACTTGGATAATTACTCTCTTGGATCATAATACCTTTCCAATAACTTTTATTGACAGTGTTTTGGACAGGTTTAATTGCAACCATAGCTTCAGGGGTTCCGTCAATATGGATAGACCCAAAAACAGTAATTTCGATGTCTCCGGCCTCATCATTATCAGTGTCAATATATTCAATAAAAACCGATACTCCAGCCTTAATGGTAAGGATAGCGTTTTCACTGACGATTACGCTTTTTCGAAGGATTAAATCATCAGACCATGTGGTGTCTTTGGTGATTAGGGTTTGTGCAGCTGAGAGAGTTATGGTTGCAAGAATGCAGGTTAGATACTTAGTTGTTAAAACTCTGATCTCCATGATCTATAAAATTTAGAATATATAGAGCTCAAAGACCTTGATATTTATCAAAATTCTAGATCGCTATTTTAGACTGCCCCAGTAAGCTATCATTATACCCCTTGGCAAGATCCGCAGCCTGCTCAAAACTGACGTTGACAGATTTCTCTTTGATTATTCTTCTTAGGATATTTGTAACTATATATCCATATAGTGTTACCTTTATCATGTTCTGGTTATCAGCAGCAAGACTTAAGAGCCCTAGGCTTGAGTTGCCACACATAAAACAGCTGAGTTTAAACTTCCTGGTCATAAACTGTTTTTCATTTTCTAAGGCAAGGGCCATATTTTCCTGATCCTCAACAATACGGAAAAAATGAGACTTAGGGATCTCAATACCGGCTCTATAGACTTTCCAGTCTGTATTATGCTGAATTACTTTCAGAGCCTTAATATTCGTTTGGCCAAGCCCAATGCTAATAAGAATGACAAGACTAGAGGCAAAAACTCTCATGATACGTTTTTATTTCAGCAGCACCATTTTTTTCATGTGATGATATGAGCCAGCCTGGATCGTATAAATATACATACCAGCACCAACCGCCAAGCCCTTGTCATTGGTCGCATTCCACAGCGTGGTATGATAGCCAGGTGACAGGCTCTGGTT
>ERZ651768.868-NODE-868-length-22287-cov-6.256551_pt1 | contig 22287 bp, 20 predicted proteins | sample MGYA00514754_ERZ651768 | MGnify/ENA metagenome assembly ERZ651768
CAGTCGACCTCGAGCCCGAGGCGGTCGCGGACCTCGCGCATCCAGTGGGAGGTCTGGTAGGCCCAGGGGCAGATCACATCGAAGTGGAAGTCGACCCTCGTCGGGGTGGAGGCCTCAGTCATCGCAGAGAGCCTCGCGCAACTCGTGGCGGAGCACCTTGCCGAGCGAATTGCGGGGCAGCGCATCGATGCACAGCATCCGGCGAGGCAGTTTGTGGGGTGCCAGTCGGTCCCTGGCGAACTCCCGGAGTTCGTCGATGGTCGGACAGGACAGGCCCTCGACCGCTACTACGAACGCCACGACCTCCTCGCCCCACTCCTCCGACACGGATCCGGCCACGGCGACCTCGGCGACGGCCGGGTGGGCGGCGAGCGCCTCGTCGACCTCGGCCGGGAACACGTTGAGCCCACCGGAGATGATCAACTCCTTGGCCCGGCCGGTGATCGTGACATAGCCGTCGTCGTCGACAGAACCGAGGTCGCCGGTCCGGAACCAGGCGGCGGCATCGACTTCATCGGCCACGAATGCCTCGACGGTGGCATCGGGACGCTCCCAGTAGCCGCCGAACACGTTCGGCCCACGTACGAGGATCTCCGACGTTGCAGGGTCGAGATGGAGTTCGACCCCGGGCAGCGGAAAGCCGACGCTGCCCGCCCGCCGTTCGCCTTCAAAGGGGTTCGACACCAGCATCACCGTCTCGGTCATGCCGTAGCGCTCGAGGACCGAAACGCCGACGGCGGCGAAGCGTGCGTGGAGCGCAGGCGAGAGCGGCGCCGAGCCCGCCACGCAAAGGCGCAGACGGCCGAGATCGGTCACCCGGTCGTGCTCGGCGAGCCGGTGGTACATCGTCGGAACTCCGAAGAACATGGTGCAGTCGTGTTCGGCGATGCCGTCCAGCACCCGGTCCGGGGCGAACCCCGACTGGAGAACCGCCGATCCCCCGGCCAGCAGGGTGCCGTGGAGGCCCACGCCCAGGCCGTGCATGTGAAACAGCGGCAGGCAGAGCAGCAGTCGGTCGGCTTCGGTCCAGCGCCACGCAAGGCGCACCGACTCGGCGCCGGCCAGCAGGTTCGCCTGGGTCAGCACCGCCCCCTTGGGTGCGCCGGTGGTGCCCGACGTGTAGCCGATGGTCGCCGGATCATCGGGTGCTGCGCCGTCGAGCACCGGAGTTGGGCCGTCAGGCAGGTCGACCGCCGTGGTGCCGACGATCAGGCCGTCGTCGATGCCGAGGAGCAGGTCGGCCCAGCCGTCGTTGTCCACGAGCGCCGCCGTCGGCCGGCAGTCGGAGGCGATGTGAGCCAGTTCGCCGCCGGTGTAGGTGCCGTTGACCGGCACGACGACGAGTCCCAGCCTCAGGCACGCCACGTGGGCGGCCGCCAGTTCGAGCGACGACGGTCCGGAGACCAGTACCCGGTCACCGGCGACGAGCCCCGAGGCGGCCAGGCGACCGGCCACCGTCGACGTGCGCTCGAGGAACTCCCCCCGTGTGGTCCAGGCGCCGTCGGCGTGGAGTAGCGGCCGGTCCGGATCGTCAGTCAGGCGGTCGGTCCAGGCGCCGACGAGGGTGCCCGGAGCGGGGAGGTCGAAGCACCCGTCGTGCTCGGGAGGCAGGTGGGCGGACCAGTGCTGGGCTCGGTCCGGGCTCACCGCCGCGACGGTAGCCCCCGGGACCTCCCCACTTGACGGCCGCCCCTTCCTCCGCGATACTAATGTGATCCATTAGTTCTTGACCCCGACAAAGGAGACCCGATGGAGTTCGGCATCTTCGCCAACGGCTATACGCCCGGCCCCGCCGCCCATGACAGCGAGAGCGAGCACTTCGAGCTCCTGCGGGAGGCCGAGTTCGGCATTCTCGCCGACAAGCACAACTGGAAGTACATCTGGTTCGGCGAACACCACGGCCTGACCGAGTACAGCCACATGTCGGCGCCGTCGCCCCTCATGGGCTGGGTGGCCGCCCAGACCGACTACATCCACATGGGCTCGGCCATCACGAGCCTCCCCACCAACAAGGAGCACCCGGTCCGCATCGCCGAGCGGGCGGCCATGCTCGACCACGTCACCAACCGTCGCTTCGAGTTCGGCACCGGCCGTGGCGCCGGCAGTCACGAACTACGAACCTTCAACGTGATGGACCCGGCCGAGACCAAGGCCCAGTGGGACGAGGTCATCCGCGAAATCCCGCGGATGTGGGAGCAGAAGGACTACGACTTCGACGGCGAGTTCTTCACCGTCCCGACCCCGCACAACGTCCTCCCCAAGCCGTACGGGCCTGGCCATCCGCCGCTCTGGGTGGCGTGCGGAAACCCGCCCACCTTCGCCAAGGCGGGTTCGCTCGGCATCGGCGCCATCGCCTTCAACTTCGAACCGATCCACAACCTCAAGGGCCGCGTCGATTCCTACAAGGAGGCCATCCAGGACCCAGTCGCGCAGGTCGGCCAGTTCAAGAACGACAACGTGATGATGACCAACTCGTGTCTCTGCCTCGAGGACCGCGAGGAGGCCCGGGCGATCGCCAAGTCGAAGGGTCGCGGCTACCTCGTCACGATGGTCAACCTTTACCACGACACGATGCCCAAGTCGCCCGACGCCATCGTCTGGCCGAACCCGCCGATGACCCCGGACTGGACCGACGAGATGCTCGACATGGCGATCGAGGGCGGCTACATGCTCTGCGGCAACCCCGAGGAGGTCTGCGAGCAGGTCGCCCGCTATCAGGAGGTCGGCTGTGACCAGGTCGTGTTCGGCCTCCCCGTCGAGGGAATGAGCCACGAACAGCACCTTGAGATGATCGAACTGTTCGGTGACCACGTGATCCCCGAGTACGACCGGGACCGCACCCACTCCACGGACCACTACCGGGCGACCGCCGAGCGCTGCTTCCCGGACTTCCAGTACCCGGTTCCCGAGGGCATCGACGTCGAGATCCTTCCCACGACGGCACTGCTGCCCCTGGCCTAGGAATCGGGCGCCACGTGCCACGTGACAGCACCGAGACCCGGGCCCGGCTGCAGGCCGAGGCCGAACGCCTCTTCGCCGAACAGGGCGTGTGGCAGGCCGGAGTCGGAGAGATCGTGGCCGCCGCGGGCCAACGCAACGCCTCGGCGCTGACGTACCACTTCGGCTCCCGGGAGGGGATCCTCGACCGGATCCTGGCCGAGCATGAGGAACCCATCGACATCCACCGCGGTGGCCTGCTCGCTGAACTCGACGACGACCCCTCCACACACGCCCTCCTGGATGCCCTGGTCCGACCCATGTCGGCCCGGTTGGACCACGAGCGGGGTCGCCGCTACTTACGGATCGTGGCGCAGTTGGCAAGCCAGTTCTCGACATGGCGCGAGGCCCGGTCCGGGCTCGAGCACCGCCACCTCCTCCGGGCCCTGGACCTGCTCGAACGGCGGCCGGCCCACCTCCCGGAACCGGTGCGCCGAGAACGACTCGTCGCCATGATGCAACTCATGACGTCCTCCCTCGCCGAACGGGCACGCCTGCTCGATGCCGGCGACGACGCCGAACTCAGCGGTGCCGACTACGAGGCGAACCTCACCGACATGCTGGCCGGGGTCCTCGAGGCTCCCGCCGCGCTCCCTGCGTAGACCCGCCGCTACCCTCGGCCTCCGTGCACGTCATCCTCGTCCGCCACGCCCGACCCGAGGTCGTGGTCGACTCCCCGACCGTCGCCGACCCCGGCCTCGCCGACCTAGGCGTGTGGCAGGCAGCCCGGCTGGCCAACTGGTTGGCCTGCGAGGAGATCGACCACGTCGTCACCAGCCCGAAGCGGAGGGCCATCGAGACCGTGCAGGCGGTGTGCGACGCTCGGGGCCTCGCCAACGAGGTCGTCGACGACCTCGACGAGATCGACCGCTTCTGCCACTCCTACTACGGAACCGAGATCCTCCAGACCGAGGGGAAGGTGCTGTGGGACCAGGTGGTCGCCGGCAACTTCACCGAGGTCGGCTGGGACACCCCTGAGGTCTTCAACGCCCGGGTCACGGCTGCCTGGGAGGGGCTCTGTCGACGTGCCCCCGGCGAGCGGGTCCTGGTGTCGTGCCACGGGGGAACAGTGCGCGTGATCCTGGCGGCGATCGTCGGCAACCCGATGGCCTCGTTCCGGACGGACTATGCGGCGATCAGTCGGGTCGACGTCTTCGTCGAGGAGGACGGAACCCTGCACGGACACATCGTCTCGGCCAACGAGACCGGCCACTTCGACGCCGATCGCACGACGGCCGGAGGCCCCATGCGCGGCGCCCCCGACGTCTCATGGCCCGGTCGACTCCGGTCGATCACCACACCCCGCTAGCCATCCAGAGTCGGGGTCAGTTCGGGTCCCGCCAGCCGTGTGCGATCTCGGGGAACCGGGGGTCGGCCTCCCACGGGAAGGCGTCACTGGTCTCGACCATCCAGGCCAGCAGTCGTGCCCGGAGTTCGGCTACAACGGCGACCACGTCGTCTCCACCCGCCCGGTCGGTGGCCAACAGGCTCGTGGTCTCGGCGGGATCGGCCGACCGGTCGTAGAGTTCGTCGCCCTCCTCGTGCCGGTACACGTACGTCCATTCGGGGGTGCGCACGCACTCTGCCTTGCCGACGAGGTGCGGCAGGTCGTGCTGGATCTCCGACTTGTGCCGGTAGATCCACCCGGCGACCTCCAGGAGGGGCTCGTCGGCGGGGTTGAACCCGCCCTCACAGAAGGCGGCGTCCCGGTGCGGTGCGGTCGGGTCGGCGAACAGCCCCGTAAGGCTGCGCCCGAAGTGGGTGTGTGAGGCCTCGGCCTCCGCCAGTTCCAGGCAGGTGGGCAGCAGGTCGACCATCTCGACCTCGCCGAAGGCCACCTTGTGCTCTCCCACCCCGGGGCCGGCGGCGATAAACGGGTTCCGCACGAGGCTGGGGTCCAGTCCCGACGGCCACTTCTCGACCAGTCGGTAGTCGCCAAGGTACTCGCCGTGATCGCTGAAGCAGAAGGTGACGGTGTCCTCACCGTGACCGGTGCGGTCGACGGCCGCCAGGAGTCGCCCTAACTGGTCGTCGACCCGGCTGACCATCCCATAGTAGGTAGCAGCGATCTCGGCCAGGTGCCCGTCGGTGAGGTCGTTCCAGCGGTAGCGGCGCCGGTACTCGTCCATGAACCCCGGCTTGCCGAGGCCGGACTCCACGGGGAGCGGAGCGGGCATGTCGGCCCGGTCGTGCATGGAGTACCACGGTTCCTCGACCATGAACGGAGGGTGCGGGGCGAGTAACGGCACCCACATCGCCCACGGGCGGTCGTCGGTTCGCTCCTCGAGCCACCGGATCGCCGTCTGCACGGTGGCCTCGTCGCCGTCGAGTCGGGGCTCGTCGCCCTGGCTCCCGAACCAGAAACCCCGGTAGAGCGGATGGTCCTCGTCAACCGCGATCCTCATGTCGCCCCACGTCCACGTGGGCTCGACGAGGTTGCCACAGAAGTCGGTGCTGGCCTCCGTGACGCCCGGGGCAAAGACGTCGCCCCGGTTGCCCGGCATGGCCACGTCGTAGCCGGTGTCCTTCAGGCAGCGCAGCAGGTTGGGCTCCCAGGGCTTGAGCAGGCGGTCGAGGGTGCGATGGCCGGCGGTGTGCGGATACCAGCCGGTCATGATCGACACCCGACTGGGGCCGCACACGGAATGCTGCGACCAGGCCGAGTGGAACCGGGTGCCCCGCCCGGCGAGGGCGTCGAGGTGGGGGGTCTGCGCCACCGGGTTCCCGAAGCACCCGAGGGCGTCCGCCCGGAGTTGGTCCGGGGTGAACAGCAGCAGGTTCGGTCGGCCCATCGGGCCGATGGTAGGGCGCCGGAGCGTCAGGTCCGGAGTCGCACCAGGGAAGGGTCGAGGTCGGCGACGGTTGCCGAGCCCACGAGCGCCATCGTGCGCTCCATGCCGGACCTCATCAACTCCAGCACGTGGTCCACGCCCCGCTCCCCTGCCGCTCCGAGTCCGTACATGTGGGCGCGGCCGGCCATGACCGCCGTGGCACCGAGTGCGCAGGCCTTCACGATGTCGCTACCGCGCCGCACACCGCCATCGCAGATGACCTCGATGCGGTGCCCGACGGCCTCGACGACCTCGGGGAGGAGTTCCAGCGGGACCGGAGCGGTGTCGAGTTGGCGACCACCGTGGTTCGACACCGCTACGGCGGCCACGCCAGCGTCGGCCGCCATTCGGGCGTCGGCCACGGTCTGAATGCCCTTGAGCACGATCGGGCCGTCCCACACCGACTGCAGCCACTCGACGTCGCGCCACGACAGGCCCGGGTCGAACTGGGCGGCCGAGTATTCAGCCAGCGAAACGGCGTCGGCGCCGTCGCCGGCGCCGCTGCCGATGGCACTCGAGAACTGGATCGGCTCGGAGCGCAGCAGCCGCAGGGTCCAACCCGGGTGGCGCATCCCGTCGAGGAAGGTGCCGGGCCCGATCTCGGGCGGCAGCGTGAAGCCCCGCCGGACGTCGCGTTCGCGCTGGCCGAGCACAGCCGTGTCGACCGTGAGCACGATCGCCTCGTAGCCGCAGGCCGCCGCCCGGCCGACCAGGTTCCGGATGTGGTCCCTGTCGTGCCACACGTACACCTGGAACCAGAGCCGGGCACCGTCGCCGGCCACGGCAGCACACTCCTCGATCGACCGGGTGCCCATGGTCGAGAGCGTGAACGGCACCCCGGCCCGGCCGGCGGCGCGTACCACGGCCAACTCGCCGTCGGGATCGGCGATGCGGGCGAAGCCGATCGGAGCCGTGACGTAGGGGAAGGCGACGGGTCGTCCGAGCAGGGTCGTCGACGGGTCGGCCTCGGCCACGCCCCGCAGGACCCGGGGCCGGAACTCCAGGCGCCGGTAGGCCTCGACGTTGCGCCCCAGCGTGATCTCGTCCTCGGCCCCGCCGTCGATGTAGTCGAACACCCCGCCCGGGAGCCGCTTCTTGGCCATGCGGCGCAGGTCGGCGACGGCAGCCGCCTCCCGAAGGCGACGGAGCGTGCGGTCGCGTTCCGGGCGGCGCAGGCGGACGACCGACCGCAGCGTCCTCAGCGCACCCATCAGCCGCCCCGTTCCTCCGAGCGCTTCTTCGCGAACATCTCCTTGCAGCGTGGACAGACGGGAAAGCGGTCGGGGTTGCGGTCCGGGACCCAGACCTTGCCGCAGAGCGCCACGATGGGCCGGCCGGTCACCGTCGACTTCACGATGTCGGCCTTGCGGGCGTAGTGCGAGAACCGGTCGTGGTCGCCGTCGTCGAGTTGTGGATCGGACGGTCTCGTCTCGACGGGTGTGATCGTCTCGACGTCGGACATGCCGTGACCTCAACCGTCGAGGGCGTCGAGCTTGGCAATGCGGCCCTCGTGGCGGCCGCCCTCGAACTCGGCGTCCAGCCAGGCCGTCACGGCCTGGACCGCTACCTCGGGGTCGATCAGGCGCTCGCCGAGGCACAGCACGTTGGCGTCGTTGTGCTGCCTTGCGAGTTGCGCCGACAACACGTCGGGCACCGGCGCGGCACGCACGCCGGGAACCTTGTTGGCGGCCATGGCGATGCCGAGGCCCGAGCCGCAGACACACACGCCGTAGTCGGCGTCACCACCGGCCACCGCCCGGCCGACGGCCTCGCCGAAGTCCGGATAGTCGACCCGATCGGCCGAGTGGGCGCCGAGGTCGCTGACCTCGTGGCCGAGGTCGCGGAGCATGTCGGCGAGACGCTGCTTGAGGGCGAAGCCGGCGTGGTCGCAGCCGACGGCGATGCGGTACATGGCGCCAATGCTAACGGTGGGCGACTTCGAGCCCGGCGGCGGAAAGCGTCACTGCGTCGATCACACCCTCCCGGAGGATACGGGCTGGCACGACGGTGAGATCCACGACGGTCGAGGGAATGCCATCGCACCGACCTCCGTCAAGTACCAACAGGTTGCCGCCGACCGCTGCTGCCGCCCCGGCAGCCGTGGGCGGGCTGGGCTCACCGGCCCGGTTGGCCGACGTGGTGGCCAGCGGGCCCACTTCGTCGGCCAGTGCCCGGACCAGGTCGTGGTCGGGGCAACGAAGGCCGACGGTGTCGAGATGTCCTGCTCCGGGGCCGAGGTGGAGTTCGACGCCCGCTGCCCGATTCACGACGACGGTCAACGGTCCCGGCCAGAGGTCGGCCAGGACGTCGAGGTCGGCATCGGTGAGGCCTGCCGCCTGCCTCGTATCGGCCACGAGGACCGCCATCGGCTTCGCTCCGTCGCGACCCTTGCGTTCGAAGACGTCGCCCACTGCGGCGGCATCGGCGGCGGGCACCGCCACCCCGTAGACGGTGTCGGTCGGGAGTACGACCGGTCGCCCAGCCCGGAGCTCGGCTGCTGCTGTCGCCACGGCGCCGGCCAGGTCGGCGACGGCGTCGACCACCTGCCCGGTCATCCCGGCATCCTGGCGACGAGCGCCCGGTCGCGGCCCCCCAGGTCGGGACGTGCCTCCACATCCACGAGGCCAACCGCCACCGCCCGTTGCGCCAGCCGATCGACCTGTCGGGGGTCGAGTTCGAGGACGAGGGCGCCGCCGGGGACGAGCCATGCGGGCGCCCCGTCGACGAGGAGGTCCAGGTCCTCGGTGCCGTCGGTTCCGGGCACCAGCGCCGCATGGGGCTCCCAGTCGACGACCTCGGGTGGCAGCAACTCGCCGGCCCCCACATAGGGCGGGTTGGAGACCAACAGGTCGAGGCGACCCCGCAGCTCGCCGGGCAGGGCGTCGAACCAGGAGCCCTCCTCCAGGGTCACGCGTCGGGCAGGGCGGCCGAGGCCGGCCAGGTTCGCCCGGGCCACCGCCAGGGCGTCGGGCGACCGGTCGGTGCACACCACGCGGGCGACGGCTCGCTCGACGGCGATCGACAGGCCGATGGCCCCGGATCCCGTGCCGAGGTCGGCAACCCGAACCCCGTCGCTGCGCCCTGTCGCGACCCGGTCGAACTCGTCGAGGGCGTGGCCCACGACCGCCTCGGTCTCTGGGCGCGGGATCAGGACCCGCTGGTCGACCATCAGGTCGAGGGTCCGGAACGACCAGTGGCCGAACACGTACTGCAGGGGCTCTCCCGCCAGGCGGCGCCGCAACAGGTCGTCATGGCGGAACATGCCCCGTTCGGTCACCAGATCGTCGAGCCCTGAGCCTTCGTCGGTGGGGTCGAGGCCGCCGGCCTCCTCGACGATCCAACGGGCCTCGACGATCGGCAGCCCGGCCTCGTCCATTCGAGCGGTGGTCTCGGCCAGCACTTCCCTCCAGGCGACCGTGCCGAGGTTGCCCTCCTCAGCCATCGGCCAGTTGTCGGGTGCGCTCGTCGGCCAGCAGCCCATCGGTGACCGCGTCGAGGTCTCCAGCCAGGATCCGGTCGAGCCGGTAGAGCGTGAGCCCGATGCGGTGGTCGGTGACCCGGTTCTCCTTGAAGTTGTAGGTGCGGATCTTCTCGGACCGGCCGCCGCCGCCGACCTGGTCCTTCCTGGCGACCGAGGCCTCCTCCCGCTGGCGATCCTGTTCGATCCGAAGGAGGCGGGAGCGCAGCACCCGCATGGCCTTGACCTTGTTCTGGAGCTGGCTCTTCTCGTCCTGCATGGCCACGACCATGCCCGTGGGCAGGTGGGTGACGCGCACGGCCGAGTCGGTCGTGTTGACCGACTGCCCGCCGGGACCCGACGACCGGTAGACGTCGACCTGCAGGTCGCTGTCGTCGATCTGGACGTCGACCTCGTCGGCCTCGGGTAGGACGATCACGGTCGCCGACGAGGTGTGGATGCGGCCCTGCGACTCGGTGACCGGCACCCGCTGCACGCGGTGCACACCACCCTCGTACTTGAGGCGGGTCCAGGCACCGTCGCCCCTGATGAGGAAGGAGACCTCGGCGAATCCACCCATGTCGGAGTCACGGACCTCGAGCGGCTCGGTCTTCCAGCCGTGGACGACGGCGAAGGCCATGTACATGTCGTGGAGGTCGCGGGCGAAGAGATTGGCCTCCTCACCGCCCTCGGCGCCACGGATCTCGACGATCACGTTGCGGCCGTCGTTCGGATCGCGGGGCAGCAGCAGGAGCCGGAACCTCTCCTCGAGATCGGCGATCAAGGTCTCCAGGTCGGTGATCTCGGCCCGGAGTTCCTCGCGTTCATCGCCTTCGGCCTCGTCAAACATGTCCCTCGCTGCCCCGAGGTCGTCGTGTGCCTCACGAAGTGGTCGACCGACGACGAGGATCTCCTCGAGTTCCTTGAACCGCCGGCCCACGGACCGGAGCAGGTGCTGGTCGCCCAGGACCTCGGGGTCGGACAGGCGCCCCCCGGTCTCCGTCAACTCGGCCTCGAGGGCCTCGATTCGCTCCAACATGCGGCTCAGGGTAGCGGTGGGGCCCCACCGCCCTGAGGTGGACGAGGGATAGCGGTCAGGTCCAGCTTCCCTCGACGCCGACGATCGTTGCGGGCACGGCCAGCCGGGCGACCGCCTCTTCGACCGGTGCCATGACGTCGCGGGACGGAACCACGACGATCACCCGGTCGGGCTGCTCGCGCAGCACGAGGTCGGCGGTGGCGGGCACGAGGTCGGCGTCGACCCCGACAGAGCAGACGACCAGCACGCGTTCGCCATCGGGTGCGGTGCCCATTGCAGGCGCCGGAGCAGGTGAGCGCAGGCCGCCGCGCTCGACGGCCGGGTCGACGGGCGCAAGGTCGACGAGCCCCACTCGTCCGGGGCCGACCAGCAGGTCGTGACGGAGCCAGCGCTCGCGGGCGAGGGTGGCCAGCGGATGGGCACCGGCTCCCTTGCGGCGCTGGGCCCGCACCTGGTCGGCGGCGGCGGCGAGGGACTCGGTGGTCGGCAGGTCGCCGTGCAGCAGGGCCGAGGCCTCCCGGTCGAAGCGCCCCACCCCGGTCTCGAAACCCGAGTCAGTGGCCCGGACCACCTCGAGGCCGAGCACCTCCCCGCGCCAGATGCCGTGCTCAACGATCGGGTCGACGCCGGCTCTCCGGCAGAGGTCCTCGAATCCGTCCGGGGCCGGTGGCGGCTCGACGGGCACCAACGCCTCGGCCGGCTCAGCGACCTCGGAGCCGTTGTCGACGACCACGTAAACCTCTGGCACAGGATGGAGTGCGGTCGCCCGCCGGGCGGCGACCGACGCGGCATCGGCGTCGTCGAGGAAGAGCACGAGGCGATCGAAGTCGTGGCGGGCGGCCAACAGGAGGGTCTGGCCCAGCGACCGCTCCGGAGCGTCTTCGCCGGCGAGGACGACGATCGTGCCGTCGTCGAGGATCGCCGATCCCCCACCGAGGGCGACCGGGTCACCGGCGCATGGAAGGCCGAGGTTCGTGGCGAGGGCGCGCAACTTGGCGCCGAGGAGGAAGGCCCGCTGCTCGGGATCGAGGCTCACGGTTGGTTGCGGCGCAGGCGCAGTACCAGCGTCGAGGTATTCAGTCCTGGCGGCGCTTGCCGTAGCGGCGTTCGAAGCGCTCAACGCGACCGGCGGTGTCGACGATCTTCATCGTGCCCGTGAAGAAGGGGTGACTAGCCGACGAGATCTCGACCCTGGCGAGCGGATACTCGTTGCCGTCGTCGAGGGTGATCGTGTCGCTGGTCTTCATGGTGGACCGGGTGAGGAACAGGGTGCCTTCGGAAGCGTCCTGGAAGACCACTTCGCGGTAGGTGGGGTGGATGTCGGGCTTCATAGCGGGTCCAGTCTGCGGGTCGCGACGGGCGTCGGCAACCTCGCGGCGGAGGATGATTCGGCTGTTCAGCCCAGGTTCGGGCCCTTGGCGATCTCCGCCAGGAACTCGTCGTTGTCGTTGAACGTCTTGAGCCGGTCGATGAGCAGCTCGAGACCAGCGGCCCCGCTGTTGCCGTCGTCGCCGGCGAGGCCGTTGAGGACCCGCCGGAGCTTCCAGACCTGGTTGAGCTGATTGCGTTGGAAGAGGAGTTCCTCGTGCCGGGTCGACGAGGCGTTGACGTCGATGGCCGGGTACACGCGCCGCTCGGCGATGCGCCGGTCGAGGCGAAGCTCCATGTTGCCGGTGCCCTTGAACTCCTCGAAGATGACCTCGTCCATCTTGGAGCCGGTCTCGACGAGGGCCGTAGCCAGGATGGTCAAAGAACCGCCCTCCTCGACGTTGCGGGCCGCACCGAAGAAACGCTTCGGTGGGTAGAGGGAGCCGCTGTCGAGACCACCGGACATGATCCGGCCGGTGGCGGGGGCTGCCAGGTTGTAGGCCCGGGAAAGACGGGTGATGCCATCGAGCAGGATCACGACGTCATGGCCGGACTCGACCATGCGCTTGGCCCGTTCGATGGTGATCTCGGCGATGCGGGTGTGCTCGTCGCTGGGACGGTCGAAGGTGGAGGCGGCCACCTCGCTGTGCTTGAGCCAGCGGCGCATGTCGGTGACCTCTTCAGGGCGCTCGTCGACCAGGAGGACGATGAGCTTCACCTCGGGATTGTTGACCTCGATCGACCGGGCGATCTGCTTCAGGATCGTGGTCTTGCCGGCCTTCGGCGGCGAGACGAGGAGCCCACGCTGGCCCTTGCCGATCGGACACAGCAGGTCGACGATGCGGGCCGTCATGTTGGTGGGGTCGTCGGGGGTCTCCATCTTGAGGTGCTCGTCGGGGAACAGCGGAGTGAGGTCCTCGAACCGGGGACGCCCCTTGGCGTCCTCTGGCTTGCCGCCGTTGACAGTGTCGATCCGGAGCAGCGCCGGGTTCTGCTCGCTGCGGTTGGCCGGTCGGGAGGCTCCGGTGAGGTGGTCGCCCTTGCGCAGCCCGTACTGGTGGGTCTGCTTGACCGACACGTAGGCGTCGGCCTTCGAGGGCCTGTAGCTGTTGGTGCGGAGGAAGCCGTAGCCCTCGTCGCGCATGTCGAGGTAACCCTCAACCTCGACGGGCTCGCCGTCCCACTGCTCTTCCGGACCGTCACTCTGACCACGGCCGCGACGGCGGCGGCGACGGTTGCCGGACTCGGGGTCCTGTTGGCCCTGCTGGCCCCGGTTGCCCTGCTGGCCCCGGTTGCCCTGCTGGCCCCGGTTGCCCTGCTGGCCCCGGTTGCCCTGCTGGCCCTGTCGTCCGGACCTGGACTCGGCGCTCTCTGCGGACCTGTCGTCGGACGATGCCTCGGCCTCGGCGCTCTCCTCGGACACGGACTCGGCGCTCTCCGCCGACCTGTCGTCGGACGATGCCTCGGCTTCGTCGCTCTCCTCGGACACGGCGACCTCCCATTCGGCGGGTGGCTCCTCGGTGAGCTCCTCGGCCGGAGCCGCTCCCGTCGACGGGCTGGACCCGTTGGACGAAGTCTCGATGCCGGCCAGGTCGAGGATCAGGTCGACGATCTCGGCCTTGCGGGCACGCGAGCCCGGCTTTCCGCCCAGGGCGGTGGCGATCGTGGTGAGCTCGTCGCGGTCCTTGCCCTCGAGGGCATCGCGTTCGAGTTGGGTGGGGTCCATTTCTCAGACACCTCAGGTTTCCGCGGGCGGAATCGCCCGTCATTGGTCCCAGCCTCGTCGGCCGGAGGAAAACACTCACGGGGGAGTGGGGGTGGCGGTACTGATCCGGCCGGAGTCACCTGACGGGGTGGACAACGGATTCGGAGGATGTACCAGCCTGTCGACGGGAAGAACGAACGGGAGGCCGTCAGTCCCCGCCCGACGACCCCGTCATCGTACCGAAAGCGACCAGACGGAAGCAACCACCCTCGAAAAGTCTGGAAATCATCGGGGTTTCGACCCGTTTCCAAGCAACAGGGTGCTGGAAGCGAGGGCCGCCACGGCTAGCAGGATGGTCGGGGTCCAGGACCCCGTCAGGTCATGGGTGAGGCCGCCGAGGATCGGTCCGAGGCCGCCAGCAGCGCCGACCGCAACCCCCTGCAGGCCCATGAGCAGACCCAAGTCGCGGGCGTCGAAGCGGGTGCGGGCGTACATCGCCTGGAGCGGGCTGGTGGCGCCGAGCGACGCACCGGCCACGACGGCGTAGGCGATCCCTGCCGGCACCGTGCCGACGAGCAGGAACGCTATGCCCACGGCGCTCACCGCGTAGGCGAGCCGCAGCACTCGGTCGGCACCGAAGCGCTCGACGACTCCGGTCAGCCCGATCCGGCCGAAGAGTTGGCCGAAGCCGCGCAGCCCACCGATGACGCCGGCGGCACCGAGCCCCAGCCCGGCGCCCGTCAGGATCGGAACCTGATAGCCGAGGATCGTGGTGTACGCCAGCCAGACGAGGAAGAACACGACGAGCATCCGTTGGATCGCCGGGCGCCCGAGGGCGCCCCTCATCGCCCGCCAGGGACTCTCAGACGCCGCCTCCTCGCCGCGACCAGCGCGCCCCAACAATGTCGCCAGGAGGGCACCGGCGATGGCCGTCAGGGCGAGCAGGCGGCCGGTGGCGCGCCACCCCCAGGCCTCGACCAGCCAGGCGGTCATCGGCAGGTAGATCACGCTGCAGAGGGCCCCGACCATCGTCAGCCGGGCGATCGCCTGGTCGGGGCGGTCCGGTCGGAGGCGTGCCACCGCCGCCGTGGTCACGTGGTAGAAGCCCGTCGCACCAACGATTCCGCCCCCGAGGGCGTAGAGGGCGCCGAAGACCACCTGGTCGGTCGCCCAGGTCGCCGCCAGCAGGCAGCCGCCTCCCACCACCGCCTGGAGCAGGAAAGGCCCCCGACAACCGTGGCGGTCGAGGAGCCGGCCGCCGACGACCGAAGCCGCTCCGTTGATGACGAAGCCGGCTCCGTAGGCGATGCCGAGCATGGTCGTCCCCCAGCCCACGTCGTCGTGGATCGGCCCGACGAGCACGCCGAACGAGTACAGCCACGAGCCGTACGAGGTAATCGTGGCGATGCCGAGGACGAGTACGCCGAACCTGTCTGTCAGTCGAGTGCGTGTGATTCCGTATTCTGGAGCGCACCGACCTTCTCCACGACACCACAGGTGTGGAGGACGCCGCTTGCTGCTTCACCGAGAAGACCGAGACCTGGGTCGAGGCCCCCGCCGACAGCGAACGGTCGGCGACGTCGTCCTCGGTGGGTCCGTCGACACGACACCCTGGCGCTGCTGAGACCGCCGTACCTCCCGCTCCTGCTCAGCGGGACAGGAGCGCTGACATCAGGGAGTGGCCAGGCACCAGAGGGGCGCCAGCGACGCCGGACTCGGTGAACACGCCGCCCGGGCCGCCGACCTCGGAATCGACCAGGAGGTAGGGCACCGGGTCGGACGTGTGGGTGCGGGTGGTGAGCGGGGTGGCGTGGTCGGGCAGCATCAGCAGCCGCCACGGCCCCAGTGCGTCGAGGCCCGGGACCAGGTCGGCGAGGATGCGCCGGTCCCAGAACTCGAGGGCCTTGACCTTCTGGGCGACGTCACCAGCGTGGCCGGCCTCGTCCGTGGCCTCCACGTGGACGATGAACAGGTCGAGGCCGTCGGCCAACCCCTGCAGTGCGACGTCGCGCTTGCCCTCGTAGTCGGTGTCGTACCAGCCGGTGGCGCCCGGGATGTCGCAGACCTCCATACCGGTGAGGACGCCGAGTCCCCGGACGAGGTCGACAGCCGTGACAAGGCCGGCATCGACGCCGTGGGCCTCGCTGAAGGAGGGCAGTTGCGGCTGGAAGCCCTGCCCCCACAACCAGATCTGCGTCGCCTCCAGGTCCGAGGCGGCGAGTACGTCCTTCGAGGCCTCCATGAGGTCGCACAGCGGACCACCCATCGGCCCGGCGGGCACCACGACCTGGTCACCCGAGAGGTCGTGGGGCGGGGTGCAGTCGGCGTCGAGCCACTCCCCCGGGCCGAGCATCGCATGGCGGAAGCTCACACCGGCGTGGAACGACACACCGTCGCCCCCGAGTTCGCGTTCGATCCGGGCGATGACCTCGGCGGCCGACTCCGACGACGGGTTGCCGCCCGCATAGTCGAGCATGACGCCGTCGGGGGACACCGTTACGAGGTTGCAGCGAAAGGCGGCCTGGTCGGGACTCAGGGGCAGGCCCAGCGCTGCCGCCTCGATCGGCGCCCGACCCGTGTGGTGCTCGGCCGGGTCGAACCCGAAGATCGACATGTTGCCGACGTCGCTGCCGGGCGGCATGCCCTCGGGGATCACCGCGGCCCGACCGACCGTGGCCCGGGCGGCCAGGGCGTCGAGGTTGGGCGTCTGGGCGACCTCGAGCGGGGTGCGGCCGTCGAGTTCGGGAACGGGCAGGTCGGCACAGCCATCGGGAACGCAGATCACGTACTTCACAGGACGATCATCCTGCCAGACCCCGCCCCGATTCCCGCAGCGACTTCCCGTGCATCAGGTGGTGACGCAGGCCTCTACGTGTGCCTGGACCGCCAACAGGTCGTTGGGCAGGCGGACGCAGCGCTCGGGCCTTTCGAAGAGGTCGCCCAGTCGCTCGGGCAAGACCGGCCGCACTCCCGTGGCCGACTCGACGGCGTCGGGGAACTTGGCGGGGTGGGCCGTCGCCAGGGCCACCATCGGCACCGAAGGGTCACGGCGGCACCGGCGCGCGGCGAGCACGCCCACGGCGGAGTGCGGATCGAGGACCACGCCCGACCGGTCGGCTTCGTCGGCGATGCAGCGCAGCACCGCATCGTCGTGGAAGCAGGCGGCCGTCCAGGCGTCGCCGAGCGTGGCATGGAGCACCGGGTCGAGGGCGGTGGTGCCCGTGGCGCGGAAGTCATCGAGCAGGGCGGCCACGGCGGCCCCGTCGCGGTCGAGCAGCTCGAACAGCAGTCGCTCGAGGTTGGACGACACCTGGATGTCCATGCTGGGCGAGAGCGTGGGCACGACCTCGTCGAGGGTCATCGTGCCGCCGGCGAAGAAGCGGGTCAGGATGTCGTTGCTGTTCGACCCGATGACGAGCTGCGGCATGTTGAGGCCCATGTGGCGGGCGACGTGCCCGGCGAAGGCGTTGCCGAAGTTGCCGGTGGGCACCGAGAAGGTGATCGGTGCCTGCCGACCACCGAGCCGTTCGGCGGCGACGACGTAGTAGACGACCTGCGCCATGACCCGGGCCCAGTTGATGGAGTTGACCGCCGACAGGCGCATCCGCTGTCGGAACACCACGTCGGCGAACATGGCCTTCACGAGGTCCTGGCAGTCGTCGAAGGTGCCCTCGACGGCCACGTTGTGGACGTTGACCGACGAGGCGGTGGTCATCTGGCGACGTTGCACCTCCGAGACCCGGTCGGCCGGGTGCAGGATGACGATGTCCATGGACTCCCGGTCGCGGCAGGCGTCGATGGCAGCCGAGCCCGTGTCGCCCGAGGTGGCTCCGACGATGGTGACGCGCTCTCCTCGTCGCGACAGTTCGTGGTCGAAGAGGCGACCGACCAACTGCAGTGCCACGTCCTTGAAGGCGAGCGTGGGGCCGTGGAAGAGTTCGAGCAGGTGCAGGCCGTCGCCAAGGTCGACCAGTGGCGTCACGTCGTCGGCCTCGAACGTCGCATAGGCCTCCCTGACCATGTCGGCGAAGGCGCCCGGTGCGATGGCACCTCCGACGAAGGGCGCCATCACCTCCAGGGCTGTCGCGACGTAGTCGCCGGTGCCGCCCGCCGCAAGCTTCGGCCACGACTCGGGGACGTAGAGGCCCCCGTCGTCGGCCAGCCCGGCGAGCAGGGCATCGCCGAAGCCGAGGACCGGTGCGTCCCCGCGGGTGCTGACGTAGCGCATGCCGGACCGGGACCCGGGGGTCAGTCGCCGAGGGCGCGCAGCACGCTACCGACGTTGCGCACGGCGTCGAGGTTGCGCAGGTCGTGGAGGGTGGCCTGCACGTCGCTCTCGCGGGCGCGGTGCGTGATGAACACGAGCCGGGCCTCACCACCCAGGCCCGACTGCTCCATCGAGCGGATCGACACACTGTGGTCGCCAAATACGGCGGCCACGCCGGCCAGCACTCCGGGCCGGTCGTCGACGTCGACGGCCAGGTAGTAGGCGGTCTCGAGATCGGCCATGGGCGAGATGCGGGCCCTTTCGAGCGAGCCGAAGGACGCTCCGTGGCCACGGGCGTTGTTGGCGGCGGCGTCGATGAGATCGCCGAAGACGGCCGAAGCGGTCGGACGGCCGCCGGCACCCCGCCCGTAGAGCATGACCTCGCCGACTGCGTCGCCCTCGACGAAGACCGCGTTGAAGCTGTCGTTGACGGCGGCCAGCGGGTGGTCGTTCGGCACGAGCGTCGGGTGCACGCGCACGCCGATCTCGTCGCCTCGACGTTCGGCCACGGCGAGAAGTTTGATGCAGTGGCCAAGGTGGGCGGCGGCCTCGATGTCGGCGGCGGTGACCCGGGAGATGCCCTCGAGGTAGACGTCGTCGGCGACCACCTCGGCCCCGAAGGCCAGGGTGGCGATGATGGCGACCTTTGCCCCGGCGTCGTGGCCCTCGACGTCGGCGGTCGGGTCGGCCTCCGCGTACCCCAGGCGTTGGGCCTCTGCGAGGGCATCGGCGTAGGCGGCGCCCTCCTCGGACATCTTCGTGAGGATTAAGTTGGTGGTTCCATTGATGATGCCCATCACCCGGGTGATCGGCTCGCCGGCGAACGACTCACGCAGTGGTCGCATGATGGGGATGGCCCCCGCCACGGCGGCCTCGAACAGCAGGTCGACGCCGGCGGCCTCGGCGATCGAGTAGAGCTCTGCCCCATGCCGGGCCAGCAGTTCCTTGTTGGCGGTGACCACCGGCTTGCCGTTCTCGAGCGCGGCCACGATCAGTTCGCGGGCCGGCTCGATACCTCCCATGACCTCGACGACCACGTCGATGTCGGGGTCGGTGACGATGGCCGCTGCGTCGGTGGTGAACACCTCGGCGGGCAGGGGCAAGCCTCGGTCGATGGCCGTGTCGCGCACGGCGACCGAAGTCACCTCGAATGCCAGGCCGGTACGTCGGGCGACGTCTTCACGCTGCTCGGCGACCAGGACCGCCAGGGCTGCACCGACGTTGCCGCAGCCGAGGAGGCCCACGCGCACCGGTGAGCTGGAGAGGGGGTCTTCCATGGGCTTCACGGTACCGGGTACGGCATGCGGCACCCGTTCGATAATGGTGTGCTCAGGCCTCGCGGCGGACGAGGTCCTCGTAGGTCTCCCGCCGGACCACCCTGGTCGCCACGCCATCGGCGACGAACACGACGGCGGGTCGCAGCACCTGGTTGTAGTTGGAGCCCATCGAGTGGCCGTAGGCGCCGGTGACCGGCGTGGCGAGGACGTCACCCACCGCCAGGTCGTCGGGCACCCAGCCCTCGCGGACCAGCAGGTCGCCGGACTCGCAGTGCTTGCCCACCACCCGGACCGGCCGCCTGCGCTCGGCCGCCACGGCCCTCGGCAGGAACGTCTCGTAACCGGACCCGTAGAGGACCGGGCGGGGGTTGTCGCTCATGCCTCCGTCGACGGCAACGTAGGTGCGGATGCCCTCGAGGTCCTTGATCGTGCCCACCCGGTACAGGGTGACGGCAGCAAGGGCGGCGATCGCCCGGCCCGGCTCCGCCGACACACGCGCCGTGACCCCGGCGACCTCGCAGGCGCTGCGCACGACCTCGCCCCACTGGGTGATCGAGGGCGCACTCTCGCCCTCGACATAGGCGACGCCGAGGCCGCCTCCGACCGAGAGTTCGGCCAGGTCGTAGGGGGCGGCGAACCCGGCCAGGACCTCGAGGGCGCGGCCGAACGAGTCGACCTCGAAGACCTGGCTACCGATGTGGGCATGGACGCCGACCAGGTCGACGGTCCCCGAGGTGAGTGCACGCTCGACGGCTGCGGCGGCCAGGCCCGTCGAGACGGTGAACCCGAACTTGGAGTCGTCCTGGCCGGTGGCGACGTACTCGTGGGTGTGCGCCTCGACGCCGGGCGTCACCCGGAGCAGCACCCTCGGGACAGCACCGATGGCCGCATTCAGTGCGTCGAGGCGGTCGAGTTCGTCGAACGAGTCGACGACGATGAGGCCGACGCCCTCCTCGATCGCCATCTCGAGCTCGAGTTCGCTCTTGTTGTTGCCGTGCAGGATGAGGCGGTCGGCCGGAACGCCGGCATGGCGGGCCATGTACAGCTCACCGCCGGTGGCCACGTCGAGGTACATGCCCTCCTCGACAACGAGCCGCGCCATGGCGCCACAGAGGAACGCCTTGCCGGCGTAGGCGACTCCCTCGCCGAAGGCCGCCACGGCCTCGCGGCAGCGGGCACGGAGGTGTGCCTCGTCGTAGACGAACAGCGGCGTGCCGAACTCGTCGGCCAGGTCGACCAGGTCGCAGCCACCGATCGATGTGCCTCCGTCGGTACCGACCTCGGCGGTGTCGGGCAGCAGGTCGAGGGGCAGCGGGCCGGCCATCAGGCGTCCTCCCCGCCGTCGCGCCACATTTCCTCCGGGGCGCCAACGCCCAGCAGGTCGAGGGCGACGGCGAGTCCGACGCGGACGGCCTCGACCAACCAGAGTCGGGCGGCGGTGAGGTCGGCCTCCACGCCGTCTCCCATGACGCGGCAGTCGTGGTAGAAGCCGTGGAAGTCGGCCGCCAGGTCCCGGACCCAGGTCGTGACCTGGTGGGGGGCTCGCTCCGTTGCCGCCCGCAGCACCGTGTCGGGCAGCTCGTGCAGGGCGCGGAGCAGCCGCAACTCGCGGGGGTGCCCGAGTACCGAGAGGTCCGTGTCGACCAGGTCGGGGCGCAGGACACCAGCCTCAGCCGCCCGGCGGGCGATCGAGTGGATGCGAGCGTTGGCGTACTGGACGTAGAAGACGGGGTTCTCGTTGACCTGGCTGGCGACCAGTTCGAGGTCGAAGGCCTGCGCCGAGTCGACCGACTGCAGCAGGTAGGTGAAGCGGGCGGCGTCGGCACCCACCTCGGCCACCACCTCGCCCAGTTCGACGATGTCTCCGGTGCGCTTCGAGAGCTTCACCTCCTGGCCGCCCCGTTGGAGGTTGACCAACTGGGTGATGGCGACCTCGAGTTCGGAGGGGTCGTGGCCGAGGGCGTGCATGGCAGCGTGCACGCGCGCCACGTAACCGTGGTGGTCGGCGCCCAGGACGTTCACGAGGCGGTCGGCCCTGGCGAACTTGTCGCGGTGGTAGGCGACGTCCGGCAGCAGGTAGGTGAACTCGCCGTCGGACTTGACAAGCACACGGTCCTTGTCGTCGCCATGGTCGCTGCTGCGCAACCAGACCGCCCCCTCCTCGTCGTAGACGGCGTCGGCGGCCCGCAGGTCGGCCAGGGTGGCGTCGACGGCGCCCGACCCGATCATCGACCGCTCGCTGAACCAGGTGTCGAACCGGATGTGGAGTGACTCGAGCACCTGGCGCTGGTCGGCGAGCGCCCGGGCATAGCCCCACTCGAGTGGATCGGCGTCATCGGGCATCGCGGCGGCCCAGTCCACGATGTACTGGCCTTTGTAACCGCCGTCGGGGACCTCGTCGCCGGCGGCCCGGGCGGCCAGCGATTCGGCGTAGAGCTGCATCTGTGTGCCGCGGTCGTTGATGTAGAACTCGCGCTGCACGGGGTGCCCGATGCGTTCGTACAGGCGTGCCACCGAGTCGCCGAAGCAGGCGCCCCGGCCATGGCCGGCGTGGAGCGGGCCGGTCGGGTTGGCACTCACGAACTCGACGATGACCCGCTCCCCCGCTCCGGCGTCATGGCGGGCAAACCCCTCCTCTCCGCCGACCACCACGTCGCGCAGGACTTCGTGGAGCCAGGTGTCGGCCAGGCGGAAGTTGACGAAGCCCGGGCCGGCCACCTCGATCCCGGTGACGTGGGTCGGCGGATCAGCCTCGAGGCGGGTGACCAGTTCGGTCCCGAGTTCACGGGGGTTGCGACCGGCAGCCTTCGCAGAGGCCAGGGCGACGTTGGTTGACCAGTCGCCGTGGTCGGGATTGGCCGGCCGCTCGAGTTGCACGGCATCGGGCGCTTCGACGCCGAGGCCAGCGAGTGCGGCCCGCACGGCCTCGATCAGGATGTCGCGCACGTCCATGGGGATACCGGGGGGGTCGGGGAATGCGGGGCTCGAAGGGACGCGCCCGGGGACCGGCCGCTGCGCCGATGCTAACGGGCACACGGGTGCGGGCCCGGTGCATAACCGGTGCGAAGCCCGAATGGTGCGGTCCTCGCCGGGGTCATTCCTGCCGGGGGCCGGCACTACCGTGATGGCATGCGGTGCTCGATGCTGATCCTGGTAGCCCTGGTGTCGGGTGCCTGCTCGGGCGGCGGGTCGTCGGTCGCGCCCACTTCGCTTCCGTCCACGACCTCCACCACCACGACGGTCGCGCCCACCACCACGACGGTCGCGCCCACCACGACGGTCGCGCCCACCACGACGGTCGCGCCCACCACGACGGTCGCGCCCACCACGACCACCACGACCACCA
>ERZ651768.869-NODE-869-length-22280-cov-11.242985_pt1 | contig 22280 bp, 18 predicted proteins | sample MGYA00514754_ERZ651768 | MGnify/ENA metagenome assembly ERZ651768
TGCCTGAGTTTTCCCGAGGTGTACGGCGACATCAATCGCCACGAGGAAATCGACGTGATGGCAACGGACGAAAAAGGTGAGGCTGTGGCTTTCCGCTGCGGCGGCCTGTTGGCGCGCGCCATCCAGCACGAGTGGGATCACCTGCAGGGCATCCTTTTCATTGACCGGATGGACGCGATTACCCGCGCCGAACTCAAGCCAGAAGTTGACGCCATTCAGGTTGAAACCAGGAAGGGGCTGGGATAATCAATGCTCAGGGGTGCTCTACCGCCTAGCCCGAACAGTTTGAAATAACTTCAGGCTTCGCTGATATTTGGCATTTGCCATCCTACTGGCCTGCTCCGCTGCATCCAGTTCGCCTCCAGCGTTATTGCGTTGCTCGAAAGTCAATGGACTACCCGGTTTCTTGGCTTGATCCACCATTACTCTCGCGGCCTCAAGCCGTTTCTCCTCGCGCAACTTCATACCCATTGTCATTTGAAGTGCCTCGCCAAACTCCTTTTCAGCAACATCAAGTCGCCCCTGTTGCTGGTAGGCCAGGCCGAGGTTTTGACGGGCATCAATGTAGCTCGGCTGCAGCCGGACCGCCTTGGTAAAGTAAACAGCCGCCTTATTCACGTTCCCTTTCATGGCAAACACGGTACCGAGGTTATTATATGTGTTCGGGTTGTCAGGGAAAACCTCGATGGACAACTCCAGGCAGCGGATCGCCTCGTCGTATTGCTTCTGATCCTTGCGTATGTTACCGAGATTGTTGAGTGCCTCCGCGTATTTCGGAGTCACCTCAAGCGCACGCTCGTACTCGGCGGCAGCCTTCTCGATTTCACCCTTGGCCTTGTAGGCGATGCCCCTGTTGAAAAACACCTCCGGGTCTTCACCATTCTCGGCAAACTTGAGTGCCTCGTTGTACTTGGCCAGTGCGGCGTCCGCCTTGCCGTTGCTAATCAGTGCGTTGCCCTCGTTCATCAATGCCACGACCTTGTCAGGATCGCTCAGCGGGTTATCGCCCTCGCCCTCCAGTTTGATGGCGTTGAGCTCCGCCAGAATATCGTCGACCGACTCTTCACTATCGGCACCGGTGAATGACGGCGGCGCAGCATCGAGCGTCGGCTCAAGCGACAAGGAATCGTTCACGGCAACCGGCTCGGTCGCGGCAGACTCCGGCTCCGGGATTGCCGTCGACTCGGCAACCGGACTGGCTGAATTTGTATCCGGGCCCGGGTCGGTCTGCTGTATCGACTGCTCCGAGCCGCACCCCCAAAGGAGTACAGCCAACGCAATGCAACCTACAGCCTTCCTTTTTTTCGAGTTGCACACCGGCTGAAACCTACCAGACTCCGGCCAAGTCGCAACTTTTATCCTCAAACTAGATCCCGTTAACTTGGCCAAGAGGTAACTCATCTCCACACTCAACACGTTCGTTTTGAGAAGACAATTAAAACTGTTTATCGAGCCTTTAAGCTCCCTCTACGAAACGCTGCTGAGCTCAAAAATAATTCATCTACTGGACAGAATATGCTATAAATTCCGACTTGGCTGCTCTCTTGTAAAAGCAGGATAAAAACTCAATAATTGCCAGATACATTATCACAAAACTTTGATTGAATCACACCCCGTGTGATCGTATTTTCGCTTTGTGAGGGTTAAAGAATGGGAGGTCACCAACCAAAGTACGGCGGTGCCTAAAGCGTACCACGACCGCCTTGCTGGGTATTTTACTCCTAAGAATTTGATGTACGAACCCAGGAGGTCCATCTTGCCGGTTAAACTACGCTTGTAAGTAGCCCGAATTGTATGCGTACCCCAATTGCGACTCTTCTGTATGTTGGATTCGTTGTGACGCTCATCGTATTTTGCGTGGCGCTTCTCTACTTCAGGTCGTTTGACTTTTACTTTGGCACTGCCAAAAATTCTAGTGCACCGGTGGCGATGGGTAACAGACATCTATCTGCCCCTGTCGTAATTGAGGCCAGAGGCAAGCGTTTTGAGTGGTCTTTTCGCTATCCGGGACGCGATGGCGAACTGGGCACGTCGGATGACTTTCGTTCTCATAAGGAATTGCACCTGCCGTTGGAAACGGACGTTGTACTCAAATTGGAAAGTGACGATTTCATCTATATAATGTCCAATCCCGAATTAGGATTGAAACAAGTCGCCGTGCCGGAGCTCACCCACACCTTGAAATTTCACACAGCAAAGATTGGACCGTTTGAACTGTTGGCAGATCCATTGTGCGGCTGGCGACCCTTGCACGATGATTTGATGGGCCGTGTTATTATTCACTCGGTAACGGATTTCAACGACTGGATCAAAAAAATGGTTGCAGGACCAGTTTCGAATCAATAGTCTTTTCTCGCATGTTCTGCGAAATAAAACCATCCCGTCGGTTTCGCACTCTTAACTGACGGAGCTTTTCTTTACCGTCAATGTAACCTTTATTCCCGCAAAACCCGTAATTGGAATTTTATATTATGAGTTCACGCAAATCTAAATTACTACCAATTGGGATCACCATGGTTGTTCTTATTGCGATCGCCACTTACTTCAAGTTCAACCGAACCGAACCGGACAAGACAGAAGGTATAATTCTAAGCAAGAAATCCCCACCGGTACTGGGGTTATTACCTGAATTCGAATTGACCGACCAGAGCGTTGAAACGTTTGGTTCGCGTCAATTGCGCGGCAAAGCTTGGATCGCAAATTTTATTTTTACACGATGCCCGGCTACCTGCCCTGCGCAGACGGCGAAAATAAGCGAGTTCCAGGGGCAGTTACAGGATGGTCCGCTTTGGGACGAGATCCGGTTTGTCAGTTTCACGGTTGACCCGGAACATGACACGCCGCAAGTGCTTAGCGAGTATGCGAAAAACGCCAACGCCGATGTTCATCACTGGAAGTTCCTCACAGGTGAGCGTGAGGCCATTTGGAGACTAAGCAAGGACGGTTTCAAACTGCCGGTTAGTGAAAATACTGATCCCGCAATACTCATCACCCACAGCCCAAAAGTTATGCTGGTTGATCCTTACTTGCGAATCCGAGGAATCTACGAAGTGACGTCCAAGGAGGGATTGGCACGTTTACGTCACGGTTTGGACCAAGTATTAATGGAGAAAGTGGCCGAGCCTGAAGAGGCCATCAACCCACCATGGCTTGAAGATCGCCGCGAGGCACAACTCAAGACTGTGGATAAATTCAAGGTGGTTCACGACTTTAGCTTCACCGATGGTATCGAAGAGAGTGGCATTCTCTTCCGCAACAAGATTGTGGATGATGTGGGGAAAAACTACATACCCGTCCATTATGACCACGGCAACGGCTTGGCCATCGCCGACGTTGACGGAGACGGCAATCTGGATCTTTACTTTGTAACCCAAGCTGGCAGCAACGGACTGTGGAGGAATCTAGGTAACGGTCGGTTTGAGGACATCACCGAACAAGCCGGAGTGGCGGTTGAAAACAAGATAGGTGTTACGGCCTCGTTTGCGGATATCGATAACGACGGCGATCCCGATCTCTACACGACCACGGTGCGAGGCGGTAACATGCTCTTTGAAAACCTTGGTGGCGGCCAATTCAAGGATATCTCACAAGCATCGGGGCTCAACCACAAGGGGCACTCCTCCGCGGCCGTGTTTTTTGATTACAACCGCGACGGGCTTCTCGATGTCTACCTGACAAACGTAGGCAAATATACTTCGGATAAAGTTTTAACAGTTACGATGGAGCAAGCCCGTGGTGAGAAGGAGGCAGAATATAAGTTCTTCTCCGGCTTTGCTGATGCGTTTTCGGGCCATCTGCCGGCAAAAAAACGAAGTGAGAGAAGCATCTTGTTCAAGAATCTGGGTAACAATCGATTCGAAGACGTTTCGAAGAAAGTCAAGTTGCAGGACGAAAGTTGGACCGGCGATGCCAGTCCCGTTGATTTCAATCAGGACGGCTGGATCGACCTATACGTGTTAAACATGCAAGGAGACGACCAGTACTATGTCAATGTGGGGGGCGAGTATTTCGAGAAAAAAAGCCGTGAGGTTTTTCCACTCACACCGTGGGGAGCGATGGGTATCAAAACGTTCGACTTCGAAAATGACGGTGACATGGACCTGTTCATCACGGATATGCACTCCGACATGAGTGAACAAGTCGGGCCTGAGCGTGAAAGCTACAAGTCCAGGCAGCAGTGGCCCGAAAGTATGCTACTCACCCAAGGCAAGAGCATCTGGGGGAACGCCTTTTATCGGAACAATGGCAAAGGAAATTTTGAAGAAGTGTCTGATCAAATCGGAGCCGAAAATTACTGGCCTTGGGGCATTAGCGTTGGAGACCTCAATGCCGACGGCTTTGATGATGTGTTTATTGCTTCCAGTATGAATTTTCCGTTTCGGTATGCTGTTAATAGTTTGCTATTGAACAACCAGGGTTCGGAATTTTTAAGTAGCGAATTCATACTTGGAGTTGAACCGAGACCCGATGGTCGCTTCGCCGAACCTTGGTTTGAACTCGACTGCGATGGTGAGGATAAAGACCACGCGCTGGCAAAAGGTCGATCGGGCCGTGTAGTAGTTTGGTCGGCATTGGGCACGCGATCATCGGTAATGTTCGATCTGGATAATGATGGCGACCTGGACATCGTAACCAACGAATTCAATTCCCGACCCATGGTGCTGATCAGTAATCTATCCGAAAAGCACGACAAGTTGAATTATCTGAAAGTGAAACTAGTTGGTGAAAAATCGAATCGAGACGGATTAGGTGCGGTGGTTAGAGTTCGCACTGGTTCGCAAACGTATATGAAAGTACACGATGGCCAGTCGGGATATTTGTCGCAAAGTCTCTATCCCCTCTACTTCGGCCTAAACGAGGTAACGAACGTCGATGAAATCAAAGTGACCTGGCCATCCGGCAACAAACAAACGGTCCCGGGGCCAATTGATGTGAATAGAACGATCGAGGTGAAGGAGCAATAATCGCGCGGGATACTGCCCGCGTCATGCCTCAGCTAATCAGGAATGGGGCGATATCCTGCATCGACGAACTCTTTAGCCCGTGGTCGAAAAAACTCATCGAATTCCGGATCGGGACAACCGAGCGAATTCTTTGTCGAATCTAGATTACCGTTAAGATCAATCGTATCGCCGTTAAGGAAGCAACGGCGAACTATACCCGTGTCTTTAATGTCTACTTCATAGCGGGCTCCGGTTGGCCAACCACCCTTGGCGTTGTTCATCCAAAAGATTGAGTCTTCGTAGATACTTCCAGTGCCTGAATCGTCCACGCCGTTTCTGTTCCCTGTAAACGTACAATGTCGAACGATCACTTTTGAACCCGGAAACAGCGTAAGAGCTCCCGCACCGTGCTTAGGCTTCCATTTACCGACTTTGGCGCTTCGCTCATCCAGAGGGCCGTTTGACATGTTATCCACGAACAGGCAGTTCTCAATGATGGCCGAACTCCCCCATAACAAGTCGACTGCCGAACCGGTGACAGGGCAACGGTTGTTGCGGAAAATACAGTTTTTAAGAAGCACAGAATCTTCCATGTAATCACGGTGATCAATAGAAATTCCTCCGCCACATGGACTGGAATAGTTATTGTATACCTCAACATTTTCAATTGTGGGATAAGAACGTCCAAATATTTTGATCGCACCGCCATCGGTATGGAAGTACATGTTTTTATTTATATCTAATCGGGGCTCCGAAAGCTCAGGTTGGATCGATCCCGATTCGCTTGATCCTATCACATAATTGTTCGCCCCCGTAATCTTGAATCCTCTAAAAACTGTGTTTCGAGTAATTCCGTCACCAAAATAGACCACGTGGTTCACAATCGCCGGAAAACCTTCATGCTTTTCGTTGGCAATCTCGGGATTGGCGGCAGTCAGAATCACCTCTCCGACCGCCTCAAGCGTAATTCCGTCGTGCTGCTCATTTAGCCAGATCAACGCTTGGCCATGTTGGCGAGGGCGATACACGCCTGCGTGGACCTTGATATGCTTCTGGCCCGTGTCTTTGGCAACTGCATCGAGAACAGCTTGGATATCGTTGCCCGGATAAACTTCACGCAAGGAATGGATGCTCGGTTTATCTGTGGAACTGTTTGAGCACCCACTCAAACAGCCCGTAATCACGACAATGACAGCAACGCCCATACACATTGCAGGCAGTAATCCAACAAGCCAATGTCGTTGTTCGGATTGAGTCATGCCGGTTTGATCCGTTAGCAAGAAAATAACTATGGTTAACTGGCAAGTAAAGCGAAAGCGGTCGGGGACTCAAACACGGAAGGTAATCAAATCTTGGCCAATTATAATCATAGTCCTCAACCTAAATCACATTGACTAGTCAAAGCGAATTCAGCGCTTGGCCTAGTGCACTTAACGCGGTTAGCATTCACCCCGATTAACGGTACTTAGACTGATGTTGAAAAAAATCATTTTCTCTGTAGTCGCCCTTGGCCTTACCGCCTGTGTGGTATTCTCCCGTGAACTCAAAGAGTTCGATAATAATGTTAATTACGATGAGGCGCGCATACCACACTACGACCTGCCTGACCCCCTCGTCACTGCCGAGGGCAAACCGGTCACGACTGCCGATCAATGGAGGAACATCCGTCGGCCGCAGATCCTCTCGCTGTTCGCCAACTTCATTTATGGCGCAGTGCCAGTGCCGCCCGATCCCATCTCCCAAACGTACCATGTCATCAAGGAGGATAAATCGTTCATGGGTGGCAAGGTGACCAAACTCGATGTCTCCATTCGATTCAAAAACCGCAAGGGAACCGCGCAGACGCACATCATCATTTTCATCCCGAACCACGCCAGTAAGCCGGTGCCGGCCTTCATGATGATGAGCTTTGACAACCCGCGTGGGGGAAGTTTTCAACTCAGTTCAAGCCGCAAGGGACATCTCCGTAACGGGGTGCCGCTTGGCCTGTTGGCCGACCAGGGCTACGCCTACATTTCCGTCTACCACGGTAACCTTGTGGGCCACAACGAGGTTTCGTTCGGCGGGGGCATCCATAAGCTGTTCTTTCGCGACGGACAAAGCTTCCCCAAGGCGCACGAGTGGGGTGTGCTCGCGGCCAACGCATGGACCGGTATGCGGGCGCTCGACTACCTCGAGACCAACGACCGCGTCGATGCCAATCGGGTGGCCGTCATGGGCCACTCCAAGATGGGTAAGGCCACGCTTTGGGCGGCTGCCCAGGATGAACGGTTCGCGCTGGCCATCTCGGCACAGTCCGGCTGCGGCGGCGCGGCGTTGTGGCGCCGGAAGTACGGCGAGACGATGGCCAAGCTCAACCGTTTCCCGCACTGGCTCTGCATCAACGCTCGCAAGTTCAACGAACGCGAGGACGATTTGCCGGTGGATCAGCACATGCTGCTCTCGCTCATCGCGCCCCGCCCTGTTTACGTTGCAAGCGGCACGGCGGACACATGGGCCGATCCGCACGGCGAGTTTCAATCCGCCAACCATGCCGGCCCCGTTTACACGTTGCTCGGCAAAAAACCGCTCAGCACCACCAAACTGCCGCCGCCCAATCAACCGCTGCTTGACGGCGACATCGGCTACCACATCCGCACCGGCGGCCACTCCATCGAGCCCTACGACTGGCAGCAATTCATCAGCTTTGCAGACCGTCATCTGAAGGACAAGTAACCTTACCCAAGCCCATTGTAGGCGGATTGAATTTAACTTAATTTTTCGGCGTTTAACTTGGGGTGCAAACAGTGTCACAAAAACTTGGCCTGGCGTTTGGCTTGGCCGCTGCGCTTGGCTTGGCAACGGCAACCGGCCTGGCCGAGCCGAAGTTGTCCGGTGAACTTCTTTACGCAAAACTCTGCGCCAAGTGCCACGGAGAGCAAGGCCAAGGCGTCCCCGATGAACACGACGAGCCGCTTGCCGGTGATTGGCCGATCGAAAAACTCACGCGCGTCATCACCCGAACCATGCCGGATGACGATCCCAAAAAATGTATTGATGATGAAGCCGAGCGTGTGGCCCGCTATGTCTTCGACGCGTTTTACTCTCCCGACGCTCAGCCTCGAAACAAATCGCCGCGCATCGGGTTGGCTCGGCTGACCAATCGGCAATACCTCCACTCCATCGCCGACCTGATCGGAAGTTTTAAGGGTCACTCGGAGCTTGGCCAAGCGGGAGGACTCAAGGCCGGCTACTACAACAGCCGGAGCCATGGCCGGAACAAAAACAGCATCGAGCGCACGGACGCCACCGTTAATTTCCAGTACGGCGGCAGTACTCCGGCTCCGGACAACAAGGAATACAAGGCGGAGGAATTCTCAATGCGCTGGAGCGGTTCGGTGTTCGCGGAGGAAACCGGCGACCACGAGTTCATCGTCACCAGCGAAAACGGTGTTCGGCTTTGGGTCAATGACATGAACCTCAAGTTGATCGAGGGCTGGGTGTCCAGCGGCGAGCTTCGGGAACTCACCGGCACCGTCCGGCTCATCGGCGGTCGTGCCTACCCGTTGCGCCTCGACTTCTTCAAATACAAAAGCAATAGCGCCTCCGTTAAGCTGGAATGGCACCCGCCGCACGGCACCCGTCAGGTTATTCCCGCCCGTAGTCTTTCTCCGCACTCCACCAAGAGCACTTTCGTAATACGCCAACCGTTCCCGCCGGATGATAGCAGTATCGGCTACGAACGCGGCAGCGCCATCTCCAAACAATGGGACGAAGCTGCCACGTTCGCTGCCATTGAGACCGCCAATTGGGTCGCCGAAAATCTCGACCAACTCGCCAGCACGTCAATGACAGACAAGGACCGCCTGGCCAAGACGCGCGCGTTCAGCCAACAATTCGCTGAGCGCGCCTTCCGCCGGCCACTCACCGCCGAGCAGCAACTCTTCTTCGCCGATTCGCGTTTTGCCGACAGCAAGCCGGCGTCCGACTCCGTCAAGGAAATCGTGTTACTCTCACTTAAGTCTCCACGATTCCTCTATCCCGACCTTGGCCAAGCCGATGATTACTCGGTCGCCACCCGACTCGCGATTGGCCTGTGGGATTCGATGCCAGATGACGAACTGCTTCGCGCCGCAGCCGCCGGGCGCCTAAAGACACCCGATGAGGCGCGACAACAGGCACTGCGGATGCTGAGTGACCCCCGAAGCCGCGCCAAGTTACGCGATACGTTTCATCACTGGCTCGGGATCGATCATGCTGAAGAAATCGCCAAGGACACCGAACAGTATCCTAATTATGACAAATCACTCGAGGCCGACCTTAGAACGTCGCTGAACATCTTCCTCGACAACATCGTTTGGCAGACCGCCGGAGCCGACTTCCGGAAACTGCTCAACTCACGGCACCTGCCATTAAACGAACGCCTGGCCAGGCTTTATGGAGCACAACGTGTCCTCGGAGGCACTACCATTCACCTTGGTGAGTTTGGCCCTTCGTTTTTTGACCATGAACGGGCCGGCTTGCTGACCCACCCTTATCTGCTTGCTCTTTACTCGTATCACAACGGCACCTCACCGATTCATCGCGGCGTATTTGTCACCCGCCACGTTCTTGGCCGTTCACTCAAACCACCGCCCGAAGCGGTCGTATTCAAGGACGAGGCATTTGCCCCGGACATGACGATGCGCGAAAAAGTCACCCAACTCACCAAGCCCGATGCCTGTATGACCTGTCATGGAATCATCAACCCGCTTGGCTTCGCGCTCGAGCAATTCGACGGCATCGGCCGGTTGCGTAAAACGGAAAAAGGGAGACCAATCAACACTATCTCGGATTATCTCTCTACTGATGGCAGCGCCGTCCGGTTGACCAGCGCCGGTGACCTTGCACGCCACGCCACGGAAAGCCGTAGTGCCCAAAACAGATTCATAGAGATGCTCTTTAATCAGGTTGCCAAGCAGCCGGTTCGGGCTTACGGTTCGGGCGTTCGGAACCGGCTGCGCGAAGAATTCGTGGCTTCCGGTTTTAACGTGCAGTTTTTGCTGGCTGAAACAGCTGTCATCAACGCCCTGCGCGGGGTTGACACGGGTCCGCCAGCCGAAAGGAACTAAATCATGAATCCTCTCGATCGCAGACAGTTCATCCGGGATCTCGGCGTCTCCACCGCCGCGCTGCCATTTATCACCGGGCTGCCCAGCCTCGGCTTGGCCGCAACCACGCCGCGCCGGCAAAGGCTTGTCGTCATGTTCAGCCCCAACGGCACCATCCCGAAGAACTTCTGGCCGGACACGACTGGCAGCGACTTCGAGATGAAGGAAATCATGAAGCCGCTCGCGCCATTCAGGGATCGCTTGCTTGTCCTTAACGGCCTTAACAACAGGGTGCGCGGCGACGGGGACAGCCACATGCGCGGCATGAGTTGCTTACTCACAGGCATCGAACTGTTCCCGGGCAACATCCAGGGCGGCTCCGACACGCCCGCCGGCTGGGCCAAGGGCATCTCGATCGACCAGGAGATAAGGAATCATCTCCAAAGCCGCGAAGCCACCCGCACCCGGTTTGGCTCGCTGGAGTTTGGCGTAGGTGTCTCCGATCGGGCCGATCCGTGGACGCGGATGTCATACGCCGGCCCGAACCGACCGGTCGCCCCGACAGATGATCCCTACCAGATGTACCAGAAGCTTTACGGCCAACTCCGCGACCGGGACAGCTTATTGAGCATTTTGGATGAAGTCCGGGACGACCTCAGTCGAGTCTCCAAAAAAATCAGTGCCGAGGACCGGCTACTACTTGAGGAACACGCCGGGTTCGTCCGCCAAATGGAAAAGGAGTTTGGCCGTGTCGACAGCAATGCTCTGATCAGCAATCCGCCGAAGTTCGAAGCTGGCATTACCAATCAAAACGATAATGTTCCACGCCTGAGCCGGATGCAGATCGACCTGATGGTGAACAGCTTCGTCAACGATTTCGCTCGGGTCGGCACGCTGCAATACACGAAGTCGGTCGGCCAAGCGCGGATGAACTGGCTCGACATCAAGGACGGGCATCACGGTCTATCGCACGAGTCGGACAAAAACGAGGATGCGCTCGACAAACTCACGCGAATCAACAAATGGTTCGCGGGTGAACTGGCCTACTTGACTAAACGCCTGGCCGAGATCCCCGAACCAGGCGGCAATGGCAGCCTGCTCGACAATACCACCATCGTGTGGACCAACGAACTAGGCAAAGGCAACAGCCATACGCTTAGAAATATTCCGTTTATCCTGCTTGGCGAAGGTCTTGGTTTCAAAATGGGCCGCTCCCTGGACATGAAAGGTGCCGCACATAACCGCCTGCACCTGGCCATGGCTCACGCCGTCGGGCATCCCCTCAAGACGTTTGGCAATAAAAAGTTGAGCCAAGGCGGCCCACTCAACTTGGCCTGACAAACATGGTACTTGGCCAAGTTCTCTACGCCAGAATGCCTTGCATGACTCGGCCGTGAACGTCGGTCAACCGGAAGTCGCGGCTGGCATACCGATAGGTGAGCCTCTCGTGGTCGAAGCCCATAAGGTGCAAAATGGTCGCGTGAAGGTCGTGTACATGAACCGGGTTTGTGACGGCCTGAAAACCAAACTCATCGGTTGCCCCGTAAACCGTCCCTCCCCTCACACCGCCTCCGGCCAACACCATTGAGAAGCCGGCGGAGTTGTGATCGCGACCCAGTTTTGATTTGCCAGCGTTGGTAATTTCAACCGTTGGAGTTCTCCCGAATTCGCCGCCCAAAATGATCAGCGTCTCATCAAACAGACCGCGCTCTTTCAGGTCTGCGATCAGTGCGGCGATTCCCTGCGAACATTCCTGTGCAAGTTTGCGATGATTCTTCTCGATCTCGTCATGGTTGTCCCAAGGCTGCCATTTGCCGTGCCAGACCTGCACGAAACGAACGCCCCGCTCGATCAATCGGCGGGCGATCAACAACTGACGCGCTTGAGTTGTTTTGCCGTAGCGCTCGCGAACAAACTTCGGCTCCCGATGAATGTCGAATACATCCGTCGCTTCCATCTGCATTCGGTACGCCTGCTCATAGCTTTGGATGCGCGACTCCAACTGCGGGTCGTGCCCGCGCTCGTCTAGATGTTTTCGATTCAGAGCCTGCAACAGGTCGACCTGTCGGCGTTGCGCGGCAAAATCCAACCGCGGATTGCGAATATTCTCGATCAGTTTTTCCACCGCGGTGTGTTCTGTGTTCACATACACCCCCTCGTAGATGCCCGGCAAAAAGGATGAACGCCAGTTGTCTGGCCCTTTCACCGGATGACCGCCCGGGCACATCGCGATGAAACCCGGCAGGTTGCGGTTCTCGGTGCCAAGCCCATACGTCAGCCACGAACCCAGACTTGGACGTACCAGCGTGTTGTCGCCGCTGTTCATGAGCATCAGCGACGGCTCATGGTTTGGCACGTCACACTTCATTGAGCGCACCACGCAGAGGTCATCGGCATGCTGACCCAAGTGTGAGAACATATCGCTGATCGGGATGCCGCTCTGACCGTATGGCTTGAATTGAAACGGCGAGGCAAACGCGGCACCGGTCAATCGCTCGGTAATTAGATTGGGCGTCGGCAATGGTTTGCCGTCATGCCTGGCCAAGAGCGGCTTGGGGTCGAAGCTGTCCACGTGCGACAAGCCGCCGTTGAGAAAAATGTGGATGATGTGCCGCGCTCGAGGCGCAAAGTGTGAGCCAAGCGGCACCAGTGGATCGACCTGCACGCGATCGCGATGTCCCGAGTCGGCGAGCACACTATTCAGGCCAAGTAGCGCAAATCCCATCCCAGATCGCGCAAGAAAATCGCGTCGGTTGCCCAGCCCGGCTTGGTTGGGGTGCTGCAAATTCATCTCATCAATCCACGAACAAAAACTCGTTTGACAGCAACAATGCCTGTGCCAGTTCAGCCCACGGGTTCGCCGCAAGCGGCTTGCCGGAAGAAGACACCTTTGGTTGAGCGCGATCAACCACATAGCGCTTGGCCAAGGCCAATTCATCAATCGCAGGCTCACGGCCAAGCACTTGCCGATACAATTGGCAAATGCCCTGCTCGGCCTCGTCGTTGTTTCGATCCAGATGCTGCACGGTGGCTTCGGCTTGAGCAATAACGAAGGGGCTGTTCAACAGAAACAACGATTGCTGCGGCACCGTGGTTCGGGAACGTCCCGGGGCGGAAATATCCGGACACGGAAAATCAAACACACGAAACAGGTCCGGTAGCTTTTCGCGATCGACGAATAAGTACATGGTGCGCCTACGGTTGGATGAATCATCGGGGCGCTGCTCGGTTGGTCGCCCTCCGGCGCGACGTTCCAGTTGGCCAGCGACAGAAAGCATCGAGTCGCGCATTGGCTCGAAACCCAGCCGGCGGCGGTTCATCCGCCAGAGCCATTTGTTCTCCGGATCGGTCTCGCGATATTTTGGTCGATCAAAACTCAATTGCTGCCAAGTGCTGGAAAGCAGGATCAGCCGGTTCAGCTTTTTAATCGACCAACTGTTTTTCACCAGCCAAGTTGCCAGGTAATCGAGCAATTCCGGGTGGCTTGGGGCGGCACTCCGTATCCCGAAATCACTCGGCGTGACCACAAGACCTTGTCCAAAGTGCCAGGCCCAAACCCGGTTCACGATCACCCGCGCCGTTAGTGGGTTTTCGCGATGCGCGATCCCATTGGCCAAGGCCAAGCGACCGCTGCCGTTTGAAATTTCACGCGCTTGGCCACCGGCATAAATTGCCGGCACATGTCGTTTCACCACTTCTCCAAGCTGCTTCGAGTCGCCGCGGAGAAAGACCCGCTGAATCACCGGCTTGGCCCTGTCTGTCACCACCATGGGCCGTGGCACAACCGTATCCCATTTACCGAGAAACACCCGCTCGATTTCTGCAAAATGTTTTCGCACCTCAGTGCTTTCGTCGAGTGTGTACAGATCCTCCGACTCGTCCACTGTCATCGTCGCCGGCGACTCGGCGGCATAAAGCACCTGCCGTAGTTTTTCACGGTTTATATCGGCAAGACCGGTTGTTTCCGGGGATTCCTTCCACTTGGTTTGCCAAGCCAATTCGATACCTTCAAGCAACTGAGCATACACATCGGCGACGTCTGCCATCGATTCGATCGGCTTGTTTTCGAATGCCGCCAAGACGAGCGGGTTTGCGTTGCCGCTGGTTTTCCACGCGCTCAGTTCAACAGTGAAGCGACTCGCAATTTCCTCACTTTTCAAATCGAACAACCGCCGCCAAAGACCGAGTATCGGATCGTTCGGCCGCCTGGCCGCGAGAAACTGCCGCCAGCGAATCACTCCTCCACCCGCGTAAGCGGCGACTTCGCGGATGACACCGCGCTCGGTGCGAATCGCCGGCTGGGCCTGCGTACGATGGGCCGGCGTCGATTGGACGATGTACCGCAGATAGTCGCCTGACCAGGCACGGAGTTCGTGCTGAATCTGTTGCCTCAACTTGGCGCGGAGAGCCCGGTATTTTTCAGAAGTCTCCCTGAGCTTGGTTTGAAACTCGGCATCCTCGCCACTGGCTTGATCGGTGAGTTTCGGCCATTGATCCGGCGAGGGATCGCGCGAACTCGCGAAGATGCCGTAGAGCGAGTAGTAGTCCTCTGCGAGGATCGGATCGTATTTGTGATCGTGGCACCGGGCGCAGGCAGCGGTCAGTCCGAGGAATCCGCGAGTGACGACATCGATGCGGTCGTCGATGATCTCGTGCGGGAAAAAGTTGTATCGCGAACCGACCGTCAAAAAACCAAGCGCAGCCAGTGACTGTGAGTCTTTTGTGCCGAGCAAATCGGCGGCAATTTGTTCGCGCACAAATTGATCGTAAGGCAGATCCTCGTTGAAGGCTCGGACGACGTAGTCCCGGTAGGTGTAGGCGAATGGGTACTTGGGTTCCCCAGCATCGACGTAGCCTTTGGCATCGGCGTAGCGGGCAACATCCAGCCAGTGCCGGCCCCAGCGCTCGCCGTACTCCTGCGATGCCAACAACCGATCAACAAGTTTCGTCATCGTTTGCAGTGGATTGGCGGCGTGTTCGTTTTCGAAGGCAGCCACCTCGGCACTCGTCGGAGGCAAGCCGATCAAGTCAAAGTACACGCGGCGAATGAGCGTTCGCGGCGAGGCTTTTGGCGATGGGTCCATTCCGGCTTGACTAAGTTTTCGGAGGATAAAGTGATCGATGGGCGAGCTTGGCCAAGCGCGGTCGGGCACCATTGGAATCGGTGGATTTACAATGGGCTGAAAAGCCCAATGTTTCCTCTTTTCACCCTCAGCTTGGCCAAGCGGTGAAGCTGTGGAAACCAACAGCAATCCAAGCAACCAAGTCACGGTTCGCTTGGCAAAGGGTTCAGTGATCGCTTTGGTTAGTAGAAAAATCAAGGGCCGCAAAAACCCTATGCGGCGATGAATGAGTGACAAGCGAAAAGCCAATAAATCAATCGGATTCACTCAAGCGCTTGGCCGGTTTTTCGAAGAGGATCTCGTGCGCTTCGTCGAGAATGCCGGGAATACGCCGCGCAAACCGGCTCTTAGCCAAAGCGGCGGTGAGGTCGAGTTCAGCGGCCTTGGCCGCGGTTTCGCCGGGGAACCAGTGATCGGCCTGGCCGAGGAGATTGTAGCGCATTTTGCCCCAATCGACCATGTCGAGTGACTTGGCGTAAGTCCAAAGCCGGATGATTTCGAGCACGTTGATCGAACCGGGGACGTCGAGATATTCAGGAACATTTTCGTGCCAGCGATCGCACCAGTCCCGGCCAAGCGCACTTGCCATCTCTTCGCGGAGCCGAGCCTCGATCGGCGCGACCGTTTCGGCGATGCGGTCGTACTGCTCGAGCGCGGCAATGTGCTCGTCGAAGTCGCTTGGCTTAGCCACGCCGCAACTGAGCGTATGCACCTGCGGACGGTTCAGACAGTACAACGCGTTGAACTGCATCGGCGAAAGCGGCTGGCAAAGCTCTGCCAGCTTTGGTGGTGGCGCGTAAAGTTTGCCCCCCTTGTCGTTGGGGCTGATGATGAACACGCCCATGTCGCGCCGGGCGGCCGCCTCGATGCACGACCAATTCAAGTCATTGACGAAGTACCAGTGCAGGTTCACGTATTCGAAAGCGTCGCTTTCGATCGCCTGCCGGATAATATGCGCCGGCGCGTGCGACGAAAAACCGATGTGCCGTACCCGGCCCTCGTCGATGAGTTTGTGAACCGCCTCCACGCAGCCACCCTTGCGCAGCGACCAGTCAAGGAACTGGGCATTGTTGACGCCGTGCAGCGACAGCAGGTCAACGTGGTTGAGTTGCAGGTGGCTCATCGATTTGTCGAAGGTGTCGAGGAACTCCTTCTGCGTGGCAAACGGCGTAACCTTGGTCTGGACGATTATGCCATCGCGCGGCAGCCTTGGCAGCACGAAGCCAAGCTGCATCTCGGACGAGCCGTAGCCGCGCGCGGTCTCGATGTGGTTAACGCCCAACTCGAGCGCGCGGTGGATGATCGCCTCGATGTTGGCCTGCCCCTCAGCCGGCACCTCGCTGGGATCGATGTCATCCCACTTGTGCTGGTAGCGCATCCCCCCACAGGAAAAAACCGGGATCTGAAGCTTCGTCTTGCCGAACCGCCTATATTTCACGTTGCGGAAGTCTTGGGGTTCAGGAGGAGTGATTCAAGAAGAACCATTTGCGGCCAGTCACTTGGCCAAGCGTGTGACAACAGGCCTACTCGCCGGGTGTCTCGAACCGTACCACGGTCTCATCCGGACGGGCCAGGCCAAGCTGTTCGCGCGCCAGGCGCTCGACGCTCTTGGGATCGGTCTTGAGGGAATCTATCTCAAGTCGAAGTTGGCGGCTGGCGGTTTCCTCCTCCTGGATTTCCCTGTCCAACTCGACGATCTGCTGGCGCATCACCTCGTTTTGGCGCATGAGCGGGAAGTAAAGAATCGCCACCCAGACCAAGGCGGCAACAGCCAATAAGGAGGCAACCACACGGGTCATCCTGTCCCAGACACTGGTACTGTCGTTCATCTCCTTGGTGGGCGAAAACACCCAAGCGCGAACTCAAAGCGGGCAGGCTAGCCACAACCAAAGCCGGGCATCAACAAAAAAATTAAGAAACGCGACCTCCCCGATGCGGATCAAATCTCCACGTTCTTGAAGAGTGATTCTGTGTTGAGCTTGACCGAACTATCCTCCTGATCGATGGGATCCAACGCTTTTTTCAGATACTCCACAGCATCGGCCACGCGTTGGACGCTCTTGGGCAGGGCCGCGCCAGCGGCATTGGGATGGCCGCCACCCTGCAACTGCTTAGCCACCGACAACGCCTCTCCGTTCGAGCTTCGCAAGCTCACCATGAACTGGTTGCCGCCGATGCGGTTGAGCGTCAGCAACACCCGGTGGGACGAGGCAGACTCATTCAGCAGGCGGTGCAAGATCACGTTCGAGTTACCCACCACCGTCTTGACAAGGCCGACCGTCGGGGAAATGTCCTGAATGTTTTGCCGGCTCCAGTTCAGGCCCATTGGATCCTCCACTTCGCGCTTGACCCGCATCACCTCCAGCAGCGGATGATCCAGTAGTTTTTCCGGATCCCCGTTCACCAGCGAGTACATGTTCCAGAATCCGTATGCCTTCACCAGCGTGCCGTGATCGTTGGCCAGCTCAAAGTCCGGGTCATCCTGCAGAAACAGGTCGCCCACGTTGGCAAGGTGCACTAACCGGTCGAGCGTCTCCGACTCGAGACCGTGTTTCTTACACAACTCGTAGGCCAGCAGACAGGCGCTCTTGCGCAAATCATGCACCAACCGCGCCTTGCTTGGCTTCGCCGCGGTGATGTGATGATCCACCACCACCCAGTTGATGCGATCCATCCGCTCCTCGAACGCGAGGTCACTCACCCATGCGGAGCTTTCACGCAGACAGCGACTGTGCCATGCGTGAGTTTGGTAACCCAGCAGTCGCACCTCCTCCCCGTACAACGTGGCGGAAAGTTTCTGGAGCAGCATGCCCGAGAGCAAACCGTCCAGGTCGCCGTCGTGCGTGATGATGATTTCGGGTTTAGGAAGCAGGCCCATAAAGCGGCCGGAAGGCTACAACAACTTTTGACACAACCAAGGCCAAAGTCGCAAAGAAGTGGATCGAAAAAACGGCTCACCCGAAGTGGTACCGGTGGAGGAACTCGAACCCTCTCGTGAAAGAAGCGGATTTTGAAACCCGCCCGATTAGGGCAAGTTTCAAGGCGTTTTAATTGTCGCCCCAGTCATCTAAAGGTAGATGTACCAAAACTTCTCGGCCAAACTATTACCTGTTAATACGCGGGAAACCCGGTGGGAGAATCATTGGGATATTAGGCGGAGAAGGATGACTCCCTCCGTTTGGCCCGAGAAACGGCCTGCTCTGGTCATACGGTTTAATATGATTACATCCCGAAAAAACCAACACGACACAAAGCAACACGACCACTCGCAGAATAGATTTCATGATAAGAGAACTGACATCCAGGTAAGCACAATTTTCAAGGCGTTTTAAGTGTTGCCGCCGAACCGGAACCGGTCAGACTTCAATTGGTGGTGGAGCGGCTTGGTTTATTTGCCTTCAGCTTGCTAAGGAGATCGGCGGTTTTGGATTGCTCTTGTTGTTCATGAAGTGTCTGGAAAGATTCTGATAGGGTTAGACTTTTGATTCAACGCACATCGAACAGCCCAAAATATATCCGCCATCCACCCTGCGTTGCAGCTAGGGATATCTGTCCCTTTTTGTCCTTGCCATTGTCGTAACCGCGATACCAGCGAACATGCCCGTCCTCAAACAGAAAGTTGCCACCTTCAAAAACACCGTCCGAACCGGCATGACTGCCATAGGGCACATTGCCAGAAGCAAACCAAGAGTTGCCGACACTTTGCAAATTGTCCATAAAGATCGGCCCATTGCTATATGTGCTACCCATCTTTTCCCTTAACACCCAATTCACCACGTTTGGAAAATCACGGTTGATCCGATAATTGTTGTTTCCTCGGGCTACTGTCAGTTCATTACTGAATATGGTTTTGTAACCGATCAACCCACCACTTACAGCGGCTTGGAAATTATTGCCGTGCACAAAGCGATGGAATTTATCCGTGGGACAAAAAAGAAGATTCTCCCTTCGTTTATGAGAATCATTGTTGAGTTTTAACAGGTAGCGGGGGAAGAAGTTTTTTAGCATTGATCCTGAAACCCATTCAAAATCCAAACTGTCCTTGATGTGATCTTTTCCCATGTTCGGAAAGTAACCGTCATTATCAAGCGCATACAATCGAATGGCGATACCCCACTGGTGCATGTTACTGGCACACATACTGTTCTCCGCCTTTTTCTTCGCTTTTGAAAGCGCAGGCAACAGCAGGCTAGCCAGTATAGCAATAATGGCAATTACCACTAAAAGTTCGATGAGGGTGAAAGCTCGTCTTGATTCCGTTTTCATTTCCCTTTGGCTTTCAATTGGTGGATTGGGTTGGTTTAGTTTCCTTACGCTGTGGACAAACGACACAGAACACAGCCAAGCCAACCCATCAACCCCAGATAGAACAGGCTCCACCCGCGAGTCAGGGGAAATTGCTTCGCTATCCAAGGGAATGTTTTTATGTACCAGTTCACCCCTTTTGTTGTCCACGCGAAACCGCAGCAAAAAATGGAATCCAACATCAACACGCCCCAGAGGATTGTTTCAAAATTTAGCTTCATGCGGGGAATTTATTGGGGCTTCGACAATTATTCAAGGCGTTTTAACTGTTGCCTCAGCAACAACCCTGCTGCGTTCAAGTGGTGGAGTGGTTTGATTTAGTTGGTACCTAAGTATTCTGTCTTAGCTGATCGCGCCACTGCGCCAAACAAAAGAAAATTCTTAGGTGGAGTCACAGGATCTTGCCCAGAATCTTCTCCGCCTCGACCACTCCGCCGCTGCTGATCGGGCGGTTGTCGCCCATCACGAAAAACTGCCTCTCGGCCAGCAAGAGTGGCCGGAGCCTTGCGTGAATGCGGCCGTGGCCGTAATTCTCGTACACATTTCCATTGACGGTCATTTGGCCGCGGCGGATACCGATGCGCTCACCGGGCAGCCCGATGATGCGCTTGAGGTAGAAAGGGCTTTCGCCCTCGTTGCCCAGTACCACGACATCCCCGCGCTGAGGTGCCCGGCCGATGTACTCGAGCGTGTGCATCCAGAGGGTCTGCCCATTTTCGTACGTGGGATGCATGCTCTTTCCATCCACGAGGATGCGCTTGTACCGTGGCTTGCCGTCCGGGAAGAAGTGCAACTTGCCAACCGAGGCCACCGTCAGCAATACGAGTAGCCGAAACAGTGTCCAGCGCACGTTTCTGCCGATCAACAGCCGACGCCAAAGAGGCACGGGATGCCTGGCCACGGACCCAGTAGCGGTCGTTTCGACGGGTGACTCGTGATCCACGTCGCCACTCTTCCCGCAGCGCACCGGCTTGGCAAGCACCGTCAAAAAGATACCCCACACACAACACAGGCTGTTTTTTGTATGGTACCCCCCCGGGGGGGGCGTTACATCAACCGCAACTCGGCTCGAAGAAGAAAAATCGCAACACCCGGGCGGTCGCCCGACGCAACAAGAACCCGCAGTGTTCTAATCTTTCTTTTGATTAATGCTTGAAGCTTCCAACCCCATTTTCTGAAGTCTGTTTGACGCATCAGCCAGATTGGATGCGGAAATTTCACCGTGCTCCGTTGCGCCTGTTGTTAGATTGGTAGCTTCATACACAAATTTAAGCAAATTGACATTATCTGGTTGTGTATTTTTTGTGGGAATATGTAAATCGTCTTTGTTTCTAACTGATTTCAAAGCGCGTTTGGCTAACTGATCGAGAACTGCCCGTGAATCCCGAGCGGCCCGAGCGGCCCGAGCGGCCAGTTGGGTCGCTCTTAATGAATCAGCAATATTTTCCCCGGTGCTTATATTTGTTGGTTCAGGGGGAAGATCAATAGTGATGGCTGAGCCTGGAATTGTTAAAAACTTTTTGCAAACGGGGCAATCGATTCCCGAACCAGATAGAATCTCATCGGTTTCTAAATTTTGGCCACAATGCGGGCAGTCAAAATTAATGTCTGCCATAGTCTGTAAAAAGGTTGCTAGATGAGTGGATTGTGAGCTGCTAGGCGGGAATTGACCAGCCCAAAATTACGGACTACTCCCCCCAAGATCGATCTCACATAGAGTCACCCGCAACGAGCACCATCACAGCATGACTCGGTAACCGTATGGCACTTGGGACATTCCATGTGGGCACGGACGAATATCGGTGCCTCGATGGTCCCACAGTACTTACAACGCGGCGGTTCAGCCTTCTCGGGGTCCTTTTTCTCCGACATCGAAACCCAATGAGAAGCCAATGCCAATTCACCGTCAAGCAGTTCCGGATAGACCGCGGCGACATATCCAAAAGCGGGTGAAGTTTAGATTCGAACTCACGTACTCCGGACTCCCAGTCAATGGCGTAACGAACACATCCTACTCCACATCTATAACTTACGCAATCTGGTTTCCGGTGCTTGCCGTTATAATTATGTGCAACTGGATAATTGAAAGACGGGGTGTTTCATTTACCTGCCGCGTTGAGGTGAAGTGGGTTGGTATGGTCAATCAGTCTTGTTCTTTTTGGGTTAGTTCTTCCGTTCATAGAAAAACCGCTCCGTCACTTTTTGATAGCCGTTGGATTCGTAAAGCTTTTGCGCTCCTGTGTTTGACACTGTTGTCTCAATCAAAATCCCTTTGGCCTGGGTCTCTTCACCAAATGCTTCGATCTCACTAAGTAGCTTTGTCCCTATCCCCATTCCACGAACAGACTCAGACACGAATAAATCATTTAATATCCAGATTCGTTTGGCTGAAACCGAAGAAAAGCTTGGGTAGAGTTGAGCAAACCCCGCACAGCGTCCATCCAAGGTATACGCACAGAAGATAACAGACTCCGAATTACTTAAACGGTCCCCGAGAAACTCTTGCGCCAACGACAAATCACTACCTTGCTCGAAAAACACTCTGTAGGCATCGAATAGCTTCGCGATTTCCTCAATATCATCGGTAGTGGCCCGGCGAATCGTTACTTCCATCTCTTCGTTCCTATGCAAACAATCATAAGTTTGGGTATGCGTATGCGATCAAGGAGCGACAACGCGGAAGAATCCGGTCGCGCCATCGACAGGCAGGGTCAGGGGACTTTCAACGTCAACGCCCACGTCTTCCCAGACTGGTGCGCTTAAACTTGCGGCTTTCTGTACCGTGTAGGGACCCATGCCGCCCTGCCACTCCATGATTAGGTTGGCACCGGTGCCATCCA
>ERZ651768.870-NODE-870-length-22271-cov-5.183248_pt1 | contig 22271 bp, 28 predicted proteins | sample MGYA00514754_ERZ651768 | MGnify/ENA metagenome assembly ERZ651768
GGATTAAGAGCTATAAGACTATTGGAAGACATGATTATCTATCCGCCAAATATTTTTGTGAATTATTAATAAAATATGAAGCTATATCACCAGCCAAGGGAGCTGCTACCGAACCTCCGCTACCTCCATTCTCGACAATAATTACAATTGAATATCTATTATCGTTGAACTCAAAAAATCCTATAAACGAAGCATGTGCATCTCCATGAGGATTCTCTGCAGTACCAGTTTTTCCAAAAAATTGTAAATCTTTACTAGAAGGCATTGCCCTCCAACCGGTTCCTCCTGTTGCATTAATTACATCAAATAATGAACTCCATATATAGTCCCATGTTTTATCTGAATATTCAATTGGAGCATAGTAACTAATATTTTTATTAAGATTCATCTTTAGTTTTGCAGTCTTCCCTTTTGATGCAATATGGTTAATAAAACGCAATGCTTGGATTGGTGTAACTAATATATCACCTTGGCCTAATGTAAGATTTAATAATACTCCTCTCTCAGACCAGCCCCATCTACCATATTGTTTGGTAAAAAATTCTCGATCTGGTATCAATCCAATTTTTTCATTTGGTAAATCAATTTCTGTTAAACTACTAAACCCAAAATTTCTAGCAGTTTTAACCCAACTTTCTAAAGACAATAATTGTACTTTCTCATAGAAATAAATATTACATGATTGGACAATAGCTTCATTTAAATCTACATAACCATGTCCATTTTCATTCCAACAACGAAATTCATTTCCCCCATATTCTATTACGCCTGAACATAGTACAGAATCTGAGAGAGCAACAATATCGTCTTCTAAAAGATTAATCGTTGTAATTAATTTTAACATTGAACCGGCAGGATATAATCCTGCAATAGATCTATTTAATAGAGGTTTGTCGGAATTTGAGAGTAGTTTATCCCAATCTTCTTCAGATGTTGTCCCTCTATATACACCTAAATCATAAGAGGGACTACTAACCATACTGAGAATTTCACCGCTATTGATATCGGAAATAATAACTGACCCTTTTTTATCTACAAATAAATCCTTAACAAATCTTTGTAGATTTGAATCAATTGATAAGAAAAGATTGTCTCCAGGAAAAGCATGAATTTTGTTTTCTTCTAATTCAAATATCTCTCGACCATATGTATCAACCTCCACATAATTCACTCCCTTAGAGAACCTTAATTGTTTTTCATACTGTTTTTCTACTCCTTGCCATCCAATTAATTCTCCTGCTCTATACAAAAGACCTTTATCAAGATATGGAATAGTATCTCGATCTACTTCTCTTAAATAACCTAAAAAATGTGCTTCATTAAACGGCGAAGGATAAATCCTTTCATCAAATCGTTCATATTCAAATCCAGGAAAATCTAGTCTTTTTTCTTCTATCTCAGAAATTTGTTCAAATGAGAGATTTTTCCCAATGATAGCAGGAAGAAATTTGCTTCTATAATATTTTTTATACCTTTTATTTAATTCGTCTAAATTTGTATCTAAAATTGGAGCTAATTCTTTAAATATAGCTTCTTTATCATCTAGTTTGTATGGTCTTACTGTTAAAATGTACGTTGGATAATTATCTACAAGAATTTCACCAAAACGATCTAAAATTAAACCTCTTGGAGCATACGTAGTAACTGCTTTTACACGATTAATTTGCGATTTAGAAAAATGCCTTTCATATTCAATTACTTGTAGATAGTAGTATCTCCCTATTAAAGTAAAGAATGATAAACATAAGATAAAAAATAAAGTTCTATAATGAAATATATCCGCTTTATTATCAATCTTAAGCACTTAATATAATCCTTTTTAATGAGAAGAGTTTTACTAGAATAAAAGAAACAAAAACAGAATACAATGAAATGGAAATTACACTCTTGAGGAAAAGGAAGAAGTTGCTAAAAAAAAGGAAATCATATCTAAACAAACAGTAAACCACTATACCAATCAATAAAGTAGTTATCCAGTATAAATCAAAAGTTCGGAATACAAAATTAAAACGAATTCGAGATGCTATAAACGCACAGATTGAAAAAACTAGACTTGATAAACCTAAATACGTACCAGTAAATAAAATTAAATCACAAACCAATCCAACCAGAAAACCTGTTATGACAGCTTTTGGAGTATTAGACTGAGACATTTGAGATAAGATAACAAATAACAGCATAATATTAGGCTGAAATCCATTAATAGTTAAAAGTTCAGAAAATACCAATTGTAAAATAACTGCTAAACAAAAATATTGGATAAATAATCTCATAACAATCTATTTCCTATTCTCATCAATAATAATAAACAACTGATTTATTGTAGACAAATCAGCATAAAGTTCTAAACGAACAATTTTGTTAAAGCTATCTGATTTATCATAGATACTTACAACTTCACCCACTGGAAGATTTGGAGGAAAATAAGAACTGAGATCTGATGTCAACACTATATCACCAATATTAACTTCTGCAGTTTTTTTAACCTCGAATATTTCACAAATCTGATTATTTTTCCAGCGCATTATTCCTTCGCTTTCAGATGGCATTATCTTAACACTAAGCCTGAAATTACCATCGCTTATAAGCTGGACAGAAGAATGATCATCAGATACAGCAATAATCTTTCCAACAACCCCTTTTGAAGATAATACAGGATCATTTTTCTTAACCCCACTATTCGACCCTTGATTAATGAAAAAGGCATTAAGATTAGAACTAGTTCCCTTCGATATAACATCTGAACCGATAAAATTATGGTCTCTTTTAGCTTTGAAGTCAAGAAACTCACGTAAACGTTTATTTTCTAGTTCATTTGAAGATAAAATTTGATTTTCTAAATTTAGTTTCAAATTTTCTGATGCAAGAACTTCTATTCTTTTCGTCAAAAAAGATTGATTATCAATCCAATTGAATGGTTGATATAAAAAAGAGAATTTGTCTGCAGTATATACTCTAAAAGACTGGACTTTCTCATTTTGACTTGAAAAAATCAGAAGAATCGATAAAAAAATACAGATTAATAAAGTGGATACAGGTAAACTTTTCTCATTGAATAATCCAGCATTAATCATTCTTACCAAAGAACATGTTTATATTTCTCAAGATTCTCAATAATTAAACCACATCCCTTTACAACACTTAGGTGTGGTTCATCAGCAACATTGACAGGTACTCCTGTTTTTTCTCTTAAAACTTGATCAAGACCTTTTAATAAAGAACCTCCACCAGCTAAAACAATGCCCCTCTCTACAATATCTGCAGATAATTGAGGAGGAGTATCTTCTAATGCTTGTTTTATAACTTCCACAATTCTGCTTAAAGGATCTTTTAAAGCTTGTCTAATTTCATCAGATCGAACCTCTAGAGTTTTAGGTATACCGGATACCAAATCTCTCCCCTTTACTAAAATATTCTTAGAACGAATTCTCATAGCAGAACCAACAGAAATTTTTATTTCTTCTGCGGTCTGCTCTCCAATTTCAAGCTTATGTTCATTTCTAAACCAGTGTATAATAGCATCATCCATTTCATCGCCAGCAACTCTAATTGCTTTTTTTGTAACAACTCCATTTAGAGATATAACTGCTACCTCAGTAGTACCGCCACCAATATCAACAATAATGTTACCTATAGGCTTACTGATATCAAGTCCAATCCCTATTGCAGCAGCAATAGGTTCATCAACCAAAAATACTTCTCTTGCAGCTTGTTTTTCTCCTGAATCTTTCACAGCTCTTCGTTCTACTTCAGTAACACCAGAAGGTACACAAATTACCATTTTTGGTCTTGTAAGTCGGTTTAAATTTACTTTTCTGATAAACCCTTGTAACATGGCATCCACCGCATTGTAATCTGCAATTACTCCATCTCTTAATGGTCGAATTGTCTTAATACCTTGGTGTGTCTTCCCCAACATCTCTTTAGCTTCATTTCCAACAGCTATAACTTCGCCATTTTTTGTTGATTTTGCGATAATCGATGGCTCATTAATAATGACACCTTTACCTGCAAGCCATATCAAAGTATTTGCCGTGCCTAAATCAATAGCAATATCACCACTAACCCAATCAAAACTATTCATTATATTGTCTAAAAACTTAAATTTCATAGATGCAATTTATAAAATATTATTCCTATTCATTATCTTTTTATTTCCTTAATCCTTTTTTGCTCAAATCATCAGCTTCTGTGTTCTTTTCTCTAATTATATGAGATATGTTCCAAGATTGTAGTTTAGAACATAACTTTACCACTTCGCCATGAAGCTTAATCATTTTAGGGTCTTTTAGCTTATATTTACCATTAACTTGATTAACAACTAATTCGCTATCAGCGCATATATTAACATTATAAATTTTATGGTCAAGACATTCTTGAATCCCTTTAATTAAAGCTAAATATTCTGCTTCATTACTTGTGCGGCCACTACCAATATTTTCGGCAAAAGAAAAAATTACTTTGTCTCCTTTTTTTAAAAGCCCTCCAATTGCGGCATTAATTGGTTTATAATTGTCATCAAATTCAGCTGCCCCATCTGTATATAACTGATGAGATTCAGAACTTATTTCACTATCACTAGGTCCTATTAATTTTTCTAATGCTTGCATAGAATCTTCTAATCTCTGCATAGAATCTTTATGATCCTTACGAAGTTCTTCTTGTGCTTTTCTTAATTTCTTGTATTTTTTCTTGTAGTCTTCTTTATTCATAAAATTAGTATACAAATGGGTATCTTAATCTATAGTCACCAAAACCATAGTCATCAACAAAGGCAAATTCTTGTCCAATAGAAAAATAATACCAAGTCTCATAACTATAATTGCTTTGCATTGAAGTATATCTCTGAATGTCATCAGGTTTACCAAATAAAATAAAAATCATACCCATATCAGATCGCCAACCTCCTGAAGTTCCTCTAGAAAAATTTTCCTCTGTAAATGCAACCCTTGCATAATATTCATCCATTAATTCGTTAACTTTTGTATCAGGTTTTGGATCTCTTCGTGCCCATGCTTTTTTGAAAAAATTTTCTTTGTCGCTCTGCTTTAGTTTTTTTAGTTCTTTTCTTTCATCAGATGTTAGAACATAATTCATTTGAGATAATGCTAAATCAATATTAGTAATGCTATCAGGCATGAAAGAATTTCTAAATCTAAACCTTAAAGATCTGGATTCTGTAGAATTTTTTTGATTTACAGAAACTTGTACCTTCAAATCTTTTCTATTTATATCCTTTGTAGGAACTGTAATTAAATGAGAAATAACTCTGCTCTCACTTGATGAATTAATTGTCTTGCTCCACTGTACTTCTTTTCCGCTCAAAATGTTGATGACCATTTCATATACTCCTGCATTAATAACAGCATATTGGTAAAATTGTATTTCATTGTTCTTAACAACTATTTGGTTAGCATCGATCGGAAATTTATTAAATTCAAAGCCCCATTCCCCTTTTGCTTCTTTTATAAATATTGGATCATAAACTTGAGAATCATTTGAGAATTGTTTTAGTTCTACGTTGTTATTCTTTTTGCTACTTAGTTTTGTATCAAGATCCTTTACATTTATAGAGATATTATAATCATCTAAAGGCACAACGAAAGAAGTGTTTAGAACCGTACTTTTAACCTTAGAAGTAGTTTCAGAAAATCTATTAGATATAATTTTATCTGAGAAAGAACCGGTTGCAACTTGTATATCTTCATCATCGGTTGTAACAAATATGTTTGCATCATATTCTGCAATAAATTTATTTTTTTCTTTGATAAATTGAAGGGATCGATTTGGAATGACAACAAAAGACATTATCTCAACTAAACCTGATTCTAAAGGACGCGTAAAAGAAGTCATGCGAAATTGATCAATATTACGATTTAAATTTCCTTGATTTCTGTTCTGAGGGAAAATTAAACCGACTAATAATATGCAAATAAAAAGTTTCTTCACTATAATTCCATATCAAACTTAACTAATCCATCTCTAGTAAGTAATACTAAAAAATCTGAAAAGTAATTTATTTCAATAATATCACGTAAAAATAGAAAATCATAATGTTCCAATAGTTTTTTAGATCTTAAATCAATAACAAATAATCCTCTTTCTGTCGCTATAAATATTAATTCTTCCAAGACCAAAATATCATTTACGGCACTATTAAAATATAAACTTGAGTTTACCATTAAATTTGATGGCCTTACACCGTCATTGTATATACCATTCTCATTAGAAAAATATACTTTCTCATCTTTATAGAACGCTGCTTCTATACCTTTAGATTTAGCATTATATCTCATAACCAAAATTTCATTCCAATCTTGATTGGGCACATTAGGAATTTCATCTTCTAGCTTTGTTCTTGATTCTATATCAATCGCAAAGATATCACCAAAACCGTATCTTACATTGGAAGCCCAAACTTTATCATCTTGTAGTGCTAAATCAGTAATCATTGATTCAGAGCGAAATCTAGTAAATGAATCTTTTTTTGTATTATAAATAAGTACATAACCATTGAGTCCAAACCAGAATTCATTACCAACCTTTAACAGTGAAGATATAGCACGTCCATCAAATTGAAAATACTCTTCAGGTCTAAGCACTTCAGATGTATTCTGAATTATATCAAATTTTGTAATTCCTTCCTCACCTACAATCCATAGTAAATCACCATCAACAAGAACATCTCTTATCGAATTAGTTCCTAAACCATGAAAGATTGGTTTAATTGACTTACTAAATTGATCTATCTGTAACAATGCTCCGTTGTCCAAACCAATCCAACTGAATTTGTGTTCTGATTTATAATAAGATTTATATTTTAAGAAATCTCCCCTACTATCTGACGCTCCATTGATAGTTAATAACCATGCATCCTCAACAAAATAATCATTAAAATTAAAGTTTGTTAGGTTCATATAATTATAAGAAATATCTCCCCAATTAACATTGGATTCATCTGGAGATGAGTATGTTCCCAAATTAACACCGTTGATATGATCTAATTTTGTAAAATTGGGACCCGATCTAAGCCACAGATAATTATTGCTAGATCCAATATCTAAAATTCGCGCTTTGGTTAACGCAGATTTCTGCCATCCGCCTATTTTTGAAAAACTATACTCTATAAATTTATCCCCAACAACCCACAAGATTCCAGTGTACTCATCAAAATAAACATGTTTGACTGACTTTGAATGCAATCCTTGAGCTTGAGTGATTGGAATATCAAATTGTTCTGAAAATTTATTAAAACGCAGAATCCCTGCATTCTCAGTTCCAAAATAGAAATAAGTATTGTCTTCAGAGATCGAATTAATCCTACCGGACTGACTATATATCTCCCAATCAAACGGATCAAAATAATTGTTTGGTTGAGCAATTAAATAGTTAACGGAAAAAATTATAAATAAAAATAATTGAATTAATTTATTTTTTTGCTCTTCTGCCATAATTTGATCTTTTATAACCTTTTCTAATTTTTGATATATGCCCATTGTCTAAGTATATAACTACGTTTGCAAATTGTTTTAAGAAATAATCACTATGAGATGAAAGAAGGATTGTTGTTCCTAAGACATCATTCATTTTGAGTAATTTTCTTCGAAACATCATTTCATTTTTGTTGTCTATATATACACCATAATCATCAATCAACAAAACCCTTGGGTCCTTCTCTAAACCAGTAACAATTTTTAACCAATGTTTTTGTCCGTCGGATAATTTGTTAATAGCGGTATTCCAAATCATTTCTGAACTAAATGATGCGAAATGACGTTTCTGAATCTCTTTGTATTTTGATGGGAATGTTTTTTTTATAAGGTTTCCCGTTGAAGAATTAGAATCCAACATATTCGCACTTATATAATAAATTTCTTTTTCGCGTTTTATGTTTCCAAAAAGACCTTTTTTAAAGGGCAATCCTTGATATAATAATTCTCCTTTAGATTGAACCTCATGACCGGAAAGAATCTTCATTAAAGAAGTTTTACCAGACCCCAAGTTTCCACATATGCCATAAATTAATCCGTTGTGAAATTTTAGAGTATTGATATCTAAAACTTTTCTTTCACCATAATTCAGCAGCAGAGTGCTGATATTATAAATCTGCTTAAGCTCCATATTGCCTCCTTTTAGAGACAGCGAAACTATTCTTTTATAAACTTTCTAAATATTTCTCTGCATCCATAGCGGCCATACATCCTGTCCCAGCCGCTGTAACTGCTTGTCTATAATAACTATCTTGCACATCTCCACATGCAAAAACTCCAGAAATATTCGTCGTCGTTGATTTGCCTTTCGTCTGAATATATCCCTGCTCATCTAAATCAAGTACATTTTGGAACTGTTCGGTGTTAGGATTATGCCCAATAGCATAAAAAACACCATCACAATTAAATTTGCTTTCTTCTTCACTCAATGTATTGGTTAACAAGACACCACTAACTCCATCTTTTTGTGATCCAAAAATATCACTTACAACAACATTTTTGATAATATCAATCTTTGGATTATTTAGAGATCTATCGATCATTATTTTTGATGCTCGAAACTCTTCTCTACGATGAAGAATAGTAACTTTATTTGCAAATTTTGTTAGAAAATTTGCTTCTTCCATTGCTGAGTCTCCTCCACCTACAACTACTATTTCTTTGTCTTTAAAAAAATATCCATCGCAGGTAGCACAGGTACTTACTCCATGTCCCATCAGTTCATTCTCTGCATCAAGGCCTAATAATCTTGCAGATGCACCAGTAGAAACAATAACTGATTTGGTAAGATATTCTTCATCTCCAACATAAACCCTTAATGGGGAACTTGAAAAATCCACTTTTGATACATGTTTATAAAAACATTGAGCTCCAAACTTCTGAGCTTGTTTACGAAATAAATCCATCATATCTGGCCCTAAAACTCCGTCTGGGAATCCAGGATAATTCTCCACATCTGTGGTGATAGTTAGTTGGCCACCAGGTTGATTGCCTTCAAAAACAATTGGATCTAAATTAGCACGTGCTGCATAAATCGCAGCAGTAAGTCCAGCTGGACCAGAACCAATAATGATGGTTTTATGAATAGTTTTATCTGTCACTAAACTAATTTGTTTAATATTAACTTTTTATAATTTGGGTAATATTATCTACTAATGTCTGCTTAGATTGAAGACCAACTTCTTGTCGTGTTATTTCTCCATTACTAAAAAACAATAAAGTTGGTATACTACGAATACCGTATTTTACGGGTAATTCTTTAACTTCATCGACGTTTACCTTACCTATAAGGACTTTATCGCCGAATTCATTAGAAATTTCATCTAGAACTGGTGTTATAGCTTTACATGGACCGCACCATTCAGCCCAAAAATCTAGAATTACAACTTTTTTTGAATCAATTACGAGCTTTTCAAAGTTGCTATCTGTGATTTCGACAGTATTATTAGACATGAATTCCCTAAATTATATTTAAATAACTACCGAATTTATGAGAATAATTGACTTTGGGTAACAAAAAAATAAGATAAAACTAATTTTATCAGCCTAATACTCTTAGAAAACGTCTTTTTCCAACCTTAATTACAAGTTCATCACTATCTTTTTTAAGAACATGCGCTGGGTCGCTACAAACTTCTCCATCTATTTTAACCGCATTTTGTGCAATTAAACGCTTGGCTTCTCCCTTGCTTGAAACAAGATTCTGTGATACAAGAACATCAATGATATTAGAATCGGTATCAATAGTGAGGGTTGGGATATTATCTGGAATATCTTTTTTAATAAATATTTGGTCAAATGCATCTTCAGCTTTCTTTGCTTTATTATCGTCGTAATAACGAGAAACTAAATCTCTTGCTAAATCTCGCTTGATATCACGTGGATTTATTGAAGAATCGCTCAATTTTTTATCGATAGAAGCTAATTTATCCTTGTCGGCAAAAACAGCTAATTTGTAGTATTTCTTAATCATATCATCACTAATTGATAATAATTTTCCATACATATCCTCTGGAGAATCGTCGAAAGCAATATAATTATCATATGATTTCGACATCTTCTCTACCCCATCAGTTCCCTCTAATAGAGGAAGAGTAATAATAATTTGAGGATCTTGATCATACTCTCTTTGTAAATCTCTACCAACTAATAAATTAAACTTTTGATCGGTACCACCTAATTCCACATCTGCATTAATTTCGATCGAATCCATTGCTTGCGCCAAAGGGTACAAAAATTCATGCATTGAAATAGGAATTTCGGATTCAAAACGTTTTGTAAAATCATCACGCTCAATCATACGAGCAACAGTATACTTGCTACTCATTTTTATCACATCTTCGAATGTCATCTTGTTAAGCCAAGTACTATTGAATAAGACTTTAAGGCTTTTTACATCAAGCACTGCTTTAGATTGTTCAATATAGGACTTTGCATTGACTTTTGCCTCATCTATGGTAAGCTGTGGACGTGTTTTATTGCGTTCAGAAGGATCTCCAATCATGGCTGTAAAATCACCAATAACTAGTATTGCTTGGTGCCCTAAATCTTGAAAGTCTCGTAGCTTTTGCAGTACCACAGCATGACCAATATGTAAATCTGGCCTACTAGGATCACAACCTAACTTAACAATAAGTGGCTTGTTCTCGTCGATAGATTGCTCTAATTTCTTACGAAGATCTTTAAGTGGAATAACTTCTTCTGTTCCCCTCGAAATGATTTCTAATTGGTCATCAACAGGTAAAAACCCCACTACTTTTTCCTCATTTCTCGTCGAGCTTCTCTTTCTAAGTCTTTGATTTTCAAGGCTTCTTTTTTTTGATATGTTTTTTTTCCTTTAGCAGTAGCGAACTCAACCTTTGCTACGCTACCTTTAAAATACACTTTTAAAGGGACAATAGTTAATCCTTTTTGTGCAACAATAGCTCTTAAGCGAAGGAGTTCTTTTTTATGTAACAATAGTTCGCGGTTTCTCGTCGGGTGATGTCCTTCAAATCCGGTGTGTGAATAATGGCTTATATGGGCTCCAATTAGCAAGATTTTGTTATCTTTTATAGCAATAAAACTATCCCTTAAATTTAGCTTTTTTTCGCGCAAACTTTTAACCTCGCTACCTAAAAGAACCATGCCTGCTTCATAGCGATCAATGATAGTATAGCGATAAAATGCTTTTTTATTGTTACTAATTATCTCTATATTCTTATCCATAAAAAAAGTTAAGTGATTTTATAATTATTTTCTTAAATTTAAATATTGTTGAATATAAGAAGTTTTCAACATTATGTGGAAAATAATTGTGTGTTAATATATTTTGTATCATATTCTAGTAAAAAGTTTAAAAAGAAGTTATCAATATGAGCAGTATTTACAAACGAAAAAGAAATGGAAAAAATGATGGATATGTTATGTATTCAATTTATGCGTACGATCCATTAAAAAATAAAAAAAGATATTTTAATATAACTTTGGGAAAACTCGGCCCTACCCTAACTTGGAATGATTGCTTAAAACAGCAAAAAGAATTAAATCGAGTATTTGACATCAAAAAAGGCGGCAAAAAAGAGCTCACCCTCAATAATGCAATAAAAACCTACCTACAGCATAAAAAAATTCATTTTAGGACAAAACCACCGAAGTCATCCACGATTACGCTAATTTCCTATCATTTAAACACCTTTGAAAATACCATAGCTGCCCGATATGGACGAGGCATTATGATTAAACACCTCTCTCTTTCAATTTTAGAGTGGTATTGGAACATAAGAAAAGAAAAATTAAAGCCTAGTTCTATAATAGTTCATAAAAGGATAGTAGAGAGTTTCTTAGGCTGGACTAAAAGCTAACTATTGAGCGAGTGACGAGATTCGAACTCGCGACCCCAACCTTGGCAAGGTTATGCTCTACCACTGAGCTACACTCGCATATGCCGTTCATAATAAAAAAGAATTATCGTTTTTCAAAAGGAAAATCCCTTATTATGAGTCTAATTTTAAATTAGTGCTGATGACCGTCTTCTTCAAAAGAAAAATCAGCATTAGCTGCTACCTTTTTGACAAAATCAGCAACTTTTTTATCCTCTTGCATTGCCTTTTTAAGAGCAATAATTGTAAATAGATTGAAATTATTATTTTTGAATTCTTCCTGTAAAAATTCTTCAAGTTCTTTAGATTCTTTTTTATAATTATCTATTAATTGTAACATACCTGGTTCACCAGCATAAATCTCGTTCAGTGTTTTTGAAGGATCCTTGCTTTTATATCTCTTTAGACTATTACTTATATAATTTATTCTAGAAAACGATGGTGAAGCATCCGTTATGGACGTTTTAGGATTTTTCAAATATAGATTAACAATACTTAGGCGTCTTCCTTGGATTCCACCTGCATAAATGAATGGACCATCTTGTCTTTGCTGAGTCTTTGGTTCGGTAAAATATTTTACGCCACTTAAAAATATATAGTCTGCCCTTGGAAAAACGCTTACTAAATCGATAGTATTATCATCGCTGATATCAATGAGAATCACCACGATATCAACAGAATCAATAATTTTATCAATATTCTTATTTCCCTCAGACACAAAATCTTTATTTATCACTGAATTATGTTTTGTCGCTTCACTCAACCCAATAATACCAATATCCAACCCTTTAGAAGAAACAATATGATAAGGTAAGAACAATAATTCTTCATTTTTGTCATATAAATTTGCAGATACAAACTTGATTGTTGTTCGAGAAGTAACGTCTGTCAGAAAATCCAAACCTCCCTTAAAATCATTAGAACCAACATTGATTACATCATGATCTAATAATTCCATGGCTCTAACCAAATTTTCTGCTTTATATTTCTTGTCTTTAAGAGGAAGTTCGTCTGGATTAACCTCGTTGCTATCAAACAGCATATTTCCAGCATCAAGCAAGATTGGATCTTGCTTACTCATGTTTATCATTTGTGTATTTATAAAATGAGCCTTTCTAGCTAATCCTCCAAGAGGATTATTTGGACAACCACAATCATAGTATTCAGCAAAAACATTCGAAGTAGAAACCATCGTAATATGAGTCTGAACAATATTAGTTTGAGCAATAAGAATACTACATAGAAATAATAAGATATATTTTTTCATTGTTTACTTAACTTCAAGTTTTATAACAGGATGTTTTCGCGGTGCAAAAATAGCATTTTGTACCTCAAATTCTAAAGAGAATGATTCCAATACTCCTTTTGTTAGTACTGATAATTTGATAGTATCTTGTGCTGGAATTTCTACTAAATCGCTATTAATAAAAAAATTAAAACTACTATTATTTTTTAATATAAAACGAACATCTGATTTATTCTTGATCCTCACATGAGCTGCATCTCTTTTATACTCCACAGACACAACTTCTAAACTTGCATTAATCAATGGCAATAACCATTCTTCTCTACCAATTAAAGTATTCCTATTCCAAACAACAGTTTGCTTTTTAAATAAAGCTTTCTTTATTGCTTTTTCACTTTTTTCTTTGGCAAAAACCAATGTCACAGGACGATGTCCCCCCTCTGAAACGTCATAGTCCCAATCAATCAAACCATGAATATCTGAATTTCCAAGAATAGTCAAATCATAGTCTAAAGCTATCTGTAATGATTCCTCAGAATATTCGAACTCATTTACTACCTCTACTCCATGTAAATAACCTTTGCTAAACAAAGTTTTGTGCATTTCTGTGATTACTATATCTCCGTATTTTTTTTGTCGCCAAGTAGGGTGATTCCAAAAAACAAATGCTTTCTGTTTATTTGCTGCTTTAAAAGCTCTCATATCATCGTCTGGTACAATACCAGCAATTTCATCCGGACTATGTAACTTATTCGCATCTTCTAGAAAAATTGCATTGGCATGTCCTAAAGGCATTTTTCTTGTTATTTCTACTCCACTAATTATTAACAAATCACTATTACTGTATTTTGTTGCTAATTGGTAAGATCGATTGCGATCAGGATGTGGAATATCGCTAATATGTGGTTGATATTCTAAGTGTTCTGTCACAGCTAAGACATCAATTTTATCTCGTTCAGCTTCCTCCACACGTATGTCAGGCCAGACACTTCCATCTGAAAAAACACTATGTGTATGAAAATCGCACACCAAGGTCAGATAATTATCAAGATCTGGAAAAGTAATCTCCCGATTTGAAGATAGTTGCTGTGCATGCAATACAGCACAGCAGCTAATAATCAATAAGATATTTTTACTATTATTCACCAGAAATCTCTCTAGCATATTGTTCAACACCACTAATTTTACCTTCAAGGTCAAAGAAGAATAATTCTACTAAATCCTTTTCCCATACTGTCCCATCTTTCATTACTCTTTTCTCTGTAGAATATACAGTAACTCCTGATTCTGGATCAGTATCATATATTTTAAGTGGAGTCATAGAAAATGGTGTCCACTTTACAGACTCTAGACTATCAAAAACAGATTTCATGTCTTCGCTAGTTCTTTGAGAAGTTCCACCGGTGGCTGCTCTAAAAGTCCACTCATCTGCAAAATACCCAGCAACAGCTTCTCCATCCATATTATTGTAATCAGCAAAGAACTGTTCTAGAATTTGCACTTCCCCTCTATTAGAAAAAACAAGTGGTCTACCTGAATATTCAGATTCAGTTCTTCCAAAAAATTTCCCACCTACCGGTAATCCATGATCAGTACTTCCGTCCCATCGATGTGAATGCCATTGACTAAAATCACTAATCTTTCCATCAGAATCATTAATAGCAAATACTTCCATCAAATCAATAGTTTCTTTAGAACCATTTTTCCATACTCGATCTTCAACAGACCAACTCAAAACAAGTGTTTTGTCATCTCCTTGCAATCTCACTGGAATCATAGCCCATGGTCTCATTGAGAGGCTTTCCATTGATTCATGCCATTGTCTCTGTCCTTCGCCTCTTTGTTCGTTATATTCTTCTGAATAATAAGAGAGTTCTTTTTCAGCATCTTTTGCATTATAAGCTTTAACGCCTTCTAAGACTAAGTTCATAGCATCGTCGCTACCTAAAACATACGCATTGCCTTTAAGTTCTTCATTATTACCTGTAAATTTTCCTGCAGAAGCTACATTATCCAATTGTACTGGACCAAGACATAGTGCGGCTGCTACAATCAAAGCAACCGTAATTAAAAGCGCCAAATTATTATTTAGTTTCATTTATATCCTCCATTGTGTCTAACATTTTAAATAAAATATACCAAGATTGCACTAGGTAATATTTTAGAGTGGAGCCGATCGGGATCGAACCGACGACCTCATGAATGCCATCCACGCGCTCTCCCAACTGAGCTACGGCCCCAAATTGTTTATGAGTTTAATTTTTCCCAGTCTTTATTAAACTGAGCAAGTCCTTGATCGGTTAAATCATGGTTATACATTGCTTCAAAAATTGATGGTGGCAATGTAACAATATCAGCTCCTGCTTTAAAAGATTCGCTCACATGATTAAGATTTCTAATTGAAGCAGAAAGTATTTCAGTTGAAATTCTCTTCGATTGATAAACCTTATTAATAGCTTCTAATAAACCAATTCCGTCAATATTATTGTCTTCACATCTTCCAATAAATGGAGAAACATATGTGGCTCCTGCTTTTGCAGCTAAGATTGCCTGTTCAGGAGAAAAAATCAACGTAACATTTACTGGAATACCCTTATCAGAAAGTATTTTACATGCTTTTAATCCTTCAACACTGCAAGGAACTTTAATCGTAATATTTTTACTAATAGAATAGTAATCTTTTGCTTGTGATACCATCTCTTCTGCTGTATCACCTACTACTTCAGCGCTAATACTTGCATCTTCTGGAAAAAGACTAGAAATCTCCTTAATAACTTCTACAGGATTTCTTCCTGCTTTCATCATTAAAGTAGGGTTGGTAGTTACACCATCAATCAGTCCTGTTTCACAGTGCTGACGAATAATACCAACATCAGAAGTATCAAGAAAAATTTTCATAATCCAACAATTTAATAAAAATTTTTGTAAATACAATTTTTATGTAAATTGAGCGGTGAAACGTTTTATCCCACTTATCATGTTGTTTTTTATTGCTTGCGAAGACAATGAAAATCAAGATGACTGCATTGATGAAAGTTTAATCAATCCCGATGCAGTATGCCCTACAGTGTGGGATCCAGTCTGTGGATGTGATAATGTTACCTATAGCAATGATTGTGAAGCAGAAAAAAATGGAGTAACTTCATGGGTTAACGGAGAATGTGAGTAATATTATGAACTTGAAATCATTTTTATTTATAACTGCGATGATATTTTCAGCGGTATCATTAATCCATCTAGTAAGAATTGTGCTGAAAATTGATATTATAATAGGCAGTTGGGCCGTTCCTATCTGGATAAGTATAGTTGTTATCATCGTAGGAATTATCATTGCTTGTAAATCTTTTAAATTCAGTAAAAATAATTAGTCTTAGGAGGAATCATGAATAATATTTTTCAAAAAATTGGGTTGAGTTTAATTGTACTTGGCATCGGATTTTATCTTATTAGCGATAGCGGAAGTATTACCGCATTAATCCCATCTTTCTTGGGAGCTATCATATGTGGATTTGTATTCCTAGCTGGAAAATTTCCAAATCAACACAGACATTTTGCTCATGCAAATTTATTTGTATTTGGTATGGGTTGCGGTGCTACTTATAAATCTGTTGGTGCTGTTTGTACTTATTTGCTTCATGGAGAAGCTCTTACAAGGCCAGTAGCAACCATTGAACAATTCACAACATTTGTATTGTGTTTAGCAGCCATTGTTTTAGGTGTAAAATCATTTGTTGATGCTCGAAAAAAATAATTTTTTACTTTTTATCAACTACTAGAGTCATATAACTAAATGCCAGCAAAAGATCACGATTTGATTAAACAGTTTAATCGCGGCAATCGTGAGGCTTTTAACAGATTGGTAAAAAGATATATGGACGATACTTACAACTACTATTATTCGATTACACAAGATCCGTTAGACGCGGATGAATTAACACAACAAGTGTTTGTAAAAGTTTTTAAATCGTTAAAAAACTTTAGGTATGAAGCTACATTCTCAACCTATTTATATCGTATTAAAGTCAACACATTAAATTCTTATTTTTCTAACAATAGATGGCGTTCATTTTTAGGCCTTGATCAAATGCCTGAATTACAAACAACCGATAAGGATTTTGACAAAAAAACATTGAGTGTCGAATTATGGAAAGCCATTGAACAGCTTCCAAAAAAACAACGTAGTGTTATTAGTTTGCGTATTACAGATAATTTAAAGTTTAAAGAAGTGGGTGAAATTTTAAAAATTTCAGAAGATGCTGCAAAAAATAATTATAGTCATGGAATTAAATCGTTACAAAAAATAATGGGTAAAAAAAGATGAAAACAGAGAACCAATTAGAACAATTACATTACAAAAGCAATGCATCAATTGATTCTGATGCCTTTCTAACAAGATTAAACAATAAAATCGATGAAACTGATTCAAATCGAGGACGCAATCAAGGTTTGATTCTCTCATCATTGGCAATTGTTTTAATGCTTTTTATAATGCCAATACAACAAAATTCAGATGATTCTATGGAGATGTATGGTCAATACCTCAGTGAGTATGGAACCGATACATACGAGATGATTGCACTATTATCTGAAAATGACTTAACTTTCGAACAATAAAGGAATAGATATGAGAAAAATACTAATAGCATTGTTACTAATTACTGGATTGTTTGCTCAGGATCGTGATGAAAGACAACGACCAGAACAAAGAGGTCCAGGAGATCACAAAAAACAAGAACAAAGAGATGATAGAAAACAAGTATGGCTTGTAGCAACACAAACAGAACACTTAAAATTAACTCCTGCACAAGCAGAAAAGTTTTTTCCATTACAACGCGAATACCATGCTAAAGTAGAAGCGATTAAAAAAGGACATAGAGAAAGACTAGGAAGATTAAGAACAGCTGCTAAAGATGATCGTTCTAAATTTGACGCAGATGCTGCCTTGAAGGTAGAAATGTCTGTAAAAAGAGCAATGTTAGATGAACATGAAAAATTCTTAAATAGTGCAAAAGATGTGCTTGAAAAAGATCAATGGGTGAGATTAATTTATTTTGAAGACACTATTAGAAAAAAAATGTCCCAAGGAATGAAAAATAAACAACAAGATATGAAAAATATGAAACCAAACAACCACAGGCCTGATTCTAAAAGTAAAAGCGGATGGCAACAACGTGGTCGTGGACCTATGAGAGGAACAAGATAATGAAAAGAATATTAAGCTTATTACTTATCACTTTATTTGTTGTCTCATGTGAAGACAATGGAATGAATTACTCACATGCAGATTATTTGAAGATGATGGCAGCAATTAACCAAGATGAAATGGTTGGTTTGGATGCAATAGGTGATGATGGATTACAAGATGAAGATTATGATGAAATACTATATGATATGGACTTTACATCATCTAGAATAGATCCATTCCCTACCGATGGTTCTGCTACATTTAGATTTGGAAGAAAAGTTGAAGATAGAACAAGAGACGTACAATTTGATTGTACAGATTGTGATGTAGCAATTGCAACTATTACTGAAACCCATTCAGGAACATTCTATGCGAAGGCATATAACAAAGAAACTGAAGAAGAAATTGATTCTTTTGAGAAGGCTTTCAGTGAAACTTTTGTAAAACAAGTACAACTTGAAAAGAGAGATAACGCTGAAAATCCTGATGGATATGTATGGGGTGTTACTGCCGTTAGCATTGGAATTGGTGGATCTGGATCAAAATTATCTGTTGATGAAGTACGAATTTATGCTCCAATGGATTCTGATGAAGCAGCATATATCTTAAATGCGTCTGATACCGACTTAATAGATAGAGAAAATATGCCAAAACTGGCTATCGGAGAATCTTTCCGTATTGAAGTAAGTGTTTCTAATAGCGATCCTATTTTAGACTTCAGAAGTGGTGAAGCAGTAAATCTACATGTAGGAAAGCACAAAAAACATAAAGCACGAAGAGGCCTTCGTGATGGGGTTCAAGAAGACGATGGAACAATAACATATGATAATGTATTTGTTAGACGTCTCAAAGTTCCTAAAGGTGCTGGTAGCAATTCAAAACATAGACGTCCATTAAAGATGCATTTTGGTGCTTTAGACTTTGGGACTATGTTAGATTCTGATGTGGATTACCACTCTTCAGTATTGGCTTTTCCATTCCATGTATACAATGAAGGAGATGATCCTCGCGGTACTCGTGAATAAATATAACTAAAGATTGAATAAAAAAGGCTACTTCGGTAGCCTTTTTTTTAGTCTAAACTATTAACAATCTTTTTAAAACTCTGATTAAGATCAGTAATCATGGACTCTGTGTAAGGATTAAATTTTTGAATATCTTCAAACAACTCCCAAGAGTCGTTACAGGTTTGATTGACTAATTTATGAAGTGCTTGATATCCAACCGTATCAATATTGGTTTTTTGGGTTCCAAAATCGTCTATTACCCGTCCAATCAAGTGAGTAAGACCTTGTGATTTGGCTGCCATCATATCATGCTGATCAGCAGTAATTTCTTCTATAATAATATTCTGACTTCCAAAATAAGATTTCCAAAAATCATATCGATCATGTTGATCTCGTACTTTTTCCATCATCATTACTGAACCACGTTCTTGAAAAGAATCAGGCCCAAATAACGGATGGGTTGCAATAATATCAACTTCGTTCGATAAATGTTCTATCATCATATTTTTCGGGTGCACTTTTACAGAACAAACATCAATAACTGTTTTGTTTCCTTGTATCTTTGTGGAAAGATCTTTCATTAATTCTTCAAAGTCTCTTATAGGTACTGCTAAAAAAATGGTATCATTTTTTAATACATCCTCCAAAGAAACAAAATGGACTGATTCGGTTTCACTGTTAGAATCAATATCAAATACGTCTATTTCAAATCCTTTTTGCAATAATTCATATAACAAATTTCCGAAACGTCCAAAACCGATAATGCTAACTTTATTCATCTGTATCCAACCTCTCTACTGCAAGAAACAATGTTAAATTCTTCTTTAAATCATGAACATCATGCTCAATGATGCTTAATCCATATTTTTCTGCACATTGTTTGCTTGCAATAACTGCAGCATTGTTCGGCAATTTATCCAAAGAAAGATCTTGAGCAGATTTTGCAGTATCATCCGTTTCTACAAGCTTTTTGGACCAAAACTTTTCAGCAAGATAATCTTTACACTGTTTTAATGCCTGCTCATGAGAATGAATCTCTTCAATTTCTCCAAGAGATATATTATCTCTTGCCATAAGGTTTTGACTGATTTCTACATAAAACATATCAACAATCTTACATTTATTCTCTGCCAACGCTTCTACGCTTTCTATTACAACCCCTCCTTGAGCATTTTCCATTGCAAAAATACCCACATCAATCTTCTTATCGCTTAAATTATTTAATACATTCATTGAGCTTACCAGATAGTCCAACTCAAAATCATTAATATTAAATTTATCACAATAAAATTTTGCTGCCTGTTCGCTAAAACTTCCTTCTAGCCCTTGGACACCTACCTTTTTCATCTTTTCTCCAATATGTGTTTAATTGCTGTTATATATCCTTGTTTTCCCTCACCAAAGATTTGAGTTAAACAAACGCTTTTAATGACCGAAATTTTTCTAAAATTCTCTCGATTATAGATATCAGATAAATGAACTTCAACAGCCTTGATATCTGTACCAACAATCGCATCCCTAAGCACATAAGAATAATGGGTTAATGCCCCAGGATTGATTACCAAATAATCAACTTCTTCTCTTTTAGAATGAAGAAAATCAATGATTGCACCTTCAGAATTTGATTGGAAAAACTCTAAATCGAGATTTTGGCAAACATCATGGTTTTTAATCCAATCATTAATCTCATGCAAGGTCTCAGAACCATAAATTTCCGGTTCTCTTTCGCCTAGTAGATTCAAATTGGGTCCATTAACTATAATTATCTTCATAAGACACTTAGACTTTCTTTAATATCTTCCAACGTTATTTCTTTACTAATTGTTACATTTCCAATCTGGGGAATTAAAACAAATCTTATTTGAGATTCTTTAAATTTTTTATCCCTTTTAACAAAATCAATAAGTCTATCTTTATCCTCAATAACTATTGGAGGCAATGCAAACAAAGAGAGTGCATCAATCGCTGCATTATAGTCAGACTCATTTAAATTATTTATCTTGTTTGACAAGTAAAGTGCACATTTCATCCCATGTACGATAGCTTCTCCATGCAATAATTTTTTATAATCAAAATATGCTTCTATCGCATGCCCAACGGTATGACCAAAATTCAAAATCATTCTTAATTCATTTTCATTCACATCCTGACTAACTACTTCGCCTTTAATTTCACAAGATCTAAGAATAATTTTCTCAAGCATTGTATCGTCTTTTAATTCAAGGATATCATTAAAGTTGGTAACGAGGCAATCAAACAAATCTCTGTCATAAATAAAGCCATATTTAATTGCTTCTGCTAAGGATGCATTAAGTTCTCTTTTAGGCAATGTACTTAAAAAAGATGTATCAATAATAACTTCACTTGGTTGATGGATTCTTCCGATTAAATTCTTTCCGTTTTTCAGATTCACACCAGTTTTTCCTCCAATAGCCGAATCAATCATCGCTAGCAAGGTTGTCGGAAATTGAATATGATTGATTCCTCTCATAAAAATTGATGCAACAAATCCTGAAACATCACCAACAACCCCTCCACCTACTGCAAAAATAGTAGAAGAACGATCGTATCCTAAGCTTGACATTTTATCACAGATTGTAATTGCTGTATCAATAGATTTAGCATCCTCTCCTTCACCGATAAAATGAATATCAATCCCTAAGGACTCTAGTACAGAAAATTTGTCTTCAAATGCATCATAAATGGCTTTTTGTGTAATAAGAATACATTTAGAATTGGATTCTTCAACTTTGCTCTTGATAGAGTCTACAAAACTATTTCCAATGCTAATATTATAGCTATCTTTTCCTAAATCAACTTTTACTATCTTATCCATTAATCTGTTTGGTTATTGTTTCACAATTGTCTTCTATAGAAGAATTATCGGTATCTATTCTTATCGTTGATAATGCTTCATATTTAGATTGCCTATTCTCAAAAATATTTTGCAATACTTCATGTTTATTCCCGTTCGATAATAAC
>ERZ651768.871-NODE-871-length-22259-cov-3.549680_pt1 | contig 22259 bp, 21 predicted proteins | sample MGYA00514754_ERZ651768 | MGnify/ENA metagenome assembly ERZ651768
AATAGATGTTAAGGATAGAATAAATTTAAATTTATCTGCTGCTGGACTACTATGTTAAATTCAAATGTTAAAAAAATAATTCCAAATTTTATAACATTATCAAATTTATTTTTGGGATTTGTTGCACTTGTATTATTTTCAAAAATAGAATTTGTAAAATAAAAGTCAGGATAATTTTCACAATACACAAAAGATCCTTCAAACTGAATTTTTTCCTGTGCATGTGAATGTCCATTAAAATCATAATGCTGCAAATTACGCGCATCGGCTTAAGAAGACTGATGGATTAATCGATTGGGAGGCGCCTGCGATGTCTATTCACAACAAGATCCGGGCACTCCACCCTTGGCCTCATGCCTTTACATACTGGGATCGCAATCGATACTTAATATTAGAAAGTTCTCCACCGTTGCATCCTCTTGAAAACCAGCCTAAACATTCTCCGGGACGGGTCCTAGCTGTTAACTCAAGAGGTCTGGTGGTTGGTACCGGCGATTCCGTTGGTTTGTCTATTCTGAAAATTCAACCTGAAGGTCGCCGGCCTATGTCCATTCGGGACTTCGTATCTGGCTACCACATAACTCCAGATGCGAAATTTCACTCACTGGCTCAGGCATGACCAGCCCAGCTCGCAGCGCAGCATTCTATGCGTTCCGGAGTGTGACACAGAAGAGAGCAAGCCTGCCTCGAGCTCTGAACAAAGCCCGCCAAGATTTATCAGATAGGCGCGACCGCTCGTTAACTGCAGACATCGTTACAGGAACGCTACGGTGGCAAGGCATGTTAGATCATGTGATTCAAGAATGTGCGCATCGCCCAAATAGCAAGCTGGACTCTCGAATATTGGATTTATTGCGTATCAGCGCATATCAAATATTTCGGCAAGATCGTGTGCCGATCGCAGCTATAGTCAACGACGCCGTCAATCTCACTCGCGAAATAAGACGCGCTCACGCGGCAGGATTTGTCAATGCCGTACTACGAACTCTGACAAAGGTTCGGTCCGAACCTCCACTGCCAGCTCAGCCAGATCCAAAGGAACTTGCTGCCCATGAAGAAACCTCCTTCAAAGATTGGCCGCAGGCGCTGCAGGAGGCCGCTCTAGATTATTTAAGCACGACAGAATCACACCCGCGTTGGCTCGCCGAGCGGTGGCTTATCCGTTATGGATACTCCTCTACTCTCGCTTGGGTACGTTTCAATAATACCCCTGCGCCACTTACTCTAAGAACCAATCGCATCAAAACCGACCGAGACACACTAATAAAAGAATTAGAACAACATGCCGTTCACGTCAGACCAGCTAATCATGCGCCTGACGGATTGATCGTTCTAGACGGTAATCCACTACATACACCTCTTGCTCAATCCGGTAAATTTTTACTTCAAAGTGAAACATCTCAATTAATTTCATGCCTAGCTAATGTCCAATCAGAGCAACAGGTTCTTGACACTTGCGCTGCTCCTGGAGGAAAGACCACAGCCCTTGCAGCCGATATGAATAACACTGGCTTTCTGGTGGCTACGGATGTTCGGAAATCTCGCCTAGCCTTACTTGCGAACACCATTAGTCATAGTGGTGCGACAAACATACGTCTCGCCCAAGCTGACTTCGTAGCTGGCGCCCCATTCTCAAACTCATTTGACTGCGTTGTTGTGGATGCGCCTTGCACAGGACTCGGCACGATCCGAACCGACCCCGATATTCGATGGCGATGCCACCCGAATGACTTTTCGAAAACGGCTGAAATACAGCTTGCAATTCTTGAGCAGGCCTCGCAGGCTGTTAGAAACGGCGGAAGACTTCTCTATTCGACCTGCTCAAGTGAACCTGAAGAAAATGAAGAGGTGATCGTTTCATTTCTTAAATTGCATCCCAAATTTTCAATTCTCGATGCTAAATCGCTCAGAGACAGCTTGGGCGTAACGTTAACATCCGCCATTAACTCCTCTGGGTATCTCCGAACCTATCCATTTTTGCACGATCTTGACGCTTTCTTTGCTGCTGTTCTGATTCTTGACTAGCGATCTGAGCATTGTGTACAGCAATGACATGTTGTAAATTTTATATTTGATGGCTCTACCAAAGAAACTGTGGTCTCTTGGAAAAACGCTGGTCTGGATTGGGGCCTTAGGTGCCACTTTTTTGCTTTTCGCATTTGTAGGAATGCGGATTTCTCTTAAGTCACTTGAGGTTGAGGTCCCTGACCTGATGGGGAAAGCTCTCGACGAGGGCAAGACAGCAACAGAGGATCTTGGTCTTCGCATACGTGTCGACACAAGCCGACGATTGCATCCCACAATTCCAGCTGGCGCAATCATGCTGCAAGATCCAAAAGGCGGAGTAGCTACGCGCCGACAACGTACAATTAGGGTGTGGGTTAGTGCTGGCGCTAGCCCGAGCCAGTTGCCTAGACTAATTGGTGAAACTGAAGGTACAGCCCAACTCCGTCTACGAGAGGACAAGGTTGAACTTCTCCGAATCGCTAGAATGAGGTCGGATCGATACCCTGATGGTGCGGTTGTTGCACAAGACCCGCCACCTGCAGCTACAAGCTCAGCAGTCTCGGTCCTGATTAACCAAGGTGAACGCACTTCAACCTATGTGATGTCTGATCTGATTGGAGCCGAAGTGGACGCAGCTACAGCCGCCCTTCGCAGTCAAGGATTTCGTGTGACTGTCGCCAGCGACCATTTGTATCCCAATATTCCGCCAGGTATCGTTCTGCGACAATATCCACAGGCCGGTTTTCAAATTTCTCCAGGTGAACCGATTTCACTTGAGGTGAGCCGTTGACGGTCCGTATCGCGGCTTCAATTCTTGCAGCCGATTTCTCTGCCTTGGGAGAGGCGGTCGCAACCGCAGAACAAGGAGGAGCGGACCTTATCCATGTCGATGTAATGGATGGACATTTTGTGCCAAACATTACAATAGGACCACCTGTGGTTCGGGCGATCAAGCGTGTTACTTCCCTTCCTCTTGACGTCCATCTCATGATTTCGGATCCTGCGAGATATCTAACTACGTTTGCTGAGGCTGGCGCCGACTTCTTGTCAGTCCATGTAGAAGCCACTCCACATCTTCACGGGACACTAACTGCGATCAAGGAACTCGGCGTCCAGGCTGGTGTGGCACTAAACCCATCAACACCAGCGAGCGTTCTTAACGAAATCGCCACAGAGGTGGACTTCATCCTGGTAATGTCTGTAAATCCAGGCTTTGGAGGACAAAAATTCATTCCTCGAACGTTGACGAAAATTGGCACAATTCAAGACATTCTGGAAAAAGCTAAGAATGAGGTGCCTATCGAGGTTGACGGTGGTATTAATCAGTCAAATGCCGGAGATGTTGTAGGGGCCGGTGCAAATATGCTCGTAGCGGGTTCAGCGATATTCGGTTCACCAGATCCTTCTCAAGCAATTGAAATGCTTCGAATGGCGGGAAGCTCCGGACTACCTCCAAAGGGACGAAAACAGGCGTGAGTGCATCATCATCTTCACTTGTGCGAGTCAGGTACGCCGAAACTGACAAGATGGGCGTTGTGTACTACGCGAACTACTTCGTTTGGTTCGAAATTGGCCGAACCGAATTACTACGCAGTCTAGGCTGGAGTTATCGAGAGATGGAAGATTCAGGTATAGCTCTTCCCGTCATTGAAGCGCAATGCCAATATCGCCAGTCCGCGCATTATGACGACGAGCTTGAGATTGGTACCAAAGGCACCCTTTTGTCAGCCGTAAGAATCGCGTTCGATTATGAAATTGTACGACGGTCGGACAGGGCAATAAATGTCTCAGGTCGTACTGTTCATGCCGCTGTCAATAATCAAGGCCGGCCTTGCCGACTTCCAGATCGAATTTGTGAAGGTCTTCAATGAAGGCGCTTGTCACCGGAGTTGCAGGATTCATCGGGTCCCAACTTGCAGAATCGTTGATTCAAGATGGTGCGGATGTAATCGGTATCGACTCATTTACCGATTATTATGCTCGCGAGATTAAATTCGCCAATCTTGAGAAGTTAAGCGCTAGCTCACAATTCCAACTCGTCGATGGATCTATAGAAGCGGTGGATCTTTCAATCTACCTTCGTGATTGTACACATGTATTTCATCTAGCAGCACAGGCTGGGGTCCGCACGAGCTGGGGTATGAATTTTAGCGTGTACACAACTCTTAACATTAATGCTACACAGACCCTATTGGAAGCTTGTCTAAAAAGTAGGATAGAGCGCTTTGTCTATGCATCAAGCTCCTCTGTGTACGGGGAGAAAGCTCCATTGCCGATGCGTGAAGATGCGCTACCGCTACCTGTCTCACCCTACGGACTAACAAAACTAGCGGCGGAACATCTCTGCATGCTGTACCATAGAAGTTACGGACTTCCGACCGTTTCTCTTCGATATTTTACAGTTTACGGACCCCGTCAGCGTCCTGATATGGCATTTCATAGGTTCTTAACAGCAGCGATAAGCGAATCTTCAATCACTCTATACGGTGATGGTCAACAGACCAGAGATTTTACGTTTGTCCAGGATGTCGTTGATGCAACCATCGCTGCATCAAAAGTTGGTCGGCCAGGCAATATATACAATATAGGCGGTGGGTCACCCGTTACACTATCTCAATCACTCGATCTAATTTCCTCGTGCACAGGTCGATCGTTAGACATTAAATATGAAACAACTCAGCGCGGTGACATGCGCGATACTTACGCTGATATAACGCGAGCTCGTCAAGATTTTAACTATGAACCTGCAGTTTCCCTAGCAGATGGGATTCAGGCAGAGTACCAATGGATATCGAACACGAAGGTAGTCTCGTAATGCATCGCTGTGCCTACGTAAGATCGCTATCTGGCTTTCATTTTCTTGCAGCCATCATATTGATCTCCAGTGTGAACTGCGGACCTACCGTGTACGACAATATACCTGAAGGCCATCCTGAACCCGACATGTATTTATACGAAACCGGGCAAGCCGCGATGGAAGATAGGAAGTGGATTCGCGCACGTGCACTCTTCCGACGAATCGTTGACACCTTCCCACAAAGTTCATATCGCTTCGACGCAAAAATAGAACTTGGTAGAACCTATTTCTTACAAGGTGGTCTCATTTCACTTATCGAAGCAAGAAACGAATTTGAGGAGTTTATCCGTTTTTTCCCAACCAATGCTCGGGCCGATTATGCACAATACCTGATCGGAATGACCTATTTTGAAGCAACACTTGACCCAGACCGCGATCAAACACAAACGCAAGGCGCAATTGAAGCGTTTAATCTTTTTCTCGACACTTATCCAGAGAGTCAATACCGTGACGAAACACTAACAGCACTTCGGAACGTTAGAGATCTCCAAGGAGAATCAGAACTACGCGTCGCCCGTTTCTACTTTGACCACCGCTGGTGGCCCGGTGCCATAAAACGCCTCCGCCAACTCTTAAAAGACGACCCGGAATTCAGCGGCCTAGATCACGCCTATTATTATCTCGCCGAATCTCTCGTGAGAATGAACTCAGACGCTGAAGCATTACCCTACTTCGAACAGCTTATAGATGAATTTGCTAGCAGTGAGTGGACCACAGCTGCGAACGTAAGAATCGCGCAGTTAAAAAACCCGAAACCGTAACGTCCAACACAGACTTATACACGATTTACTATGAAGGATAAAACCTCTGCTCATCTAAGGCTGATAGCATGATGGTATTTTCGATAATAATCAAAGGCAGAACCGAGAGCCGTTAGAAGGACAGCCCACAGAGCTATCTCCCCAAAGATAAAAAATTCCTGCAGATAATCTCTTCCCAAAATTAACAACACGATGGCTGCAACCTGTGCCACCATCTTAATTTTACCTAATACAGAAGCCTCAATCGTAATACCCTTGGAATAAGCAATGCTTCTGAGCACTGTAATACCAATTTCGCGCCCAAGGATAACCGCTACCATCCATGCTGGCGCTAACTCCATTTGCACGAGAGAGATAAAAGCAGCAGTTATGAGAAGCTTGTCTGCGAGAGGATCCATTAACTGGCCAAGAGTCGTCACTTGATGGCGGCGCCTGGCCAAATATCCATCAAGCCAATCAGTAAAAGCCGCGACACCAAAAATAATCACGCCAATTAATTCTTTGCGGACACCGAAAATGAGTCGCCCCTCAAATTTTGTAAGCAACACAACCACAAGCAGAGGAATCAGGAATATTCTTGCGAGAGTCAAAGAGTTTGGTAAATTCATTCGACGCATATTGCCTTTACCAGCATGTAGAGGAACAATTGTAGCCTGACAAAACATCATAACCAAGCATTCAGGTAATGTGCGAGGCAAAATATGAAAGCTATCCTGCTTGTAGGTGGTATTGGAACCCGGTTACGCCCACTTACCTTAAAGACTCCCAAGCCAGTCGTTCCAATTTTTGATAGACCGTTCCTGGCTTACCAGCTAGAAGCACTCGCTCAAATATCAGAGATTGACGAAGTAATACTCAGCCTGAACTACCAACCAGATCGCATCGAAGACTCGCTGAGAACCGAAGAATCATTTCCGTTTAAGATCCGCTACGTTGTAGAACCAACACCTTTGGGAACTGCAGGCGCAGTCAGGTACGCGAAACAATACATCGACGATAGCATTTTAGTCTTTAACGGAGATGTATTAGCTCAACTCGATCTTGCTGATGTGCTCGATAAGCATCGTCAACAAAACGCGCGAGCGACTATCGTCTTAACACAGATTGACGATCCAGCAGCCTATGGTCTCGTCGAGACTGATTTTGAAGGCAATGTAAAGCGCTTCCTTGAAAAACCAGAATCTAGCCATATTGCTAGCAACACAATCAATGCTGGAATATACGTTCTTGAGTCAGACACTTTGGATCGCATTCCAGAAAATACCAATTGGTCGCTGGAACGCAGCTTTTTCCCATCCTTAATCAAGAATAAGGAGAAATTCCAGGCTTACATTTCTCACGGTTACTGGATTGACATCGGAACTCCAGAAAAATACCGACAAATACACTGGGATATCATGGATCGCCAATTCGATGTCCAACCCTTTCGTTCTTCAGAAATTAATCACGTCGTTCTGAGTCCTAGCGCGAACATATCGGAGGCGGCTCAATTCATTGGGCCGTGCTTTATCGGTGAAAACGTTACCGTTGAGTCTGGTGCTAAAATTGGACCATACGCAGTCATTAATCGTAACTGCAAGATACATGAAGGCGCCGTGCTTAAACACTCGATCATCTGGCCTCATACCGAAATTGGAAGCCGCACCGTTCTTCGCCACCTGATTATTGGTCACGCCTGTAAAATTGGAAACGACATCGAGCCTAAAGAGGGCACCATTATTGAGGACGAATCCAGTATTGGCGGACCTTCTATAACGTTTTGAGTAGAGTTTAAATTCGATGTCAAAAATTAACCCTACAATTTTTAAGGCTTACGATATTCGAGGCTTATATCCAAGCGAGGTAAATGAAGAGGTATTTCGAAAAATTGGGCAAGCTTTTGTTTCCCTCCTGCAGGCTAAGCGTATCGCCGTCGGTCAAGATATGCGATTGTCCTCACCAAGTCTGGCATCAGCGTTTGTTGAAGGCGCCCGAAGTCAAGGTGCCGATGTTGTAGATTACGGCCTTATCGGCACGGACATGTTGTACTACGTCACTGTGAAGGACCAGCACGATGGCGGAGCCGAAATTACAGCGTCTCATAATCCGCAAGCTTACAATGGCGTCAAGCTTGTGGCCAAGAATGCAGTTCCACTAAGCGGCGATTCCGGAATATCAGACATTCGAGACATGATTTCAGAACGATTAGATTCGCCCTCATATAAATCAAAAAGTTCATACAGTAAGGCAAACCGTTTCAACGAATACGTGAATCACGTTCTTTCATTTATTGACATATCATCGATTAAACCATTTCATCTAGTCCTTGATGCTGGAAGTGGTATCGGAGGGCTTGTCGCGCCATTATTGTTTGATCGGTTGCCATGTCAGACAACTCGACTTTGTTTTGAAGTGGACGGCACATTTCCAAACCATGAAGCAAACCCACTAATCAAACAAAATAGACAGGACCTGGTTAGCGCTGTGATTAGTTCCGGTGCAGACGCTGGAATTGCCTGGGATGGTGACGCGGATCGCTGTTTTTTCGTGGATGGGACTGGCGAGTTTATTTCTGGTGATTTCGTGACAGCCTTGTTGGCGGAAGCGTTTTTACTTAAGCACCCTAGATCAAAAATTATTTATGATGTTCGCGCCAGTCATGCGGTGAAAGATCTCGTTACTCGCCATAATGGCAGTGCGTTAATGAATCGCGTTGGCCATGCTTTCTTTAAGAAGCGAATGCGTGAAGAAGACGCTGTCTTCGGTGGAGAAGTAACGGGGCACTATTACTTTCGAGAGAACTTTTATGCAGACAATGGATTCATCCCAGCGCTTTTGATTCTTGAATTAATGTCCAAAAAACATCAGACACTGCGAGAATTGCTGACACCGTTGCGAGAACAGTATTTTATCTCTGGCGAAATTAACTCTACCGTCAACTCAATGAGCGAGATTCCACAAATTTTAGAGAGACTAAAGACTCATTATGCTGATGGGACTATCGATTGCATGGATGGGGTGTCCATCGAATACGATACTTGGCATTGCAATGTTCGCCCTTCAAATACCGAACCTTTGATTCGACTCAATCTTGAAGGCAATACTCCGTCAATCATGGCAACCCGTCGCGATGAAATAATCGCTCTAATACGAAGTGAAGATGGATAACAGTAAACAGATGAAATCGTGAAGACTAGGAATGTTTGATAAAATGACAAGCAGTCCACTGCGGGAGTAACTCAGCGGTAGAGTCACGGCTTCCCAAGCCGTTGGTCGCGGGTTCGATCCCCGTCTCCCGCTCCATTTTCCGAGCACGAACCAAAAGGGGTTCGATTGTTGCCAGACTATTGGAAATGAGACATTATTATTGAGGAAAATCCTCAACTCGAAATTATCAACCACCTAATAAAACGTTACCCGTGCTCAGCACATGAATAGATTAACGAATCAGAATGTCGACCGGCCTTTTGCATCGCTTACGCCTCAAGGAAGAGATCAAACCGAAAAGGAGAGCCAGCCGGAATCCATTACATTGCTAGGAACTGGAATCACCATTACAGGTGACATCTACGCTGAAGAGCACCTGATTATAAATGGTCATGTTGAAGGCACCGTGACCTTGCCTGAACATGGAGTGGCAGTGGGAATTGATGGTCAAGTACATGGCAAAATATTTGCACAATCGATTAAGGTTCTTGGCAGAGTTAGTGGACAGATAACCGCTGAAGTCCTAGCTGAACTTCGAGACAGTGCTTACTTGGAAGGACGCCTGGTCGCACCACGGTTGGCAATCGATGACGGAGCTTATCTACAGGCAACCGTTGATACAACACGCGCCTACATTGCATCCCAAGTCGCACGCTTTCGGGCTGGTGCTAAAGCTGGTTCTAACAATGACACGCCTTGAAAAGGTCGCGTAACAGCCTTCCTACCATACCAAATCTGCCTTTTTAGTAAACCAGTCGATAAAAAAATAGTTTTTGCAATTCGAACAAGCCGATGCGTAAGGTCGTGCGGTTTTGCCACCAGGTCTCTGGATTAAAGTAGTCTACTGAGGTGGGATACATCGTCAACCTAACGTTTCGGTCGCCAAATACACGCTGAAAAATGTACAAGGCGCGCGCAGAATGAAATCTTGTTGTTACAAGAATAAGACTTCCGATGTTTGCATCGTCCACCCAATCTGCAACTAAATTGGCTTCGTCGAAAGTAGACTCAACACCTTCTTCTAGGACAACAATCGCATCATCCGGCACACCCAATTCACGCAATAGTAACAATTTGAATTCCGTCGGACTCGCAGGACTCACACTTCGCTGCCGCAGAATCTTGCTGGACTGAGGTTCATAGCCAAGAGTCACAGCAACTCGTGGGGCATATCCATCCTTGTAAAGATCTGCCGCAACTATCTCGCGTTCCCCAAAATAACTGCCGTCCAATATAAGAATCGCATCTGAAGCCTGAATAGGATCTACTACGATCATGAGTGAGCCTAGCCACGAGAGCACCGGCACACGAGCAACGTAGAGAGACCCGAGCAACACGCAGGTAATGAGGAATGCAAATGCTACAAATGATCTCCATCGTACTTTCAGCATGGCAATCACTTTGACATTAACTCCCCTTCTTTAAACCACGTAAATCCGTTATCTTGACTCTTCTGGATATGGGAACAATGTCGAGGGAACATGTGCGTTACTCATGTGCGTGGCCATCTCGTCAACAATATTGGGGTGTTCGCTGGCAACGTTACGTGTTTCACTGGGATCAAGGACTAAATTGTAAAGCTCAATTCGATCGTCACCCTTCTCTTTTCGGCTGAAACGCACCCCTTTCCAATCACCCATTCTGATAGCTTGTTTCCAGACCTGCTCGTGGTATACAGATGGGTGAAACTCCCAATAGAGATACTTGTGTTGTTCTTGTGTTTCTCCTCGTAACGTTGGCAAAAACGAAATGCCATCGAGATCATCGGGTGTCATCACACCCGCCAAATCCAAAAGTGTTGGTGTGACATCCCAGAATGCTGATACATGCTTATTCACCGTTCCAGCACTTACAGCTCCAGTCCATCGGGCAATCATCGGCACCCGAATACCACCTTCATACAAATCGAGCTTGAACCCACGCAGTCCGCCGCTGCTGTTAAAGAAATGTGGGTCGGCTCCTCCCTCTTGATGTGGTCCATTATCACTACTAAAAATAATTAGCGTTTGCTCCGACAGTCCCAATTCATCTACAAGATCGACGATGCGACCAACATCCCGATCGAGTCTTGAAACCATTCCTGCAAAAGCGGTCCGTGGAGTTGGTTGGCTGATATACCGCCCTTGCCTTTCCGAAGCACGCTCTTTAAAACGACCGCGATAAGGTTCCATAGACTCTTCAGGTACGTCGAGACCTGCATGTGGAATCGTCAGCGGCACATACAGGAAAAAAGGCCCATCTCTCGGCTGCTCAATAAAGCGAAGGGTCTCGTCAATCAGCAAGTCGTGACTATACAGGCCACGAGCTTCGTCTTGATTCGCTGCTAGATGCACAATTTCTTCATTACGCCATAGGTGGTCTGGATAGTACGAATGTGCCTCACGTTGACAGTTATATCCAAAAAAATAATCAAAGCCCTGACGTGTCGGCACACCTTCGGTGTCCGGAGCTCCCAGGCCCCATTTACCAATCGCTGCAGTCTCGTATCCAACGTCACGCAAACGTTCTGCAAGTGTGATTCGACTATCAGGAATTGGTTGTTGTCCTTCGGGTTCAATTTCTAGATTGCCACGAATGGTGGTGTGTCCAGTATGTAAGCCAGCCATTAATGAAGCCCGAGATGGTGCACACACAGGGGCTCCCGCATAATGTTGGGTAAACACCATTCCTTCTGTTGCTAATTGATCAAGACGCGGCGTGCTGATTACCTCCTGCCCATAAACACCAAGATCTCCATAACCAAGATCGTCCACCAATATGTAAATTATGTTCGGTCGTGCGACCTTGAGGTTGGTTACCTCGGGTGTTGGGGGTCCAGAGGTACACATGAAGGACAGGAGCATGCTCACTACCGGGACTGCTCGTTTCGGAGAACTCAGCAGAAGGAACACTTTAGCCATACTATTTAACGTGCTTACTCAAGGAGGAAATCTAGCGATCATCCACTCTATTGCTTGACGTAATGATCATACCAATCTAGATATCGCTCGTACCGATCGCGTTGATAGGTTGGGCGTCGAATTCCGTGACTCTGCCCTGGGTAAATCACTAATTCCGTGTCACGGCCAAGGCGTCGCAATGCCTGATAGAGTTGCTCTGAATTCAGCGCTGGTACGTTCCAATCCTCTTCTCCGACCATAACAAGTGTCGGAGTGGTTATCTTTTCGACCTGAAAAAACGGCGATAGATGGATCCACAGCTCCGTGTTTTGCCATGGAAGTCCCAGTTCGGCCTCCCACTGGCGCTGGTAATGATCTGTTCCATAATTGGATAAGTAATTAACTTCACTCGCTCCGGTAATTGCAGCCTGAAAACGACCAGTCTTAGTGATTACATAATTTGTGAGAATTCCGCCGTAACTCCACCCCCCAACACCAAGGCGATTAGGATCGGCAACATTGCTTTCAATCACGTAATCAACCGCTGCCATGACATCGTCAAAATCTTTATTCCCCCAATCGGCCCAAATCGCGCGAGAGAACGCAAAGCCATATCCAGAGGAACCCCTTGGATTTGCTGCCACAACCGCGTAACCTCTCGCCGCAAATAACTGCCACTCAAAACGAAATGCAGTCGAGTACTGACTGACCGGTCCACCATGTATGCGAAGCAATGTCGGTAAGCTGGTCCCGGTAAGCTGGTCAGGTGGCCGCGTAAGAAATCCGCCAATAGGGGTACCATCAGCGCTACTCGCCGTAAATCTTTCCACGGGTGCGAGCATAATACCTGCTAGGTGTGCGTCATTCACACGCGAAATCCGAGTCAGACCTAAATCGTCCACACGTGAAATTTCAGCCGGATAAGTTGGCTGACTTTCAAGAATAACCAAGCGGTCACTAGAACCAAGATGAAATCTTGAAATATTGCGTTCACCGGCAATAATCCGTTCAACGTCACCACCACTAACGGGGACCTTCGCAAGATGACGATTCCCTTCATCCTCCAGTAGAAACAGCACGTGCTCGCCATCATTCGTTATCTGTGGTGAGCCACCATTACGGTCCAAGTCTGATCCGAGAAACTGAGGCGACCCGCCAGTCGTGGGAATCACCGCGATATACCGAGGGGCGTACCAGATATCGGCCGGATCTCCTCCGGCCACATAAGCAACGAAGGTGCCATCGGGACTAAACGCAGGAGAATTGTCACTTCCTTCTGAATCGGTCAACTGTAGAAGCGGTGCATCCGCTCCGGCTTCCATAAGAAAAATATCAGTATTTGCATTCGAATCTGGAACTTCTGTTCGATTACTGACAAACACCAATCGTGCGCCATCTGGAGACCAGGCAGGAGAAACATCCTCATACGGTCCATCGGTTATCTGAATGCTTTCCTTTGTACTCACGTCAAACAAATGGAGATGTCGATATTGGTTTGTAAGATACCCTTGCCCATCGCGTTTTATTTGGAGACGCGTCACGACGACCGGTTGGGGTGTGTCGTCTTCATTGGCTGATTCCGGTTTAGGATCTCGAACCACCACAACTAATTTTGTTGCATCTGGCGACCAGCTAAACGCTGAGACATTACCTTCATAGTTCGTCAGACGAGTCGCCTCACCACCTCGACGATCCAAAATCCAGACTTCCGTCCCTTCGTCGTCTCGTGAAGACAAGAATCCGAGATATCGACCATCTGGACTCCATCGTGGGGCTGTCTCCGAACGGTCGCTCGTCGTCAAACGAATGGCATCCTCTGCCGGATCGCTGAGAGACGACATAAAGATGTCTGTATCACTTCGATCTGCGTCAATATCGAGCTGAGACACCGTATAGGCAACCCAGTCACCGTCAGGACTAACCCTCGGCGCCCCAACAGTGCGTAACTCAAACAAGTCGTCGATTTCTAACAACCGCGGCTGTGGTGTAACACTGGTTGCAAAGCTGCTGAAAAGTACGAGTGCACAGCTTGTCAGAATGATTCTCATTGGGAATTCCCTGATATGAAAGTTGTGGTTTTATACCAACCGAGCCGCAGTCTCGAGGAAGATGTCGATATCAGACTCCGTATTGAACAAGGCTGCCCCAACACGAATCTGCCGGCCCCCTTCCCGAAAGGTCAATTGAATATTGGCTTCGTCAAACAATTGTGTAGCCACTTCAGAATCAATTGGGTTCTCAAACGCAACAATTGCTGTCTGATTACCCTCCGGGGTGACAGGCCGAAGCCCTAACTCAACCAAACCCTGTCGAACCCGTTGAGCCAATGCAACACCGTGTGCATGAATGCGGTCTATGCCAATCCGTTCTAAATACTCTAGACCTGCACCGAGTTCATAGAATGCCGCAAACGCCGGCGTCGCATACTCTAATTTCCTTGCTCCTGTATGAAATTCATACTGATAATTTGGGAGCTCTCTTTTGACCTGGAGAAATCCACGGCGATCAGGAGGAACCCGATCGAGAATCGATTCCCGCACAAAGCACGGAGCTATTCCATACCCGCCAAGCAACCATTTATACGTACCGCTGGCAAAACAGTCGATTGGTGTCTTCTGCACATCGATTGGTACCATCCCAGTAGCCTGTATCGCATCAGCATACAGGTACGCCCCTTTTGAATGCGCCAGATCCGCTAAGCCGTCCACGTCATGCAGAAACCCATTTTGATGCGCGACCCAAGCCACCGAAATTAGTCGCGTGCGATCATCCACGAGAGGCTCAAATGCCGTCACAGGGACAGCACCAGCTACGGCCTTAGCGACCCGCAACTCAATGCCAAGCTCTTGCTCCAGATGACGGTAAAGAATGTATGACGTGGAAAAATGCAACTCATCCAGGACAACATTGTCGCCCGCCTTGAGGTCGAGCGCGTGAGCGATGGTGTTTTCACCATCACTGGTTGCCGACAAAAACCCAATCTCCTGAGAACTGGCGTTGACAAGTTTGGCAAATCGATTTCTGACGGATTCCTTTTGTTCGAGCATCGCCCCAAGTGGAACCGGCTGGCGCGCCTTCGCGTGGTTGAATTGACTGACCGCTTCAGTCGCCGTACGTGGGCTCGGCGTAATGTAAGGCGCATTCAGATATGTGCCAGTTTCCACTACTGGGAAATCAACTCGTACCCCAAGTGGGTCACTACCGTCTTGAGCCTGAACACCTTGTCCTAACGCGGTTACCGTCAAACCTGCTGATGCAGTTTCAAGAAATTCACGGCGATTTATCATTGTGCCTCGCTAAACAGTCTCGAACGAAGAAACCCAGAATCTTTAGCCAAAAAGTCCGAGGCCAAAAAGGAGTCCTAGAAATAAGTTCAATAGAGCTCCTGAGACCACCAATCCTACAAAACACACTGCCCCGGCACGAACGGTGCTCTTATAATCGAGTGCCTGTCGAACGGCTACAATCATCGTGCTTAGCATCCAGACAGAAATTGCAAACGCTAGAACTTGGCCAAGCGTCTCATTCACGCCAAAACCAGGAAAGATTCCTATAAGAAGAAGTAGACGTGGGGATTGCGCAAATCCCATCGTCCGTAAGAGCTCCCCATGGTCAGCGCGTGTTTGAGGCTCTGGGAATAAGCGAGCACCAATGAAGTAGTTTATAAAAGCCCAAATGAACCAAGAACTTAAGGCCAGGAGCACCATGATCAGAATATCAGCCACACTTGGGGCTCCTAGAGCGCCCGTGTAACCAATACCCATAGCGAGAGACGACAGACATACAACAGCCATCGCCTGTCCGGTAGCACTCGTATCGGCCTCTACTTCCTCATAGATTGCGACATTAAGCTTCGCTGCTCCGGTCATTCGGCCAATAAAATTTGTCACGTCATGCCTCCTTGGTTGGTCTCTGACTCATCCAAAGCATCATAGCTCACACCATGAAGCATCCAAAATCGGCAGCCTTCAATGAACTTGATGCATTGTTCTCATTCGCTCAAGCGCCTACAATAATCTGAACTCGCAAAGCGGCTCACAAAAGGTCAGGAACAACTGCTATGAACGCCACTGTTTCGTTGAAAACGATTTTGCAAGAAATTGCCGAAACGCTCAAAATTACCAGACCTTTAACAGTTCTGGATGTTGAAACCACCGGACTCTCATTCAAGACAGACCGAATTATCCAAGTAAGTTTTTCGACCGTAACACCCTCTAAGGAGGTCTCGACTCGAACTCGTCTGATTAACCCGGAGATGCCAATTCCAGAAGCGGCGACGGCGATTCACGGCATTACAGATGCGGATGTCGCAGATGAACCCACCTTTCAGCACATTGCAAAGTCTCTCGCGGAATCATTACATGGACATGACTTTATCGGCTACAACTTCCGATTCGATCAAGGGATGTTGAACGCTGAGTTTGAACGAGCCAAGATTCCATCCCCTTTTGTGGACACGGCGGTCATTGACCCATTTCGACTATGGCAACATCTCGAAACACGCACACTCTCTGATGCGGTTGAACACTTCTATGGAGCAAAACCGAAAAACGCTCACCGCGCAGATGTGGACGTGGACTCCACAGCAAGAGCATTTGTCGGACAACTTCGTACAAACAAGCTTCCGCTCTCCGTTCAAGATCTACACCACATCACACAGCCACGTGATTGGCTGGACCCGGATGGGAAGATCATCTGGCGGGACGGCGCAGCAAGACTTAATTTCGGTCAATATAGGGGCCAAACACTACAAGAGGTTCAGAAAAAAGATAAAGGATATTTCAACTTCATCATAAAAAAAGATTTTCCAGCCAAGGTTAAGGTGATCATCACCGAGGCAGCCGAAGGTGTTTATCCTAAAGCACCATCCCACCTCGACAACGACTAAGGCGTAGCCTCTCCGCACACATTAAGAAAATAGTCGATTCAGAAGCGGTGCGTGTAGTTAATCTTCGTTGCCGCACCCCGGGAAAGTGTTACGAAACGATTGCGAACGTCAATTGGGGCAGCCTGCCAGTCCGAGTCGTATTGCCAGTTATGAGTGTAGACGAGGAAAAAATCACTACCTGGCGTTACAATCCAGCGTAGACGGCCAAACAAGCCGACCACGTCGCTCACAGAGTCATACTGAACGTTACTCGTGACAGACGTCCAAGGGCTAACGTGCCATTCGCCCGACATACGCACAAGGTCAGTTGAAAACTTTCCTTCCGGGAGATTCACGTTGTCGTGACGATAATTCGACGAGAGCGTAATTCCTTGATAGGGACGAACACTGAGATTGAGGTTCGTTGAGGTTCGGCGGCCAGACCAAAACTCTCCAGCGCTAAACCCGACGTTGCCGGAAACGACTCGCTGACTAGCTGTGCGAGCATCTATCCGAAAATCATTGTAGCGATAATCCCCTGTCGCCAAGACTACGCCATCGCTGATCTCGAAACTCTTGTCGAGGCGTTCAAAACTGTTACTCGCTCGAATACCTAGCCGGTCACCGCTTTCAAACTCCAGTTGGAACAAGGTGAACTGCACCTTCCGCGTCTGTAAAACATTATCGAGTGTAAGAAGATGTTCGTAGCGAATCTCATTCTCTATCTGACGGACCTGTCCCCACCTCGCCGGTCGTGGATTCCAACTAAATGATGGCTGGAGCCGTCTAAACCCATTGCGTGGTGTAAAACCAAGAGCAGGGCGATACTCGTCTCCGAACTCGCGATAAGAAACATGCGCACGCCAGATATCATTGGGGTAATTTAATCGAATTCCTCGAGCTGATCGGTCCCCAGCATTCGCTGTCCCTTCTCGCTTGGGATCATTATGTAAAACATAAAACGCCTCGAACTGCAGGTTTTTGTCGCCAAGAAAACTAGAGGATACCAGGTTAAGATCTGCAGCAATTGTATGGCGATCAAGTGGGGCAAGATCCTTGTTTAGAGTTCCAGTGGCTCGTCTTGTATAGAGCATTCCGACGGTTGACTGACGCCAGAAATTCCGCTTTACCCGACCAACAGTAAAATCCTCAACTCCTAGCTTGTCACTGCGAGCAGTCCTCACCTGAAGAAATCCAAGGTCGTATGCGCCAGCCTGTCCGGTTAGTCGACTACCGAATACAATGGGCACTTCTTTTCCACCAGCCAAACCAATATTGCGACTAAAGAAGACGGAACTCCCTAAGCTTGACGACGCAATATCAAAGACACTCGCATTTTCGAGAAAGAAATCTCGTTGCTCTGGATAGTACAGTGGAAATCTCGTGAGGTTGACTCTTCGGCGGTCAACTTCTGTTTCAGCAAAGTCAGTATTGATGCTGACCGCTGCTTTTAGACTGGGGGTGAGATTGTAATTCAGATCGAATCCCAGATCAGAGGGAGTGGTGGCTTCACCACTCACGTCGCGCCAAGCTGCGGTGCCATAAGGCTTCACCTCAAGACCAAGTCCCTGTGAAATGTCATACAGTCCGGTAAGAAGCCCCGCGTGCACTGCTCGAAACATGCCTTGATTCCGACGATGACCAGACCATAGTAGTTCTTCTTGCTTTCGACGAATGGTGCGCTGAAAATTAATACCCCAAGTATCAAGCGACTCATCGAAGTTCAGTGTGCGAAACGGAATCTCAATTTCCACCGACCAGCCCATCTCACTTTGGACGGTTTTCACATTCCAAATGCCATCCCATTCCTTCGATACGCCGAACCTTGAACTGCTTGCACGCATTAAACCGTCACCCAATAATCCAGCCGGGTTCGTTTCAAAAAAATAGCCCGTGCGACCATCCAGAAAAGTGTCGAGCATCCACATGAAGCGATCATCACCACCAAGACCTCGGTCTCGTTGTTTCTGATGACCAAGAATACCGTCTGGTTCACTGTCGTATAACATGGCGCCGATATATAGGTAATCTTGGCTATAGACGACAAATACATCGGTTCGTTCTGTCGGTGCGCCACCTTCAGAGGGTTCCTGTTGTACGAACTCACCTGCCGGTTCTGCGCGATCCCACGCAGCTTCTGCTAACACTCCATCAACTGTTATATTTTCGCCTGGCTCGAGTCGTAACGCTTGAAAGGAACGCTTTGTATTAGCATCGCCCTGTTGGTGCGCAGCAACTGACGAGACGACAGATAATCCAAGCAGCCAAAAGACGAGAATGACAGACGAGAGACGTAGGGGTAGAAGAGTATGACTAGTCATGTGTCACTGGTCACAAATCCGGATGTGGCGGTGACAAAAAGTCTACCAGCCCTCCTCCGCAAGAAAATTATCATATCTTGGTTTTAAAGTGAATACTCTTACGACGAGTAAGATGATAGAACCCGTACCGAGACATCGTTGAGCCCTTTCCAGAATCTCCATATCCAGTCCAAGGCAGCGCTGGATCCACATAGTCGCATCGGTTCTGAAAAATAGTGCCGCTTTCTAGCAACCGACCGAATCGCTCGGCACGATTGCGATCAGTCGTCCAGACCGAAGCCGTCAATCCGAAGCGAGTTTCCCTCATACACCGAAGTGCTTCTTCATCATTCTCAACTCCCCGTACGGGCACGATCGGCCCAAAGCTCTCGTCTTGCATCACTGAAGCCTCATTCGGCACATTAGAAATCAGGGTACCTGGAAACACATTGCCACGATGTCCTGGCACTCGGCGGCCTCCTGTCAACAGGTGTGCGCCACGGTCAATTGCGTCACTCACTTGCCTCTCAACCTCTTCCAAAGCCATCCGACTCACCAAGGGACCCAAGGTCGTGGCTTTATCCAACGGATCACCCGTTCTATACGCTTCGATGACCTGTTGGGCACGGTCAAGGTACTCTTCAAGATGGTGCCGATGGACATATACCCGCTCCACGGCGCAACAGGATTGCCCAGCGTTGTAACATGCACCGTCGACAGTATTAGCCACTGCAAACTTCACGTCAGCATCTTCGGCAACGTAGGCAGGGTCCTTGCCGCCAAGCTCAAGTCCCACATCAATGAACCGCTTTGCAGCTTGCTGATAGACTGCTGAGCCTCCTGTCACGGACCCGGTGAATGAGACATGAGACACACGGGGATCTGCGATAACAGCGGCTGTTGTTTCGTGACTCAAAACAAGACTTGTGACCAGACCTGTAACCTCCAAGTCTCCAAACGCTTCAGCAAAGGCTTGACCTGAAAGTGGCGTTTTGGCTGAATGCTTTAATAGCACCGTATTGCCTGCAAGAAGTGCTGGAACCACTACATTAATAGGAATAAGGAGTGGATAATTCCAAGCCGCGACATTCAAAACCACGCCATGTGGGACGTGTTCGATACGACGCTCGAAACCATCTAATTCCGGTAAAATATCTGGAGTGAGGCTCTCTTCAGCGATCGATATCATGTATTCAGCACGCTCAAACGCCGTGTCAACTTCACGCTGAGCTTGCACAATCGGCTTGCCCATTTGTCGTGTTACATCTCGCGCAATTACTGCAGAGTTTTGCTGAAAGCGTTTAAGTCCGGCTTGGACTTGTACAATTCGCTCGCCAATCGGGACCTGGCGCCAATGTTGGAACGCTGCGTGGGCACCCGCAATCTTCTTCTCAAGTCTCTCGCCCTCGTCATTTTGAACGCGGCAGACAAGTGATTGATCGTAAGGATTTATGATCTCGAGCGGCATTCCCATCACTCGGGTGTTACATATGCACTCGTAATGCCGCCATCGACCACAAAACTTGATCCAGTCACAAATGATGATTCATCCGATGCCAGATAGAGGACCGCCTGCGCAATCTCCTCAGCTTCCCCAAATCGGCCAATAGGAATATGGACGAGCCGGCGTTGTTTTTTTTCTTCTGTATTAAGTGCTTTCATCAATAATTCAGTGCGCAATGGCCCAGGACATAAGGCGTTGACCCGGATATGCTCACGGGCATGAACGATAGCCAACTCTCGACTAAGAGCAAGCACTCCACCCTTACTAGCCGTATAGGCCAACTGGGGCGTTGCCGCGCCCATCAATGCAACAAAAGAGGCGGTATTAATAATAGAACCGCCTCCAGATCGTCGTAGTGCAGGAATGCCAAACTTGCATCCCAAGAATACACTCTTCAAGTTCACATTCATGGTGAGGTCCCAAACAGCTTCGTCTGTTTGAATCGCATCATGATCGTCCTTATGCATAATGCCAGCATTATTAAAAAGCACGTCGAGCCGTCCATAGGACTGCTCTGCAATCTTTACCATCGATTCGCATCCTGATGCAGTAGAAACATCAGCATTACAAAACGTTGCAACTCCATCCTTCTCCTCAGTCAACCTGACCGTCTCCAGTCCAGCTTTCTCGTTGAGGTCCACCACGACAACTTTCGCTCCCTCAGCAGCAAACAAAAGAGTGGTGGCTCGCCCAATTCCACTGGCGCCGCCAGTGACCACTGCTACCTTGTCGTTAAGTCTCATTCACTCTTCCTCGAAAACGTCACACAGAATCACTAATGTATTATGAACGTTTATTGGCAACAGACATGTCACCCGCCACGGTTACAAGGGAGTCAAATAATCGCTGTTGCCTAGCATCTTCGTCAGCTGTCAACTCAGGATGCCATTGCACAGCCACCAACCAAGGATGGTCATCCTGTTCTACAGCCTCGATTGTGCCGTCAGGTGCATGTCCCACCACCGTTAACGTCGAAGCAACTTTATTTATAGCCTGATGATGCCATGACATCGTATCGCATTCGCACGTTCCAAGAATTTTGGAGACCTTTGAGTCTGCTTTCAAAATGACAGTGTGCAGCGTGGGTTCTTTCGGCGGTGCTCGATGGGCCACCGTGTTTCCAACAACATCTGGCAGATGTTCGTGAAGCGTGCCACCCATGACCACGTTAAATACTTGAACACCACGACAGATAGCTAACGTGGGAATCCTTTGCTCTAACACACGATGCGCAAGTGCAAATTCTGTTTTGTCCCGCTCTACGTCAACCATATAAAAGCTTGAGTGCGGTCGTCCACCGTAAGCCCCATGATCGATATCACCTCCACCGCAAAAGATTAAACCATCAACACGCTCGAGCCAGGCATCAAGATCTTGCTCGCCAGGAGGTAAGAGAACTGCGCTCGCACCGGCTCTGCGCACCGCATCGACATACTCGGAAGGTAAATAGAAATGTCCTCGATCATCTCTACCATACATGGACAGGCCGATTGTGGGACGGGTCATCGCCGCTGGCTAGATGCGCTCGAAATAGCGCTTTCGTTCCCAATTTCCAACGGATACATCGTAAGCCGAAGCTTCCGTCTTAAAAAAATGAACATAATGTTGAACGACTCTGTCTCCAAACACAGAACGTGCGAAAGGGCTTGTCTCAAAAAGTTCGGTGGCCTCCTCAAGAGAGCTCGGGACACTCGGTTGCTCAGTCGCAGCATACAAATCCCCAGAAAAATGTGGTGGCGGTTCAATTTTATTTGCCACACCGTCCAACCCAGACGCTAAGGCCCCGGCAAAGACAAGGGAAGGATTGCAATCAGCACCTGGCAGCCGACATTCGATCCGTAAACTCTCACCACTGCCAACCACTCGAAAGCCAGCAGTTCGATTGTCGTGACTCCAAG
>ERZ651768.872-NODE-872-length-22257-cov-12.959378_pt1 | contig 22257 bp, 14 predicted proteins | sample MGYA00514754_ERZ651768 | MGnify/ENA metagenome assembly ERZ651768
GGCCGGAAACAGCGTTGCCATGGTTTTTCCAGTTCCAGTCGGCGCTTCGACCAATAACTGACCTGAATCCCTGAAAGCCCGATAGCAAGAACGCGCAATGTTTCTCTGATCATCACGAAACTCCGTGTAGGGGAAATCCATCGTGCGCAAGAAATTTGTCCGCCGACCACGGAGGCGTTGAACCAGTAAAAGCCAATTCACGTACGTCCTGCAGGTCTCAACAAAGTACTTTCGAAGTTGCTGTGATGTCGCAACGCCCTCAAAGGCAATTTGCTCGTTCCCGTCGGGGTGCAAATAGGTCAATCGCAACTCGCAACTACTCAGATATTCACGTTTACACAACATCGCCGCATAAATTTTCAACTGAGCGAAATGTAGCCCGCCCGCGTACGCGTGTAGCTGCCTAAATTCGCTACGTGTCGTTTTAATTTCTTCCACTAGCGCGCATCGATCACGACCACCACGTTCGCCACGAAAGAGAACGCCATCAATCCGACCGCTAATTGCGAGCTCAAGATCCTCATCATTAAATGCTTCCGTAACAACCTCTTCGGTTAGGTAGTTGGCGTTCGTTTTAACGGAATCGATTTGATAACGCCGTTGAGCGTCTAGTCCCTCGGCCGATGTCGTTGGTTGATCGAACCGATAATGAATATCACCGCTGCGATGAACGTGTTCCGCCAGATCGCGAACTCCCACGCGAAACTTCATACCAATGAAAAACGCATAACCCGCGTGGGGATATCGCGTTCCAAAAGGCGGCGCATCCAAAGTTGTTGATTGCTCTGAACGCGATCACCAGGCCCCTTGACCTCAACAAACTCGTATCGCCCCGGCTCGTAGAGTACCGTTAGATCGGGGAACCCGGCGCGTGCTTCTTCAAGCCCTTCTCGGACGATGCTCAATACTTGGCAAAGCGCAGGCGCGTCAACGACCTCGACGATCCGTTCAAGTCGTTCCTGGGTGAGCTCAGACCAGTTGATGAGTCGGTTAGAGATTCCATTCTTGTCACGATGAGTGCGTAAAAGTCTCTCTGGTAACGAATCCGTGGATTCAAGTGGGTCGTCACAATAGGATTTCCTAACGCCGAAAAAATCAGGCCAAAAAAGGTCGGTGGGCCCGCTTTGAAAAGCATTCAAGAATGCCCCATCAACCGGGGCATAAATCCAGTCCCAAAAAGCGAGCCCAAAAAGTCCCATCGGAAACTGGTTCTCTAAATGCCATCCCGTACCAAAATGTTCGGTCAATTGAGCGAGCGCATAACGTTCAATCGAATCAGGCTTAGGTCCAAACAAACAGACATCGGTTTGTGGGATGGGCGGGTGGGATACCGTGGTATTTGTGGCACGGCGTGCAAACTCCCCTTCGAGTGCCGTCCACGGCCTTCGAACCATTTCCTCGGCGAGTTCGTTTACACCCTGAGTATCTCCGAGCTTCGCGAGTATTCGAAGCTTGCGTTCCCTCGCCGGTGCGAGTGTCGACCGCGCGTAACCGCTTAACGCGGCATCAAGTTCCCCCGTCCTCTCAAAACCCCGAGCGAGCCGGTTCAAGGTACGCGATCGACGTCGCTCCACGAAACGATGTGGAAATTTGCACCAAAGACGCGGTAACAAAGAGATGGCTGATCGATCCGGACGTGGACCTAACTCATGCACGGTCTCTGTCACTCGCATCAAATCAAGGTACGCGTCAAGGATTCGACGATCGGTGAACAGCCGTCGTTTCGCTGGCAATGCGTATTCTTCGAATCGAGAAATCCCGAGGTCGCGTAACACAAAGGTGCTCAAGTCCTGGTGGGGATCGCCAAAAAAAAGCAACCGATACAAGGCTAAATACTCCGCAGAATCTAGCGCCACCCACGGATCGTGCTCTTGCAGCCGTTCGACGACTGTATCGAGTTGGTGGTGATGAATAATTCGTTTTATGTAGTCGTTCTTGGGCCTTGTCGGTTTGATTTCGGGAAAAAGACAATGAAGTTCAGCCACGCTCCAACCTGTCAACAGGTCGTTCAGTTCAGCGCCCGGACACCAATCCACCAACTCGACAGAACAGAGTTCTGAAATCGCATCGGCACACGCCGCAACTTCTGCGTAATTCAACTTCTTAACTCTCAGAAAGGGCCCTCTGCGGGAAACAATTCGTGCGTAAAGACGGCGTGAATCAGCTCCTAAATCGCGAACACGTCGACCGAAATCGATTTCTGCCTGGCTCAGAATGGATGCGTATTGATTTTCAACATCTGTAATGAGTGCGAGTAGATTAGTCGCGTAATAATCGCGGGGTGGGGCTTCATTAAGAAATAATTTAGGCAGTCAACTAACTTCCAATCGGTCGCATATCGCCGCATTATGATAACCATGTATATATATACAGCAAATTCTAAATGAGAGTCGCAGCTTTCTGCCTTTGCGTCGTGGTATCAGAAAAGGCTTTACAGGCCATTCTTGATGGAACCGGCCAAGGCGCGTATCGCGACGACCATCCTTGGATCATTGCCGCCGAACGATTTCACGAGTCCCAAAAAGTCGACCGAAGAGTCCCTATTGTATTTGCCACGGGCGAGCCACTGGCGTTCTCACACTGGAGCATCGTCGAATCAATCGACGTCCAAGAACTTCACGCGGGAGCGTTCGAATCTCGTTGTACGTTTGATGTTCTAACGCCCGTAAATCCAATCTGGACATCCCTTGACAGTCTCAGTCTAGCCCCATCGGTCGAACAACTTCGGCGAGAAAGCGTTGAACCTATCCGTATACATCGCCAACCGTTAGACCACTCGTCGATTCGACCGTACGCCATATGCGAAACGCCGCCTTTCATCGTCTCAGAAGTTATCGAATGACTTGCCCAACGGTTTCTAATCTCGAAGTCTTTCTAGTCGTCGGCTTCGTCGACAATCTCTTGGGGTATAGAACGTTTCACCGTAGCCCCTAACTCTCGGAACTGTTCGACTTGTCGAACAAGATTGCCCCGACCTTTGGCTAGACGGGTGTACGCAGAATCGTAAGACCTTGATGCTTGATCAAGGTTGCGGCCGAGTTGGTCCATGTCCTCGAGCACCACCCGAAGTTTGTCGTAAAGCGCGCCCGCGCGCCGAGCAATTTCCTGAGCGTTTTTGTTTTGTTTCTCGTAACGCCAAACGTTATCGATGATACGCAGCGTCATCATTAGTGTGGTTGGACTAACGATCACCAAACGCTTCTCAAACGCTTCGGTAAACAACGAAGGATCTTTCTCCATCGCAAGCGTGAACGCGGATTCCACCGGCACAAAAAGCAAAACAAAGTCTAACGATCGAATACCCGGCAATTGATCGTACGATTGATCCGAAAGTTTCTTGACGTGAGCGCGGACGCTCTGTACATGCCGTTTGATCGCTACCTCGCGAGCCGCATCGTCGTCGCTAGATACCGCCATTTCGTACGCGACCAGAGACACTTTTGCGTCCACAACAACGTCCTTGTCTTCCGGAAGGTGAATAATAACGTCCGGTCGTTTGATATCGCCGTCAGCATTCCTGAACGAATGTTGCAAAACGTATTCGTGATCTTTACGTAGACCCGATTCTTCCAGGACTCGCTCTAGCACAAGCTCACCCCAGTTCCCCTGTAAACGCGTATCACCCTTTAGCGCACGCGTGAGATTTTCCGTTTCTTCGTTAACCTTCTCGCTTGCCCGTTGCAAATTCCGAACCTCGGTAAGCAACGAAGCCCGATCCTTAGCATCCGTTATGTAGACCTGGTCGACTTTTTTTCGGAAATCCGACAATTGCGTCTTGAAGGGTGCCAAGGCCATCGACAGGTGGGCCTCATTACGAACACGAAAGACCTCACCTTGCTTCTCAAAAATCTGACTGGCGAGCAACTGAAATTCCTTTTTTAGAGACTCGCCCGTTTGCTTGAAGAGGGCCTCTTTTTCCGCAAATGCCCGCTCGGTTTCTTCGAGCCTGGCCTTAAACTCCGCCAGTTGTAGTCCAGAAGAGTGGGCTTCAGATCGGGCCTCGATAATTTCCTGCCGAAGGTTATTCAGATCTTCGATCTGCTGCGCATTGACCGTGGATAGGCGAACCACGTCAGCACTTGCTACCTTGCTCGACTGGTTTAATGCGTCGAACGTTTTCTGAACTTCTTTGAGTTTGGTTTCGGTCGTCTGAAGATTTCGTTCCCGGAATTGCAAACGCTCTTCCATCAGTTGTTTTTCGGCTAGGGTCGTCTCCGAGGTTCTAACCGCCGCCAGCTCTATCGCTCCTTGATGACGGCGTTCAAGGCGCCAATAAACCACAACAGCACCCACAATGAGTCCCGTCAGTCCCGCCAACAGCATCAACAGCATTTCAGATTGCTCGAACAAACCGTACGTACGCACGCCCCTCTATTCAGTATGGTTTCTGCTATGGATAAACTCCCAACCAAGACTACTCGCGCTTAAATTGGGGCTCACGCTTCTCAAGAAACGCGGTGACCGCTTCTTTATGTTCGCTACTCGCGTAGGCTTTCTGCAGCGCCTCACCCTCTCGTTGCTGCACCCGTCGTATATCCGTCTCCGATCCATTGAGACTGAGCAATTCTTTTACCCAACGTAAATGCGGGGCCGGATTCGCCGCCATCGTCAACGCAATGGTTTTGGCTTCTGCCATCAAGTCAGCATGCGGCACCAACCGATCGGCCAGCCCTTGCTCGTACGCTTCCTGTCCCGAATATAAGCGTCCTGTTAAGCACATTTCACTGGCACGACCAAAACCCATCCGCTGAACAAGAAAGTGGGAGCTCGCAAGTTCCGGTACGACACCCATTTTGACGAAGAACATCCCGAATTTGGCTTCGTCGGACGCTACGATAACGTCCATCGGAAGAATCATCGTTGCTCCGACCCCAACGCTCGCACCATTAACAGCCGCTACCATCGGTTTAGATGAACGCACCAAACCTACCCAGTCGTGCTCGATTCGCTCGCTGTCACCATCAAGACGGGCCTGGAAATTATCTCGAATATCAGCGCCTGCACAAAAGCCGCGTCCGGCCCCGGTAAAGACCATGGCTCCTACTTCAGGATCATCGTTGCAGCGAACGACCGCCTCGACAAGTTCTCCGTTCATCTGCTGCGTCCACGCATTGAGCCGTTCTGGACGATTCAGGGTGACGACCGCGATGTCCTCTTCCTTCTCAAGCGTTATTTGCTCAAACGGCATGGGAATACGCTTTCTCACCTACTCGGAATCGCCAGTATGCGCTAATAACGACGTGATTCCACGCGACCCCGTACGCTACGCCGCGAAAACCGCACGAACATGATTCCGGTCAGACAACCACCGCGTGTTAGTAGCCGGTTTTTTCGCGTTCTGCTTCCTTCGTTTGCTTCGCTTGTGCTAATTCGGTACTCGCCAAACGCATCAAAAAACCGCTATCTGTGCCCAAATTGACGAAATTGAACCCTTGCTGAAGGTAAGTTTGCGTGAGTTCAAGACTACCGGTATGGATTCCAACCGCCATCCCGTGTTTCTTGCACGTCGATAATATGAGCTCCACAGTTTCTGCGTGTTTAGGGTTTCCCATTTCGGAAGGACCGCTCAAACCCAGCGCGTACGCCAGATCGGCCGGGCCTATATAAATACCGTCGAGTCCCGGCGTCGTCGCAATCTCATCTAGATTCTCAAGTGCCTCGGCAGTTTCCACCATAGCAACACATGCTATCTGCTGATTTGCCTCAGCGAGATATCCCCTCCCGGCATACATTGCAGCCCGAACAGGTCCACACGACCGCAACCCGTCGGGCGGATACCTACATGCAGAAACTGCCTGTAGAGCTTCTTCACGATTGTTCACCATCGGGACGATAACGCCATACGCGCCAGCGTCTAACGCCTTCATGATTTCGTACGGCTCATTCCAAGGTACGCGAACCATTGGAACAGTATCTCGGGTCGAAATTGCCGGAAGCATGTACTTCAGATCATCGTAACTGAGCATTCCATGCTGTAAATCTATACACAGCCAATCGAACCCTAAGCTCGACATGCTCTCCGCTGTGAATGCGTTACCAATACTCAGCCAGCCGCCAACTGTCTGACGACCTTCACGCCATGCACTAAGCACCGTATTCTCTCGCATTGAATCCCCCCCTTCATGACTTTCCAAGCGATCCGCGATCTTACATCAAGAGGCTGACTTCGGCTTTCGACGATGCGAGAATTGCCGGTCGGGGATCGGGAGGAATCATGGTTCAGGGAGGACTGGATGCGGCTATTGCCGCAGTCACCGAATCGGGTCAGCCCTATGCTACCGAGACCCGGACCATTGACGGTGTCGACTTCGTCGTCTTCTCAAATGCTCCTGACAACCTGCGTGAACTCTACAGACAAGGACTGCAACACGCGGATAGGGTTTTTTTCGTCTATCAGGACGAGCGCTTTACCTACCAGGAGGCATGGGAAGAAGCTGCCCGCGTCGGCAATCAACTTAAGCATGCAGGGATAAAAACGGGCGATCGCGTCGGCATCTCGCTTCGTAACTACCCAGAATGGATTTTTGCGTTCATGGGCATTACGTCGATCGGTGCAGTGGCGGTTGCGATGAATGCCTGGTGGTCGGGCGAGGAAATAGTTTACGGGATCGAGGATAGCGGCTTGAAGCTGCTTTTCGCTGACGAAGAGCGGATCGAACGACTTCGCCCCTACGACGACAAGCTCAATATTCAAACCATCGCCGTTCGCTGCCGGCCTGAGGGATATATCCCGTGGGATCAATTCGTCGAAAACGGCTCGCGCTTGATGCCCGAAGAACCCGTACCGACGGATACGAACGCCACCATTCTTTACACGTCAGGATCCACCGCCCATCCGAAGGGTGTTCTCTCGTCCCACCGTGCGATCCTGAATGCGCTTATGTGTTGGGAATGCGGCGGTGCGATCGGCGCTTACATGTTTCCGCAGGCTGCCGCAGCCCCAACGCCACTGTACCTACCTGCAACCATCCTCACGGTACCGTTATTCCACGTGACCGGTCTGGTCGTTCAATTTCTGCAATCGTTTAAGCCCGGTCGAAAACTCGTGGCGATGTACAAATGGGATGCCGATGAGGCGTTGGGCATTATCGAACGCGAACGTATTACCTCCTTTAACGGTGTCCCGACCATGGCATGGGAACTCGTCCAATCGAGTGCGTTCGAGAAATACGATCTATCGAGTCTACGCAGCGCGGGAGGCGGTGGCGCCGCCATGGCTCCTGAACATGCGAGACAAATAGACAATAAGCTGGGTAAAGGGAGTGCCGGCACCGGTTGGGGAATGACGGAGACTCAGGGTCTCGCCACCGGCATCGGCGGCGAGGCATTCTTACAACGTCCACGTAGCTGCGGTCGAGCGGTTCCCCCCCTTGTAAAAGTTAAAGTAATAGACAAAGAAGGTAGGGATCTCCCCGCAGACGAAACGGGCGAATTGTGTATTTGGGGAGTCATGAATTTTCGGGAATATTGGAACCAGCCTGAAGCAACACGATCAACCCTCGTTGATGGCTGGGTGCATACGGGCGATATCGGCCACATGGATCAAGAAGGTTACGTATTCATCACCGATCGAGAAAAGGACATGGTCATTCGTGGAGGCGAAAACATCGGTTGCCAAGAAGTCGAGGCAGTACTTTACGATCACCCCGCCGTCATAGAAGTCGCTGTATTTGGTGTGCCCGATGAACGCCTGGGAGAGACCCTTGCGACTGTCATCTGCGTTAATCCAGATGAACCCGTTAGCGAAGACGAACTCAAGGCGTTTGCGCTCGACCGTTTAGCGAAATTCAAAGTCCCAGACCACTTCTGGATACGCACCGATCGTTTACCGAAAATTGCTTCCGAGAAGATTTTTAAACGCGGTTTACGCGACGAAGCCATCGAATTACTTGCAAGGACAACCTGATGAGTGAAAGAAAAAAAGTAGCCATGCAGCTCCCACGGCGTGCGGACGTGGCAAATCTAGAAGAAAAATATTCATTGGAACTCGAAGCGCTTGCCCCCATCGCGGATATCGTCGAAGTAGAGAGTCCGACGGCAGAAGCATTCGCAGAAGGCGCGTCCGACTGCGACGGAATCATTACGTCGTGGGGCCTTCAACTTTCTGAAGACATTATCCAGAAGTTGGATAAATGTGTCGTCATCGGTCTCGCCAGTGTCGGCGTCGATATGGTTGACGTTGAAGCCGCCACCGAGGCAGGTATTGTTGTCACAAACACCCCGGACGTATTTATCGAAGAAGTTGGCGATCACGCGATGATGCTGCTACTCAATGCCGTTCGAAGGACCAAAGAACAGAACATTTTTGCTGCTGAAAACGAATGGCACAAAGGAAGGCCGCAATTGAACCATGTACCACGTCTTATGGGCCAAACCCTCGGACTACTCTCCTTCGGTAACGTTGCACGCTGTGTCGCGAAACGCGCGCAAGCATTCGGCTGCCACGTGATCGCCTTCGACCCGTATGTCAGCGAACTGACGATCGCCGAATACGGTGTCGAGCCGGTCGCATGGGGAGAATTACTCGAGCGATCCGACTACATCAGCGTGCACTCGCCGGACAACGTCGAGACACGACATTCCCTTAACGCGAAAGCGTTTGCCCAAATGAAAGATGGCGTGATCATCGTCAATACCGCACGAGGCCCTATCATCGCAGAAGAAGATCTAATCGCCGCGCTTAATAGCGGTAAAGTTCAGGCTGCTGGGTTGGACGTCCTCGAACAAGAGCCACCCAATCCGCAGAATCCCTTACTTACGATGCCCAATGTCACCGTCACGCCGCACGTGGCATCGGCAAGCACGCGCATGCGACCGACCGCGCGCCGCCGCGCAGGCCGCGAGGTCGCCTTGGTGTTACAAGGCAAGTGGCCAATGAGTTGCGTCAACCCAACGGTGCTTCCAAAAACGCCGCTGCAGCGATGGCAGCCGGTACCGATGCATCGAGGACCCAACCGTTAAGCAAGCAATTCGCGAGGCGGGCTAACCAACACAGTCGATAATCGCGCGCACCAGCCGACTTCCACGGGTATCGGCCTCGATGCCGGGCTGCATTTGATTCATCGCGTACCCAACGCCTAGGCGTCTGTGCGGATCGGCGAATCCAATACTGCCACCGGCCCCGCTATGGCCGAAGGCCAGTGGATTCGGTCCGTATTGTTCCGCCGTGTTCAAGTTAACGCCGCAACCCCTTCGCATCGGACTACCCAAGACGAGGTCGTCGACCATGCCCCATTGTTGGTGCGTCATCCGCTCTATGGTTTCGGGTCGCATCACTTGAACATCTGCCGATGATCCGCCCTGCGCAAGGGCAGCGTATATCCGAGCGATAGCCCGCGCGTTCCCGTGACCATTTGCCGCCGCAATCTCCGCTACCCGCCATGCCGAGCTGCACGCGTCACGGTACGGTCGAATGGTCGGATTCTGTAGCGCAAAGGGGAATAAAGGAGGCACCTTGACGGGTTGGGCCGCGACCGAATCCGGCAAAACGCGAGCCCTATTGGGCCCGATGAGATCAGCAACACGCCCATGCTCCGCTTCCGGCAACCCGATATAGAAATCCGCGTCCAAAGGGCCCGCCACACGTTCCAGAAGAAGCATCCCCAGGGTCTTGCCCGTTACTCGTAAAGCTAGTTCTCCCGCCAAGAATCCCCAAAGTATCGCGTGATAACCAGCCGCCGTGCCCGGCTCCCAGTGTGGGATCTCGGCCGCAATCCGCCGCGTCATGTCGTCCCAGTTGTATAGATCTTCGATGGTCACGGTTTCGCGGAGCCCGCATACGCCGGACTGGTGCGATAGAAATTGTCCAACCGTCAAGCCACCCTCGCCCGCTCGAAATTCGGGCCAATGGTTTGCTACGGGTTCTTCGTAGTCGAGCAGACCTTGTTCCACGAGCGTGGCAATAACAGATGCCGCAATTCCCTTGGTCGTCGAATACACGTTAACCAATGTGTCGGACTCCCAAGGAACCGTACAATCTTGATCACAATATCCACCCCAGAGGTCGACGACCGGCACTCCATCCACGACCGCACAAAAACTCGCGCCGACTTCAATATCCTCCGTGAAATTGCGTTCGAAGACTTCGGCGACCGCGTCGAAGCCCGGCGCAACATCACCGTGAATAGCAAAATCGACCATACAACCTCCCGTTAATCGCTAGACTATTTACACCAAAACAGAGTCAGCCAATGGTCCTCAAAGTCGCTGACAAATCCGATTCCGGCTCGAACAACTGCAGTCGATGGACCGTTGACAACCGTCGCGGCCGTAAACGACCGATCCAACTCGTTCACCTTTATTTCTACGTCACGGAATTCGAGGAACTCTCCGATCTCAGGATGAACAGCTTTGTATACCGATTCCTTGGCGGAAAACACGATCGCACGCCAGTCTGCGTCGTTAAAACCCGACGACGGCGGGACGATCTCTTCAGTAAGCATAATTCGGGCTGCAACTTTCGCAGAGACGGCATTCTTTTTAACCACATCCAATCCGACCCCGTGGCAATCACTCGTCGACGCAACCATCGCGATGGCAATTTCACGCGAATGACTGATCGTGCCACGGTAGCCAGCAGGCCACTCTGGCAATCGCCCATTGCGGGCTACCGCGGCAGGCGCACCAGCGAGTAGTTTTAATGCTTCGTGAGCGACGCGGCGGCCCGAGGCATATTCCGATTTACGCTGCGGGGAAAAACCGTCGAACTCGTCGCCTTGTTCCGAATCAAAAAGTTGTCCTTGGTGCTCGCCAATCCGCCCGATAACGAGAGCAGCATCCGCCTTTGGTGTTTCGCCAAACACGATCGGCGGAAGATCGTCCAAACTGCGTTGTTGTAGGCTCATGGGGTCTCAGCGAACGGCTATCCGACGGATGCATAGTAGCTCTTCCGCCTCGACGCATCAGAGTGCGTTCCCTACTACAGATCGACCTTATACGCATTGATTTTGACGATCATGCAGCAACCACTCGTGCATGTGGCGAGGGGATGAAGCAACCACCAATACCCTCTCCACCTGGGTGTTGCTGAATCACCTGCGGCAAACCGAAAAACATGGGCGAAACGCCGTTTGGACGAATTCTGGAACCCGGATATCTGTCTGCAAGTGTCGCCTTAAAGATCTCATCCATCGACGACATTAGCGTAACGACATCCGTTCCTGATACATCTAAACGCGCTTGGTGAACGGCTTCATCGACATCCATCTTGTAGTCCAACAAGAAGGAAAGTAATTGGAAAACCGCGGGGAAAATATGTCGTCCGCCGCACGCGCCCAACGCCAGGATCGCACCATCCGCTCGCTTCGCAATCGTCGGACACATGTTGCAAAGCGGATGTCGTCCCCCGACGACCGAATTTGGACCACCGGGCCTAGGATCAAACCACATCATGCCGTTGTTCATTAAAATACCCGTACTGGGGGACATGATCCGGGAGCCAAATCCAGACATGATTGTCTGAGTCAGCGATACCACGTTACCGAACCGGTCGGAAACACAGAGGTGTGTCGTGTTGGTGGGTCGACTGGTTTGAGAACCTTCACCCAGATTCTTCAATCGATACTCATATGCCGCGAGAAGCGTATCGGCATAACTCGAATACGCGTTGATATCCGGAACTTCGCCGGACGCAGCCCACCGTTCTGCCAAATCGTTGAGCGACCTCATCAGCGTTGGGCCCGCGGTCAAGTGGCCCGCGCAGTAGACCGACGACCCACGATATTGGGTCGTCGCAGGCTCACCCAATCGAGCTTCATATTCGGCAAAATCGTCGTGTCGGATCCGCGACCCAGCAGCTTCCATATCCGCGGCGAGACGCTCCCCAACCTCACCACCGTATAACGCACTCTGCCCTTCCTTCTGTATCACCCGGTAGGTTTCGGCGAGCTGGCCGAGTTTTAACCGTCCCGGCGTACCTCCAATTCCGAGGGTTGGTGGCAACCCATCATGTAGATACGTCTGCCGCGTTTGTTCGTACAAACGAAGTCCCCGCGCTGCCCCCGTGATCATATGCGTTGAATACCAATCGATCGGGACGCCCTCTTCCGCGCTACCGACTGCGGGGGCAATGACATCACGCCACTCCATTGTGCCGAACGTCTCTAAGGCCAAACTGACCCCTTTGAGATACCCCGGAACGGCCGTCGAAAGTGGCCCGTGTACGTTTGCATCTCCTTTAACGCGGGGCCAATTAAACGTATCGGTTCCCGTCTCTTCCCCGACAATCGGGTAATCATCCGGATCGGCGGCAAAAGGCGCACGCATCCCGAATTCCACAACTCTCACGCGGTCTTCTTTGGCAAGGTACACGGTCATGTATCCGCCCCCGCCGATTCCGCTCATCCACGGTTCGACTGTACCGAGTGTTAGACCCGCGGCGACCGCGGCATCAACTGCATTACCGCCCGCCCTCAATATCGCCGCGCCAACCTCTGAAGCTCGATAATGTTGCGTTGCAACGAGCCCGTTATTTCCTCGAACAGCGGCTTTTCGTATTTGCCAATACTCTTGGACGTGATCCATTCGGTTTACCCCCAACTGAAGCCTGCCGCACTCAGGTCGTGGATGGAACTATCGATTTACTATCTGGCGTTGCGAGAAGGGGTTTCAGACCAATTTTGAAAAAGCTCAAGACCAAGGCAAAGACACTGTCGCAATAGTTAACTAGCTAACTGCTCGGAAGCCCAATCAAAAGATACACACCGCCATTCCAGTACACGTGAATTGCGGCCAATGCCTTAATCGAAAACCCTCTGTCACGAAGCGCACCTAAGAGCAACGAGGGAACAATGACTAGCGACGCAACCAGCAATGAGCGAGTCACCAGGTGCGTCACGCAGAATAACAACGTCGTTAGCCAGTTAGCCCATGTAATTCCTAGAAAAGAATCCCAACCTGTTGTTTTATTTGATAAATAATCTTGAATTAGTCCTCGAAAAACTATCTCTTCAAGCACGGGAAATATCAACAGAATCGCGGCAGTCCTGAAGGACGCACGCGCAAACGAGTCGAAGTCGAGACCGAATCCGAAGATCCAAACGATTCCGCTCCATACAACTGGGGCGCCAATCATGGCGCCCCAAAAAAGCGGTTCTCTTACGAACTTGTCAAGTTCAACTCGCAGTCAGTCCACCGTCCAGCGAAGGCTTTCGTCGGCGAACAAACCATAGTCCGGAGAGCAACAACAGTATCGGTAACGATGCGTCGTTACCGCCGTTACCCACGGAACATCCAAAAATACTGCCGGCACCACCGCGTTCGCTTTTCGTATGTCGTGTCGAATCCAATGGGGCGATGTCTGTGGCATCAGGAACACCATCATTGTCATCGTCTGAGTCGGCGTTATTTCCGATTCCGTCACCATCCGTATCGACACTCTCCGTCGAATCCAGCGGGAACGCATCCGCGGCATCGGATGTGCCGTCGCCGTCGTCGTCGTTATCCGCGTTATTCCCGATGCCATCGCCGTCCGTATCAACGGTTTCAGTCGCGTCCAACGGAAGGGCATCGTCAGCGTCTAGGACGCCGTCACCGTCATCGTCGGTATCAGCGTTATTACCGACACCGTCACTGTCGGTATCGACCGACTCCGCCGGATCGAATGGGAAGGCATCCGACACATCGGCTACGCCGTCGTTGTCGTCGTCCGTGTCGTCGCTATCGGCAACTCCATCGCTGTCGGCATCCGGAGCGGCAATACCGCCCGGGTCATCGATCACGCCATTCACCTGGCCATCGGCATCGTTGGGACCACCATCCTCGAGTGTCAACTGCAAGCAAAGATGTCCGGCATTCAGTCCGCTTTGATAGCTCGACGAGCCAGCTTGCGGACACGAATCGCCTGCTCCGCCCGCTGCGCTAGCTAGTGCGTTTTTCGTGTCCGTCACGAATTCAACCCAGCCACCGGCCTCCGTGTACTTCCGGTAACTTCCGTCAGCAGGAATGGGCGTCGACAGCGGGATCAACACGTTGACTGACTGACCGGGTTCCGGCAGTTCCTGAATCTCAAAGTCGTATACACCGCCCGGGAAAACGAACAGCGCGTCCTCACCGTTGGTCGGTTGGTCGCCCCCGTCTTCACCTCCGGCTGCAATGGTCGACTCGTCGACGGCGGCACCGGCAACCCCATTAGCAAAGGCCGCGCCGCCGACCACCAGCTTGACGCCAGGATCCGCCGATATGGTTGCATCATCATCGGAACCAGCATCGACTGAAAGCTCATTAGCCGCTTCGGTGGTATCACTCGAATCAGGAATACCATCTTCATCCGAGTCGGCCTCTGCAGTGGCTGCCACTTTAATTAAAGCGCTCGTGGCGTAGGTCGTATCGGCAATTCCATCATCTGTGACGTCCACGACCACTTCGTATACACCGACGAGGCTCGTCGGATCAAAACTGAAGGTCGCGGACGTGGTGGACGTCCCAACTACGTTGTTATCCGATCGACTCCAATCGTAAGTGTGATTCCCATTTGGATCCGTGACCGTCACGACGGCACTGACCTCGCCGCCAGTTGCAGCGACGGTTTTACCTTTTGCCCCGGCCTGGCTAACCGAAATGGATAGGGACGGAGGCACTGCAGCCTCCACAATAGAAACGGTCGACACGATCGAGGGTCCCAACGCGGCATTGCCATTCTGCGGCGTCCCCAACGTGACCACGACGGTTTCGACATCTTCATTCGAGACACCGTCATCCAAAATCACGATTGACAAACTACCCGAGCGTCCGCTTGCGATCGTCACGGTCTCTGCAACAGCCGAATAGTCCGCGCCAACCGTCGCCGTACCGGATACAGTGACGGGCACCGAAACGGGATAGTCTGGCGCCGCCCCGTTTAAATGAATTCCAAGACTAAAGGTATCGCCCTCGGCCGTTCTTCCTTTCGACGCAACTTCGACCAACGGACGGACTTTAAGTGTCTGAGTCGAGGTTCCCGTATTGCCGGCCGCGTCGGACGCGGACCACGTAATCGTGTGGGTACCCGGTGCAAACGCGCCGGACAAATCCGAGGACGGAGTCAAACTTCCGTCAAGCACATCGGTCGCAGAAGCGGTTCCAAGATCCACTGTCGTGAGCCGTCCTGTCGCATCCACGGTGAGGTCGGTGGGCGGAGTTACGACGGGATCGACATCGTCCGCGTTCGGATCTTTGCCTTCTAAGTACTCATTCAGATTGGTTCGACCATCGCTGTCAGCGTCCACCGACGCGTCATCGAGGTTCGGATCAAGACCGTTGTCGGTCTCAAATAAATCGTCAATTCCATCCCCATCGGTATCGGCATCGGATGCCGGCGTGACGACGGTTATGGTGCCGGTTAACGTGGTCGTTTTATCTCGGCTATTCGTTGCGCTGAAGGTAATCGTAGTCACGCCGACCGCGAACGTGGCCGGTGCGTCGTTGGTGACGTCAACGGCTCCGTCTTCGACATCGGTCGCGGACACGCCGGAAAAGTATGCGGCAATCAGCGGTTGTGTTGTGTCAAGTGCAGAACCGTCGGCTGAGACAACCACGATAGACGCCGGGACCGTGATGGTCGCTCCAACGTCAACCACGATGGAGCCGGACGCCGTTGCGGTGTTCCCGTGGGCGTCCGTCGCCGTAAAGGTCACCGATACGGTTCCAACGTTGTAGGAATCCGCCGTTGCGTCGTTAGTTACCGTGACCGAGCCATCCACTAAGTCCGTGGCGGTTGCAGAAGCTAAATAATCAGCAATGATTGCGTTGGTCGCAGGCACAACGGCCGCGACATCCAACGTCACCACCGCGCGTTCGGCCACGGTAATAGCAGGAGCCGTTGTGTCTTCGACCGTAACGGTGGCCGACGCGCTACCGGCGTTACTCGCAGAATCCGTGGCGGTATAGGTAACGGTCGTCGCGACGTCAAGCGGAAGGGTCGCAGCCGCATCCGAGGTCACCGTAACGTTCGTCCCATCAACATTATCCGAAACCGTGGTTGCGGCCGCTATATTTGCTGCCGTGAGACTAGCGCCGCTGGCGCTGGTCGCCTCGATCGTTATCGCCGCTGCCGTGATCGAAGGCGCCGTTTGGTCCGTGACCGTGACCGTTGACGTGGCCGAGCCACCATTTCCCGTGGAATCGCTCGCGGAAAATGTCACGGTTGTGCTGCCCAACGGAAATACGGTTGGCGCATTCGTAGTCACGGCGACTTCGCCGTTAACAAGATCCAACGCAGTACCCGAGGTGAGATAGCTTGCGATAGACGTATCTGTCGCTGCGGTACCGGAAGCATCCGTCGCAGCAACCGTAAGTGCCGCCGGTGCCGACACGATGGGGCCCGTGGTATCAACAACGGTAACCGTTGCCGTAGCTGTCGCCGAATTGCTGCTGCTGTCTAGAATCGTAAAGGTGACAGTCGTTGCGCCAACGGCGAACGTCGTCGGCGCATCCGTCGTGACGTTTGCACTCACATCGCCATCAATGTTGTCCGATGCCGTCGCCCCCGTGAGAAAAGCAGCAATCGTGGTATTGGTTGCCGCGGTGCCCGTGGATCCTTCCGCCTCAACCGAAATGGCAGATGGCGCCGTAATCTCCGGCAGCACTTGATCCGGCAAGAATTCGACCGTCACCGTAGGGTTGGTCGCGGTGTAGCCGGCTGCCCCTGAGGTGATGACAAGATTGATCGGCGTTTCCCCAGCCCAGCTAGCGCTCGCGGCATCGAAGGTCACCTTGAAGAGTTCCAGGGGTCGATCCGAGTCATCCTCGTCCGGCCACGCGCCGGTGAAGCTGGTATAGGCAATAATCGCGCGCTTATCTGTCGCGCTGTTTTCATCCAAATTCGCTGAGTCTGCAACGACCGAATCCGGTGTGCGCGTCGCTTGCGTCAGATCTTCATCGTAGGTTTCGGCGAGAGAAACGAAGGTTAGTTTGGAACTGTCGTAAAAAACCGAGATACCAGCACCCGTGGTCTGCAGGCCCGTGGGAGTGGTGTCATAACTGACGGTGACCTCGAGGCCTGTCGACCCTGCATCGACCGAAAATGAAAGTGGCGCAGTCGTCAAATCCTGAGAATCTGCGTTCGCCAAGGCAAATGAAGCAAGAAGAATGGAGATTCCGATTGCGGCGCGGACAAGCTGCAAAAAGTTGCTCAAATAGGTCACAGTCTCAATCCCCCGGATGACGCATGCACCGGCACTTAAACAAATATTCAGAGGGGGTGCAAACGGAATAAGCAACGACAAGGGTAGGCCATCTAATACGTAGCCCGGCTGTGCGATGTCTATGGCAACCGTATCCCCGAGCACCAAACAAAATCGAATTCACTCAGACACATTATTCGCTCACGAGAGCGGCTAACAGCTTAGTCAGTTCCCACTCGCTATAACTGTCGACTTCGTCTCCCGTCGACGAGTTGCATGTATTTCTTGCGTCGCATGTGCGTGGCCAGTTCGACAAACTCAATACGTAATCGCCGTTGGTCGGAGGCTGATAGATAGTGAGAACGACCAGCACGATGTCTTCCTGCGACCAAACGTAGATGTGCTGTCCATTCAAACCATGTGCAGCCTTAACCTGCACGGGTGGTGTGTAACCGCCGAAGTAGTTGGCGTTTAATACCCACCAATGTAGGCCGTAGTAATCACTTTGAGCGGTGAGGCTTTGGGAGACGAAGTCGGAAGAGATCAGTCGAGTACCAGCCCAGCGCCCACCTCGGGCAAACAGAACGCCGAATCGTGCGAAATCCTCTGGACGCATATCAATACAACAATACGTCATCGGGTTAGTGCCCGTTGGGTCGAACCACAATCCTACGTTGCTCATATCAATCCCTATCGGCGTAAGTATCTTTGTGGCCAGGTAGGTGTGCGCATCTTCGCCCGTCGCCCGCCTAATTAAGGGTTCCAACAACTGCGATGTGGTGTTGGAGTACAAGAAGGTCGCGCCTGGCTGGTTAACGAGGTCTTGATTAAGCGCGAACGCGGATTGATCAGCTTGCGAGAAAAGGCCTGTGTCCTCCCCTGGTAGCCCGGCCCGCATTTCCAACAATACTCGTATCGGAATGGTTTCTTTGTCAGTACCCTTCCATTCGGACAAGAAGTCACTCGCTCGTTGATCGAGAGATGTAATCAAACCTTCGTCGATGGCAACCCCGACCGCTGCAGCGTAGAAACTTTTCGCGACCGACCAACTTGTCCCGAGATCACCTGCATCGTAACCATCCGCGTAGCGTTCACCCACCACGTAGCCGTTACGAACCAACATGGCGGCCTGGGTCGCCGCATCACCAAAGATATGGGCTAAGACGTCAACTACGCCATCCTCATTCAATCCCTGGGTCGCCGCGTTAATGCGCGTAAATCCCCAGGATTGGTCGTTCGTATCAATGGTAGGTGTCCAGTCATCGAGATAACTTTCGATCTGCCCAGAACTCGAGCGAGCGGCATCGTTGCCAATGGCACCGTTAACGAGCGTATCTCCTCTGAAACCGAACAAATACCGAAGAAAAAGAAGGCCATCTGTTAACGCTCCATTCGACTCGTCTCGGTCGATGTCTACGCTACTCGAATGTCCCGCAAGGTACGCCTCAATTTCAGCGGCTGAAGAACGGCTGGCGTTCGTGGCGACAACGCCGTCGGTTAGCGAACTTCCGGAAAACCCGAATAAGTGGCGCAACAACAATAGTCCATCGGTCAGGGCTCCGGCCTCGCCATCGGAATCGATATCGAAACTGAAAGCAACTTCTTCCGACCAGCTCACTTGTAGAAGAAGAACCCACATGAAACCGTACAAACCGATGAGAACCGGCCGCTTCATTTTCGTTGGTAGTTGCCGAACCGATATATCTGAAGAATTCAGGCCGCGAGGCGCGTCATTGCTGGCGCCCGTCAAGTTTCGGTTGAACCGGTACCTCTTATGGCGAATCACCTTGCACCCGAATCGTTACCGAACGACTCATTGAAGAAAATCCCGCGGCAAGCGATGTCACGACAAAATTCACTTGTGTTTCGCCCGTCCAATTTTGATTTGCCGCTACAAACGCAACATTAAATAATTGGAGAGGGCCTAGCGAGTCGCGATCCGGCCATCTCCCACGGAAACTCGTATACGCGATAATCGCGCGTTTATCGGTCGAGCGATCGCCGTCGAGATCAGACGTATCGACAATGACCGAATCCGCTGTTCGAGTCGCTTGAGTTAATCCTTCCTGATAGATCTCGGTCAAAGTTTCCAGTCGTAACTTGGTGCTATCAAAGAAGACCGAAATTCCAGCCCCCGTCGTTTGCAAACCGCCGGGCACCGTAACGTAACTGACAGTGAGCTCCGTCCCAACCACGCCAACGTCCATAGCAATCGATGCGGGTTCAATAAACAACGCCTGTTCGTTCGCGTCGAGCGTCGCCGCTAACAGCGATATGACGAACGCGAACAAACGAGACCCTGTCTTTGCGTCAATTTGGCTCAATCACAATCCCAAACAATGAGAATCCAACCCGTCTTATAGCAGCGTCCACCAACGGCGTATATAGAGGCAAGACGGGACAGGTTTTCGACAAAAAGCCACTACCGTCCGCGTCGGTGGAAGCGCCGGCAAGACTTTCGGCTAGTTATGGCGGGAAAATCGTGCTGTATCGCTATACGACTGTACCGCTCGGGCCCTGTGCCTGTTATAGATACAAATCAATTCGCTATTCCGGGAATTGGCATGAACAAACGGCACCTCATTTGGGTCGCATTTACCGCAGTCTCCCTCGCCTGCGCATTCATTGCCTATTCGTTTTTTCCAAAGGCCTTTCCAATCGTTTCCGTCGACATCTCTATGACTCGAGAACTCGCGATTGAAAATGCACTGGACCTGTCGCAAGAACATGGGTGGGGGCCGGCACGACCGCAAAGGGACGCGGCCTCGTTCGAAACCAATATCCCCGTAAAAACGTTTGTCGAGCTTGAGGCAGGGGGCATCGACGGGTTCGCTCGCCTCCTCGAAGACCCAATCTTTTCACCCTATACGTGGCGGGTACGGCTGTTCAGTGAAGGCGAGATCAACGAAACCACCGTCCTCTTCCGACCCGATGGCCGTCCGTACGGCTTTGTGGAGCGAATTGCCGAAGACGAAGAGCGCCCTAACGTCGGTCCCAACGTTGCCAAACGGACAGTTGAAGTCGCAGCAAGTGGTATCTGGGACATCGATCTCGAGGGTCTCGAGTTGATGGAATCGGGACAGGACGAAAAACCGAATGGCCGAATTGATCATCGGTTTGTTTACGAAAGCCTTCGCCCTGATCTAGGGGACGGTCGATTGCAGGTTCGAGCTCGTGTGTCCGGCGATCGCATCAGCATGGTCATGCCGTCGATACGTGTTCCAGAATCGTTCACTCGCCGTTATCAAGAAATGCGCTCCGCCAATAACAGCATCAGTACGATCGGCCAGGTCGGTATGTTTTTCTTGCTGATCATCAGTGGCATCGGCTTTTACCAATTATCCCGACGCGGGCAATTGATATGGCGCCCTGCGATTGTTGCCGCGGGTTTGATTGCTCTTTTACAGATTGCCGCCAGTCTCAATACGTTGCCACTTGCTTGGTTAAGTTACGACACGTCGGATTCCTCATCCGTTTTCCTGATCCAAAACGCGTTATCGAGCATCTTGGCAAGCTTGTCGCTCGGACTGATCTTAACGCTCTCATTCATCGCGGCAGAGGGATTGTCACGACTGGCGTTTCCTGATCACCCGCAGTTTTGGCAGATCTGGAGTCGCCAAGCAGCTCCGACAAAAAGCGTTGCTGCCCGCACGGGAATGGGTTACCTGCTCGTGCCGATTAACCTGGTCTTCGTAATTTCCTTCTATTTCTTCACTCAAAACCTTGGGGGCTGGTGGAACCCATCGGATACTCTAGTGAGCCCCGATTCGCTCGCCCATTTCGTTCCGTGGTTAACGCCGTTCGCGCTTTCTCTACAAGCTGGATTTTGGGAAGAATGTCTGTTTCGCGCCGTACCCATAGCATCGGCAGCGTTGCTGGGACAACGCTACGGTCACCGTGGTCTTTTCATCACCGTTGCTTTCATTGTGCAAATTTTAATATTCGGTGCCGGACACGCGAACTATCCAGCACAACCGGCTTACGCACGCGTCGTCGAGTTGGTGGTGCCCTCCATCATTTTCGGGTTGCTTTACCTACGCTACGGCCTCTTACCCGCCATTATCATGCACTTCGTTTTCGACATCGTATTGATGGGATTACCCATCTTCTACACCACGGGCCCCGGAGTCTGGTTTGATCGCTCAATGCTGAGCTTGATCGCTCTATTCCCGATCATCATCATTCTCCTGCGCCGATACCAGGCGCGCGCTTGGTCCGACTTACCAAGTACACATCGAAACAGCGGTTGGCAACCTTCAACTGCAGTATCGAGGGAGCCATCGATCACGCCTCCAACACAAGCGTCCGATCATTGGCCGACAATATTGATCCCTGCACTCGTCGTCTTTTGTATCATCGCGATCCCCGTTGCCTACTGGTTGAACGCCGAATCGCGTACCGAGACCCCTTCCATTGAAATTACTCGAAACGAAGCTCTAGAAGTTGGCCGGTCCACCCTAGAAGAGAGATCCATAGAAACCAAACCAGGGGCGCTGGAGATGGTTTCAGTTTCTGGCGTCGACGGTTACGTCGGTATGTTCTTGTGGCAAACGGCTGGGGAAGATACGTACAAGAAATTGCTTGGCAATTGGCTTCAATCGCCCCGATATTTTGTGCGTTTCGCGCTCTTCAAAGGCGACGTCGCCGATCGCGCCGAGGAATGGGGCGTGACCGTCCGCGGAGACGGAACTGTGATAAACGTTCGGCATCGACTGCCGGAAACCGCGTCTGGCGTCGACCTAAGCGAAGAAGAGGCGCGGTCCATGGCCTACGCCGCGCTTTACCGAGAGATGCAGGTCTCCCCGACCTCAATGCGGGAATTATCTGTCACGCCCACTAAACAACCGTCCCGAACAGATTGGTCATTTACCTTCGCCGACTTGAAGTTCGAACCCCTGCCGAAGGGCGAAAGACGGTACGCAGTTCGTATCGCAGGTGACGAGATCGTTTCGGCCACTCGCTTCATTCATATCCCCGAAGATTGGCGACGGGAACAACAATCAAAAGCGACAACAATGGGTATCGTCATGACGCTGGTTCAAGTCGTGACGCTGTGTCTGAATTTCGGCGGCGCGATCGTGGGCATCATCGCCTGGAGCCGTGGGAAATTTTCGATTTACCACTTTCTGGTGGTTGCCATATCGTTGCTCGTATTTGG
>ERZ651768.874-NODE-874-length-22202-cov-4.358689_pt1 | contig 22202 bp, 23 predicted proteins | sample MGYA00514754_ERZ651768 | MGnify/ENA metagenome assembly ERZ651768
AAATCGAATCAGATGATATTAAAAATGATGTGAATACAGTCAATGCATTACGTTTTAGAGAAAGAAGACCTTTTTTTAGTGAAGGAGCTGAATTATTTAAATTTCACTCAGAACGTGGATATATTAATTTATTCTATTCAAGAACCATTAATGATCCATCTGTAGCAGTAAAATACACAGGGAAGATTGGAAAAACATCGTATGGGGTGATTAGTGCTATAGATGAATCTTCTCCATTGCTTTTGCCTTTTGAAGAATCAAGCACTATTGTACAAATGGGTGAAAGCACGTCTAATATTTTACGTGTAAAACATATGTTAAAAAATGCAAGCTCCATTGGGGCAATTATTACCAATCGTACCTTTGATGAAGGTGGGGATATGACTACAGGAGGGATAGATTTTCATTATCATCCTGGGAAGAATTTACATTTAACTCTTCATGTTACTGCATCAATTCATAATGAACCTGATTCTCTGTCAACAATATTTGATGATAATCCTTATACATTTGATAACCATACTGCCAAATTTGACGGAGAAGAGATTACAGGAAATGCATTAGGGTTTAGTTTATCAAAAATGAACAGAACAGATACTACAGGTTTAACCGTGCGTCTTCGTTCCCCAGGATTTCGAACCAGTAATGGATTTGAGACAAATAATTCCACAAAGTGGATGAAACTATCTAAAGGAAAAAATATTTTCTATGACAACCATCCACGGTTGTTGGCATCAGCGCACGGAATTTATATGGTTTATAAAACAAATTATGATGGTGATGTTAAAAAACAAGAATTTGAACTTGAAAATAAGTTTAATTTTAAAAATGGGTATGAGATACAGGCTAAGATTGAGGCTGAGAATGAACTCTTTAGCGGAGTGCAATTTGATAATATGCTTGAAATGGTTATTAGTGTTACTGGTAAATTAAATGCCAAAACAAAAATTCATGGAGGAATTAGTAGTGGTGATACAATTATTCGATATTTAGATATTCCAGAACAAACCGATTCCTATGGAATTTGGAGCTATGTTGAATATAAAATTTCAGATCAAGCCAATGTTGCTATTGGAACACAGTATGAGGATGCAAAGGACTATTATGATGGTTTTCTACTTAATTCATGGTATACACATTCTTTCACATCAAAACTGTCTTTAAGAACCAAGATACAGTATAGTGATTTTTCTAATAATTGGTTTATTGAACCAATGTTGACCTATCAACCCAATGCTTTCTCCGCATTATATTTTGGAATTAATGAATTTCTTTCTACAGAAGATAATATGTTCTCAAATTTAACTGAGTCAGAACGTCAATTATTTGTTAAGTTTCAATACTTGTTTTAATTGATGAAAAAAATATTAATACTATCTTTCTTGCTAACCTTTTATGGATGCGCTATTTCTATCGGCAATAAAGTTGCAGATGTTGCTGATGACAACAATGTAGCCACAAACGGAAATAGCGTTTATCATTTTGATGGGCATTCTATGATTGCATTTAATAAGATTTCACCCAAAAAACGTGCTGCATTTGAAATGTTAAATAAAACTATTATTATGCCAGCAATTCAACGTGCTAATCTATCTGTATACAATAGCTTAACTTTTTTAGCATCAGAGGAACAAAACGAGGATGGAACATATACTTTTCTATATATCGCAAGTCCTTATTTAGAAAATGAAGATTATGATATTTTATCTATACTAGTTGCAGTTCATGGTAGACCAAGGGCAGAAGAATATTTTCAGCTATGGTTAGATTGTTTTGCTGAAGAACAAGAAACATTATTGTTTAGATGATAAATTCATATCTTTTTGATTCGTTCTGTATTAAATTTTTTCAAATGCAAATCCTAAAGAATTTTTTTATCATGCTTTTTAGCTGTTCATTGGTTTTTGCTCAAACCTTACAAGTCAATGATGCTACGCTTTCTTCAGGAAGCTATAATGCTGGAACTACTCTTGGAATAACTGATACCGATGTTGTGATTCATTCAAATGCGCTTGTACATAATTTGTTTGTATGGGGAATTCCTTGGTATACAGATACAAAAACCTTTCCAGCGCAGATTACATTGCCGCTTGATAATAGAGCATATGTGATAAGTTTATACAAAAAATCAATATATCACTCTGTTTCTTCGGAACTACAGACTTTTGATTTTGACAGTAGGCCAGTAGAAGAATTTGAGGCTTTACAAGATGAACTGCATCGTATGAAGATTGGTACAAAATTGGTCAGACCAATACCTGGAAAATCAGAGTCTGTCTTTCTTGTATATTGTTCAGAAGAAGATATGTCATGTGAAGAAGGATTGTATTGGCGAGATGGTTTTTTAGCAAAATTTTATGATCAACAACAAGAAGTATATATGTATTCACAATTAAATAAACCTAATGAATACCTTAGTGAAGAAGAGGCGCAGTTAATTAAAAGACACCGTGGTGGTGTTGGAATGTTAGTTGGTTTCTTCTCAATAGGTGTGTGGTTACTTGATAGATCTGTACAGTGAAAAACATTTCCATTAATATTATTGGCGCTTCTACTGAGTCTTATCCAACCGGGATTACTCCTTTAGAAATTTTAGAATCTGTAAAGGGAGGACCAAAAAATATTGTTATCTGCAAGGTTGATGATGTATTAACCGATTTAAATGAACCTTTGGCTAAAGATGCAACAATCCAATTTCTAGATGCAAAAAGCAAAGATGGTCATAGTGTTTTGTTGCACAGTACTGCACATCTAATGGCACAAGCAGTGAAAAGACTTTTTCCTAAGACCAAAGTAACAATTGGTCCATATTTGGATAACAAATTCTACTATGATTTTGATGTTGAAACTCCTTTTTCTGAAGAAGATTTAAGTAGCATTGAAAAAGAAATGCATAAGATATCTAAAGAAAATTGTGAGATTACACATGAGGTAAAATCAAGAAAAGACGCAATAAGCCTATTTAAAAAGATGAAAGAATCTTACAAAGTTGAGATTATTAATGACTTAGAAAAGAGTGAAATATTAAAAGTTTATTCACAAGGAGAATTTACTGATCTTTGTAGAGGACCACATGTTCCTTCAACCGGCATTATAAAACATTTTAAATTACTTTCTTCTTCAGCGGCTTACTGGAGAGGAGATGAAAAGAATCAGACATTGCAACGGGTTTATGGAACATCTTTTCCTAGCGAAAAAGATTTAACAAAATATTTAACAATGTTGGAAGAACAAAAGAAACGTGATCATCGTAAAATTGGAAAAAAACTTGATTTATATTTCCACGATGAAGAAGTAGGTCCTGGATTACCGTTATGGACTCCGAATGGTGCAGTTATTATTGATGAATTAGAAGCCTTAGCAAAAGAAAAAGAAGATGCTAGTGGATACAAGCGTGTCCGTACACCACACATAACAAAAGGGGTCTTATATGAGAAATCTGGTCATTTGGAACACTACACTTCGAGCATGTATCCTGCAATGGATGTAGATGGTCTAGACTATTATATAAAACCAATGAATTGTCCTCATCATCACAAGATTTATGCTAATACTCCAAAGAGTTACCGAGATTTGCCTTATCGTTTGGCAGAGTACGGAACATGTTATCGTTATGAGAAGTCAGGCGAGCTTTTTGGATTAATGCGTGTAAGAAGTATGCAGATGAATGATGCACATATTTATTGTACAGAGGATCAATTTAAAGAAGAGTTTATTGGTGTATGTAACCTATATATGGAATACTTTAAAATTTTTGGTATTGAAAAATATGAAATGCGACTTGGTCTTCATGATCCAAGAGGATTAGGTAAAAAATATATTAATAATCCTAAGCTGTGGAAGAAAACAGAAGAAGATGTTAGAAATGTACTAAAAGGTGCTGGATTAAAATTTGTTGAATCAGTTGGAGATGCGGCATTTTATGGTCCAAAAATTGATGTGCAGGTATGGAGTGCAATTGGAAAAGAATTTAGCCTTGCAACCAACCAGGTTGATTTTGCAGTTCCTGAACGTTTTAATTTGACTTATACTGATAGTGATGGTTCATCCAAAACACCATTATGTATTCATAGAGCTCCACTTGGAACACATGAACGTTTTATCGGATTTTTAATTGAACATTTTGGTGGAGACTTCCCATTATGGTTGGCACCGAAACAAGTAATTATTTTACCGGTCTCTGATAAATACAATGCTTATGCTGATGAAGCATGTAGCGAATTAAGAAAACAGGGAGTAAGGGCTGAAGTGGACAATCGTTCAGAAAAAATTGGTGCTAAAATTAGAGATGCAGAACTACAAAAAATTAATATTATGCTAATTGTTGGAGAAAAAGAAGTTGATGGTAAAATAGTAACAGTTAGAAGAAGATTTGTCAAAGAACAAGAAACACTTTCATTGGATAAATTTTCCAATGGAATTAGAAAAGAAATTAATGAAAGGAGTGTTACGAATTAAGAATAAAAGAATAAGAGTAAATGAAAAAATCTATGCAGACGAAATCCGTTTGATTGATAATAATAAAAATCAAGTAGGGGTTGTCAAAGTCCCTGAAGCATTAAGGTTAGCAGAAGAAGCTAATCTTGATTTAGTCGAAATCTCACCAAAAGCAAAACCCCCTGTATGCAAAATAATGGACTATGGAAAATACAAGTATGAAGAAAAGAAAAAAGCACAACAGGCTCGTAAAAATCACCATGTTATTAAAGTAAAAGAGTTAAGAATGAGGCCTAATATTGGAGATCATGATTTGGAAAATAAATTAAAAATGGGGAAAAAATTCCTAAGTGAGGGCTGTAAGCTCAAATTAAGCATCATGTATCGTGGTCGAGAAATGTCTAGACAAGATTTAGGTGATGCACTTTTAGAAAAAGTTGTGTTAAATTTAAGCGAAGTTGCAGAATTGGAGAAAGATAGTCCTATGATGGGAAGAAAAAAATCTATAATATTAGCTCCTAAATAAGGGTATTTTAATGCCAAAACAGAAAACAAGAAAAAGCGTATCAAAACGATTTAAACTGACAGGAAGCGGAAAAGTTAAACGCAACCATGCAGGGCATAAGCATATGTTAATCCGTAGAGATAAGGATGTAAAACGCGCAGCAAAGAAATCAACTCTTGTTGCACCTTCTGACAAGAAAAAAGTCATAAAAATGATGGGAAAATAGGTTAACAATGCCAAGATCTAATAGTTCAGTTCCAAGACATAGAAGACATCGTAAGACTGTCAAATTAGCCAAAGGATACTTTGGAGCAAGAAGTCGCAATTATAAAACTGCTAAAGACGCAGTAACTAAAGCAGGATTGTATGCATATAGAGATCGTAGACAAAAGAAACGTCAGTTCAGACGTTTATGGATTATACGTATTAATGCTGCTGCAAGACTGAACGGATTGTCATATTCGAATTTTGTACATCTATTAAAGGAGAAGGGCGTTGATTTAGATAGAAAGGTGTTAGCAGATTTAGCTGTTAATAATCCATCTGTCTTTGAAGACCTCGTAAAATATCTGAAAAAATAACATAAAAGGTGTCCATGGATAAAGCTATTAAGAAAGTTAAGACATCTTTTCAATCAGACTTAAAATCTTGTAAAACATCAGAGGATCTTGAACAACTTCGTATTAAATATCTAGGTAGAAGAGGACAATTAACTGATCTGTTTAATCAATTTGGTACTCTTAGCAATAAAGAAAAACCCAAATATGGAAAAACCTTAAATGTTCTCAAGTCAGACCTTACAACATCTTATAATGAAAAACTAACTGTACTCAATTTAGATCAGGGAAACGACGATAAAAGAGATTTTTCATTACCAGGATATGCATTGCCAAAGGGAAATATCCATCCTCTTGAACACGTTACAGATGAAATCAAATCTATTTTTCAATCAATCGGATTTTCAGTGGCTTATGGTCCAGAAATTGAGGATGATTACCATAATTTTGAAGCGTTAAATGTACCAAAACATCATCCTGCAAGAGATATGCAAGATACCTTTTTTATTGATTCAGATATAGTGTTACGTACCCATACGTCTAATGTCCAAATTCATTTGATGGAAAATCAAGATCCACCTCTTCGACATATTTGTTGTGGAAGGGTATTTAGAAATGAAGCAGTTAGTTATAAAAGTTTTTGTTTATTCCATCAAGTAGAAGGATTGGTTATTAACGAATCATCTTCATTTGCAGAAATGAAAGGAACTTTAGAATATTTTGCAAAAGAGATGTTTGGAAAAGATACAAAAATGCGTTTCCGACCAAGTTATTTTCCGTTTACCGAACCAAGTGCAGAAGTTGATATTTGGAATGATAAATTAAACCAATGGATGGAAATTCTTGGATGCGGAATGGTTAACCCAAATGTTTTAGAAAATGTTGGATATGACAGCGAAAAATATCAAGGCTTTGCCTTTGGTATGGGGATAGAACGCATTGCAATGATTAAGTATGGAATTAGAGATATTAGGCTATTTTATCAAAACGATAAACGATTTTTGGAGCAATTTTAATGAAAGTGTCTCTTCCATGGCTTAAGCGTTTTGTAAACTTCAAACAGTCTGCATCTGAATTAGCTGATTTATTAACAATGCTAGGGTTTGAATCTGAAGTTGTAACTGATTTTTCTGTACTTCAAAATATTGTTGTAGGAGAAGTAGAATCGGCCAAAAAACACCCAAATGCAGACAAATTGAAGTTCTGTATAGTGAACGATGGTAAGACAACCCATGAAGTAGTATGTGGTGCGCCTAATGTTGCTACAGGCCAAAAAATTGTTTTTGCTAAAGTTGGTGCAGTATTACCGGGAAATTTCAAAATTGGCAAAGCAAAAATTCGGGGGATTGAAAGCAATGGAATGATTTGTTCAGAGGAAGAGCTTCGAATCTCAGAAGAGCATGATGGAATTATGGTATTAGACTCAGGAATAGAGAATGGCACTAATGTTGCCGATATTTTAGGACCAATGTATGATGCAATTGATATTGATATTACTCCCGATAAAGCGTTTGCATTAAGTCACCGTGGTATTGCTCGAGAACTTGCAGCAAAACTTAATAAAAAACTTAAAAGTCCACTTAATGCAAAGAGAGTAATTCCCGATTCAAAAGATAGGGTAAAAGTTATTTTAGATAAGAAAGGTGGCTGTACCCGCTATGTTGCAGGAATTGTTAATAATGTAAAAGTAGGACCTTCACCACAATGGTTATCGGATTATTTAAAGTCAGCGGGTCAAAAAAGTATTAATAATCTAGTTGATATTTCAAATTTTATGTTACTTGAAATTGGACATCCAACCCATATATTTGATTTGGATAAATTATCTGAACCAACTATTGAAGTAAAATGGGCAAAAAAAGGAGAAAAATTTGCTGCTCTTGATGATGAATCATATGTATTAGATTCTGATCACTTAGTTATTACCGATTCCGTCAACACTGTTGCTTTAGCGGGAATTATCGGTGGAAAAGATAGTGCCGTCTCAGATACCACAACTAATGTATTGATTGAGAGTGCTTATTTTGATCCTATTGTCGTCAGAAAAGGATCAAAAAAATTAAATTTATTATCAGAAGCTTCTAGAAGGTTCGAGCGAGGAGCAGACCCAGATGTTACTCTGGATGCATTCTATATGATTGTTAGGCTTATGGAAGAAATTGCTGGAGGAGAACTAGGTTCTATTGTAACAGATCAATGTACCTTTGATTTAAAACCACGTAAGATAACACTTTCACATAAAAAACTATCGAAATATACTGGATTTAATATTCCGAGTAAGAAAGTAAAACATATTCTTTCTGGGTTACATATTGACTGTCAGACCAGGGGAGAGAGCGTTATTCCTATGAATGTAGCAGATGTTCTTTCAAACCCTAATAAACTAGAATCTATGAGAATAAGAACAGAATTTAGACCTTTTATGCGCAATCTCGTGGATCATTTACAAACTATTGGTGAAATTACGAGGAAAAAGGCAAGTAGTTATCGTCGTGATATTAGGTTTGGATCAAAAGAAACTTTATCAGAATTAGCTAACATGCTTAAGAAAGATCATTCTGACAACCTTCCAAAAGAATTTATTCCTAGAATAGCAGGAAAAAAGATCAATAAAAGTGTTGATACACAGAAGTGGATTTGCACGATTCCTTCCTTTAGAGGAGACCTTGTAAATGAAGCTGATTTAATTGAAGAAGTATTGCGTTGTTATGGATATGATAATATTGCTTCATCTTATAGTTTTTCCTCTCAAATGCAGTATGCAGAAGACGAAGAACGTCCTTTATCTAACTTAAAGAAGTATTTATCATCTGTTGGATTTCAACAATGTTATAATAATTCCCTTGAAGAAAGAGATAATATAGCAAAATTTGGATTAGAACCTATCTCTGTTATGAATCCTTCCTCTGATAGAATGAATGTTTTACGAACTTCCCTACATCAAGGATTACTTAAAACACTTGATTTTAACTATAAGAATGGTACACAAAATGTATTACTCTATGAGCAAGGAACGGTGTTCGAGAAAAAAGGGGATACCCTGGACGATATTGATCAAAAAAATGCTTTTTCTTGTCTAGTGCATGGTGATTTTGCTGAGCCAAATGTTCATTTTAATCCAATTGAAGGAAATTTCTTTTTATTGAAGGGATTAGCAGAGAATATTTTTAACAATTTATTGAAGGTAAAAATAAAATTTATCAAAGAGTCACATTCATATTGTGACACTTTTTATAACATAGTAGATTCTCAGAAGAATTTGATTGGATCGCTAGGTATTATAAATGAAGGATTTTTAAAGGAAATGGATATTTTATACAGGACAGATGTATGTATTATGGATATTAATACAGAGAATTTTAAAAAATGTTTTAATTATAATATTAAAGCAGAAGATATTGTATTATATCCGATAGTAAACAGAGATTTAAATTTTATAATGGATAACAGCATAGAATTAGCACAAGTATGTACTACAATAAAGAATGTCAACCAATCTTTATTGAAGGAAGTAGTTCCTGTAGACGTGTTTGAATCAAAAGAGCTAAAAAATGAAAAAAGTGTGCTGTTCAAGTTGTACTTTCAGAACCCTAAGAAAACACTTGAAGATAATGAAGTAAATTCTATTATTGCTGAGATTATAGATATTGTTTCGAAGAAATTTAATGCTAAATTAAGAGACCAATAAAAGGAAAAATTATGGAAAACAAAGAACCAAAACTAGTCAAGGTTAGAATTTTTGGACAGGAATATTCAATTAGAGCTACAACTGAAGAGAAATATATAAAAGAAGTAGCAGCTTATGTGGATAGAAAAATGGCTGAAATTCAGAAATCAGTTCCTTCTGGATTAAATGCATCTAAAATTGCAATTTTAGCGGCCATGAATATTTCTGATGAGCTTTTCAATGCTAGAAGAGGAGAATACTCTTTTAAAGGAGAAGTAGAATCAAGAATTGAATCTTTAATTCAACGTATTGATCAAGTTATTTAAGTAAAAGGAGAGTTTAAGTGTCTGATACGGTAATTTTATCAGGATTAGAAGCGAGTAGTGCACTCTATGAGAGTTTGCATGCAAGGATAGATGCGTTAAAATCAAAGCAAATTACTCCTGGATTAGCAGCGATTCTTGTTGGAGAAAACCCTGCTTCTCAGATCTACATTCGTAACAAAACGAAAAAATTTGATTCACTTGGGTTAAAATCGGAAATTCATCGTCTTGAAGAAGGCGTATCAGAAGAAGAATTATTAAGGTTAATTAATCAGATTAATAATGACGATACATTTCATGGAATTTTGGTACAATTACCGCTCCCAAATCATATTGATAGTCAGAAGATAATTCACGCAATTAGTCCAACAAAAGATGTAGACGGGTTCCATCCTGAAAATGCTGGATTGTTATCGATAGGAACACCAAGATTTGTTCCATGTACCCCTAAGGGGATTATGTATATACTAGAACATTTTAATATCAAATTGCATGGACAACATGTCGTGGTCGTAGGAAGAAGTAATATTGTTGGTAGACCGGTATCTGTGCTTTCAAGTCTTAAATCATTAGGGAATGCAACAGTAACGATATGCCATAGCGGAACTAGCGATCTTAAACAATTTACAACCCAAGGAGATATTGTTGTGGCTGCAATGGGTTCACCAGAATTTTTAGATGCCTCTTTTATTAAAGAAGGAGCTTGTTTAGTGGATGTTGGAATTAATCGTATAGAACGTGATGGAAAATCAACTATTGTCGGAGATATTAATCAAGCAAGCGTAATGGGGAAGGCAAGTGCATTAACACCTGTACCAAAAGGAATTGGTCCAATGACAATAGCAATGTTGGTGGAAAACACCGTTCTATCTGCGGAGCTGTCTTTAAATTAAAGGAAGAATTATGAAGAAATTTTTTATACTCTTACTATTATTTTTTATCGGATGTACCGGGACAAAAGTCAGTGAAGATGAGATCAAAGAAGCCAACCAATTTTTTGAATCTATCTTTTTAGACCAGGTACAAGAAAGCCCTGAATTTCAGACACGTTTAGGTTATAAATCTAATTACGATCAATGGGACGATATTACTTGGGAACAACGTAGAAAAAGGACAAGAAGGGCCACTTCTGATCTAAAATATTTGTATGATAGTATTGACTATAACAAGTTGGATGAAACTACCAAAATTAGCTATCGATTAATTGAAAGAAGATTTGAAAGACAAATCGAATCTACTCATTATATTTTTAATTCATATCCAATCACACATCGAGGAGGAAAACACTCTTCCATTCCATCTTTCTTGATTAATTATCACAATGTTGATGATGAAGAGGATGTCAAAGATTATTTAAAGCGATTACGCAATATTGAACCATTGATGGATGATTTAATTAGAGAATTAAACTTTAGGGAAGATTTGAATATTATTGCTCCACAATTTGTGTATCCGCAGGCTATTAAAGTATCTCAAAATATCATCTCTGGATATCCATTCGAAGATGTGAAAAAGAGAAATGTTCTCTTTGATGATTTTAGTAAAAAACTTAATAAATTAGACTTATCTGGTCCTGTTAAAACCCGTTACTTAAGTGAAGCCGAAGCTATCCTTGTAACTATTGTGAAGAGTTCTTATCAAAAAATAATTGATTTTCTTTCCACACAAGAAACAAAAGCAACTGATAATTTTGGGGTATGGAAATACAAAAATGGAGCGGAATATTACCAATTTCAACTTGATGGATATACAACGCTTGGATTAACTCCTGAGCAAATACATGCAACTGGATTACAAGAAGTAGAACGTATTCATCAGGAAATCTATGGCATTATGGAAGCAACCCAATTTGAAGGAACATTACAGGACTTCTTTGAATTTATGCGTACGGATCCACAATTTTACTATCCAGACAATCAAAAGGGGCGTGATGCATACCTTAACCAGGTAAATGTGATTATGGACACATTAACCGCTAATATTGATCAATTATTCAATGGATTGCCAAGTATTCCGTTTGTTGTAAAGGCAGTAGAGCCATATCGTGAAGAATCTGCTGGCATTGCATTCTACCAACGCGGAAAAGCCGATGGGAGCAGACCAGGGATTTATTATGCTAATTTGTATACCATGCAGGATATGCCAACGTACAAACTAGAGAATTTAGCGTACCACGAAGCAATCCCAGGGCATCATCTGCAAATTTCGATTGCTTTAGAAACCAAAGGCATGCCTAGTTTTAGAAAATATGGTGGATATAGTGTATATAGCGAAGGATGGGCATTGTATTCAGAAACCCTTCCTAAAGAAGTGGGATTATACAAAGATCCTTATTCTGATTTTGGACGACTATCTGGTGAACTATGGAGAGCCTGTCGTTTGGTGGTAGATACTGGGATTCATCACTATCGTTGGACCAGAGAAGAAGGCATTGAGTATTATCGTAGCAATACCGCTAATCCAGAAGGGGAATGCGTGAAAATGGTAGAACGTCATATTGTATGGCCAGGACAGGCGGTGTCTTATAAAATTGGGATGTTAAAAATTCAAGAATTACGTCAGTATGCTGAGACAGCATTAGGAGAAAAATTTTCTCTACAAGATTTTCATGACATTGTATTAAAAAATGGTGCTATGACAATGGATATACTACAAGATGTGGTATACCAATGGGTAGAAAACCAGTAAGAAATGATTATTATTAAAACCACTTCTGATAGCCATAAAGCTATCAAGTTGATAGCAAATACGTTGCTTAATAAACGATATGCGGCGTGTGTTAATATTATTCCACGCATTCGTTCTAAATATATTTGGGAAGGACGTATTGTTGAATCACGAGAAAGTGTACTATTGATTAAAACGGTAGCAAAAATGGAAAAGAAAGTTTATACCACAATTAAAAAATTACATAACTATGATGTACCAGAAATCGCCACAATTGAAACAAGCAATGTTGATACAGATTATTTAAATTGGATTAACGAATCGCTTAAGACAGGAAAATAACAATGAACGATAATAATTATAAACAATCTACATGGTATAAAATTGAGAGATTTTTTGATCGACACAATCATCTGATGGAGTTTATCAGAACGCTATTAGCATTACTTGTGTTGAGTCTACAGCTCTACATTATTTGGAGGTTAAATGCTTAATAAGAAATTAGAACTATTGCTTGCATTTTTAGCAATGATAGCAGGAGCAACATTTTTAGTATTTACCATAAATGATGTTTTTTTCACCGAAGATGATGGGGTGGAGATGATTACCATTGATGGAGGCCATCAAGTCTGGACACAGAAAGTAGGGGATAATCCATCTGTGAAGATACTGTTACTTCATGGAGGACCAGGTGCTACCCATGAATATTTCAAGATTTTTGATGACTATTTCCCAGGTGAAGGCATTGAATACTATTACTATGATCAATTAGGATCTACCAACAGTGATCCAGCAAACGACCCAAGTTTATGGACCATAGAACGTTTTGTAGAAGAAGTAGAAACAGTCAGAAAAGCATTAAACCTAGATAAGTCAAATTTCTATGTTTTAGGGCATTCATGGGGCGGTATTCTTGGCATGGAATATGCCCTGAAATATCAGGACAATATGAAGGGATTAATTGTATCTAATATGATGGCAAGTATTCCTGCATATAACAAGTATGCTAAGGAAGTATTGGGTCCACAAATGCCACCAGAAGTGTTGGCAGAAATTCAAGCATTGGAAGCAGCAAAAGACTTTACGAATCCTCGTTATATGGAATTATTACTACCATACCATTATGAAACACATATGTTACGCACTCCTCTTGCAGAATGGCCAGATGAGGTCAATAATGCGTTTGAAAATATTAACCAAGATATGTATGTCGCGATGCAGGGACCGAGTGAATTTGGAGCCTCTGGATTATTAGAATTTTGGGATATTACAGACAAACTATCTACCATCACCATTCCAACATTGGTTATTGCAGGAACCCATGATACCATGGATCCGAACCATAAAGAATGGATGGCAAATGAATTTCCGAATGGAGAATTCCTTTTATGTACAAATGGAAGCCATATGTCCATGTGGGATGATACCGACACCTATATCAATGGTGTACTTAATTTTATAAGCAAGGTAGAGGAGAACTAAATGAAATTAGAACATCTAACTGAAGGAAAAATTCTGAAGTATCTTGTAATCTTTTTTACGGGATTAATGCTACTAACAGTAATAGTGGTTTTTGTTATTAAATCTCCGCAAGAAATCAAAGATACCATTCTTGAAAAACAAGCAGCTTCTTTGTTGGTTGTGGACAAAGATCCAAAAGATGTTTTGCGAGTTATCTTTAATGGAACTGGCACACCATTAACAGCACACTTTGCCCAACAAAGCACAGTATTAGCAATCAATGATAATGTGTATGTATTTGATATTGGACCGCGTTCTAATGCAAATTTTATTCTCAATATGAGTTTAGAACCTGCCTTTGTCAAAGCCGTATTTATCAGCCATACCCATTCTGATCATATAGGAGATTTAGGGCAATTGAATTTAGCATCTTGGGTACGAGGAAGAGAGGAACCGCTTCAAGTTTATGGAACAAAATTAGTCAAGGAATTAGTCAAAGGATTTAACCTGGCCTACAAACCAGATCGCATGCATCGTGTTACTCACCATGGTGCAGACTTTCTTCGACCAGAATTAGGCGTGATAGAAGCAAATACGTTTAATGTAGATGATGGGGAAGTCTCGGTATTTAAAGATGATCAAATTGAAGTCTTTGCTTTCTATGTTCCGCATGATCCTGTGATTGGATCAGTAGGGTACCGAATTGTATGTCAAGATCGTTCCGTAATTATTTCAGGGGATACCGATCTCATGGATGATTATAGTTTTGCAAATGGGGCCGATTTATTAATTCATGAAGGAATTTTTGAACAAGTGAATAAGCAATTGGAACAAGTGGCTAGAAAAGTTGGAAAAGAGCGTATGGCAACCATATTTAGTCATATTAATAGTTACCATACCAATATGATTGATTATGAAGGTAATCCTGGATTATTAAGCCGTATGGAAGGAGTAGATGTAGGCATGTTGGTCCTAACACATCTTATTCCACCCAGCGACAATTTGCTTGTCAAACGCAAAATAAAAGAATTTATTTCTAAGTCTCCGGTGGAAACGATTGTGGTAAAAGACAATGATGAAATTCATCTTCCATTAGGCTCAGATGAGATTCTGGTACAATGAGCATTATTAATAGCTTAGAATGGCGTTATGCCACGAAAAAATTTGATCCCAATAGAAAGGTGAGTAACCAAGATATTGATACCTTAAAACGATCCATTCAACTTGCACCATCTTCGTATGGATTTCAGCTATACAAAGTACTCATCGTGACGGATCAAACGATGAAAGAAAGTTTGGTGAAACACTCGTATTACCAGTCCCAAGTCCGTGATTGTTCGCACTTGTTTGTTTTTTGTAGCTATAAGACTGTGAAACCAGAACATGTGGATGAATTTATTGCCTTAATGCAAGAAGCGCGTACCAACGATAAAGAAGAAGGGTTGAAGCAAAAATTTCAATCTGCCGCAAAGATTAAAGCCTATAGTATTATTGCCAAAGCAGATTTAGGAAGTCGTGATCCAAAAGATGCCCAAGAATGGATGAAAAGACAATGCTATATTGCGTTAGGAAATCTGATGGCAACCTGTGCAGACATGCGCATCGATTCGTGTCCGTTTGAAGGATTTAAATCAGAAGAATATGACCGTATTTTAGGGCTGACCGATCGCAATTTAACCAGCACAGTATTGTGTCCTGTCGGATACCGATCACCTGAGGATCATCATCAACATCGTACCAAGGTTCGTAAACCAAAAGAACGACTATTCGAAGAGAAATAGTATGAGCCTTATTGATCCTATTCATACGATTGAAGATGCCGAAACCAAAGAGCTGGTAAAATTTTTTAATGAAACACTGGGATTTTGTCCTAATTCGGTTCTAACCATGCAGAAAAACCCAGCCCTTGCCAAAGCATTTATCAACCTCAATATGGCAGTGATGGAGAATCATGGAGCCTTAACCAGTGAGTTCAAACGTTTGATTGCATTTGTTAGTAGCAATACCAGTGGATGTAGGTATTGTCAGGCCCATACAATCAGGGCAGCGGAACGATACGGCGCAAGCAAAGAACGCCTTGAAAATATTTGGAATTTTGAACAAAGCGATTGTTTTTCTGATCAAGAAAAAGTGGCGCTTAAATTTACTAGGGAAGCAAGCAAAGTTCCTGTAGCAACCACTAAAGAACTGGAAGAGGAGTTAAAGCAACATTGGAGTGAGAATGATATCATTGAAATCATGTCCGTGATTGCTTTATTTGGCTATTTAAATCGATGGAACGATGTGATGGGGACTTCCTTGGAAGAGGATGCGGTAGAGTCCGCCAATCAATATCTCAAAGATAAAGGGTGGGATATTGGAAAACATCATTAATTGATACTATAAAGGGCTTTGATTGGAGTGTGAGGAGCGATAGAGAAGTTTTCCATCTTTCCAATTTTCTTCTGATTTAAGTTCTCCATTGTCAAAGTACCATTTGTAAGGTCCGTTTCGTTTTCCATTTTTGTAGATTCCTTCTAATCTAAGTTGTCCGTTTTTGTGATATCCTTTTACGATACCATCCTTTTCACCATCTTTGAACATTCCTACTGTCTCTAATTCTCCAGTGTTGTAATAGATTAGACAAATTCCGTCCAGTTCGCCGTCTTTGTAAGTTCCTTCTTCTGAAAGTTTTCCGTTTTCCCAATAATATTTATATGGTCCATTTTCTTCACCATAGGAATGACGGAAGTCTTGATAGGACACAACTTCATAAGTTATTTCTGATTTAAGTTGTCCGTTTTCGTAGTAGGATTTCCAAACTCCATCTTTGGGTTCATGAACTACCCATGCAGGTTTATCTATAACATATTTGTAATTTCCTTCTTTTTTAATATGTCCATTTTCGTAGTAGGATATATAAGGTCCTATACGTTTACCATCTCTTTTTTTTTCATAAAGATAGAGTTGTCCGTTTTCGTAATATTTTACTGAAAGCCCATCCCACCAATAACCACCATAAATGTAGGTTTCTTCGTTGTAGAGTTGTCCGTTTTCCCAATAAAATTTCCAAAGCCCATATTCTTGACCATCTTTGTGTATGTCTTCTCCAGTTGTTAAATAGTTTCCTTCCGAATAGAGTTGTCCATTTTCGTAATATTGTACTGAAGGTCCATGTTCTTTTCCATCTTTATAAGTTTTTTTTTGTTTGAGTTGTCCATTTTTGTAGTAGAACATAGAAGGTCCCTCTTGTTTACCAAGTCTCCAATACGGAGGAGAGGATCCAATATCATATTTATACTCTATATAATTTAATTCCATCCAAAGTTGACCATTATCATAATAGATTCTATAAAGCCCAATTCGAGTACCATTATTGTAGGTTCCTTCTTCCCGGAGTTGTCCATTCTCATGGTAAGTTTTATAAGGGCCATCTAGTTTGCCATTTTTGTAGGTTGTTTCTGATTCGAGTTGTCCGTTGTCATGATATTTTTTAATAAATCCATCTTTAATCTCTTCAGAAAACAATGAGGTTAATAATAGTAGTGATAGGAATATCCTTTTAGATTGCATAAAAAAGGCACTTTTCAGTGCCTTTTTTATAGGAACAAACGTATCCAAGAGAATTGTAGCCGTCAGAGTAGGATGCCGTTTATTCTTTTTCATCAACAATGATTCGTTGTTGTTGAATTCCTGTCGATGCAATTTCATTAGTAGTACCTTCTTTTGTGCCTCTTAACAAATCAAAAGATACTTGTGTGTCTTCATCAGCTGCATATACTTTTATATGAGATCTGTCTACCCTCTGTTCAGTATCCACAATTGATTGATTGTCTTCATCAACCGTGACTACGTTTGCAATGACAACAGTATCTTCATAGAAGTAATTGGTGGTATACAATCCACCTTCCCATTCAAATATTTGTCCAACACCTAATTCCTTACGTGCTTTTAAGAATGCGACTTTAAACGTATCGCCTTCATAGTTCTCTATAAGAGCCCAATCGATTGTTTTTAGTTCACTTTCACTTTCTAAGAAGTCTTCATACCATAAATTCGTGGTATACATCATTCCTTGCCATTTAAAGGCTCTTCCAGGTCCTAACATTCCACGTGCTGCAGCAAAGGCCTCTGGAAAGGTTTCCTCATCAAAACTGTAATGTTCCGGTTGAAGTGATTCTGAAAACAAGCTAGGATCGTGTTCTGGTGCAGTTACACCATCGATCAGATTGCTTTCCGCTGTAGGTTTTGTTTCTGTCACCCCACCAGCTAGTGTTCTTAATTCAGGACCACCATTGTCTTCAGTTGTTAGATCTGTTGTAGAACCAACTTCTGGCTCCACTGCCTCATCAGAGACCGTTGCTACTTCTTGCGAAACAACAGGGTCGGTTTCTGAGAGGGCAGAGCCTAGTTGGATATCTTTGGTGGAATTCATGAATAAGATTAAAAGCGTTACTCCAAGAGCAACCGCTCCAAATGTGATTTTTTCAAATGTACTATACATTATTTTCATCTCCGTCTTTGTACCGTCTTTTTCGCTTTCTCAGTAATAGTATATGCCTTATAAATGGAATGGTTTCATGGTTTTTTGTAGATTTTGTTATGGTTAATATTGTTTACCAATGTACATGTTGTAATAAAATTATTAACAAACCGCCAACACCAGTGTGGCTTTGTGAATGCGGGAAACCATTATATGTCCATTACGAATGGGAAGGTATTATACGCGATATATTAATTGATGAAAAAATTGAGTCTCTTTGGCGTTACGTAAGTGTATTACCTAAAGAATGTTTAAATGAAAATATTTCTTTAGGTGAAGGATGTACACCACTTATATCTGTATCTAAAAATATTTTTGTAAAAGATGAAACTGTTAACCCAACTGGATCTTTTAAGGACAGAGGTATGGTTGTGGCAATAACAATGGCAAAGATTCAAAATGTTAAAAAAATATGTTTGCCATCTGCTGGGAATGCCGGCGTCTCTGCTTCAGCCTATTGTGAAGCTGCAGGCATTGATTGTTTTGTTTTTTTGCCAGAGACAATACCAGAACCATTTATAAATGAAACAAAGCGTTATAATGCTGAATTAGTTTTAAATGGTAAAACGATTTCTGAAGCTGCTAAAACTATGATTGATCATAAAAAAGATGATTGGTTTGATATCTCAACCTTAAAAGAACCATTCCGTGTGGAAGGTAAAAAGACTTTGGGTTATGAAATCGCTGAGCAATTCAATTGGTCACTGCCTGATGTTATTATATATCCAACTGGTGGTGGAACTGGCTTAATTGGTATGTGGAAAGCCTTTAAAGAGATGCTGGGAATGGGTTGGATTTCTGGCCGTTTACCACGGATGGTGGTAGTTCAATCTGATGGATGTTCACCAGTGGTGAATGCATTTGAGATAAAGCAAAATAAAACTGAATTTTGGCCTAATAGTGATACCATTGCTCTAGGTTTGAACGTTCCTGGACCACTAGGTGGTTACTTAATTCTAGATATAATATCAGAGTCTAATGGGATTGCGATTAAGGTTCCAGAGAGCAGTTTACAAATTGAGACTGAAGATTTTAGAAAAATGACTGGAATTGATGCTAGCCCGGAGGCCGGTGTTGTCTGGTCTTCTTATAAAACACTTTTAGATAGTGAATGGATATCAAATAATGAAAAAGTTGTACTTTTTGCCACCGGTATTGAACGCCGGTAAGGTTTAATATTTTTTCTATTTATAAATGGCTAATTATTATGTATACGTGATTGAGCTAGATTCTCAGGTGGGTGACTTGCGGAAGTTTCGTGCAAAAAACCCCAAATATATTAAAGGAAATGGTTGCGTTTATATTGGGCAGTCTTCAAAAAAACCGCAGATTAGGTTTGAACAACATAAGGAAGGCTACAAATCAAATAAATATGCAAAATATTATGGAATTACACTGAGACCTGATTTATATGAAAAATATAATCCAATTCCAACAAGGAAAGATGCTGAGCTTATAGAGGAATACCTAAGCAAGAAATTACGAGATAAGGGAATCGCAGTCTGGTTTAACTAATGATGATATAGATTAAATTGGTATTGACCGGTAAGATAAAACTAATTGCCATACTTTTACTCGTTGCCCTATATCACCCTCATTTCCTGAGAAAGATCCTTTAATAAAAAACGGTTTTTGAATTCCAATACTCAGAGCTCCTTTTTTTAGATTAAACAAGTAGCTAAATGAGGGCGTTACAACTAGTGCTTCAGAGTTTGGGGAGGACTCATTGTCCCAATAAGCCTGGGATAAGGTTTGTACTCCAATGCTGAGGTCTATGGAACCATCAAGGCTGTCAAACCTTTTATAGATTGTAGAAAATACAGCATCAATCTTTGTTGGCGGTAAGTATAAATATTCATTCTCCTCAAAAGGTTTTTCAATAGAAAAACTGCCACCATAAAAAACAGGATTTGATGATCTTTTGTAATACACTTGTAAGTCAGACACATAGTTATAGGTACCATTAGTCATACTAAAATGTCGATGTGGTGGGTATTCACCATCTGTTGCTAAAAAGGGATTGATCGTGATAGTGTTTTTTGAAGGAATGACGATGCCTCCTCCAATGATAATTCTGTATCCATCTCCTGCACCTGTATTTTTCTGCAGGTAACGCATAATAATTTTTGAATCACCTAACATTCCACCATTTGCATTTCTAAAGTCATTATTTGAATCCTCATCACGATGGTGTACAGAGTGGTTGGTTCCAAACCAGTCCATTGTACGTATTCCAAAGGTCGTGCTAGCATATATATTAATTTTATTGCTTAGTCCATAGATAACCCCAGGGTGAAGAATAAAAGAAAACAATGAGCCTTCATGGTCAAAATCCTCACCAGGGACTGGTTCATGCCACCAGTCAATATACTGGGTGCTATTTTGTAGCGATAGATAGATTTCATTTTTTTTTGCTCCAAGGCCTTTATCTGTATTGCCACCTGGCAATGAGGGATTTCCTCAGAGCGCTCACTGCCCGTAAAGCGCAGCAGCTAGAAAATAAAAAAGAATGGATATAATGTTCTTTAGAGTAGGCATTTAATAGTATTTAATTTATGATTATTAATTATTGAAAAAAAATATTAGAAAATAAATTATTATAGACACTTAAATAAAAATATTATTAATTTGACATATAAATATTAATTTATTAAGATTATATTACTTATTATCAAATAATATTAATTATTTATGGTGTTTTCTTAACAAAAATTTATCAGCCATGATGGGATAGGTTTTAATTAATCTAAGTTAGTTGCCCCTCTTCAAAATAAGTAGATTTACAACTCCTTCTTGTGTTCTATATAAAAAAGAAGAGGGGCACAACCATTAAATGATTTTGGATTTATTGACGTATAATCTTATACGTTCTATATTCATGGATATATATGAGTAGAAATAATTAATGAAGTGTATATCTTGCTCTCACTCCTGGAAAAGAAACAAGTGGACAGAGTATATCTCTCTCCTCTCAAAGTGTCCTAATTGTGGAAGCCGTTTTCTTGCTAGAAATGATATGATTCTATCAGCCTGGAGTTATTTTAAACATATATTAAATAAGTCTTAAATTTTTTATTTAATTATAATAATTATCAGACATTGCATATAACGGTAAAAATATGAATACTAGAATGGTTCTATATTTTTTGATACTATTGAGTTTTCTATATGCACAAGTGGATTATGCGACGGAGATCCAGCCAGTATTTACTAATGACGCAACTGATGTATCCCGCAACGATGGGAGTAGCCCTGGTGTTGTTATTCGATAAAGCGACACGTGCATGGTCAATTAAGCCAAAAGGTGAACCATTTCGCGAATGGGTATTTTGTGATGGAATGATATTCCTATTGTTCCTATCATTCCTTAATCTAGTGAACAACGGAGGGGCAGAAAATTACAACGCCTTGTTCTGGGATGTGTTGTACTTGACCTTGTTTTTCTTTGTATTCTGGTTGGTCGATCGCAAGGTGACTCGCTATCGGTTTTTGGTGGCATACGCATATTTTTTGATCGCACCCATCTTGTTGTTCATATGGCGTATCGTTCGTGGGGTGCAACTGCCAGAGACTCTTTCTTGGTGGTCTACGGTTTGGCCATTTACGGTACTCGCAGGGATTTTCCTGATCATCGAGATCATCGCATTGTCCGTGACCCGGGGAAGTAATCGCCAAGCTGGCGGTGCGATTCGAGATGTTATATTTATCGTGCTATATGGTGTTTTTCTATTGGTCGCGCGAGCATGATCTTGTGTGATCAGCTGAGGATCTGGAGGGGGTTATGGCGCATCATTCGCTTGTATTCGTGCAGATTTTGGTTCACATTACTGCGTTGTACCGCATGAGCGTATTTACGCATTCGCAGGCGTGAAGTTGACACAGATCGAATCTTTTTATTTGAAATTACGGTGACTTAAGCAATGACTGGATGGCAATGGTTTTGGACGTTGGTGGGTTTTCTCCTGTTGATACTTGTGCTTATTTTTCTGTACTTTTTTCAACCCTTTGAAGATCTATTTACGACAGTTTTGCATGGCATCAATTACAGTAACGCCATATTTTG
>ERZ651768.875-NODE-875-length-22201-cov-6.565494_pt1 | contig 22201 bp, 20 predicted proteins | sample MGYA00514754_ERZ651768 | MGnify/ENA metagenome assembly ERZ651768
GAAGGGCAGGGCGCCGAGTTGGGGCGGCTGACGTCTCCAGGCAGCCACGCAGGTAGCCACGGGGGTGACACACCCTGACATTCCCTGACACAGATGGGTGGTAGAAAGGGCTGGTCAGAGCACAAAAACCCAACCTGGAGATCCGCATGATTGTTCTTACGGATCAGAAGGTTGGGGGTTCGAGTCCCTCCGAGCGCGCCAAATACTTCTTCGGGGAGCGGGATCCGGTCAGTTCACGGTGGCGGTGAGGGGCTCCGACGCCAGTCCGACGCCGACGGCGTTCTCGATCGACACCCGCATCGACCGGACCTGACCAGAGGCAATGCCCGTCACGGTCGCCGAGGTGGTACCGGCCCCCGCCTGGAACGACGTCCAGGTGCCGCCACCGTCACCCGAGATCTCGATGTGCACCGCCGTGATTGCGGACCCGCCGTTGGACGGGGTGGCCCACGAGAGGGTCAGGCGGCCGGTACCCGCCATGATCGACAGGCCCGTAGGCGTGCCCGGCACGGTCGCCGGGACGGCGCCGACCTCCACCCAGGTGCTCGTACCGATGGCCGTGGCCGCGGCGATCCGGAACCGGTACGCCGTGCCGTTGACGAGTTCGGTGATAGTCGCCCCGGCCTCTCCAGCCACGACGTCGTCGAATGCCGTCCAGGTCGCTCCACCGTCGGCCGAGTATTCGATGGCATAGCCGGTGACGGCGGAACCACCGTCCGCCGTGGGTGCCGTCCAGGCAAGCGCCACCTGGCCGTCGCCCGACGTCGCAACGAGGTCGCCGACGACCGAGGGCCGACCCGGAACGCCGTTGGCGGTGATCGACCACGGACTGGTGCCGATCGCGGTCACCGTCGCCAGCCGGAACGAGTGCGTCACGCCGTTGGCGAGGCCCGTGACGTCAGCGCCGACCTCGACGGAGACCCCCTCGGCGTACACCACCCAGGTCGTCCCGCCGTCCGTAGAGAACTCGACGACGTAGTCGGTGATGGCCGAGCCGCCATCCGACGTCGGCGCCGACCAGGTCAGGGTCGCCCGGCCATCGCCCACCGCCGACACGTCCACGTCCGACGGCGCGTCCGGGGTGCCGATGAGGACCGACACGCTGGCCGAGAACTCACCCGCCCCGAGGTCATTGACGGCGGCGACGCGGTAGCGCATGGTCCGACCGTTGTCGAAGCCGGGGAGGACGACACTTGTCTCCGTCAACACGCCATCCTCGATCACACCCCAGGTCGTCCCATCATCACCCGAGTACTCGATGACGTAGTCGGTTATCGGATGGCCGTCGGCCGTGAACGGTGCCGTCCAGGTCAACGTGGCGCTGCCGGACCCGCCGACTCCCGTCGGCGTCGCCGTCCGGTCGGGCGGGCCGACCGGGGTCACGAGGACCGTGGTCGAGCCGGAGGTCACCCCATACACGTTCGTGGCCGAGACCCGGAAGGCGTAGGTCCGACCGTTGACGAGGCCGGAGACGGTGTACGACGGATCCGTCAACCCGACAGCCTCCTGCCAGGGCGTCCCCACAAGTCCTGCAATCCAGTCGGCATACCCGCTGACCCGGGTTGCGACGTTCGGAAACTCCCCGTCGGCGCAACTGCCCGTCAGCCCATAGGAGACGACGCCGACGAGCCTCGTCGTCCCGAGTTCGGCGACCACGGGCCCCCCGCTGTCGCCGAGGCAGGCGCCGACGCCGGCTTCACCGCCCACGCACAGTTCAACGTCGGACTGGAAGTCCGGCCAGTTGCCACAGACGTCCTCCCCGGGACCGGCGAGGACGGAGACTGCCGCACTGCGCAGGTCCACCCCGAAGTCCTCACCCGCCATGTCGGACGAGCCCCATCCCGAGATGGAGACCGGCGTCCCCGAAACCGGCGCCGAGCCCGCATCCTGCCAGGGGATGGGATCTGAAGCCGCCGCATCCACTGCAGTCGCCAGGTACAGCAGCGCAATGTCGTTGAGCACCAGGTCGCTGTCGAAGTCGGAGTGCGCGTGGATGGACTCGACCGCGTAGCGGTCACCGGGTCCGATGGCATCAAGGCTGCTGATCCCGGCGGCGACCTCGACCTCGGCGGCCACACTGTCCGCAACGCAGTGGGCAGCCGTCACCACCCATCGGGGCGTCACGAGGGTTCCGCCGCAGTACTGGGACGAGAAGCCGTCGGTGACACCCGCCGAGAGGATCGCGACCGTGTGGGGGTGGTCGGCGACCGATGAGGTGTCACCACCGACGATCGACGGCAGTCGCACCGACGCCGGAGGGGAGATCAGGAGGCCCCGGGCGGCAACCGAACCCTCCCGGCGGTCTTCGCGGGTCAATCCGGATCGGGACTGTGTCTCAGCGGTACCACCAGCGTCCTCGTCATACCAGATGACCCGGTAGGTGACGCCGTCGGTTCCGGACGCCGGTGGAGACCATGCAAGTTGGACCTGGCGATCGCCAACGGTGGCCGTGAGGGCCGAGACGGCATCTGGCGTGTCGTCCAACAGCGGAGCCATCGCCACGGCCTCCGACCAGGGGCCGGCCCCGACACCATTGCGTGCCCGGACGACGACGTGGTACGTGGTGCCGTTGACCAGGTCCGTCGTCGTATGTGTCGTCACCTCCGCCGGGACTTCGACCCGGGTCCAGTTCTCGACCAGGTCGTTGGTGGCCGCCGGCTTGACCCACACATCGAAGCCCGTGATCGGTGACCCGCCGTCACCGGGCGTCGACCAGGTGATCTCCAGGCGTGCGTCGCCCCGCGTCACGCCGGGGACACCGACCCGACGGGGCGGGAGGCTGGTCCCGACGGCCATCACCCACTCGCCGGTGGCGGCGACCTCGAGGAACCGGGTTCCGGTCGCCAGGTTCGCCTGTCCCGAGAATGCCCCGACCTCGTTGATCGGCAGCGCCAGGGCCCGGCCGTCGGGTCCGTATTCCCAGACGACGAAGTCGGACGCTCCATCGTGTCGTGCGGTGACCAGGCCGGCGTCTTCAGGCACCGAAGCCGGCAGGAGCAGCACGTCGTCCTGCATCCCCCCTGCCGTGATGCCCGAGCCGAACGGCGTCGCCGACGTCGTCGGCAGGAAGGACGCCGACCACGCCCCGTCGGCCACCACCGCGAGTGCGGCATAGGACTCCGGGTCGTCGGCAACGACACGACCCCAGAAGGAGCCTTCACGGGTGACGAGCACTTCGAGTTCGTTGCCGGCCACGTCGAGGGAGGCGACCCGGAAGGACCCCGTCCCGGCATGTGTGAAGGACACGATCTGGTAGTCGGACGGCAGGCCCAAGGTCAGCGGGACCGTCTGCGTACCCGCACCGCTGAAGGCCACGGGGACCACGGCGTCCGGCTCGGGCACGGCCGGGTGCACGATTTCGATCCCCTTGGCATTGGCATCGAGGCCGGCGAAGAAGGTGAGCAGTGCCGCCCCGAAGACCTGTGACTGCTCACGGCTGATGCAGTAGTGGTCGGCCACCCAGTCGAGCATCGCCAGGTCCTCGCCGACCCACTGCGACTCGTACCGAAGGGTGCCGTACGGATCGATCCATGCGCCATACCCGAGGTCACACTCCGGATCGGTCTTCCCCGAGATCCCGAGGATGAAATTGATGACGGCGACACCAGTCTGCTGGAGTCCCTCGGGTCCGTCGAGGTCCAGATAGTCGGCGGCCCAGAACAGGCCGGGCAGGTCGGCCTCGTCGTAGGCGGATCCGACCGGGTCGGCGGATACAGGACCGGCGAAAACGCCGACCAGCAGGACGAACGAAAGCACCGTGCCGACGGCCAGGGCCCCGATCGTCTTCCTCAAATTCACGGCATCCGTTCCGCCCCCCGGACGCACCCTGCATCCGTGGATCACTCCATCGTAGGCCCCAACACGGCGGGCGCGTCCGCGGCCACGGAATGTGTTCGAATCGGGGCTTCGAATCAGGGCTTCGACTCAAACGTCCACGTCGGGCGTCGTACCGTAGGATCGCCGCCATGCACGACGCTCCTCCTGTGGACGACGCCCTCATCCGGTTCGCCGTCGACATCGCACGCGAGGCCGGCGAGCTCACCCTCGGATGGTTCCGGCAGTCCGACCTCGCCGTGGAAGGCAAGTCGGACGGCACCCCGGTCACCATCGCCGACCGCTCCGCCGAGCGCCTGCTCCGCGATCGGATCGCCGCAGCCTTCCCCGACGACGGCATCGTCGGGGAAGAGGAGCCGGACACCGCCGGACGGTCGGGTCGCACCTGGATCCTCGACCCGATCGACGGCACACAGTCGTTCATCCACGGAGTCCCCCTCTACGGGAACCTGGTGGCGCTCGAGGACGAACACGGCCCGGCGGTCGGGGTGGTCAACATCCCCGGCCTCGACGAATGCGTCTGGGCCGGACGAGGACGGGGTTGCTTCGTCGACGGCGAACCGGCACGGGTATCGGCCCAGTCCGGCATCCCGGGCGCATGCATTGTCACCAGCGGCGTCGACTACTGGCCGTCGGCCGCCAAGTTGCAGGCCTTCGTCGAGCCCGGAACCGTGATCCGAACCTGGGGCGACGCCTACGGTTACGTCCTCGTCGCCACCGGACGGGCAGACGCCATGGTCGATCCGATCGTGAACCGATGGGACGTGGCCCCCTTCCTCACGATCCTGCCCGAGGCCGGCGGAACCTTCAGCGACTTCACCGGAGCGGTGACCGCCGACGGAGGCACCGCCCTGGCGGCCAACGCGATACTCCACGACGAGATCCTCGGGATCCTCGCCAACTGACGCCGGCGTTCACCCCCTGATTCAGGGCCTCGGGGGCAGTCCGGCAAGGGGATTCGCCGGAGGCTCACCGATCCCCCGCGAACAGGAGACGCCAGGCTCGGGCGCCGCGTCGCCGTCCCGGAAGGCCTCCACGAACGCCATCAACCGGGAATCGTCGGGCCCCTCGAGTTCCAGGCGCCGCGCCCAGGCGGTGGCGACCACCCCGGCCGTCTGATCCGGGTGGGGCGATAGCAGCACCTTGTCCTCGCCACTGAGGATCTCATTCAACGACACGATCCCTGAAACCCCGATGTCCGGCCGATAGGTGATCCAGACGGCACCATGTTCGAGGCTGTGCACTGCCGCCTCGTCGTACAGCTCCACCGTGTAGAGGCCGCAGTTGTGCCAGATGCCGAGGTGGTCGCCGCCCGCTGGCGGAACCGTCGGATAGTCGACATCGACGTCGGTGTGCTCCCGATTCGTGATCGTGAGGCTCTCGACGCCATCGGGGACGGCCGCAGCCCCGCCGGATCCCTTATCGCCTCCGCAACCCACCACCGACGACAGGACGACCACCGCCACGAGTCCGGTCACAGCACGCCGGCCCGCGTCAGACCACTGCATGCTCGCCCTCGAAGATCTCCGCCACCAGGCCCCGATCGGCCACTTCCGAAATGAAAGCCACCGGTTCCACCATCTCAGCGAGGCCCGCCATTCCCCGGACCCTGAGGCGATCGGCCAATGCCCACTCGACAGTCGTGGCAGCCACCGCAGCAGCCGCCACTGCGGGGCGTTCGGCGACACCCAGGACGCAGACGTCCTGAGTGGTGCCCCGACGGCCACGGACCTCGACCCGAACTGCCCCCACTCCCCCTTCGACATGCGTCGGGCTCAACATGGGCAGCGGCGCCGTCAGGCGATCAATGCGGGACGCCGCCATACGTGCCGTGATGCGCCCCACCTCGGGAAAGGCGTGGTGCAGGAGCACGGGATCGGGCAGTGCCGCCCGGTAGCAGTCCATGGGCCCCACGGGCTCGGGAAACCAGCAGAGCTCGCGTCCCGAACCACCCGATCGTCGCCTCCAGTCGCCACCCTGCCAATCGTACGACAGGCGACTCAGGGCACGGTGGTGGACGACGGCACATGCGGGGCCGCCCGCACCCGCCTTAGCGACATGGATCTCGTCGACCTGGTCAAACCAGGAACAGGCGTGTGCGGCCAGCACGCAGGACAGGCCGGGAGTGAACCCGGCGCCGAGCACCACCGGAACCCCCCGTTCGTGGGCATCGTTGGCGAGTCGCGCGACGGCGACGGTCTCGGCCAGGCCGTCGCCACTCAGGACCACCGGCACGCCAGCGGAGAGGGCGGACTTCACCGCAGCCACCTGAGTCCCGCGTGGCGTGGCGACCACGACGACGTCGGCGTCGAGTTCCTCTGGGAACGGGGCATGCTCGACCTCGACACGACCCTCGGTGGCCGCCCTGTCGAGAATGGCAAGGGCACCGGTCAGGCGCTCGGGGTCGACATCGCGCAGCAGGACCCGGTCGATGGCGTTCGGTGGGTCCGCCGACCCGTCAGCCAGCAGATGTCGGGCGACCCTCGTTCCGACCGCCCCGGCGCCGAGGATGGTGACGCGGCTCACGTCAGGTCCGGTCCCTCGAGCGGCCTCCAACCACCTGATTGGCGCTCGACGGGCACGCCGCCGGCCGCCCGGAGCGCCGCGGCCACCGCCGCCGTGACCGAGAGCGCTGCGATCGCCCGCCTGATCATCTCCATGGTCGCCTCCGGTCCTCCGGGGCATGGGCCTTCACATCCACCCCCACGAGGATGCCTCGGTTGATCATCACAGTCGAATCCTAGGGATCGAACGGGCGACGGGAGTGTGGGGCTAGCTGGAATCGAACCAGCGACCTCACCCTTATCAGGGGTGCGCTCTAACCGACTGAGCTATAGCCCCCGGGCCGGGAACGGTAGCGGGACCGCTGGTCGTCGCCTACCCATCGTCCTTGCGTTCGGTTTCCGCATCAGATCGTCGACGCCGACCCACCTTGTCGGAGGGAACGACGTCCTCGCCGATGCGCAGACGCCGACGGCGAACGGCGGTCTCCTCCTCGATCATCGTGAACCTGATGCCACCCATGAGGTCACTGATGAGGTTGAACAGGACGACGAGTACCACGGTGAGTGCTGTCCCGCCGATGACGAGGACGAGGCCGGCCAGCATGTACAAGCGGAAGATCTTGTCGGTGTCGAAGGCAAACGTCTCGAGGGCGAAGAGCTCTTCGACGAACTTCTCCACCTTCTCGATGACGCCGGCAGTCTCAGCGGTCCTCCACAGGGCCTGGGAGGCGATGATGGCCATTCCCCAGACGCAGAGGTAGAAGACCAGGCCGACCTTGAGCACCGACCAGGGCTCGACATGGCGGAGCAGCCGGCGGACCCGGCGAACCCGAAAACCACGCCGCGGCTCCCTCGGCGTGCGCTCCTCAGAGGTCTGACTCCGCCCCTGTGGTGAGAACCGGGGAACCGATAGGCCCCGTCGAGCCCTCTGATCGGTGGGCGCTGTGGGAGCGGAGGGCATGGCCGCCGTCGCAGGACCTGGGGGCTCGTCGTCGGGCAGGCCGTCGAAGAGGCGTTCGAGTCGGACTCCGGTTGTGGCAGGGCCTGCCAACGAAGGCGCAGTCGTCCCGTCGCCCACAGCGGCAGGTTCGTCGCCGGCCGATCTTGCACCCGGGGAGAGGCTCGCCGACGAAACCGGTGCCTCCCCGGTCGGGTCGTCGGTGGACTGAAGGTCGGCCCCCGGGTCGTCCGGCGCCGATTGACGGTCCGCCTGGTCCGCGTCGTTCACGATCGGGAGTCTAGGGCCGGTCGGCCGGTGGGGATCGGTCGCCTCCGGTCCCCGGGGAGTCCGCACTCACGGCGACCAGGTTCGGATCGTCCGGGCACGGGCCGTGGCGCGCGCCCGGCCCACGCGGACCTCGACAACGACCTCACCCGGTTGTTCGTCGAACGACACGACCCTGGCGCCGTTGGCCCCTGCCAGGCGCACGGCCTGGGTCCGGGCGCTTTCCGGGGAGGCGGCGGCGGCCAGGGCCGCTGCGTCTGCCGCGGTCCGGGCCTGCGCCCGGTCCACGGCGACCTGGCCCAACTCGACGACCAGGATGGCGAGTCCGGCGGCCAGGACGAGCAGCAGCGTCGTAAACGGAAGGATCTGTCCACGATCGCCATGGTCTCGAAGTGGATGGTTCCCCACGGGGTCCTCCAACCGGCGTCTGTCGGTGGTCGGGGCCTGTGGGGGAAGCGGACCGGAAAAGCCCGTAGATCGGGGCAGGTGGGGAGCGGAGCCGGCGGGCGGTGCTCCCCGATCAGTCGTCGGCGCCGCTCTCCTCGACGGTCGACTCGGCGGGGGCACGCGACAAGGCCGCTACATGCTGGCCCTCGTCCGGCGACATGACCCGCACGCCGGTGGCGGTCCGACCCTGGATGGAGATCTCGGCGACCGGCACCCGGATGATCACGCCCCCGGTGCTCACGATGAACACCTGGTCCTCCTCGGACACGACGACCGCACCAGCCACGGAGCCCCGGTCGTCGGTGGTGCGGATGCCCCGCACGCCGAGCCCGGCACGTCCCCTGATCGGGAACTCGTCGAGCAGCGTGCGCTTGCCGAATCCCTCGGAGCTGAGGTGGAGCACGGTGCAGCCCGGTCGGACCACCGCGCACGAGGCGAGTTCGTCGCCGTCCCGGAACCTCATGCCGATCACCCCGGCGACGTTCCGGCCCATCGACCGGACGACCTTCTCGGAGAAGCGCAGCGTCTGTCCGGAACGGGAGGTCAGGAGGAGCTGGTCGTCACCGTTGGTGGGGACGACCTCGACGACCTCGTCGCCGTCGTTCAGCCTGATGGCGATCAGGCCGGCCCGTAGCGAGGAGTCATAGGCGGTGAACCTGGTCTTCTTGACCCGTCCGGAACGGGTGGCGAAGAAGAGGAACCGGTGGGTCTCGTAGTCGCGGGTGTCGATGACCGCCTGGATCCGCTCGTCGGGCTGGAGAGGGAGCAGGTTGACGACCGCCGTTCCCCTCGCCGTGCGACCGGCCATCGGCACTTGGTGGGCCTTGAGCCGGTAGACGCGCCCGCGGTTGGAGAACAGCAGCAGGTATGAGTGGGCCGAAGTGTGGATCAGGTGGGCGACGGCGTCCTCGTCCCTGAGGCGGGTGCCGGCGACACCGCGACCCCCGCGGCCCTGGATGCGAAACTCGGAGACCGCCGTGGTCTTCACGTAGCCCGCCGTGCTCATCGTGAAGACGAGTTCCTCGTCGTCGATCAGGTCCTCGATGTCGAGGTCGCCGGGGTCGTAGACGAACTCGCTGCGCCGCGGCGTGGCGAACCGGTCGCGCAACTCGGACAGTTCGTCCTTGAGCACACCGAGGATTCGCTCCTCGTCGGCGAGGAGGGCCTCAAGCTCGGTGATGTCTGCGACCAGCTGTGCGAGCCGCTCCTCGAGGTTGGAGCGACCGAGGCGGGTGAGGCGCACGAGCTGCATGTCGAGAATGTGGTTGGCCTGGACCTCCGAGAACCCGTGGGGCTCGGTCATGAGGCCCTCCCGGGCACCGGCCCGGTCGGTCGAACCGCGGATGAGGGCGATCACGTCGTCGATCGAACCCAATGCTGTGAGGAGGCCCTCGGTGATGTGGGCCTCGGCCCTGGCCTTCTCGAGGCGGTGCTCGCTGCGTCGTCGCAGCACGTCGACCTGATGGGATATGTAGGCGTCGAGCAGTCCGCGCAGGTTCAGCGTGCGGGGGATGCCGTCGACCAGCGCCACGGCGTTGACCGAGAACGTCGTCTGCAAAGGCGTCCGCTTGAAGAGGTTGTTCAGGATGACGAGTGCCGGTGCGTCCCGTTTGAGGGTGATGACGATTCGGGTCATGCCCTGTGCCGATTCGTCGTTGACGTCGGCGATGCCCTCGATCTCACGACTGTCCACGAGATCGCGGATTTTGACCATGATCTGGTTGGGACTGGCCTGGTAGGGCAGTTCCGACACGATGATGCGGCTGTTGCGCGGCCCCTCCTCGATGTCGGTGCGGGCTCGCATGCGAATCGTGCCGCGGCCTTCGCTGTAGGCGTCGACAATGCCGGATCGTCCGAGGATCAGCGCTCCGGTCGGGAAGTCGGGCCCCGGGAGGTGCTCCATCAGGTCGTGGACCGTGGCCTCCGGATGGTCGACGAGGTGCAGGGTGGCGTCGATCACCTCACCCAGGTTGTGGGTGGGGATGTTGGTGGCCATGCCGACCGCGATGCCCTGGCTGCCGTTGACGAGGAGGTTGGGGAACCGGGCCGGGAGGACCTCGGGTTCGGTGAACTCACCCGAGTAGTTGTCGACGAAGTCGACGGTCTCCTCGTCGATGCCGTCGAGGAGGGCGAGGGCGATGGGGTCGAGCCGACACTCGGTGTAGCGGGCGGCGGCCGGCGAGTCGTCGGGCGAGTAGCCGAAGTTGCCCTTCGGGTGCACCAGGGGATGCCGCACGCTGAAGTTCTGGGCCATGCGCACCAGGGCGTCGTAGATGGCCTGGTCTCCGTGCGGGTGGTACTTGCCCATGACCTCGCCGGTCACCCGTGCGCACTTCATGGTGGGCCGGTCGGGACGGGCCCCGAGGTCGTACATGCCCCAAAGGATCCGGCGATGGACTGGCTTGAGGCCGTCACGGGCATCGGGCAGCGCCCGGGCCACGATGACGGACATGGCGTAGTCCAGGAAGGACTGCTCCATCTCCTCCTGGATCTCGATCGGTTCGATCGATCCTCCGGGGTGTTCCTCGGGCGGCGTCTCGGTGGTGTCGGGCATGCGGTGCGGTCGTCGATCTACCGGGTCAGATGTCGAGGAAGCGGACATCGTGGGCATTGGTCTGGATGAACCGCTTCCGGCTCTCTACGTCGCTGCCCATCAGCGTGGAGAAGATCTCGTCGGCGATCGTCGATGCCTCGACCGACACCTGCAACAGGCTGCGGCTCGCCGGGTTCATAGTGGTCTCCCGGAGTTCGTCGAAGTCCATTTCGCCGAGGCCCTTGAGGCGCTGGAACTCGTTCCGGTGGCCGGCGTTCTCGGCGAGGAAGGCCTGCTTGGCGTGGTCGTCCTTGAGGTAGACCTTCTCGCGTCCGACGATCGTGGAGTAGAGCGGCGGCTGGGCGATGTAGACGTGGCCACCCACGACCAGAGCCTCCATCTGCCGGTAGAAGAACGTCAGCAGCAGGGTGCGGATGTGGCTGCCGTCCACGTCGGCGTCGCAAAGCAGGATCACCTTGTGGTAGCGGATGCGGCTGAGGTCGAACTCGTTCCCGTAGCCGCCGCCGATCGCCTGGATCAGCGTCTGGACCTCGGTGTTGTCGAGCATCCGGTCGGGCCGCGCCCTTTCGACGTTGAGGATCTTGCCCCGGATCGGGAGGATGGCCATGGTGCGAGGGTCGCGGGCCTGGACGGCCGAGCCACCGGCGGAGTCACCCTCGACGATGAAGAGTTCGCACTCGCGGGGATCGCGTGAGGCACAGTCCTTGAGCTTGTCCGGCATCCCGGCCCCGTCGAGCGCCGACTTGCGGCGGGCGGAGCGGCGGGCGTCCTGGGCGGCGATGCGCGCCCGCTGTGCGTTGAGCGCCTTCTGGGTAATTCGCTTGGCCTCGGAGGGATGCTCCTCGAGCCAGTGGCCGAGGCCGTCGTTGGTGGCTCGCTGAACGAGGGACCGCATCGAGACGTTGCCCAACTTGGACTTGGTCTGGCCTTCGAACTGGGGGTCGACCATGCGCACGCTGAGGATCGCCGTGAGGCCTTCGCGGATGTCCTCGCCCTGGAGGTTGTCGTCGCCGTTCCTGAGCAGGCCCTTGCTGCGGGCATAGCGGTTGAGGGAGGCGGTGAGGGCGCTGCGGAAGCCCTCCTCGTGCATGCCACCCTCGATGGTGTTGATGCCGTTTGCGAAGGAGTGGAGGCCGTCGACGTTGAACCCGGTGTTCCACTGGAAGGCGACCTCGACCTCCTGGTCGTCCTCCTGCTGCTCGTAGTAGCCCACGATCGAGAACAGCGACTCCTTCGAGGCGTTGAGGTGGGCGACGAAGTCGCGGATTCCGCCCTCGTAGCAGAACGACTGCTCGTTGGGCTCGTCTCCCCGCTCGTCGTGGACCTGGATCTCGAGGCCCCTGTTGAGGAACGCCATCATCTGGAACCGCTCGACCAGGGTCTGGAGCCTGAAGGTGACCTCGTCGAAGATCGCCGTGTCGGGCCAGAACCGGACGATGGTGCCAGTTCGACCCTCGGGCGACGGTTCGGTCTCGGTCAGTCGGGTCCGGAGCAACCCGCCGTCGACGAAGTCCATGTAGTGGCGGTTGCCCTCGCGGTCGATCTCGACCTCGAGCCGCGAGGAGAGGGCGTTGACGACGGAGACGCCGACCCCGTGGAGGCCGCCCGAGATCTTGTAGCCCTCTCCGCCGAACTTACCGCCGGCGTGGAGGACCGTGAGGACGACCTCGGCGGCCGTCATCTCCTCGAACTGGGGATGCCGGTCGACGGGAATTCCACGCCCGTCGTCGCTCACCTCGCAACCCCCGTCGGCCAGGAGTCGGACCCGGATGATCGAACAGTGGCCGGCCATGGCCTCGTCGACGCTGTTGTCAACGACCTCCCAGACGAGGTGGTGCAGGCCGGTCGGGCCGGTGGACCCGATGTACATGCCGGGCCGCTTCCGAACGGCCTCCAGCCCCTCGAGGACAGTGATGTCGGCGGCGCTGTACGAGCTCTCGACGCTCGTCATCGGAGGGGCTCCACCGGGTGTGAAGGCCCAGGATTCCGACGGGAGGGAAGGCCCGCCGTTGCGAAGTGTCTGATGTTGAAAAACCGCAGGTCAGAGGGCATGTTCACGACCTGTCAAGTCTACCAGTCGAACCCCCGGATCGAAGGTCTCTGGCGTGCTCTCCGGGAGCCCCGGTTGCCGGTCGAAAACGGCTGCAACCGTCCGTTCCGGACTCGGTTCAGGGAGTGTCCCGAGGGACCACCCGGGCGGTCACAGAAGTGATCCTTCCGGGCCCGACCAGCGCCTCGACCCGGGTCAGCAACTGCTGCTCGAGCCAGCCCAGCTGGCTGGCCCAAGCCGGATCCTCGACGCGGACCACGAGGTCCGAGCCGCGGACGGCCACGGCCACGATCCGGCTGGCGAGTTCGGGTCCGACGATGTCCGGCCAGGCTTCGACGATGGTGGTGGTGGCATCGATCTCGGGGGCCCCCATGCCCGACATCAGGCGTTCGAGAGTCCGTCGGATCGGCACCGGGCCTCCTTGGCCGCCCGGGCGGGTCATTCCCCCGCCTCCGAGTCCGCCACGATCGCTCCCGCCTCCATCCGGAGCACGCGGTCTGCGTGGATGCCCGTGGGGAGCGTTCCGGCGGCGGTGACGAGAACCTGCGTGGACGGCAGCAGGCCCACGAGTCGGCCGGCTCGTCCCTCATCGAGTTCCGAGAACACGTCGTCGAGGATGATCACGGGATCGACGCCCAGGCGCTCGCCGAGGATGCGGTGGCCTCCAAGTCGGAGTGCCAACGCCAGCGACCGCTGTTCGCCCTGCGAGGCATGCGTGCGCGACGGCAGGCCACCGAGCCTGATGCCCAGGTCGTCACGGTGGGGACCCACCGTGGTGACGCCACGCCGGATGTCGTCCGGCCGGGTCGCGGCGAGTGCCGACCCCAGTCCGGCGTCGAGCCAGTCCGACTCGTAGTCCAGGGTTGCAGCGCGCGTGCCGTCGCCCAGGGCGTCGAGGATGTCGGCGATCTCGGGCTGGAGCAGCACCACCAGGTCCCTACGGGCACGGCCCAACTCATCGCCGACGCCCGCCAACTTGTCGTCCCAGACATCGAGGGTCGACGCGATCTCCCGGGTCATCCGTCCGCCCGCCTGGCGTAGGAGGGCATTGCGCTGTCGGAGGATGCGCTCGAGGTCGGTGATGAGGCCGTGGCGGCGGGGGTGCATGGCGACCAGCAGGTCGTCCAGGTAGCGGCGGCGTCCGGCAGGACCTCCCTTGACGAGGACGAGGTCATCCGGTCCGAAGACCGTGGCAACGAAGTGGCCGAGCAGATCGCGTACCCGGGTCACAGGGTTCCGGTTGACCTGCATCCGGTTGCGTCCCGAGGCAGCCAGTTCGACCTCGAGCAGCGTCGTGCGACCACCGTTCTCGACCTCGGCCCGCAGGATCGCACGCTCGGCGCCCATGCGAACGAGTGCCTCGGTGGGGACGCCCCGGAACGACGAGGCACTCGCCAGCCAGGCGAGTGCCTCCATCAGGTTCGTCTTGCCCTGGGCGTTGTTGCCGACCACGGCGGTCCAGCCGTCACCCAGTTCGAGGTCGACCTTCACCAGGTTCCGGAAGTCGACGATCGATACCCGCCGGACCGGCATCGGTCGGGCCGGCCGGTCTAGGAGACGCGAACCGGCATCAGCAGATAGAGGAAGTCCGAGTCCTCCACGCCGCGGATGACCGCCGGCTTGAGCGCATCACAAGTCTCGAGGCGGAGTTCCTCGTCCGGACACACCTCGAGTCCTGCAATCAGGTAGGCCGGGTTAAACGCCACGGTGAGGTCGTCACCGTCGTAGGTGGCGTCAACCGTCTCGTGGGCCTGGCCGATGTCCTGCGTGATGGCGATGAGTTCTAGCCCGTCGCCGCTCATCTCGAGGCGGACGGGCGTGTTGTCTGTTGCCAGGAGTCGGACGCGGCGGAGGGCGTCGAGCATGTCGTCGCGTTCAACCACCAGGGAGTTCGGGTGGTCGTCGGGGATCAGGGCCCGGTAGTTGGGATACTCACCCACAATCAGGCTGGTGACGACCTGGACGTCGCCGACCGTGAAAACCGCTTCTCGTTCACCCAAGCAGATGGTGAGGTCGTCGACGTCGCCGAGGAGGCGGCCCACGACCTCGAGTGCTCGGGAGGGAACCAGCACCGTCTGGTCACGACTCAGGATGCTCGTGCCGGGGAGGTCACGCATGGCGAGACGGTAGGAGTCGGTGGCAACGAACCTCAGTCCGTCTTCCTCGGCGGCGAGCAGGACGCCTGTAAGGATCGGACGGCTGTCGTCGCCACTGGCGGCTCCCACAACCTGGTCGAGGGCAGCGGCCACCCCTGCGGCGGTCAGGGTCACTTCGTCGCCGATCGGCAACTCGAACCGTGGGAACTCGTCGGGGGCGAGTGTCCGGAGGCTGAAGTTCGAACGTCCCGAACTCAGGCTGGCCTCGTCGTCGCCGACGACCACCTCGACCTGACCGCTGTCGAGAGAATGTGCGATGTCGGCGGCCAACTTGGCCGGCAAGACCGCTACACCATCCTCTTGGCCTCCCACCTGACAGGTCACCCGGACGGTCAGATTGCGATCGCTGCCCGTCACCGACAGGGAATCGCCCTCCAGGTGGAGGTGAATGCCCCCGAGTACCTGCAGGAGGGAACCTCGGGTGGCAGCAGCACGACTGGCGACCGATAGCGCCCGGTCGAGGACATCACGCTCACAACGGAACTTCACAGGGCACTCACCTTCGGCTTAGCCGGGATCTCATCAGGTAGTAGGAAGAGTAGGCGTGTGGATTGTGGACAATGTGGCATTCTCGCAGGTAGGAGTGACATTCCGCGTCCACCGGATTTCCACGCGGTTCAACAGGCCGGACCCGAGCCGCGCTCGAGGTTGTGGAGAACAGGGTGGGCGTCCACATGTTGTCCGATGTCAATCCCCGGTCTTGATGGCGGCGGTCAGGTCTGTCACCTGGTCGTAGATCTCCTGGCGAGACAAAATGAGCGTCCGGATCTTGTTGACGGCGTGGATGACGGTCGTGTGGTCGCGGTCGCCGAATTCTCGGCCAATGGCGGGGAAACTCAGGTCGGTGAGGTCGCGGAAGACGTACATGGCAATCTGTCGGGCCTGGACCAGTGGGCGCCGGCGACTCGGACCAATGAGGTCCACGAGCGAGAACCCATACATCTCCGACGTGTGGCGCAGGATGACCTCGGAGGTGATCATCCGTGGCTTGTTCGAGGTGACTAGGTCCCTGAGCACTGTGCGCGCCAGTTCCTCGGTTGCCGTGATCTGGTTGAGGCTGGCATAGGCCGTGATCCGGGTGAGGGCGCCCTCGAGTTCCCGAATGTTGTTCGTGATGTTCTCGGCGATGAAGACCAGGACCTCCTCGCTCAGCAGGTTGAGATTGGTTGCCTCCTCACCCTTCTTTCGCAGGATGGCGAGGCGGGTCTCCAAGTCCGGTGGCTGGATGTCGGTGGTAAGGCCCATCTTGAAGCGACTCAGCAACCGTTCCTCGAGGGTGTTGATCTTGTCGGGTGGCCGGTCGCTGGAGAGCAGGATCTGTCCGCCGGCCTGGTGGATCGAGTTGAACGTGTGGAAGAACTCTTCCTGGAGGCCCTCCTTGCCGGCGAGGAACTGGACGTCGTCGACCAGGAGGACGTCGACTTCCCGGTAGCGCTGCTTGAACTCGGGCAGCGTCCTGTTTCGGATCGCTTCGATGAAGCGGTTCATGAACTCCTCGCTCGAGACGTACCTCACTCGAAGACTCGGGTACTGGTCGGTCACATAGGTGGAGACGGCGCGCAGGAGGTGCGTCTTGCCGAGGCCGGCGGAGCCGTAGATGAACAGGGGGTTGTAGTGCTTTGCCGGCTCACCGGCCACGGCGAGTGCGGCGGCGTGGGCGAACCGGTTCGAGGTGCCGATGACGAAGTCGTCGAATGTGAACCGCACCGGTTGTGTGTCGGTGTCCACCAGAAGCGGATCGGCTTCGAGGGAAGTGGCGTGGTGACCGTTGTCCGAAAGGTGCAGGTCGTCGATCGGTGTCGTCACGATCGTCTGCTCGGTGGCCGGGCCAATGGGGTCGAACGCGATGATCCCGAGGAGTTCGTCGTCGTGCTCCGCCGCCTGGCGGACCTCGATGCGGGGACGCAGGTGGTCGTCGGTGGCCTCGGCGACTGTCTCCGCGATGATGTCCTTGTAACGGCCCTCGATGCGGTCCCTTGTGACCGAACTCGGGACGGTGAGTACGATCTCGTCGTCCTCGATACCGGAAGGCCGGATCGAACTGAATGTTATCTGATAGACGATTTCGGAGACCTGGGAGCGAACGGCAGCTGCACACTGTTCCCACACCTCGTTGGCATCCCACACCTCGTCGACGTTCCGGTTCGGTGGCGTCTGTGTCACGTTCCTGCTCCGATCGTCTTTTCCACAGGTGTGGAACCTGCTGTGGAAACCGGGCAGAACAGGCGCAACGGTGAGGAAGGAGTCCACGCCGCCCGGTTGGTGGGCGGGGCAACGTAGCACTGTGGACGACCGCCCGCGCAAGGCCGAATCACGCGCGGTAAAGGTGCTGGTCGGTCCCTATTTTTCCGCGCGTCGGTCCGCGGTGATCGCGTTTTCGACAGGTCCAGCGTGCCGTGATCGCGTGCCGTGGCCCGACCGGTGGCCCTGTGGATAAACCGGTTCGACGGGAGCGGCCGAAGGGTTGGGGACGAGCGGTGTACGCAGGGGTGGTTGGCGCGGGGACCGGGGCGCCCGTAGCCTCAGCAGGTCGCCACGCGCCTTCGTGTGGCGCGCGTGGCCTGCCTTCACGGGTCGGCCGCGGATCGACCGCCGTCCGTTGCGGTTCGAACCCAATCGAAGGCACGCCGGGTGCTCCAACCTCTCCTGACACCGGGCGTGCCAACAGGAGTCTGCGATGAAGCGCACTTATCAGCCGAACACCCGGAGGCGTGCCCGCAAGCATGGCTTCCGCCGACGCATGCGTACCCGGGCCGGGCGGGCCATCATCAAGGCCCGCCGTCAGAAGGGCCGGACCCGTCTCTCGGCTTGATCAGCCGACTCTCCCACCGGGACGACTTTGATGCCCTTCGACGGCACGGCCGGACGGTTCGGCGCGGCTCGCTTCGCGTGCGCTACCTCGCCGGATCTCGGTCTGAGGCAAGGGTGGCGTACGGCATCGGACGATCCGTCGGCAACGCGGTCGTCCGCAACCGGCTCCGTCGACGCCTCCGTGCGGTCATGAACGGCGTCGACGCACGTGGAAGCCTCCCGGCCGGCGACTACCTGGTTCGGGCCGAGCCCTCGGCGGCCGGGGCGACGTTCGCCGAACTGCACGATGACCTCGCGGGAATCACCGGCGAACTGGGGTCGGAGGCCTGATATGGCGGACTTTGGAGCCCTTGCGGTCCGCCCGATGTTGGGACTCGTCCGCCTGTACCAGCGGCTGGCCGACGGCCGCCCGACCCCGTGCCGGTACGTCCCGACCTGTTCGAACTATGCGCTCGATGCCCTCGAGGGCCACGGGGCGGTCCGTGGCGGCTGGCTCACCCTCCGGCGCCTGTCCCGCTGCCATCCCTGGGGCCGCAGCGGGTGGGACCCGGTACCCGCCACTTCTGGCGATTCGAGCCCATTGACCGACGAGGAACGTGACACATGTTCGACCTGATCGCAAAGGTCCTCGCCTGGTTCTATGAGCTGTGGCCCTCCTTCGGGATGGCCATCGTGCTGCTCACGCTCGTCGTGATGGTGGTCCTGACGCCGCTGACCATGAAGGGCACGCGGTCGATGATCAAGATGCAGCACCTGCAACCCGAGATGAAGAAGATCCAGAACCGGTACAAGAACGACCGGGAGCGGATGAACAAGGAAATGATGGCCTTCTACCAGGCCAACAGCATCAACCCCATGGGGGGTTGTATTCCGATGATCGCCCAGGCCCCGGTGTTCATCGTCCTCTACAACGTGCTGCGGGGGCTGACCCGCCGCCGGTCCGATGTCGGGGAGGTCGTCGGCTGGGCGGCCGGTCGACTGTCGGCCGCACAGGATCTTGTCGGGGCCCCTGATACCGCCCGGACCTTCTACCCGGACTACCTGCCCGAGGATTCGCGCCTCTTCCTGGAACTCTCCGAGAAGACCGAGATGGTGTCGTGGGGGTTCGACCTGTCGAGGTCCCTCAGTCATGCGTTGGGAATCTCGATCATGGCGGCGTTCCCCTATCTCGTCCTCGTCCTGGCCGTGTTCGTCACGTCGTGGGTGATGAACAAGCAGATCCGTGGCCGGAACAAGGGTCAGTCCACGAACCCGCAGCAGGAAATGATCATGAAGGTGATGCCCTTCTTCCTGCCGGTCATCTCGTTCGGTCTCGACGCCGCCCTCGTCACCTACTTCGTCGTGTCGAACCTGTACCGCACGGGCCAGCAGTTCTACATCACCCGGGCCATGTATGGCGATGGCCACAAGGCTCCGGCCGTCGTGGTGCCGGCGCCGATCCAGGAGTCGGAAGACAAGCCGAAGTCCGGCAAGGGCGGGAAGGGTGGTCCGAGCGGGAAGGCGGATCGCCGGCCGTCCGGGAGCGGAGGCGGAGGTCGCAATACGGGTGGTCCCGGAGACGTGTCCGACGAGGCCCGAAGTCGGCGTACACGAGCCGGGGGCAGTGGTACGGACGGCCAGAGCGAGAAGAAGGCAACGAATCCCCAAGAATCGGAGTCGATGCAGCAAGAGGGACCGATCAGCCGAGGCCGGCGGACTAAACGGAGCAGGGCTGACGGTTCGTCAGGCGTGTCCGGCCGTCGGGTTCGGCGTCGGCGAAAGTCTGAAGAGCCGGAAGCCAGCGACGGGCGCCCACCGGCGGCCCGCCACGGTGGTGGTCGGACCACCCCCCCGGGTACGGCCCGGGCACGGGGTGGGAGCCGCAAGAACAGGAAGAAGAGGAAGTAATCCATGGAATGGATCGAGACAACCGGAGCGACAGTCGACGATGCCAAGGAGCGGGCACTGGACCGCCTGGGCGTGGCCGAGGACGAGCTGGAGTACGAGATCCTGGCGGAGGCTTCACGGTCGATGCTGGGACTAAAGAAGACCGATGCCCGGCTGCGGGCACGGGTCCGTCCACGCGAGCCTCGTCAGAGGGTCGAGCGCAGGGACCGGGATCGCAGTCGAGGCCGTCGGGGCGACCGGTCCCGGGCCGGCAAGGGCAAGGGGAACGGGCGCAACGACGGCGGGCAGGGCGACGGGAACAGGCAGCGTGGCGATCAGGCGAAGAAGGGCGACGGGAACAGGCAGCGCGGCGACCGGGCGAAATCGGGTGGTGGGGACAGCAAACGCGCTGATCGGGCGAAGCCGTCAGCGGGTTCCCCGGACGGGGATTCGAAGGAGACGTCGTCGAGTCGACGCCGGGGAAGGGGCTCTGGCGTTTCGGGGGAAGCCGGGACGGGCGTAGAGTCCATCAGCGATGATCGGGCCAGTGTCGGTCGGGACGAAATCGCGCCGGATCCGGCGCCCAAGGGAGAACAGATGGAATTAGAGACCCAGTCGGAGATCGTCGAGGCCTTTGTCGCGGGCCTGCTCGACGAGATGGGACTCGATGCCCGTGTCGTGAGCACAATCGAGGACGATCGCCTCTCGGTCGAGGCGCAGGGCCTGAACCTGGGCCTCGCTATCGGCCATCGCGGTGAGACGGTCCGCGCCATTACCGAGATCGCCCGCACGATCGTCCAGCGCAGGTCCGAAGGAGATGCGGTGGGCTTCCTGAGCGTCGACGTCGGGGGCTACCGGGAACGCCGCCGGACCTTCCTCGAGGAATTTGCCCGCAATCAGGCCGATGCGGTCCTTGACGACGGACGGGCACGAGCACTCGAGCCGATGGGTTCTGCCGATCGTAAGGTCATCCACGACACGGTCTCGGAAATTGACGGCGTCGAGACCGAGTCCGAGGGCTCCGATCGGGATCGCCGGGTGGTGATCCGGCCCGTCGCCGACTGAGTACAGCAATGGACGGCGGTGTCGGGCGGGTGCTCGACGCTGCGGTCGACGAGGGCTTCCTTACCGCCGGTGCGGCGTCCGAGGGATTCCGTCACAGTTCCGGCTTCCTTGCCGGCACTCCCCTGCCCGCTGCAGGCCAGTCCGCCGTGGATCTGGGCTCCGGTGGTGGTCTCCCGGGACTGGTTCTGGCGACCCTTACGAACTGCAATTGGTTCCTGGTGGAGCGCAGCGAGCGCCGTTGTCGCTTCCTCGAATGGGCGGCGCGGTCCCTTGAGGTTTTCGACCGCGTGTCGGTTGTGCACGCCGACGCCACGGAGGTGGGACGGGGCGAGCTGCGCGGCTCGGTGACGCTGGTGACGGCGCGGGCATTCGGACCACCGGGCGTCACCATTGAATGTGGGGCGCCCCTCCTGGCCGATGAGGGACACCTGGTCGTGAGCGAACCACCGGAAGATGGACGGGCCCGCTGGCCGGAGGATCCCCTGGGAGAACTGGGCCTCTCCGATGCGGGTGCCTGGGAGCACGAGGGAGCCCGATTTCAGGCATTCCGGTCGGACGGACCCTGTGGCGACCGGTATCCGCGTGCCTGGAAGGCAATTGAACGTTCGCCAGTGTTCTGACACTTGCCTGGGATTGGGGTCCTCGGGAGAATTTTGTGGAATGGCCCATGTTTTCGGGGATTTTGGTGAATTCAGCCGACGTCCAGTTCCCCGGAGAGGTCGGAGAGCCATCCCTGGAGTTCGCTCAGGGCCTGTCTGGCCTCGGCCCGTTGGTGGGTGCTCAGGGAACGCGGCTCCCTGGAGGTGAGGCGGGTGTCGATGGTGTCGGACCAGGCCCTCAACAGTTCGGGTAACGCTCCCCCACCTGTGTCAGCTCGCCGGGTTCCAGTACGTCCCGCTGTCGCTCCCTCGCGTAGGAGTTGCTCCAGGGAGTCCACGGAAACCTTCCAGGGTGAATTTTCGGTGGGGCCCTTGAGGCCGTCGACCCGCTCCTCCTTGAGCCATCGTCGGATCGTGGAGGCTTCGTAGCCGAAGCGCCGCGAGGCTTCCTTGAGGGACACGTACTCGGCCATGGAACTCCGATTGTGGGCTTCGACGGATCTGATTCGACGGATTGGGCGGGTTCCGGCAGGGTACCCCGGTGGACAACCATGGGGAGCGATAGTTGCTCATTGGTGTCGAATTCGGCGATCCCGTTTTCCCGGTTGGCAGTTCTGTCGGTCGCCCGTGCCAGGGGCGGGACGAGGGGAGTCGGGCAGGGGACGAGCCTCGGAAGGTCCCGGATTGTTCCGAACACTCCGGAGGAGTTCGAAGGGTTCGGAACCGTTCGGATCCGGAGGGTGCCGGATCGGGAAGGCCCCATTCGGGGGAGGGTCGACGCCTGGTCATCGAATCCTCGTAGGACTGGGTAATCGGGCCCGCCAAGGGGATCGGGTCCGGTCTTTGGCCTCCGTGGAGGGTGAACGGGTTCCCAACGGATCCTCCGAATCCTTCGAATAGTTCGGAGTATTCCGAACCCTTCGAACTGTCCGCCACGGCGCAGTCTGCCGGCACTACGGTCGGCACCATGGATCCTGCGCCCACATCGTTGACCTCCACCTCCCCGGCCGACGCCGTTCGGCGCGGTCCTGCGGGCGAGGACGAGTTGTACCTCGACGAGATCCTGTCCCTGACGCCCATCAAGCGCACC
>ERZ651768.876-NODE-876-length-22198-cov-21.327924_pt1 | contig 22198 bp, 23 predicted proteins | sample MGYA00514754_ERZ651768 | MGnify/ENA metagenome assembly ERZ651768
GTCTATTGTTTTCAGTTGATTTCAGAAAAAACATTCTGGATGTTTGTCTGGGATTCGCCTAATCAAGTCGGAGATTTAGCGTACCGCATGATTCCTCCGACTTGGAGCTATTTCGACAAAATATGGGAACCTTTGTGGGACACGATAAATATTGCAACACTTGGAACGGTCTTGGCCATTATTATTGCTTTTCCAACGGCATTCCTAGCTGCAAGAAATACTTCACCAAACGTAATATTTATCCGCCCTTTTGCTTTGCTTGTTATTGTATCTTCACGCTCAATCAACTCAATCATTTGGGCCTTGTTATTGGTTGCCATCGTTGGCCCCGGATTGTTTGCAGGAATCATCGCCATTGGACTGAGATCAATAGGTTTTGTGGCCAAACTTCTTTACGAAGCCATTGAGGAAATTGATCATAATCAGGTCGAGGCAGTCCAAGCCACAGGCGCTGGGAAGTTGCAGGTTTTGGCTTACGGAATTATCCCACAAATATTACCCGCTTTTGCAGGAATTTCCGTTTATCGCTGGGATATCAACATTCGAGAGTCCACTGTCTTAGGACTTGTGGGGGCTGGCGGCATTGGGTTGCAATTGAATGCCTCCATCATGGAACTCGCATGGAGCAAAGTTTCTCTCATCCTTATTGCGATAATCATCACTGTCATCTTCAGTGAATGGATCTCCGCCAAAGTACGTCACGCCATTATTTGAGGAGCATTTTGACATGCAGCCTCTCACTGATTTCCCTCAAAATGATCTCCGGAAAATTCGGTTTGTCCTGACCGATATCGACGATACACTCACAGAAAATGGCCGGTTGCCTGCTGCAAGCTATCTAGCCATGGAAAAGCTCCAGCAGGCAGGACTGAAAGTTATTCCCATTACCGGTCGTCCTGCAGGCTGGTGTGACCATATTTCCCGCATGTGGCCAGTGGATGGAATCGTTGGAGAAAACGGAGCTTTCTATTTTGTTTATGAAACTGTAAAACGTAAAATGAAGCGGCATTATTGGAAACCTGAAAGCAAACGGGAAGAAGACAGGAAACGATTTGAGCAACTCCGGAAGAAAATTTTATCAGCTGTGAAAGGTTGTGCCATTGCCTCTGATCAAGCTTACAGGGAAGCGGACCTAGCAATTGATTATTGTGAAGATGTTCCCGCGCTATCCAAATCAGCTGTGGAACAGATAGTAAACATTTTTAAGCAGGAAGGTGCTGTTGCAAAAGTTAGTTCAATTCACGTAAACGGCTGGTTTGGGAATTATGACAAACTTAGCATGACAAGAATATTGTTAGATGAAAGTTTTCAGACTGATATGGATAAGTCTCAGGAGCAAATAGTCTTTTGCGGAGATTCCCCAAATGATGCACCAATGTTCGGTTTTTTCCAAAATTCAGTTGGAGTTGCCAATGTTATAGATTATGCTGAAGAGCTGGAACAGCAACCTTGCTGGGTAACACAAAAACGTGCTGCCGCTGGATTTGTTGAGCTTGCTGAAGCATTAATGGCTGCGCACTCAGATGCATGAAATGCATTAACTGATAAATATTCTTTGACTTCCAAAAGTGCAGCAATCCAATTTTTTCATGTTAGTCTGAGTTTTTTCCTGTTCCATTTACGTGTATTTCATGCCGAACAGCAAAATTCTTGATCGTTAAAACAATATTTCAAAATGAAACAGCAGCAATTTTTAAATTTATCTACAGCTGAAGAGGCAGAAGATCGTTTTTGGCAAGCAGTTCAGCCTCAGCCCTGCGGCGAAGAACAGATTCTGCTTGAAAATACACGCGAAAGAATATTGTCACGAAACGTGATTGCCCAACACAATGTCCCCTTTTTTGACAGGAGTAATTTTGACGGCTACGCGGTTCGTGCAGAAGACACTTTTGGTGCACAAGAAACAGCACCTGTTTTATTGAAATTGAATCCGGAAGTACTGGCTTGCGGAGTGGTTCCAGAAAAATCGGTCAACCCGAAAACTGCAACTATTATAGCTACAGGCGGAGTAATTCCACGCGGTGCAGACGGAGTGGTGATAATTGAAAACACTTTGCCGATTGAAGCAGACGAGTCCGGAGAAAAAGGTATTCAAGTCCTCAAACCAATTGTTCCTTCGGGAGGTATATCTTTGGCAGGTTCGGATATTGGAGCAGGGGAAGTAGTACTGCGAATCGGTGATCGGCTGGGATTTCGGGAAACCGGCACATTGGCAGCACTGGGAAAAGCAAAGGTCTGGGTTTGGTGTCGTCCAAAGGTTGGAATTATTTCAACCGGAGATGAACTGGTTGCTCCCGGAAAGCATATGGAACTTGGAAAAGTGTTCGATTCCAATGCAACCGTGCTGGCCCATGCAGTCGAAGAAATGGGTTGCGAGCCTGTGAATTTTGGTATAGTTCCTGATGAAGAATTGCGATTGGAGGAGGTCCTCCGGAAAGCACTTAAGCTGGATTTCGTCCTGCTCTCCGGCGGCACCTCAAAAGGAGAGGGTGACCTGAACTATCGGGTTTTTGAAAAATACAGTAATCCTGGAATTTTGGTGCACGGTGTGGCACTTAAACCAGGAAAACCGCTCTGTCTGGCTATACTTGATGGAACGCCAGCTGCAATTTTACCCGGATTCCCAACATCTGCAACATTCACTTTCAGCAAATTTATTGCACCAATCCTGCGAACCATGGCAGGCCTGTCTCCGGAACACACTGTCAGTGTTAAAGCAAATGTTCCGGTACGTTTGAATTCTGACAAAGGACGCACCGAATTTCATCTTGTCCATTTGGTTCGAAATGATGCAGGATACAGTGCATACTCGACAGGAAAAGGCTCCGGATCCATCACCGGATTTGCTCGAGCAGACGGCTTCATGGAAATTCCGCGCAACACCGAAATGGTAGAAGCTGGCGAGGAAGCTAAAATACAATTACTTGGAAAATCTGCACGACCTCCAGATTTGATGATCATCGGTAGTCACTGTGTAGGGTTGGATTATTTAATCGGAGAAATGCAAAAAAGCGGAGTTTCATGCAAATTTCTGGCAGTCGGAAGTATGGGCGGGATTTTAGCTGCAAAACGAGGGGAATGCGATTTGGCGGGAACTCACTTGCTGGATCAAAATTCTGGACATTATAACCGACATTTGCTCACACCAGAACTGCATCTACAAAAGGGCTACTGCCGTAGCCAGGGTTTGTTGTTCCGAAAGGACGATTCCAATTTTGCAGACTGTAAATCAAACTTTGAAAAAACAATTCAGAAAATAATCAACAGCCCGGAACTGTGCATGATTAACCGGAACCGGGGAAGTGGTACTCGAATTTTGCTCGATCGTTTACTGGCAGATCAGCGCCCTGCAGGTTTTTTTCAAGAAGCAAAATCACACAATTCTGTGGCTGCGGCAATTGCACAAAAACGCGCAGACTGGGGAATTGCCATTCGTTCAGTTGCCGAAGATTTAGGACTTGGGTTTTTTCCTATTCAGGATGAAGAATATGATTTCATTTTGCCGAAAAACCGTTTGGAACGTCCGGAAGTAATTCAGTTCCTGAGTTTACTGGGGGAAACGAAAATCCGGGAGAACCTAATTAAACTTGGCCTGAAAACTCAAAGGTAGTATATCATTGAGATTTCTGGTTTTTTAACCTATTGCAAAGTTGTTTTCATTATTCAATACTTTTGACTCATGTATTTTCTTTATCTTAAAGCATTCCACATCATTGGCGTTATTGTCTGGTTTGCAGGACTCTTTTACCTCGGGCGGCTGTTTGTTTATCATCAGGAAGCAAATGTTCGTCCTGAACCGGAAAGATCAGCTTTAAAATTACAGTTTTCACTGATGGAAAAGCGGCTTTATTACGGTATTACTTGGCCTGGCCTGTGCATCTCGATTGTCTTTGGAACGGCCATGATTTTTGAATTAGGATTACAAAACTGGCTGCACGCAAAAATTGCTTTGGCAGCTGCACTGGTAGTTTATCATTTATGGTGTGGTCAACTTCGCAAAAAGCTGCTGAATGAGCAGTGCTCCTGGAGCGGAAAACAGTTTCGTCTTTTTAACGAGATCCCCTCAGTGCTACTGGTTATTATTGTTTTTGTCGCAGTCTTTAAAAATGCGTTATCGTGGAGCGTTTTTTCTCTAATTTCGGGCGGATTAATCTTGGTGATAGGCGGAACGGTGCACTGGATGGAAAAACGACGCTAAAATAAAGCTGGAGGAAAAAATTGAATCTGAATTGTGATTATGAAAAATAACGGGAAACAAATAAAATGCCTTGCCATAATTCTGCTTGCTGTGGGGTTATCTGGCTGCAGCTGGTTTGGAGATTCTTCAGAACCAGTAAATGATTCTTACGAGGCAGGTAAAAAAGCATTCAGTGAAGGCAATTACGAAGAAGCTAAGTCTTACTTCCGTAAAGTTACCCTAAGTTCATCCTTTTATCCGCAGGCAATCCGGATGATTCAGAAAGTGCCCTTCAAAAAAGGAGTTGCAGCTTACGAACAAAAACAGTTCCAGGTGGCAATTTCAGAATTGTCCAAGGTGCCAGTTCACTCACCAGATTATGCAGAAACCCAGCACTATCTGAAATTGTCAAATTACGCCTTGCTGCACAAACAGTTCACGAAGTCTTCAGGTAAAGATCGTTTTGTCTTAATTTCGGAAAAGGTTAAAATCGCCATTGAATTGGGAGACTCCAAACTTCTTTTAGAAAGTGTGGACCTGATTGACACAGGACTTGATCAGTCGACTTCAACCAGCCAAACCAGGGATTTACTCAATTTACTTGATAGCATAGTTGCTGTTAACAAAGATCCTGAAGTATATAAAAAAGCTCTTAATTATTTACTGACAGATTTTGAGCAGTTGTACAAACGTGCAGAAGTTAGAACTGATGTTTTTAGGATTATTGGAATCCTCAAAATGGAACTCATGTAGCTGCTAGTCTGCAGTAATGTTGTTACTCTTAGCTAAAGTTATTACGAAAGTTCAGGTTTTTTTGCAGTCTTTCATTCTTGATGGTCCTGTAAAAAGACTAAAAATCAAACATGTGTATTATGCCCGCCAAACTAGTCCTCAACCTGATCGGGGAGCAGTAATCCCTTATTTCAAATACTCACAAGTTCTTCGATTTCCACTTTCGCAGGAATGACAATTTTTTTGAGGGAGTTTTGATCTTTAGCTCTTAAAGTCAGACTTAAGCCATAAACCTTCAGCCTTCCACCTGCTCACTCTCAGTGCATATCTTCCAAGCCAGAGGCTTATTCCTGCCATTAGTAAAATCTGCAAATAAGCTTCCCTCTCCATTCTCAATGTGAGAAAAAAATCATAGGAGCCATGCAGAAAGGCAGAAATAATCCATCCCTGAAAAACCGTCATCATCGGCAGATAATATCTGAATTGTGTTTCTTTGCTGGCGTCAATCAGTAAGCGGGATTTTGCGACAAAATACCCCATGGGCACACTCATAAAAGCATGGGCGGGAATGGTAATGATAGTTCTAGCAGCAACCACTGATACACCAAACTGGTCAAGATAAAAAAAGTTTTCCATAGTTGCAAATCCAACTGAAACGACTGCAGCATAGAGAATTCCGTCAAAAGGTTCCTCCAGATGGCGGCTTGGATAAACTACTGCCAACAGTACAAGCAATTTCGCAAACTCCTCATTTATGCCAACAAGAAACCAAAAACCTGCACTAAGCAAAGGTATAGACTTACCCAGGAGGATAAACTGTGGAAGTGGTGCTTCCGGCCAGAAAAGAGTGTATTTTTCAACAGCATGATTTAGGACCAGAGCCAGCAGTCCGCAACCCATGCCTCCGAGAAACAAGACTAGCAGCAAAGGGAGGTAAACTTTTTTGTAACGCTGGGCATGATAAAAAACCCAGCCCCAGAGGATTCCCGGGACTAGGACAATTCCGATAATAGGTAGCATTCTTTATTCTTCGTGTTGTGATTGCTTTAGAATCGTGGCATAGTTTTCTTAGAAACTGTAATTTCAGCCTTACATGTTGACTTGAGGGTGCCTACAACATGCTGGAAGAAAATCAAGAAAGATTCCAATGCAACGAAAATCACTATCCTCACTCAAGGACCACTCGGTCCTGGACCGTTGTGCAGAAACCATCAAGTCCGGACGCTATTTCCGGAAAATTAGCCTGACTCTTCTCAAGGAGATGCTGCGTCAAGGTGAAATTGTAACTTTGGATGCAGAAGAATACATCCTCCAGGAAGAACACCCCAAACCTCCGGAATTAATTGTCCTGCTGGAAGGTTCGCTTGCCATTTCATCACAAGAACACTTCATTATGCGTCTTAACCATCCAGGAGATGTAGTTGGCGAAATTTCAGTGATTTTCGGCAATTCCAGCTCCTATGCGGACGTTATTACAGAAGAAAAGTCTAAAGTGGTGATATTCCCAAATGACCTCTTTAAAGTTGCAGATAATGACACAAAAGTCCCTGTTGCATATTTGATTTTCTCTCATATTCTTGCAGAAAAACTAAAACATACAACTGCTCAGTCCTTGATGAATAAAAATGTTCGTACTTTTGAAGAAACATTTCCGGCTATTGGCATTCTTGATCCGGACAAAGATTTTCGTACCAAAATCAAAACCGCACTTGAAAATGAATGGAACAAGGCCAGAATCTTTGAAATCGAATCTTACCAGGATTTTCTGGATAATCCACTAGAAAATCATTTTGATTTTTTTATTATTGATCCAGAAAAAATAGCAGACGAGACCACACAAACAGACTCAATTCGTAACTTGCTTGAAATCTGCAGTTCTCATTTGGCGCCAATGCTGGTTATCAGTCAATATTGCAAAAAAGCGGAAAACCGTCAATTACTAGCAGAACTCGGAGTGACAGACTTCTTAGCTAAGCCATTTTCGGATTTTGACTTGCAGCACGTAATTGCCAGATTCCGCAAAGATCATTTTCTCCAGAAAGAGTTGGAGAGGGTAGAGATTGCTGCAGACACAGACAGACTTACCGGATTAGCCAACCGTCGTAGGCTGGATGAGTTTTTGGAAGCAATGTTGACTCTTTTTCCTGAGGAAAAACAACCTTTTTCGTTTATAATCGCGGATGTGGACCACTTCAAACATTACAACGATACTCACGGTCACCAGATGGGAGACGTTGTACTAGCCTCAGTTGCGTCAGTCTTCAAAAAACGTGTCCGCAGAGGTGACTTGGCTGCAAGATTTGGTGGTGAAGAATTTGTTGTCATTTTACCAAATTGTGGAAAAAAGAATGCCATTCTGATTGGTGAAAAACTACGCAGGGCAATTGCTGATGAAAAAATTCCATACCAGGAGCAGCAACCTCTAGGCAATCTCACTTGTACATTTGGGGTTGCAACCTTTCCGGAAGATGCAGATACAAAGGAACTTCTCATGAAAAAAGCTGACGACTGTTTATACGATGGTAAAGAAAGCGGAAGGAACAAAGTAGTTTCTGCAGAACCTCTAGAATCTTGACTTAAACGAAGATTCAGCACAAACACAGGAATAAATTCTCATTGCAGTACGTAACAGTGGTGGTGAAAAAGATAAAATTTCAGTTTTTTATGAAATTTTCCAAAAAAACAGATTAAGGTCTTGCAAAAATAACATTTTTACCGCATTATCAGAGTGGTTTGCGACAGAATATAAAGCATCCTGCCTGAAAAAAGAGTTGGCCTGATTTTATACAAATAAAGATTGAGATAACAATGAATACCAAATTTGCCAGAAAAGAGGATTTCTACAATGGCACTCATCCACGAGCCTGGTGGATAGTGGATGCAGAGGGCTGGACATTGGGCCGGCTGGCAACACGAATTGCCCATGTGCTGCGTGGAAAGCATAAAGCGGTGTTTTCACCACATGTAGATACAGGAGACTTTGTAATTGTGGTTAATGCAGAAAAAATCCATGTCAGCGGTAAAAAAGATGAGGATAAAATATATTATCGCCATACTGGCTATCCCGGAGGAATTAAGAGTACTAAATATTATGAATTACAGGAAAAACATCCTGAGCGTATTGTCGAAGGTGCTGTCAAAGGTATGATGCCAAAAAATGCTCTCAACCGACGTTCCTTGCTACGTTTGAAAGTCTACACTGGTTCGGAGCACCCGCACGAATCTCAGCAACCTCAGCCCCTAAATATCTGACCTATGGCAAAAAAAGCAACTGTACAATACTACGGAACTGGACGTAGAAAAGACTCCGTAGCCCGCGTTTACCTCCGACCAGGAAAGGGAAATATAGTTGTTAACAAACGACCAGTTGAAGATTATTTTGGTAGAGAAACCCTCAAAATGGTCCTCCGTCAACCTTTGGAGCTGACCGATTCTCTTGAAAATTTTGATATTTTTATCAACGTCCACGGAGGCGGATTGTCAGGTCAAGCCGGTGCTATTAGACACGGAATTTCACGAGCTTTGTTATTGGCACTCGAAGATTCCCGGGATGTACTGAAAAAAGCTGGAATGCTGACACGAGACTCCCGCAAAGTTGAACGGAAAAAATACGGACAGCCAGGAGCACGAAAGAAATATCAATTTTCTAAACGCTGATTTCTTATTTTTGTTTTAGCCGCTGAGTACACGTTCAACTCTGAGTATCAGTTTTTTCACAAGTATCTTTATACTTAGCGGTTAAAAAAGAGGACTCTGCATTGCTTTTGTAAAGCCGCATGGTCACATTTCTCTTCTTATTTTGGACATTGAGTTCTGTTTTTCTGACGCTCAATGTTTTCCGCCCCTTCGCCAGCCGCAAGAGTTCTTCTTTTCCCGCAATTCTCATTTCCTTTGCATTGGGTTGGCTCGTGGGTGATTTGCTCCCGCAATGGATTCTGCTCAATTTTGGCATACTTCTCCTTTTTTCATTTTCTGACATTTTCTACCAGCCACTGGGATGGGGTGGACTTGTTTTTCACCTTTCAGGCTGGATCATTTTGTGCCTCCGTCTCTGGGTCATCTTAAATTTACCAGAACGCCTTGACCAAAAAATGGAAGAACAGCTGGGTAATATTTGGCTGAAAATTTTACCGAACAACCATCCTCCGGACAGTATCCTGGGCGTTGATTGGTATAGTTGGTTAAATCCGAATAACGCAGTGGAAGAAGATCCACGGATAGAAATTGTGAGGGAACACGTTTTTCATGAAGAAGATGGCCTGCTGCTTAGAATGGATATCTATCGTCCCCGTAATTCAAAAAAGAAGCATCCGGGACTATTGCAAATTCACGGAGGTGCGTGGATATGCGGAAGCAAACGGCAAGCCGCATTATTAATGGCCCATATGGCTGCACAAGGCTGGGTATGTTTTTCGGTCGGTTACCGGTTCAGCCCGGACATAGTTTTCCCTCAGCATTTGATTGACGTCAAGCGCGCACTGCAGTGGATCAGAAATCATGCAGACGAATACGGAGTAGATCCGGATTTTATTGTGTCAACAGGGGGTTCTGCCGGAGGTCATCTGGCATCATTGATGGCCCTTACTCCTAACCGGCCAGAATTTCAGCCCGGATTTGAAAAAGCGGAAACCAGCATTCAAGGCTGTGTCCCAATCTATGGTGTCTTCAATTTCAGTGAACCATTTAATGAAAAAACGCCCTATCCAGCCAAAGCCCGGGTGTTGAAACTGGTTTGTGGAGGAACTCCGGACACACAACCAGATTGCTACCAGCAAATCACACCGGCTAACTGGATTTCCAAACAAACACCACCGTTTTTGCTGATTCAAGGAGAAACTGATGCTCTTATTCCTGTGGAAGAAACGAAAACATTTTGGCATGCGCTTCAGTCAAAGAATGTTCCTCTTTCCGCTTTTTTGCGTCTGCCATTAGTTGAACATGCATTTGACATTTTCCCCACATTAACGGCACAGTGTATAGTACCAACGATAGAACGCTACCTGATTTTGCTACACGAAAACCACATTAACCTGCCAGGAGGAAAATGAAACCATCTGAAAAACAAACACCAGCAACTACGTCTGCAGCTGAATCTCTGGTTCTTCAGGAGGAAGAAAATGGTGTTGCTACCATAACGCTGAATCGTCCAAAACAATTCAATGCTTTGTCTGAAGCAATGTTGGCTACACTACAAGAAAAGTTGGAGGCCATTGCGGAAAACGAAGCAGTAAGACTCGTGATTCTGCAGGGCGCAGGGAAGGTTTTTTGTGCAGGACATGATTTGAAGGAAATGATTGATACTCGAAAAGAAGCATATTATCAAACGCTCTTCAAGCAGTGCAGCAATATGATGATGACGCTCAATCAAATGCCTCAGCCTGTCATTGCCCGTATCCACGGGATTGCAACTGCGGCAGGCTGCCAATTGGTTGCAGCATGTGATTTGGCGGTTGCGGCGTATGATACGCGATTTGCGACATCCGGAATTAACGTTGGCTTGTTTTGCTCAACACCTGCAGTTCCTGTGAGTCGGAATATCCCGCGAAAACAGGCGATGGAATTGCTGCTCACCGGAGACTTCATAGACGCGCAAACTGCTCTGCGCTGGGGCTTGGTTAACCGGACGGCTCCTTTGGAGAATCTGGATGAGGAAGTTAAAAAACTGGCAGATTCCATTCTTGCCAAGTCCTCCGTGGCTGTTTCCACAGGCAAGAAAATGTTCTACAAACAACTAGAACTAAACATGAAAGATGCATACGCCTATGCAGGTGAGATCATGGCTTGCAACATGATGGCAGAAGACGTGACTGAGGGCGTTGACGCTTTCATCAACAAAAGACAGGCTGTTTGGAGGGGACACTAAGGGTACTAAACAACCAGCAACAATTGGGACAAACATAAAACTTTATACTGTCAGCACATTTAAACGTATAGTATAAAATCGTGCTCAGACTTCCATATGGCAATCTTCCGTATTATCTTTAAACGAATTCATATAGGATGAACTGAAAATAAATCATGGTGAACTCATAAAAAATCAAAATACAATCTTGTTTTTCAATGATTGTCTTAGCTAAAAACGCGAGAAGAAAAGAATGAATTGGATGTTATATGAATCAGCTAAATAACAATAACCGGCCTAAAATGACAAGTGCCGGAATCGAAGCCTCATATCCGGTTACCGTAATGGATGAATCTGGAAACAAGCGGGAAACACACATTACTGGAGAACGTCCATTGACAATTTATGTGGACAAGCAGGAAATAGTCACACTGATGACACTTGGTAAATATCCAGAGTTACTGGTAATCGGCTATCTGCACAATCAGGGTTTCATCAAACAAACTGAAGAGCTAAAAGCCGTGCAAGTTGACTGGGACATTGATTCTGCAGTGGTGGTAACCAAGAACGGAATTGGAGATTGGGAGGAAAAACTGGCAAAACGCACCGTGACTTCCGGATGCGGGCAAGGCACTGTTTTTGGGGATCTGATGGACAATTTAGAGGAAATTCAGTTACCAACGCCAACTTTGCATCAATCCACATTTTACCGCCTGCTCCAGAACATCCGTGAACACAACGAAGTCTACAAAAAATCGGGTGCGGTTCACGGCTGTGCTTTGTGCAAAGGTGAAAATATTGAGGTATTCATCGAAGACGTCGGACGCCACAACGCTACAGACGCTATTGCCGGACACATGCTTCTTGAAGGCATTAGCGGAAACGATAAATTATTTTATACAACAGGACGCCTGACTTCAGAAATGGTGATAAAAGTCGCACAAATGGGAATTCCGGTTTTGTTTTCACGTGCCGGCATTACACGAATGGGAATGGAGCTTTCGGAGAAGCTGGGCGTAACAACAATTGCCCGTGCAGGAGGAAAACACTTTTTGGTTTACAACGGAGCAGAAACACTGGTTTTAGATGCAAAGCCTCCAGAAAAAGCTGGTTCCCGCTTTGACACTTCCACAAATAACAGTGACGAAATATCACTCCATGAACGTCGAAGAAAAGCCGAATTAAACGCATGAGCCAAAATAATGTCACAAGCCGTTTCATGACGGTACGGCAGATTGCGGAATATCTGCAGTTGAACGAAAAAAATATATGCGCTGGCCACTGAAGAAAAAATTCCTGCTACAAAAGTCACCGGTAAATGGATGTTTCCGCGTGAATTGATCGACCGCTAGATGTTAGAATCAGCACATGGAGGTGTATTTACTGATCGGTTGGCTGTAGCAGGAAGTGAGGATCAACTGCTTTATGGGGCTTTAGTTCTACTTTCAAACACCATGCAGTCACACGCCTTGGTGAGCTACACAGGAACCGGAACCAGACTTGGACTTGAATTACTGTCCGCACAACGGGTGGACGCCAGTTGTCTGCATTGGAGACCACTTGATGAAAGCCTGCAACAGCATCCTGCTTTACTGCAGAATCACACCAAACTCCAGAATTGTTGGGTTCTGGTCCGTGCGTTTAAAAGAGAAAGAGTAATGATAATTCATCCTGGGCTTAAAACGGACGATCTCTCAACCGAAGCACTGCTGCGATCAGAACTGAAATGGGGAATTCGTCAGGATGGCAAGGGTACGCTGCATTTTCTCAATGAAATACTGACACAGCACGGCATGAAAAATAAAGACTTGTATTCAACAGTTAATATATTTTCCAATCGTGAAACTGCTACACTGATTGTTTCAGGTCAGGCAGATGCCGCCCCGGGAACACGGGGTGTTGCTGCAGAATTTGGTTTAACCTTCATTAACTTGGGCTGGGAAGCTCTGGATTTTGCCGTCAGACGGGATGTGTATTTCCGGAAGCTTTTTCAGAAATTTCTGGAGCAGTTACGAGTGCCAGAAATCTTGAAACAAGCCAAAAAATTAGGTGGCTATGATTATGGAGAAACAGGAAAATTGATTTGTGGAGGCGATAATTAATCTTAGTCCAATTTCAAATCTCCTTTTATACTCCCGATGATTTCAAAGAAAATGTCCCCGCAAAGATTACCCCACTTCAACCATAGTAATTCCTCAGCTTTTAACAATAATATTTCTTCTTCAGAAAATCTTACTTCTTCCAAGTGAACATCTTGTGTTTCAATATTCAACTTGATATTGTTCATTGCTTCAATTATACTCTGCCCAATTAAAATAATACAGTGTGTAGTATTATTAAACAATCTGTTCAAATAACATGAGAATTGAGATGACCATCTCAAGGATGGAGAAATATTTTACTCTGTACCGGCAAATTAATTAATTGAAGAGCCAGATAATTTAGCATGTCTGAATCAGATCAGCACAATGAAGAGGTGCGCAAGCGCCTAAAAACAGTCGTTAATGCTTCTGGAAAATCAAGTCGTGCTTTTTCCGAAAGTATTGGTTTGAAGCCAACTTCCTTTCACAAAGTCTTGACTGGACCCGCAGGGCTGACTATTCCACTGGCCAACTCCATTGAGTTAAACCACGGATACCGTGCAGCATGGCTATTAACTGGCAAAGGTCTCATGAAGGTTGGTAAACACAAGCAACTTTCACCATTGGAGCGGTGTTTATTGGAAGTTTCACTTTCCAGCACTCAAAAATGGCGTATTCTTGAACTACTAATAATTGAGAAAATTAACAAAGATATAGCTAATCAATTCTGGGATACTCTCCGTGATGGTACGGATTTGCAGGCTGGTGACAAACACAGAACTGCCGCACATATCAAGTTGGACAAAATCACAAATGTGTTCAGTGAACTCAGAGAAGAAGAAAAAACTTGTCTTGAGAACCACGACCCTCAAGGTCAAAAATTATATGCCCTACTTACTCAAGCTCTTTTGTTAGCAACCTATTATGGGGAAGAATGGGACAGTTTAAAAAACAATTGTGAAGAATATCAGGCGTTGGTGGTAGGTGATATTTTGGAAGACTTTGATAAATTATTATCTTATATCAATGATTTACTGAGAGGTATTGGCTCATGAATTACTGCATTGAGGCAATCAGTAATAGACGTTTTTTTCTATTTTGATGACAGTTATGTTTTCTAAATTTTGTTTATCATCTGTTTCATTATTCTACAAAATATTTATTATTACTGCATATATTTTTACTGTATCACAAATATTATTATGTAGATATGTTCTACAGCAGAAGTAGTCAATACGAAGCCAGTGGCCCTTTCTTTTTCTCCAAAAGACAACTAGCCAAGTGTTTTTTTAGCTTAGTCTTGAAAAAATCGTTGCATAATGAAGTCTGCAATCTCATCAATTTTATTTAAATCCAAAACAGGAAGAGGAATTTTTTTGGTTGGCACTTTATCCGTGGCTAAAGCGATTATGCCAGGCACTTCTGGGAATAGATATGGCTTGCCCAGACTGGGCCTGTGCAATTCAATTTTTTCCAGAGACTCTTGCTTGAATCCCTCAACCAAAACCAAGTCCAAGTCACTCAAGCTTAAATGCGGCAAAAGTTCTTCCAGCACTGGATCTCCAGTTCTTTCCGGTGACTCATGGACCACTGCCCAGCGCTTGGCGGAAGCCACCAACATTTCACATGCTCCTGCTTTTCGCAGTTTGAAACTATCTTTTCCCGGCTGGTCAATATCAAACAAATGATGTGCATGTTTGACTAAGCCAATTTTTAAACCTAGTGCGCTCAATTCCGGAATCAAGTGTGTCAACAAGGTGGTTTTTCCGGTTCCGCTAAAAGCACAAAACCCGAGCAATGGAGGAGATTGTAGTAGCATAAAGTAAAAACTCAAGATTCAAATTATTTGTGAACGCACAGTTCGCTTTTATAGATTTTGTGACAGTCTTAAAATACTCAAGGTACCAGACGCCCACGCTTGAAATGAAAATGCTGGTCTGCAAGGCCGTCATAATATTGCTGCATGTGGCTGGTGACCACAATTGACATACCTGATGATTTCATTCGACGCAATAAAAGACTAGTCTGTTCCCGTGACTCATGGTCCATATTGGCCATCGGTTCATCCAGTAACAAGACTTTTGGCTTCAAAATCCAGGCTCGGGTGAAGGCAACTCGTTGCTGAACTCCTCTGGACAAAGTCTTTGCATCCTGCGTTGCAACATCTGTTAATCCGGCCCATTCAAGAGCTTCTATAACAGATTCCCGGCGCTGTTTACGGTTTAAAGATGTGAAGCGCAAACCATAAGCTACGTTCGACAGAACAGTACCACTAAACAAGAATGGCTGCTGATGCAGGTAAATGATATTTTTACGAATACTGCGGATCACAGTTTTCCAGCTGTGAGACTCACCGGAATATTCAATTTCTGCCTGCTCTGGTGTTTCAAGACCAGCAATGATTTTGAGCAAAGTACTTTTTCCTGCTCCATTTTTACCAGATAACAAAATACAATTTCCCGGATACAAAAGCAAATCCACATTGCGTAGAATTTGACTTCCGGCAAACGATTTTTCAATACCACGAAAAACTAACAGAGGTTCGTTCATGCAGCAAACTCCTTTTTCCCTTGTATATAGCTCAAAAATACTGTCAGCAGAAAAGCTAGTGTTAACAAAACCAGTCCCAAAGCAATCCCTTGTGCAAATTCACCTTTGCTGGTTTCCAAGGCAATTGCAGTGGTAATGTTTCGGGTGTAACCCATGATATTGCCTCCCACCATCATTGAAATTCCTACCTCGGAAATAATTCTTCCAAAACCGGTGAGCACTGCAGCCAGCAAACCGAAACGTACTTCATAAAAAACCGTCAGCATGCTAAACCAAGATGGTGCTCCTAATGTACGGGCTGTTTCCCACACTCGTTGATCTGCCGCCTGAATGGCTGCATATCCCAGGGCTACCAGGATTGGAAAGCAAAGAAACATCTGTCCAATTACCATTGCAGTCTGCGTGAATAATAAGCGCAAATCTCCGAATGGACCCTGTCGCGATAGCAAAACATAGAGGAATAATCCTATAACAACTGTGGGGACAGAAAGCAGAGAATTAAAGACTGCTACAATAAATCTGATACCAGGAAAATTTCCATGATTCAACGCAAATGCAACCAACAATGCCAGAGGAGTAGTTAACACGATCGCTTTGAGTGAAACCGAAAAGGATATTATAACAATCGACCACAATTTCGGATCTCCGGACAAAAGCAACTGCAAGGCTTGTTGAGTATTTATTAACAGTCCACTCATATTAGTTTTTAATTGCAGAAGGAATAAACAAAGGCTGGCTCTCAAGTTGAAAATTATGGATGTGATTTTGCCCCTCTACTGAAGTCATCCACGCGATCAGTGACATGGCTCCCAAATAATTAATACTTGGATAACGGGCCGGATTCACTGCAATCATGCTGTAAGGATTGTCCAATGCAGGGTCTCCTTCAGCCAATAACTTTAAAAACAGTTTTGAACGTAGAACAAGCCATGTTCCCCGGTCAGAAATTGTATAGGCGTTCAATTCATCAGCCATTTGCAACACACGTCCCATGCCCTGTCCTGCTTCTCGATACCATGTTTCTCCCAGCTTCCAATTAGCTTTTTTCCAAAGAGACAATTCTTTTTTGTGGGTCCCAGAATCATCCCCCCGTGAAACAAATATGTGTTTGCCGCGGGCAATTTTTTGAAGTGCTTTCACTGCATCACGTTCTCCCCGGATTCCTGCAGGATCATTTTCAGGACCTACAAAAACAAAATCATTTCCCATCACACTTCGTCGATTTACTCCAAATCCAGCTTCCACAAAACGCCTTTCTGCTTTAGGTGCATGAACCAGGACCACATCCACGTTACCATCTTTTCCCATGCGTAGGGCTTGTCCTGTACCAACGGATAACACATGTACCTCATATCCCGTCTGTTTTTTAAAATGGGGAATGAGTACTTGAAGCAGCCCAGAGTTTTCAGTGCTGGTTGTGGTTGCTAAACGAATTGGTTCAGCCTGAAGACAAACTGCACAGAAGAAAAAAAATAGAAACCCTACTAGAATTTTTTTCATAAGATTTATAGTCTTTTTTGCTTTTTTGTTATTTTGTATCATTCGTCATAGAGCCATACCTGCACCTGTTCTCCCTCTGCAAAACCTTCAGAATCTTCTTCTGTAAGTAGAAATCCGTCTGCTTGAGTTGTGGAGGAAAGAATTGAAGCGCCACCTGCCGCAATTATAAAAGCCCGCTCATTTTCAATCCGGAGGCGTACATATTCAATCCTGCCAATTTCTGAGGAAATTTTCGTGGCCAGTTTCACTATTTTACTCCGGTACGGCCATTCTTCAGAACGTCCACCCATCATCCGCAAAGCACGCCCTACAAAATAATCATAGGCAGATAAACATGAAACTGGATTGCCTGGAAGTAAAAATACTTTCTTTTCCCCAATTAATCCAAATCCAGTAGGCGCGGCAGGACGCATTGGAATTCCGTGTACCAATAATTCACCAAGTTCATCTACCAAAACTGGACCATGATCATCAATTCCAACCGATGTTCCACCAGTCATGCAAATCAAGTCTGACCTTGAGGAACTCAAATGTTTGCTAAGTAATTCACGTTTATCAGGAACATGGTAAACATCTTTCAAAACTCCTCCGTCGCGCACAATCAAAGGCGAAAGCATAACCGAATTGGAGTCAACAATTTGAACTCCGCTAGGTTTTTCACCGGGTTTTAGTAATTCATTTCCGGTAATCAATAATTCCACTTTCGGTTTCCGGACCACTTTAATTTTCTCCAACCCTATACTGGCAAGTACTCCAATGTCCTGAGGGCGTAAACATCTCCCTTTCTCAAACAAAACTTGGTCCTGCCGGATATCTTCACCTATCTTCCCCACATGTTTTCCTGGCGGAACCGCTTCCAGGACTTGAATTTTATCATCAAATATTTCTGCGTTTTCTGCCATCAGCACAGCATTTGTACCTTTAGGTATTGGTCCACCAGTCATAATTCGCAACGCTTCTCCAGCCTGAATTACCACATTATACGTTTCTCCAGGAGTGACTTGTCCGACAACTTGAAACATCAATGGATTATATGAAGAAGCACCGAAAGTTGATTCCGCATCCAGTGCATAACCGTCCATGGCTGAACGATCAAAGTTGGGGACATTTGTCGGAGAAATTATTTTTTGGGCCAGTATCCTGCCGCTAGCTTCTACACTAAGAATTTCCTCAGCAGACAAAACCTGAGAATAATCTTTGATTAATGAAAGAAATGTTTTCACTGGCGTGCGCTTGAGAAAACCTCGCATGCGGATGTCAGCTTTTGGCTTCATTTTCCCGGTTTTATCTTAAGTTTCTGTTAAAGATTTAAGAATCTTAAACATTAACATTGTCATAAAAAATAAATGTTTGATGTTTTACAATATCAAGATAACTGATTCTTACTTCTGTGATACTTTTTTTCACTTTTTAATAGTTTAAAGTCCAAATCTTTTCTTTCTAAAAAATGGAAGAGGCTACTTACCTGATTAAGTTCAGGATCCCAACAATAAGTGATTCCCCAGCATCAAAATAGCAGTGGTATTGGTAAAATATTTTCAAAGAATTAATGTAAAATAAAATACTTAGGATACTCTATTAATCGTACCAGTATAGTGATTCTGAGAATAGTAAATCTCATAGTTTGTCCTTCACTCAGGAGACAGAGGGGGTGATCTTCGAGGATATGGTGGTTGACTGCTCAGAATCGAAATTAGGAGTTCCCTTCAGCTGGAGGGACCGCCTCAAACAAGGGTCCCTTCCAGTCCGCCCTATTTCCGTAGCGTTTTCGTGCCTCCCCAAGCGATTCTATCTTTTCTGGTCCACGGTTTTGAAAGAGTTCCTTTTCAATCTCAAGAAACCCCCTTAGCAACATACCGGCTCCTTTGTAAAAATCTGCATTAGGCGCCGATTCAACTTCTTCGCTGCAAGATGGGCCCCATATAAGCAGGTGTTTTTTCAAGAAACTTGCTTGAAAATCAAGCCACTTCTCTTCCTCTTCAGAGTCTTTAGAGTTGGTCTGTTTGCTAATTAGCCAATTCATGATTTCCAGTTCGAATCCAAGGGCGTCCTCTGGCTCCGGCAATTCACCCTTCTTCTTTTCCAGACCAATCTCCTTCATAAAGCCCCGAACTGACGCCAGTGGAGCTTGAAAAACGCTACCAGCAAGATAGTAAGATTCGTATGGCTTAACATCTGGTTTGTGAGGACCTAGAAACAACTGGACAAATTCGTATTCCACTTCATCCGGTCCGTGTTTTTCAAGATAGCTGCGAATGTTTTTCCAGCCTTCGCTCATCACAGGAGACAACTGGGCGGCTCCTTTAACCCTATCTGAAATTCGTTCCAGTAGGGATAGGAGTAATTCAGCATCCGGCTCTTTCCAAAAAAGAAGCACAAATAAACCGTAATACTTTTGACGAAGATTCGCTAACTCTTTGTCTCCAATCATAGTTTTTCCTCCCTACATGTCTTCCTCAATATCTCCACCAGCCTCAAAAAGCAGATGTTCCATTTGTCTTGCAATGAACTCTTTGTATTCGAAACTATCCTCCAGCAAGTTTTTCTGTTGCTGCTTTCGTATTTCACGCTCCTCCAAAACAGCACCTCTCACAGCGTTTTCAATCTGTGCAAACAAGTATTCGTTTCTGCCCTGTTCCGGTTCAATCACTTCCTTCTGCCACCAGCGTTTCCAAATATTGCGGTATGGCCCTTTTACAAGAAATTCAGATGAGGATTTTACGGCTTGCATGACATTAATTTCAGCCCCTTCCCTCAGCCCCTCCACTTCATTCCATTTCTGCAAGGACTGGTCCCGAATAAAGGCATTAAGTGCGGCATCCATGAACTCCTTGTTCTTGCTTTTACCCCGTTTCTTCGACCTTTTTTCCCTTCGTATTTCGTTCATCTCAAGGCTCCCATCCTTTTTCAACTTCCATCATAGCTTCCACTGTGCGACAGTCTGGACACATTTTGAGGATATTCTTACGATTTCCGGAAAAGGTGGCCCTTAAGGATTCAACCTCGAAGAGTTTCGACTCGACCGCTTCCAGAGCTCTCTTGTTTATGTATGGCTTTCCACATTTCGCGCAGGCAATCATTTCATCCTCGGCGACCATTAAATAGTCAAGTGCCTGCTTCTCAAGAAATAACTCCCTCCTGAGGGTGATAACATTTTCAGGGCAGACCTGCTCGCAAAGTCCGCATCCCACACAGTTGATGTGCTTAAAATGTAGGCTGTTGCCATCTTCTTCAAACTTAAAGGCATTAGTTGGGCAGACATTAGCACAGGAACGGCAAAGCGTGCATCCTGAATCGCGAACCTCAGCCAGAGCAAAGGGCAGGTTGGAGGAAAGCTTAACCCCTCCAGGTTCTTTGCCAGTTTGTTCCAAGAAACCCGCCAGCACGTCGGCTAGAATTTCACGATTCTCGGTTTGACGAGGAGTGCTCCAGCTTGCAACCAAGGGAGCATCACTCAACTGAGAGATAAATTCATTGACCACCCCAATCGCATCAGCTTCCAATCCTTCTTCGGCAGTAATAATTCGCACACGTTCTTGCCCCAAGCCAAAATGCTGCAAAATCAACTGTGTAAAATCATGTTTTTGATAGAGCAATTCCCGCTCGCCGTTGGGACAATTCTCACAACCAAGAAGTCCTACTCCTGCAGCTCCCAAAGACAATGCCGCAAGCATATTTGATTCAGATACGTAACGGAGACAGGGAACCTCCACCGGCAATACCCCCGGTGAATAGGGCAGGGGAATCTCTCCGGCAGTTTCCAATACTTTGCGCCCCATTTCTTCACAGTGGAAAACAATCACTGGAGGATCTACCGTGCCGTGTTCCTCTATTGAGGAAGCAAGCAGGGTTGCCATTCGAGCATAGATTTCTTGCGAAGAAGGTTCGGTAAAATGCAGGGCAGAGGTCGGACAGGCTGAAACACAAGCTCCGCAACCTTCACATGTCAAGTGATCTACTTGTATGCGGATCGGGTTATCAGTCTGTCGAGAAATGGCGTCATAAGGACAAAAGGTAATGCATCTCCCACAAGTTTCTATCCCTTTGTCTCCTCCAGCGCAAATCGCTTGGTCGTAAGTCACGTGTTCCGGTTTGTGAAAGTTGCCGACTAATTCCCGAACCTGCCTGGCCGTTTCTTCCAGAATTTCGCTTTCTGTGCTTGACTGTAAATGAACTCCCGTACGCCTTTTGATGCCTGAAGGTGGTTCCTTAGTCAAAATAACAAGTTGGTCAGCTTTCAGAGAAAAGCGATCTTGTGGGCCGTCGTTCGTCATCGGATCTGGTTCCAATGTGATCTGGAGATTCCCCAAGCGCCCTTCCACACTGACTAGGGACGACCTTTGTTCCAAGAGTGGTGAGTCTCCTAAGCCCTCGATTTTTGGAGAAATGCAGAGCGTCACACTTCCAGTCCCAATTTCCTCCATATCCTTCAGCATACTGGCAAGTTTTAATCCCTCTGGGAACTCAGTATAAATCACCACCCGATTCCCAACCTGAAGTGGATTTACCTTAACTGGGTTCTTTGCCCTGATTTTGGAAACCTCGATTTCGGCATGAATCATTTTCAACGCCTTTGAGTGTGCTTTCTCAATATCAGGATGGGTAGAGAAACAATTTCTCTTTAAATCTAGAAAATGAAGAGTTTTACCTTGCAGAGCTTCCTCAAAGATAGACGGATCTGCACAGCAGCCGATAACAACATGCTCCAGTTTCTGCTGATTTGCCTCTTTGGCAAAAGCATGGATCTCCTTCTCCGGATTAGTTGCTACTGAAACCAGAGACATGGGGTTACCAATTTTTTTTGAATCAACATTCATGGTGGAACGACAATCACACAGAAACGCTCCCCAACGCTTTTCCTGCATCAGAATTTTTCCTTTCTAAATAAAAATTCAATTTGATTTTTTCGACTATCCATAGACACCTTCCCACAAATGCGCAATCTACTTTATTGAGACTTCTAAATTCTATCGTCCACAGATGGGTCTTAAAACTATGGCTTCCGTAAACTGTGATGTTTTTCCTCAAACATACTTCTGAGACTATAAATAAGTTTATTATTACTAATCACAAAACATGGTAAATATAATTTTTGTAACTGAGTAAAAATTATCCCTATATGATTCTAAAGTTTCTTAATTCAACAGTTACTTTCTTAATAATGGTTAAAATAAAAAATATTACCACTATAATTTAAATTAAAATTGTATATGACAAAGATTCACATTTTTTTTACAGTTATAGATATATAAAATTCATCAAATGGAACAATCTCATTGGCGCATTATATATTCTTTATTATTACACTAAAAGTTT
>ERZ651768.877-NODE-877-length-22194-cov-3.790071_pt1 | contig 22194 bp, 16 predicted proteins | sample MGYA00514754_ERZ651768 | MGnify/ENA metagenome assembly ERZ651768
TGCTCGACGACCATGATGTGCTGGTTGTGGCGCAAAAGATCGTGTCGAAGGCTGAGGGCCGACTCGTCGATCTTGGCACCGTGGTGCCGTCTGAACAGGCGCGACGACGCGCGCGTCAAACCGGCAAGGACCCACGGTTGGTGGAACTGATATTGCGCGAGTCCGTTCGCGTCGTTCGCCAGACAGACTCCTTGATCATTACCGAGAACACGATCGGCATCGTGATGGCGAACTCCGGTGTCGACCAATCGAATATCGAGGCGGGCCATGCGTTGTTACTGCCCGAAGACCCTGACCGTTCGGCTGTGACGCTCAGACAACAACTGATGCAACGGCTCTCGAAGACTGTCGGTGTGGTGATCGCAGACAGCATGGGTCGCGCATGGCGCAAGGGCATCGTCGGACACGCGATCGGTGTCGCCGGCGTACAGGCGCTGGTGGACCTTCGCACGTCGCTGGATCTGTTTGGCCGAGCGCTACGCGTCACCCAAATTGGGTTAGCCGACGAGATTGCCGCGGCCGCGACCATGGTGATGGGGCAAGGCGGAGAGGGACGACCGGTCGTCCTCGTCCGCGGATTCGGTGGATTCGATCAGCCGACCAACGCCAGAGAACTGGTGCGCGACAAGGACACCGATCTGTTTCGATGACGGTGAGATACCTTGCACTCTCTGGCGGCGTTGGTGGAGCGAAACTGGCATTTGGGCTGACGCACGCCGTGCCGGCTGGAGAGCTGGCGGTCGTCGTTAATACGGGCGACGACTTCGAGCACTTCGGACTGCACGTATCGCCAGATCTCGACACCCTGCTCTATACCCTGGCCGGAATCAACAACCCGACGACCGGCTGGGGGCGAGATGCCGACACTTGGTCATTCATGGAGGCGCTAGAGGAAATTGGTGGCGCCACGTGGTTTCGACTCGGTGACAAAGACTTGGCGCTGAACGTGCTCAGGACCCATACGCTTCGATCGGGAACGACGCTGAGTAAGTTTACGGCCGACATGACCAAACGCTGGGGAATCGCCAGTCGTATCATCCCGATGAGCAATGAGACGGTCAGGACGGTCATCGAGACCGAGCTCGGACCGTTGGACTTTCAGGACTACTTCGTGCGCCGGCGATGCGAACCCGTGGCGCAGTCGATTCAGTTTCGGGGAGCATCGGATGCTGCGCCCGGGGCGGAGTTGCAAGAGATAATGACCGGCGGCTCATTAGCGGCGGTCATCATTTGCCCGTCGAATCCCTACCTCAGCATCGACCCGATCTTGTCCGTGCCTGGTATCCGCGATGCGCTGCGGCGGTGTGGAGCGCCTGTGGTTGCGGTGTCACCAGTCGTGTCGGGTGATTCGCTGAAGGGACCCACCGCCAAGATCATGAACGAACTTGGCATCATCTGTTCCGCCACCGCGATAGCGCAGCACTATCGCGGGTTGATCGATGGCCTGCTCATCGACACCGATGACGCATCGCTCGAGGCGGACATCGCGGATTTGGGCATTGCGGTGAAACTTTCCAATATCGTGATGCGAAGTGCAGAGGATCGCTGCACACTGGCGAAAACGGTGGTGCAGTTCGCCGGTGAGCTTGGGTGCCGGGTCAAATAGGTTCGCAAAAAAGAGACTCAACCATCGTTGTTGTAGAACTGCTACCCAGCAATTCTAAAACAACAAGAGACAGTAAAAACTAAATCATAGTCGGAAAAACCTACTATCCACTAGACTGTCTTCGCAGTAGGTAATGCGGTCGGCAAAGCGGGGGAATACCAGAGGACGAGCTGGCCCACGTGGTAAGCGCGGAGCTTTACGGTTTCTCAGGAAATTTTTCTTCATGCACCGTTGGGTCGTAGAGCTCATTGAATTCAGTGGGTAACCACGCTCCAGTGTCTCGCCACCATTGTTCTAATTCCGCATGCAGTTCGTTGGTCCGATCTGGCATGACCAGTGAGAGATCATGAGCTTCGCTCAGGTCATCAGCGAGATTGTAGAGTTCGTTGCGTCCATCTTCAAAGAACGTAATCAGTTTGTAATTGCCCCGCCGAACAGCGCTGGCCGGTGTTGTTCGCCAAGGCCCCATGACACTCGCGTCTGCCTCCAAATAAGCTGGAAAGTGCCAGAACAGGTCGCGCTGGACCAACGTCTCTGACCCTCTGAGCACCGGGAGAAGGCTCACACCATCGAGTGCCTGGCCTTCAGACGACGGGGTACCAGTTATGTCCAACAGAGTGGGAAACAAATCCAAGCCGATTACTGGCTCATCGGACACTGTGTTTGCCGGCACAACAGTTGGCCAACGAACAACCAATGGCACTCGAATGCCCCCTTCGTAAAGCATCCCTTTCGAGCCACGTAAGGGTGCCATTGACGTCACCGGACCAAAGCCTCCATTGTCAGAAAAAAAGATCACGATTGTGCGATCAGCTAGTGCAAGGTCTGCTAACACCTTTAGAATGCGCCCCACACTCTCGTCGATACTGTGAATCATTGCCGCATAAGTGGGATTATCCTGTCCATCCGTCCCGCCTTTCTCAATGTAATGCTGGACAAGCGTCGATTCACCCTGAATGGGAGTGTGGACACCATAATGTGACAGGTAGAGAAAGAACGGTGCCTCACGATGCTTTCTAATAAAATCAATCGCTTCATCCGTGAGTCGGTCCGTGAGGTACTCATCCACCTCTCCATCGCTCAGGTCTGGTAGAACTCGACCATCTCGCATGTAGGGATAGAAATAACTTGGTGGACTTCCAAACTGATCTCCAGCTAGTGTCCAATCGAAACCCTGGTTGTCAGGAAGAAATTCGGAACCACCGAGATGCCACTTGCCGACGTGACCTGACACATACCCACTCGCGTTCAACGCCTCAGGTATCGTAATAGTTTCAAGAGCTAGTTCAGTTTGGTTAACTACCGGCACGAGTTGACGAAGCTTCGGGTCACCTCGCTCGGACGTGCCCACCGTGTAGACTCCGTGTCGTGGTTGGTATTGTCCTGATAACAGACTCGCTCGCGCCGGAGCGCAATTGGGCGCGTTTGAATAAGCGTTTGTAAAACGCATGCCTTCGCGTGCTAGTGCATCAATGTGTGGGGTCTCGTAGTATTGACTGCCCATCACACCGAGGTCACGCCACCCGAGGTCGTCTACATAGATGAGTACAACGTTAGGAGATTGGGCCGCCTGGCACCCTAATGGAAAAACGCCCAGTATAAGTAGGAGTCCTACCGTGCTAACTTGCCACCACCGCATCATAACGCCCAAGGTTTTAGAACTTACGAATTTCTAGCTCACTTCAAGCTTCCACAACGCCAAGCGGTGCATAGCGCCTCCACTGGCCTCTCGTGAAATCCGGAAACTGCATTGGCTGACTGCCCTCACTGACCGAACGCTCAGACAATTCCGAGACAGCACTGAGAGCCGCAGCATCGTATACATTCATGTCAGTAGGTAATCCTTCACGTAGACACTTGATTAATCGATAATCTTCCAGAAAATCCATGCCGCCATGGCCAGCTCCCCGCGAACGACCACCAATGGCGGCCCAGAGTGGATGATCGAATTCTTCAAGATACCGGTCAGCAGCATCCCATTGGTGCTGGGTACTGCGTCCTTCGAGGTAAACACGATTCGGATACCCCTGAAAAATGCCTTTCGTGCCCTGGACGAGATTAATCCGGCTGTACGGCCGAGGTAAATTAGTGTCATGGCTAAGGAAGATCGTCCGTCCATTGACAGTATGAATAAGACTAGTATTCACATCACCGAGAGCATATTTCTCCTGGCGTTCGACCGCATCGGCTGGAAAATGGTCAGCAGCGTAGAGTTGCAATCCCCGCGAGTTACTACTCATTGACACAAGATAATCGAACTGATCTCCGCGATTAATATTCATACAGTTCGCAATTGGGCCAAGGCCGTGCGTAGGATAGAGGTTGCCATTTCGCGCGACCGAATGCGCACGCCGCCAAAGACCTTCATTGGCATGTTCGAACTTTACCGCTCGTAAGTCATGCAGGTAACCACACTCACCATGTAACAGTTCACCGAAGAGCCCGTGGCGCGCCATGTTAAAGACCATCATTTCGATGCGACCGTAATTGACGTTTTCCATCATCACACAGTGTTTTTTTGTACGCTCAGCAGTTTCGACCAATTGCCAGCAGTCCTCAATAGTTACAGCAGCCGGCACCTCGGTGGCGGCGTGTTTATCGCTGGTCATGGCAGCGACGCAAACGGGTACATGCCAACCCCAAGGCGTAGCCGTAAACACAAGGTCAAGTTCTTCTTCTTGACACATCCGCTCGAAATCAAACTCTCCTCGAGAGTACCCCCGCGGTCTTGGCTGGCCTGCCGCTTCAACCCAGTCCTGCACTCTGGTTACCTTGTCTTCAACGATGTCGCATATTGCTGAGAGTCGAACGCCTTCAATCCGAAGAAGATTCCGACAATGCGAAGAGCCTTGAAGGCCTACTCCAACAAAACCAATCCTCACAACATCGATCGGAGGCGCGGCCAACAACTCATTCGGCGCCGACTCAAGGTGTGGTTGCTGAGATGCGGTCACGCGGGGCTCAACGAGTGAAGTCCCAAGACTCAGTGCTCCAAGTCCCATAAACGTGCGGCGATCGAACCGTGTCACCATATTGGCTCCTTTGTCACATTAGCCGAAGCATACAAGCCGACCTCTTGGCCACGCCAAAATAATAATAGTCAAATCCACCAGTCGAACAATCCCAATCTCTAGAGTGAAAATTCGTACAACTGGATTGCAATGAAACATGTAGAATAAATCCCCCGTTACACCTAATTGGATGGAATCGCATTTGAGACACACCGTACAACAATCTTGGCTTACGGTCATATATTGTTTCTTTGTCATCCTGCTAGTAACGGCCTGCAAGCCACAAGATACAGGCAGGCAGGCAGGAGCAACCCGGTGGATTTCAGTCGCCACTGGTGGCACTGGAGGTGTCTACTACCCATACGGCGGTGGCATAGCGAAAGTGATCAGTGACAACCTGAACGGAGTGGAAGCAACCGCCGAGGTTACTGCCGGCACAGTCGATAACCTCAAATTTATCGCTAACCGATCAGCAGACATTGCCTTCGCTCTCGCTGATTCCGTTGACGACGCGGCGAGGAATCGCGGGGCTTTTAGTGACTTTGGTACGGTACCCATGCGAGCACTGGCAGTTTTGTACGATAATTACAATCACCTGGTCTCATTAGCCAGTAATGGAATCGAAACCGTCGCAGATCTGCGGGGACGAGTCATCTCAACGGGTGCGCCGGGTAGCGGAACTGAAGTAAGCGCATTCCGTATTCTTCAAGCGTCTGGTCTCGATCCAGAGATGGATATTCGTAAACAGAGTCTCGGAGTAGCTCAATCAGTCGATGCCCTCAAAGATAACAAGATCGATGCCTTCTTCTTCAGTGGTGGAATTCCGACTGGAGCTGTGCTTGATCTCGCCTCGACAGTAGGTCGAACAATCAAGGTGATACCAAATGGAGAAACGCTAGCGACACTTCAGGAGCAATACGGCTCGCTTGTGTACCATAGCTTGTCCATTCCCGTTTCAACGTATCCAGGCATGAACAATCTCGTGAACGTAGTAGCCGTGTCGAACATCCTAGTCGTCCATCCAGCGATGGATGAAACACTGGCCTACGCTATTACGCAGATCCTCTTCGAACAGCGCGATGAACTCGCCAACATTCACCCCATGGCCGAGCTTTTGACGCTTGAAACTGCCACCGGTGGGTCACCCATTCCATTCCACGATGGCGCCATCCGCTACTATCGCGAGCACGAGGCATGGGTCAATCCCCAGCAGTAAAAACGGACCGACCTTTTCTTCGTTTCTGCAAAACAACAGAAAAGCAGCCGACACCGTAGAATAAGCTCTTGATGTCTGGCGACAACCTCCGGAATCCGGAACAGGAATTGACGCTTGAGATAACAGAGGCTTCCCTCGATTTTCGGAAGAACCCAAAAGATGCAGTTTCGACTCGAACGTTAACCGGTTCAATTGACCTCATCGTCACTACATTGGCGATGGGCTTGTCACTCTATGCCCTATACTGGGTCGTCGGCATCATCCAGCCACAGATTTATCGCGTTAGCTTTCTTCTGACCACGCTGGTGCTGATTTTTCTTATTTTTCCTGCACACGCTAGGTGGCAAGCGCGAATCACATGGTCGGACTGGCTGTTATCCTCTGCAGCATTCGTCGCCCTCGTGTGGCCGATTATCGACTTTGACCGTTTTGTGTATCGAGCCGCTACCCCAACGAATACTGACTTAACACTCGGCATCATCACCACCTTGTTGGTCCTGGAAGCGACGCGTAGAACCGTCGGTCCGATTTTACCGGTCACGGCTGTATTTTTTCTCCTGTATGCCTACCTTGGACCATTCTTGGAATTAATTGGTCTTGAGTTAATTGCACATCGAGGCTATGACGTTGCTCGGCTCATCGGCACACTTTATATGACACTGGAAGGCATCTTCGGTGTGCCTCTGAACGTAACTGCAACATTCATTATTCTATTCACAGTCTTCGGTGCCGTTCTTGCACACTCGGGCGCGGGTCAGTTCTTCATTACTTGGACAATGGCGGCGTTCGGCCGATCGAATAGTGGAGCTGGTACGGGTCGAACCGTCACACTGTCGGGATTCTTATTAGGCACTGTTTCCGGGAGCGGTGTTGCAACCACCGTAACACTTGGGTCAATTGCGTGGCCGTTACTGAAAAGAGCCGGGTTCTCAGCAGAAGTAAGCGGCGGCATTCTTTCAGCGAGCGGCATCGGAGCCATTATGGCGCCGCCGACCATGGGTGCAGCAGCCTTCCTAATCGCTGAGTTCCTACAGATCACCTATTTGCAGGTCATCGTGATGGCGATAGTGCCAGCGTGTTTATATTACCTGTCCATTGTCTTGATGATCGAAGCCGACGCCCGACGACTGAAAACCAAAGCCGTCAACATGGCGGTGCCATCTGTTGGCAAACTTACGCGACAGTCGGGATATCAATTCCTCCCTCTTTTGGCGATAGTCATTTTTCTACTGAGTGGCATGACGCCATTTCGAGCTGTGTTTCTGTCAACAATGCTAGCAATCGGCCTTAGCTTCATTCAACGCGAGAATGCCTTGACACCAAAACGGCTCATCGCCGCACTAGAAGCAGGAGGTCGAGGAGTGTTACCAATCGCAGCCACAACTGCAACAGCAGGCATTATCGTTGGAGTTGTCACGTTAACTGGTCTTGGACTCAAGATCGCAGGCATTATTGTCGCAATCGCTGATGGGAGTGTCTTCTTAACAGTCATTTATTCAGCCGTTGCGGTCTGGATGCTTGGATTGGCTGTGCCAGTTACTGCTTCCTACATTATTGCCGCTGTTATGATCGCCCCGGCACTTACCCTCGTCGGGGTGCCAGTCTTTGCCGCACACATGTTCATTTTTTATTACGCGGTACTCTCTGAAGTGAGTCCTCCCACTGCACTCTCACCATTTGCAGCCGCAGCAATCACAGGTGGTAATCCATTCAAGACAATGATGTTGACCTGGAAGTACACCCTTCCAGCATTTCTAGTACCGTTTGCCTTCACGTTGAGCCCTGAGGGAACTGGGGTGTTACTCCAAGCACCAGTTACACACATCATCCGTACGGTCGGCACTGCAGTGATTGGCGTCAGTGCACTGGCGATGGGACTTGGTGGTTGGCTGGTACGGCCAACTACCATGGTTGAACGGGTTATGGCAGTAGCTGGAGGTCTGCTACTCTTTTACGCAACGACTGTGACGGATATCATCGGATTGTCCTTCTTTGGAGCAGCTATCACGCTGCATCTTTTTCGAAAAAACTGAGACGTTATCATGCACTTATACCTGAAGATCGCATTTGTTACTGCCTTTGTTCTCATTACTGAGCCGCTCGTCGCGCAACGGTTGGTACCGGCACAACCAGAAATAGTAGGCATGTCATCCGAGCGACTCGAACGACTGACAGAGACATTACAGGATTATGTCGATGACAACCGGCTTGCTGGTGCTGTCGCCCTAGTTGTACGGCGCGGAAAGATCGCTTATTTGGAGGCTATCGGTTTTCGAGACAAGGAAACGGATGCACCAATGTTGACTGATACGATTTTTCGAATCGCATCGCAAACAAAAGCCCTAGTCAGTGTCGGCGTGATGATACTTCAGGAAGAAGGTGAACTCCTCATCACCGATTCAGTTGGAAAATATCTTCCAGAATTCATGCACACTACCGTGGCGGAGCTCAACGACCGGGAAAGCTACAGCGTGGTAGCTGCAAATAGGCCGATCACCATCCAAGATCTCCTGACTCATACGGCTGGTATCAGTTACGGTAGCGGGCCAGCCGCTAGGGAATGGGAAGAAGCCGCAATCACGGGTTGGTACTTCGCGAACCGTAGCGAATCAGTTAGTGAAGTGATGAATAGGCTTGCCAAACTTCCTTTCGATGCTCATCCTGGCGAGCAGTGGATCTACGGCTATAACACTGACATCCTCGGTGTGTTGATCGAGCAAATTAGCGGTCAGACGCTGGCTGACTTTCTCAACGAGCGTCTATTTCAGCCACTGCAACTTCAAGATAGTCACTTTTTCCTTCCACCAGAAAAGATCGATCGTCTGGCGACGGTCTATTCCTCAACCGATGACGGGAGTGTTGATCGCGCACCAGGGCCTGGGCATAAAGCAGCAATTCCTAATTATGGGTACAGGTGTGTTGAGTGTGCGAATCAAGGTTCGTACATAAATGGCCCACGTAAGAGCTTCTCAGGTGGTGCGGGACTTCTTTCAACGGCTACTGATTACGCCACATTTCTGCAGATGCTACTGAATGGTGGCGCTCTTCAGGGCAAGCGGATCTTGACACGCAAGACTGTCGAATTAATGACTGTCGATCACACTGGAGATATTGCGTACCAGCCAGGTCAAGGTTTCGGACTTGGGTTCTCGATCATGCAAGACCCTGCCGCAACTGGACTTCCCTCTTCGGTTGGTGAATATGGTTGGGGGGGTGCCTATCATTCGACCTATTGGGTTGACCCAGTAGAAGAACTGGTTGTCGTGTACATGACGCAATTGATTCCAGCGATAGACATTGACGACCACGGCAAGCTACGCACACTTATCTATCAGTCAATTATCGACTAACACCATTATGAAAAAGTTGCGCATCCTCGGATTGATGCATGATTACCTGGTTCCACCAACGGACACGTCAGGATTCGACTTGGCGACCGTGGAGTGGAAAACCGAATTTGATGTGATGTCAACACTGATTGACATGGGACACGACGTCTACCAACTCGGAATTAATGATGAACTCGGGAAGATTCAAGAGGCCATCAACAAACAGCGTCCTCATATCGCATTCAACTTGCTTGAAGCTTTTAATGAAATTAGCTCCTTCGATCAGAACCTCGTGGCATACCTTGAACTTCTGCGTGTGCCATACACTGGCTGCAATCCAAGAGGCTTACTGCTCTCTCGAGACAAAGCATTATCCAAGAAACTACTCGCGTACCATAAGATTCCTATTCCAGATTTTACTGTGTGTCGGATCGGTCAAACGGTCCGCCGTCCAATAAATATCCAATTCCCGCTCATTGTAAAATCACTGACGCAAGACGCTTCCATTGGGATATCTCAGGCTTCCGTCGTACACGACCACGACAAACTTCGAGAGCGGATCAAATTTATCCACAACCACATTGGAACAGACGCGATCATTGAACGCTACATTGAAGGACGGGAATTATACGTTGGTATTCTTGGGAACGAGCGCTTAACCACTTTTCCAATTTGGGAGTTAAAGTTGTCAAAAATGCCTGACTCCATGCATCGGATCGCAACTGACCGCGTCAAATGGAATTCCAAATATCAACGAAAGCATGGAATCGATGCGGGCGCCGCCAACAACATCTCTCCTGCCCTTACCACGACAATCCAGCAAGTTTGCCGGCGAGTATACCGAACGCTTGACCTGAGCGGCTATGCAAGGATCGACCTGCGACTCGATAATGAAAACCGCTTTTATGTGCTTGAGGCGAACCCAAACCCTCAAATCTCGTGGGGGGAGGATTTTGCTGAATCGGCAGAATTTGGTGGCTTGCCGTACGAAGCATTACTCCAGCGAATACTCAACAATGGGCTCGCCTGGAAACCGGACTATAGAGGGTAAGAGCTCAGAGCCCTCGACGAATCTAGGTGGATCGTCTCTCTAAAAAATTCGGCTGACGAGCTCTCCAATCACGTAACCAACAGCGGCAACTCCGATTCCAACAACGAACATATCCCGTCCGCTGACCCAGATGCCCCGACCTGTAAAAAGACTTCGTGCGGCACCTACAGCAAAATGGGCTGACATCGAAGCTGTCAAGGAAACCCATATGGCCGACTCCATTGGTAGTATGAGAAACGGGACAATGGGAATGAAGGCACCAACGGCAGTTGCACTTCCGGTCACCCAACCATCGGCAAGCGGAGCCAAGTCTGCCGCTTTAAGGTTTAGTTCTTCACGCACTTTCGTCTCAAGTGCTCCTGCAGGTTCCTTCATAATGAGACGTGCGATTTCTCTTGCGGTGTCAATAGGTAAACCCTTGGCTTCGTAAATGAGCGCAAGCTCTTCTTGTTCAATGTCCGGCATCAACTCCAGTTCATGCCGCTCCATTTCAACCTGGTGTGCGTAAACTTCCGCTTCACTCTTGGCCGCTAAATAGCCACTTGCCCCCATCGAAAGCGCGTCGGCAATCGCCCCGGCAATACCGGTTATCATCACCACTCTTGGCTCAACACTCGCACCAATTACGCCAGCGACTAAACCAAAATTTGCTGTTAGACCATCATTAAAACCGTAGACAACACAACGAAGATAACCACTGACGGCTCCTCCGTGCCATGGTTCACTATCACGCCCGAGCAGGACTGAAAGTTCACGAGCATGCTCGGCAGTTTCAGCGGCAATTCGAAATGCTTCCTCGTGCAAACGCGCCGGCCCTGCACCGGACGCGAGCTGTAAATATGCATTCACTTCCCGACCTTCTTCGGCCAAGATCATCGGCAGTACCGTATTCACACCGAATCGACGCGCAGTCCACGCTAATCCTCGAGTTCGCCAAGAGGGTGCCCATGCCGGTAATACCCGACCGTGCTCTTTAAATAAATCAACCCATCGACCGACGTGTCGATCCTCTACTTCGGCAAGACGCGTAAATAATTCACGACGTTTCGGATCATGCTCTAGATCACTAAGGACCCGGTACAAAAAGCCTGCATCTCTTTCGTCTCGGTAATACTCATCCCAACCTTGATTAGAGTGCGTGTTAGTAGCTGTCATTTGGCGCATCCACCTCATGCAGGGTGTAGGTCACCGCTGCTGTCCCTTCAGCTTCAACGATGACAGTGTGATTACTCACACCGAAATACTCATGCCAAATACGAATGTCGTAAGTCCCTGCTGGAATGTTTTCAAATACGAATGCTCCATCTGGGGTAGTTACCGCTGAAAGATCAGTTGGCGCGATGACGAACCCACGCATCCAAGTGTGTGTGTCACAGACCAATCGAATGACACCTCTAGCTGTGAGTTGTCGAGTGATCGTTAATCCGGGAATCGGAATCGCAACGTTGAAGAGCGACCGGTCGTCGTCAGCGTAAGCGTGACTTGTGTGTAACACTTCATCGATACTGGTGATCTGGATTTCACCACCTGGTCGTCCAAGCTGCACTCGAGGGGAGAATTGACATCCAACATTCGTGATCGTTGGAGAGACAGCTTCACCAGCCGGCAAGCCCACCACCGTCACAACTGCATTAGCCAGTCCACCTAATGCATCAACGAGTAGAGACTCGTCCGGCACTTCCTGACCGCAGACATCCTGATTTGTCGTGACCGTCAAAGGAGCCAATGACCCAGCGGCCGATGTGCTGACACGGCCAACAATTTTCCCCAGTGGCTGTCCATGTAAACTAGCCACCGAAAAAATGATCGCGAGTGCAACGTAATTTGCTGCGCTTATGGCGCCGCGCGGACTGGATCGAGATACTCCCATATCAGATACCCAACTCCTTGTACGTGCTGGCGTTGTCTGTTAAGAATCGGAATGCGGACACCTAGGGCAATCGCTATCGCGCCTGTACGTGTAATACCTTTTCTAATCTGTGGCGTGATCGCGAGTCTATCACTGACACCATTAAGTTCAGCACCAACAGTCCAAGTACTAGGCAATCCTGAAAGGTCTTTACCACCATACAAGTTATAGACAAACTCCAGTGCATCACTGGCTCCCCCGACAGGAAGCTCCAATTTCACCTGACCTTGGATAATCAAGTCTCGCACGCTAATTCCACTAGAAAGATAAGGCTCAAAGACGGTGACACCACCACCGAGCCCACCCAACTCACTTCCCGTGGGAAACTTCACCTCTAATCCACCACTAAGAATGCGAGTGGATGCCTCATTCGTGTGCAGAACATACTTACCGGCAACAGTGAAGTCTCCGAAGCCGGAAGTTCGCCGAGTTCCGTCCGCGAAACTTTGGACGGGAAGGCTAATCTCGGCATGTCCTCGTCGGCCAATTCTCCGCTCATAGACTGTTCGAAGCCTCAGGTCAGTGCCACCATCAGCCTTATGCGAAACGCTTGGCACAATGACGACCTCATTCTCTGGAAAAGCCTTTTCGGTGAAAATGGGTCGAGAAAAATTGAGATTCCCCATCGGCCAGCCCGGCTCGTCACAAAATGATCTAACGTAACCCATTAGAGCCTGAATCTGTTCAGGAGAGAGAGTGTCACCATACCCTGGCATCTGTGACGAAAGACCCGCAATCGGACCACCATGAGCAATCACCAGTTCCCAGTCCGCATCAGGTTCAGAAGTCGTCACCGCACAGTCTGTGAAGTCCATTGGTTCGACAGTCACGGTCGGCATCTCAACCAGACCGGTACCATCCAGAGCATGACAACTCGCGCACCACGCTCCGTACATTTCTGAAGGATCCGTAGGAATCTGTGCACCACAGATGGAAGCGCACCAAAACACACTCACAAACACTACCCTTGGCACATAACTCAAGCGCACAGCCGCACTATAGACACTTCAAGTGCGTCAAACAACTACTGAATGAGTCTGAAACTCAGACTGAGACTCAATCTCCTCACTGGGTAACGACCAGAACATGTAGAAGCCGTTGCAGACCGCTACAAGTTCGACGAGCTCTTCGACACAACCTTGGGGACATCCGGCAAATTAGGGGTGAAGTCTTCTCCTGGGTTGATGAATCGATCGTGTTCCAGTTTGTACTGGGTCTCATGAAGCCGATGGTAACGTCCGGATTTCTCAAGCAAACTGCGATGGGTACCGCGTTCAACAATACTGCCATCCTCAATGACCAAAATTTGATCAGCGCTTTGAATGGTCGACAAACGATGCGCAATGACTAACGTTGTCCGGCCATGACGCAACGATCTCAGGCCGTCCTGAATCATGGCTTCACTCTCACTATCGAGGCTTGATGTTGCTTCATCAAGAATCAGAAGTCGCGGATCGGCCAAGATCGCTCGCGCAATGGCAATCCGCTGCCGTTGTCCACCGGACAATTTGATTCCGCGCTCCCCAACAACTGTTTCGTAACCTTTCTCAAGTTTAAGGACAAATTCTTCACAATGCGCGAGGCGACCAACCGTCCGAATCTCTTCCAGCGAGGCATCCATTCGAGCAAACCTAATGTTGTCAGCAACAGTCCCATCGAATAAGAAATTTTCTTGCAGCACAACCCCCAAGTGCTTCCGGTAGTCACGTAACTTCACCGCTTCCAGATCTAGCCCATCTACCAAAATTCGGCCCTGTTGTGGTCGATTAAACGCCATCACTAGACTTATGAGCGTGCTTTTTCCGGATCCACTAGATCCCACCAACGCAGTCGTCGTCCCGGCTGGCACCTTGAAAGATAAATTCCGCAACACTGGAACTCCAGCCGTGTACTCAAAACTAACGTCCTCACAGGTCACCTCACCTCGCACATTGGGAAGTGGTCGGCGATGTTCATCTTCTTCGTCCTCGGTGGCCATTCGTCGGATTTCTTGAATCCGATCAAGACCAGCAAAGGCTTCGGTAATCTGGGTCCCAATTGAGGCGATCTGGACAAGAGGTGCAGCCATCAAACCGGTAAAGAAAACGTAGGCGATCAAATCACCTAGCGTCATGGTGTTCGAAAGAATCGCGTTTCCACCAATAACAATGATCAGCATGCCAATAATACCGATGGCCACCGTCGACACTGCGGTAATACCAGACACGCCAGTAACTGTTTTGGCAACGTTACGTAACAATCCATGAACACCATGCGCGAATACACGCTGCTCCCGCTTCTCGACGGTGTAGGCCTTGACAATGCGAATCCCACCGAGAGTTTCATTAAGACGTCCAGTCACCTCAGCGTTGATTTTGCCTCGTTCACGAAATAGAGGTCTCAATCGCCTGAACGCCATCGCCATGGCACTGGCAAATCCTAATAAAATCACTAGAGTGACTGAAGTCAGTTGCCAATTGAGATAAAACAAAACGGCGAGCGCGATGAATGCAGTAACAAGACCACCGATCAACTGCACCAATCCTGTTCCGACTAAATTTCGAATTCCCTCGGCATCAGTCATGATCCGAGAAATGAGCACGCCGGTTTTAGTCGAATCAAAGTACCCGATCGGTAAACGAGTGACATGGGCTTGCACCCGCTTTCGCATCTCTGTAATTCCACGCTGTGCAGCAACCCCCAAGACTTGGGATAAAGCAAACGAAGTAGTCGCCTGTAAGAGGGTCGCTCCACCGACGGCCAAGGCTAGTGTAGTTAAGAGCTCGCCTCTCTGGTTGGCAATGACCTCATCAATTAAGTATTTTGAAGAGCCTGGCAACACAAGACCCGCCAGACGATTGGTTAGCATCAAGAACATCCCAAGTGTTAGACGCCGGCGATAACGCCATAAGAGTTCTTGAGCTTCCGTCCAAGCGCTGCTCGGAAATCGAGACTTCGTGTCACGCGACATGTAACATCCCCATCGTCAGTCTGAATTTTCGTGTAACCTGTTGGAATACCATGCGGTACACTCATCATCCGATGATTTTTGTCTGGAGGCAACTTTGTTTACAACAGCTCGACAATTCCCACTTGTGCTCATAGCAACTTGCTTCCTGGCTGTAACCGTTCATGAAGGATCATTTAGAGCCTCAAGTGACACGCAACCGTCTGCAACCTGGCTGGAAGAGTACCGAGAACCGGCCAAGCGAATCATTGGTGAAGCTCTTTCAGACACATTTGCCTACCGAAGACTCGCTGAACTTGGTGATACGTTTGGCCATCGATTGAGTGGTTCACCTCAGTTAGAGCGCGCGATCCAGTGGGCCGCTGACCAAATGCGGATTGACGGATTAGAGAGCGTCCGGCTCGAACCCGTCATGGTGCCGCACTGGGTACGCGGCCATGAACGCGTAACCATCGTCAGACCAGAACCGCAAGACTTGGTCATGCTTGGACTCGGCGGCAGTATAGGCACACCGCCAGAAGGTATCGAAGCCCCCACAATCGTCGTAAATAGCTTCGATGAACTTGATGCATTATCGCAGGAGGTCGAAGGTAAAATTGTTGTGTACAACGTTCCCTTCACGAACTATGGACAGACTGTTCGTTACCGTACAACCGGTGCCTCACGAGCCGCACGTCATGGCGCAGTAGCTGCTTTGGTCCGCTCAGTCGGCCCCACAGGATTTCGAACGCCCCACACCGGAAACATGGGATACACCGAACGCGATCCAAAAATTCCAGTGGCGGCTATAACTGCAGAAGACGCTGAACTTCTGCAGCGCCTACAGGACAAGAATATGCCAGCAGTGGTTAACCTCATGATGGAAGCCCAGACCCTTCCAGATGCTGAGTCAGCAAATGTCATTGCCGAAATCCGGGGACGAGAATTACCAGATGAATTCGTCGTCATTGGAGGACACATCGATTCATGGGACGTCGGGACAGGTTCAACCGATGATGGCGGCGGTTCAATCGCAACATGGGACGCACTCAGAATCATCAAACGCTTGAATTTGAGACCGCGACGCACCTTAAGAGTCGTCCTGTGGACGAATGAAGAGAACGGCTTTCGCGGTGCACTTGCATATCGAGACCGCTACCGCGAGGCGCTTCCGAATCACGTAATGATGCTGGAGTCAGATTCCGGTGTTTTCACGCCAAGAGGATTCGGTTTTACTGGCAGTGACCGTGCACGAACGACCGTCACTGAAATCGCGTCCTTGCTACAAGGAGTCGGCGCCAGTTGGATTGGGCCAAACGGCGGCGGTGCCGATATAGGCCCAAGTGTTCGCGCAGCAAATATACCCGCCATGTCGTTGGCTGTCGACGAATCACGGTACTTTTCGATTCACCATACGCCGGCTGACACAATCGACAAGATTGACCCTACCGACCTAGCGCGAAATGTTGCTGCAATAGCTGTAATGGCCTACGTGGTCGCTGACATGCCAACAAGGCTCGGCAAATAGATGACAGTTTCGGGCTCGTGGATTCGATGTTATTCGAACAAACATCGTTAGTTTAGGTTTTGCGGCCTGCTCTACTTTTCGCCCATTCTACGTGTTCGATTACAAGCGGATCGTCACACGAAGGTGATTCAGGTGGGTTTTCCTCAAGCGCCGCTAGCCCCTCAGGAGTGGCGCTATTACCAAGTGCCACTGCTACATTACGTCGCCAACGGACGACACTGGCTCTCTTAAGAGCACTTCCCTTCAGTGTCCGACGCCACTCAACATCAGACCGTTGCCAGAGACCTACTAGTTGAGGCTGATCAAACGAGCCGCGCGGTAAAAATTCGGTTCCGGAAGATTGAACGGGTGGGTTCGCATTCCAAGGACAAACATCCTGACAGATATCGCAACCAAAGACATTTGTTCCGACATCTTGTCGGTACGATTCTGGAATGGAATCTTTGTTTTCAATCGTTAAATAAGCGAGACATCGGTTGGAATCTAAAACCCAAGGTTCGGTTAAAGCATCGGTTGGACAAGCATCAAGACAGAGAGTGCAAGTGCCACACTGATCAAGGGCTGGCAGATCAGTGACAAGGGGCAGATCGCTAATGATTTCGGATAGGTATAGCCATGAGCCAAGGTCTGCATTTATAACGCAAGTGTTCTTCCCGATCCATCCGAGGCCAGCATGTTGGGCATATACACGTTCCTGCACAGGACCAGTATCAACATAAGCTTTGGCCTCAAAAACAGAGCTGTGCTCCTCTCGCATCCACTTCAACAAATTCTCGGTCCGATGACCGATGATGGCATGGTAATCCTCACCCCAGGCATAGCGAGCAATTTTCCCGATACTTTCATCAGCCACTTCTGTCGAGTAAGGTCGATCGACGTTGTAGATTGTCGCTAAAGCTATAACGGTTTTCGCCGACGGTATTACGTTTCGTACGTCTGCCCGTCGCTTGGCTGTGCGGGATAGGTAATCCATCGTCCCTGCATAACCTTGATCGATCCACTCCTCGAGATAACCCAACTCTGGCAAACTTGTGGCTGGTGCAATGCCACACAGATCGAAACCGAGTTCCGTCGCGTGAGCTTTAATGGCTACTGCAGTCACCATTACGACAGTCGCAAGATTGAATCCCGAACAAAATCAATTGAAACACGGTTAACCATTCACGAGTTGCCGGAGGACATACGGCAGGATTCCACCATGCTTATACGATTCGAGCTCCTCAGGGGTGTCGATCCTGACCGTGGTATTGAATGAGTCTATTGAACCGTCGGTTTTCGCGAAATTGATAGTCACTCGGCCTCGAGGTATTAACCCTTCAGCGATCCCTTCTACATCAAGTTTTTCACGTCCTGTGAGGCTATGGGTTTGAGCCGACTCCCCACTCTTGAACTCCAGTGGCAAGACGCCCATGTTGACCAGATTACTTCGGTGAATCCGTTCGAAGCTCTCCGCAATCACTGCACGGACACCCAATAGCCGTGTTCCCTTAGCCGCCCAGTCGCGAGAAGATCCAGAACCATATTCTTTACCAGCCAAAATTAAGAGTGGCACATCGGACGACTTGTAACTCATGGCTGCATCGTAAATTGACAACAGTTCATCCTGTGGCTGTAGACGTGTCCAGCCGCCTTCTGTTCCAGGGGCTAATTGGTTGCGAAGTCGGATATTGCCAAATGTACCGCGCATCATGACATTGTGATTACCCCGACGAGCTCCGTACGAGTTAAAATCCTCAACCCTCACACCTTGAGTTAACAAATACTTCCCAGCCGGACTGTCAGCAGGAATAGCTCCAGCCGGTGATATGTGATCAGTCGTCACGCTATCGCCAAGCATGGCCAACACACGAGCCTCCCTGATGTCCTGAAGCGGTGGAGGCGTCATCTCAAGGCCGTCGAAAAATGGTGGATTACGTATGTAAGTGGAGTCAGGATCCCAGTTGAATCGCTGACCCTCCAGCGTCGGTAGTTGACGCCAACGTTCATCACCTTCGAACACTCCAGCATAGGAAGACTTGAACATTTCCGTCCGCAACACCACTTCAGATACATCCTGTATTTCCGCAGCCGATGGCCAGATGTCATGGAGAAAAACATCACAATTCTCTGCATCTTGTCCCAGTGACTCACTAGTAAGATCCACCAGCATTGAACCTGCCAGTGCATAGGCCACAACAAGCGGTGGCGATGCAAGATAGTTCGCACGAATCTGTGATTGAATACGACCTTCGAAGTTACGGTTACCACTCAACACCGATGCAACGACCAACTTACGCTCCGTAATTGCAGTCGAGACCGCCTTCGGTAATGGCCCAGAATTTCCAATACACGTTGTGCAACCATAACCCACGAGATGGAACCCTAGCTGGTCAAGATAGTCCAGCAGGCCAGCGGCAGCAAGATACTCTGTGACAACCAAGGAACCTGGTGCAAAACTGGTTTTTACCCACGGTTTTACTTTCAAACCACGCTCAACCGCTTTCTTGGCCAGTAATCCAGCACCGATCATCACGCTAGGGTTTGATGTATTGGTGCAACTAGTTATCGCCGCTACGACAACGGCACCATGGTCGATGTTGTCTGGCGATTTCGAGGAATTCGTCAATCTGCTATCAGACTCGTGATCTGAATCGGTCACCATAGAATTGACCACATCATTAAACTCATCTTTGGCGCGACTGAGTGACACACGATCTTGCGGCCGTCGAGGACCGGCCAAACTCGGCTCGACCGCCGCAAGATCGAAATCGATAGTGTCGCCATAGACTGCCTCGGACTTCATTTCACGGAACAAGCCTTGTGTCTTCGCATAACTCTCCACTAGACGAATATGGCGAGGATCACGTCCGGTCAGACGAAGATAGTCCAGCGTCAAGTCATCAATCGGAAACACCGCAATTGTCGCACCGTACTCGGGCGACATATTGCCCAACGTCGCCCGGTCAGCCAAAGTTAGGTGTGCCAATCCGGGACCATAAAACTCAACGAATTTACCCACCACACCGTACTGTCTCAAACGTTCCGTCATCGCCAACACGAGATCAGTAGCCGTGACGCCTTCAGCGAGACGTCCGAACAGATGAACACCTATTACATCAGGGATTAGCATTGAAATCGGTTGTCCAAGCATTGCAGCTTCAGCTTCTATGCCACCGACTCCCCAACCGACCACTCCAAGCCCGTTGACCATCGTTGTGTGCGAATCCGTCCCGACAAGAGTGTCAGGATATGCGACATTCACGCCCTCAACTTTGTTCAAACACACGACGTGCGCTAAGTATTCAAGATTGACCTGGTGCACAATACCTGTATCTGGAGGTACTACGGAGAAATTTTCGAAGGCATTCTGCCCCCACCGTAAGAATGCATATCTTTCTCTGTTTCGAGAAAATTCTAGTTCTGCATTCAGTTGAAAGGCTTCAGGTTTTCCGTAGTGATCAACCTGCACGGAGTGGTCGATGACAAGATCTACCGGCTGTCTCGGGTTAACCCGTGCCGGATCACCACCTAAACGCGCAACCCCATCCCGCATCGCAGCCAAGTCCACCACAACCGGGACACCAGTAAAGTCCTGCAGCAAAACCCGAGCTGGCGTAAACGCAATTTCCTGGTGACGACCGGCACTAACATCCCAGTCAGCGAGGGTAACTATATCTTCTTGAGTTACCGCCCGGCCATCTTCACACCGTAACAAATTCTCAAGGAGAATCTTGAGTGCATAGGGAAGACGAGCGACGGAGCCAATGCCCGAATCTTCAAGCGCACGCAAGCTATAAAATTCGACCGTATCCCCATCGACGGTCATCTTAGAACGTGTATTCAAGACATTGTTCGTCAAGAAAACTCCTCATTACGCTCGCCTGTGTTGTCAATGGTCAAGAGGCAGATAGGCAACTGCTGCATAAAGGTATACCGTCTCACTTCGAGAATACCATCTTCGTGCAGATATCGAAGCCCTGCACCCTCAATCTCACGCAAACAGAAAAGGCACCTTCAACGAAAGAGTGTGCGCGATGGAGCATCGCTAAGAAGAAGTCGCAACATTAGAGTTCTTACCAGATGCGATGGCCAGCACTAACTCGGCGGCGCGTTGACTAGCTCCACCAGAGCCCAGCTGTGTATTCACATGCTGAAGTGCGCTACAAATTATTTGATTACGAGCAGGATCCGTCAACATACCTACTGCTTCGTCAGCTACTGCCTCTGGTGTCAGTTGTTCTTGAATCAGCTCGGGCACAATGGACTTCCCAGCCACGAGGTTAACCATTCCGTAGTGGTCCACATGTACGAAACGTTTACCTAGCCAGTAAGTCAATGGTGACACACGATAAACAATTATCATCGGTCGTCCGTGAATCGCTGCTTGGATTGTCGCCGTACCAGAAGCCGTCACCACGACATTCGACGCGGCAAGAATGTCGTCGGTCCGACCTTCAATGCACCTTAAAGGGCACTTAGCAGCTTCATGAGAATCAAACAACGAGGAATCCAAGTTCGGCGCACGCGCTACCAACGCTTGTAAGTTTGGGACTTGTTCTGCAATGAGTGAAGTAGCTTCCATGATTACCGGTAAAATCGCGGCCACTTCATTCGAGCGACTTCCTGGCAACAATGCCAGTGTGGGGACTAGCGGATCCAAGTTGTGCTCTGTTAAAAATTCCTGGCGCGATTGCCTGGCGCGAGCAAGCTCGACGAGCGGATGACCGACATAAGTTACCGGTATGTCTGCTTCACGATATAACGCTTCCTCAAACGGAAAAATCACTAACATATGATCCACAAGGCTTCGCAGCGTTTTGATTCGTCCAGGACGCCAAGCCCAAATCTGTGGACTAATGTAATAAACGACTGGAATATTAAGACGACGAAGGGCTTTCGCTAATCGAAAATTGAAGTCCGGAAAATCAATCGCGACGAACACATCTGGTCTTTTTTCCCGAGCCGCTCTAACCAAACGTCGGTACATCGCAAAAGACCGAGGCAAAACAGAGACAGCCTCAGCTAATCCAGTGACTGCTAATCCTTGGTACTCCCCAAGTAGGTCGCCAGTAGCAGCTCTGAGGTGTTCCCCACCCAGACCAAATATCTCCACATCTGGGGAGAGTCGAGTCAATGCACGGGCGAGTGCGCCAGCATACAGATCGCCAGACGCTTCGCCGCAGGAAATCATTACTTGACGCATCTATTTTCTTAATCAGCGATAGGTAACAAACTCCGTGAACGCAATTACCGAACAAGAGAGACTATTAACGCTGTTCGGCTGGTTTCGTAAACAATTCTTGAGACAGCGTCTCGTTGAAAGATAATTTGGTCAACTGCCGCTCCAACACTGAGAATCCATTGCGCCTGACGATAGAGCGAAAAGCCACGAGTACACCAGCAACATCCCGGTAATCCGAGTAGAGTTCTTCGGTTTCCTGCATGCCGTCTTCACCTTCTGTCCGGTACGTTTGCCGAACAACCAGGCCAGTCTTAGGATCGAGATAGATGTTGACAGGACTAATATCCTCTGAGGAAATTTCAACTGCGAGAGGTTCAGGCGAGTCGCTATTTACATTGGTAGTTAGACGAATGTCGAGTTCGCCAGATGCAGCCCGTAACAATAGGGGAATCAGATC
>ERZ651768.878-NODE-878-length-22183-cov-4.103592_pt1 | contig 22183 bp, 19 predicted proteins | sample MGYA00514754_ERZ651768 | MGnify/ENA metagenome assembly ERZ651768
ATTCCTTTTTGCCCTGCAAGGGAATAGAATGCCTGAGCATTTGGCCAATATCTGGATACTGTTTCCTGTTCTTGTTTCTTTGATCTGGGAATTAATTAGCTTTATAGATGGTATCCTCCTGTGGAACATAGAACCATTCTATCCAGGATTCTTGTCTTCTTTGATCTTATGGGCTTTATTTTATAGAAAAACATAGACCCAAACTATTTAAACGTATAGTAAAGAGATATTTTCAGATCACTAACGATTGAATATAATCTTTACTCCATATCGACTGTATATTCGCCCATAGTAGCCAGGGCATTGAGCCTGGCACGCTTTAAAAAAGCGTCCTGGGCAGCTTCTACGTTATCAGAGCTGCCTGCCCAAGTTTTTAGCGCGGGAGCCTGCAAAGCACGTCCATAAGAATAGGTCAGGTTCCATGGTCCACTACCGTTTAATAATTGGTTCATAGCATTTAAATGGGCCGTGGCCTTTTCATTGCTTTGCCCTCCTGATAAAAATGCAATACCAGGAACAGCTGAAGGTACGGTACGGCTTAGGCAGGTAACGGTCATTTCCGCTATCTCATCGGCGCTGGACTGGCTTGCACAATCATAACCAGACAGAACCATGTTGGGTTTTAAGACCATCCCTTCGTAGGTCACTCCCTGGGCATAGAGTTCGTAAAACGTGGTGTGCAGTACCTCTTCCGTAATGATAAAAGCGTCTTCAATGGTATGGGAACCATCCATCAGAATCTCTGGCTCAACGATCGGTACAAGACCATGTTCCTGACACAGAGCTGCAAAACGTGCCAGGGCATGGGCATTTGCAGAAACACATTCGCTACTGGGAGTATCATCAGTAATGGTAAGTACCGCACGCCATTTTGCAAACCTAGCTCCCTGAGCATAGTATTCAAGTAGTCGCTCTGATAAACCATCAAGACCTTCGGTAACTTTTTCTCCATCGGTACCAGCCATTGGGTGGGCACCCTTATCCACCTTGATCCCAGGGATAATACCAAGTGCTTTAAAGTGATCAGGGAAAGGAACTCCATCCTTTAAAGTTGATTGTCGGATCGTTTCATCAAATAATATGACACCACTAATGAATTCTTCCATCCCAGGAGCAGTAAAGAGCATATCCCGGTATGCGTTCCTGCTCTCTGCGGTACTATCTACGCCAATAGAATCAAACCGTTTTGTGCATGTGGGTGTGCTTTCATCCGCTGCCAGGATTCCCTTTCCCTTTTCCACCATAGCATTCGCAATATCTACTAAACTATCCCAATTCATATTTGGTCTCCAATTTCATTTATTCAATATCATCCTTAATAGCTTGAAACCAATCGGCTGAATGGTCAAAATGTTTTCCACCCTGTATTCGTTCAAAACCTATCAAACCGAGTTTGCCACCATTATCTTCATCGAGTCCTGCCACTCCACTTTTTTTTTCGAGTGCTGATTCCACGGCTAAGAACGCGGATCTCTTGATCAGATCCAGGTCCCTCTCTCCAGGACGGGCAGAGCGGGCAAAATAACCACTCTTCTGCACCAATACTTTATCCGCACCCAGATGACCAGCAAACTGTTTTGCAAACCATTGCCCTGGATTGATCTCATCCAGTCGTACGTGACCGAAGGAATCCCGTGGTACATCTTCCCCTTGAGCTTCAATCTCCCGCACAATTGTATCCAATCCTGCACCTTCGCTGAGGAAGATATTGACCCCATCCTTGTCATCCATTCGCTTACGTAATCGTTCAGCCTCCTTTTGAAAATCCCAGTCCAATTCAGGTATATAAACAGCGTCCACGTCCCAACGTTCGCGAGACATCAACAGGTCCGGGAAAAATCCTATTTTGTCAAGCCTTTTACGGTACTCATTCGCCGTTGCCGCTGTAAGCCATCCGCAGTGGCGGCCCATCACCTCATGGATTATCAATTGACGGGTACTTGTTGTATTCTCGTTGGCAATATTCTCAAAGAACACGGCTCCCTGTTCCGCGGCGGTCCAGGCTCCAAGTGTCTGCTGGATGGGGGTAACATCATTGTCCACTGTTTTAGGAAGTCCTACCACCGTCAGGTCATGGCCAGATCTCTCAAGATGTGCTGCTAATGCTGAAGCTATGGTGTTAGTGTCATCACCTCCAATGGTATGGAGAATATCCACACCATCCTCTTTCAGTTGATCCGCAGCCACATCCAGTGGGTCTTCTCCATCATTGATATATCCTTTACTAACACAGTGATCAACATTCGTTAGTTTTACTCGGCTATTACCGATTGGGCTTCCTCCAAACTGGTATAAAAGTTTATTATGATCCTTTATCTCTGGTGGAAAAGATAGTGTGTTCCCAAGAAGGAGGCCTTTGTAGCCGTGCAGGTAGCCCATGAGTTCCACGCTCGGAAATAGTTCATTATATCCCTCTACCAAGGCACCGATGGATGCTGATAGGCAGGGAGCCAGGCCTCCAGCAGTTAAAAAAGCAATTTTCAAATGATTGAAATCCTATAAGATTTGTGAGCTGAACCTATTAATTTTTCCAATTATATGTCGAAGGTAAAATGAATACTGTCCTATGGAGACCCGGAGTTGATGAACTGCATAATGCAAACATATCGGCTTTTAGGGATCAAATAAACTCAACCTTTCAACTACGATTATCAACATACCCTGAACTGTATGAATGGTCTGTTAGGAACATACCTGAATTTTGGGAGCAGGTATGGCATTTTACAGATATCATTCATTCTCAATCTTATAACTCCATCGTAGATGATCCAAGCAGAATGCCTGGAGCTACATGGTTCAAAGGAGCCAGGCTGAATTTTGCCGAGAACTTGCTACGATCCCGTGATAACAGGCCAGCAATTCATTTTCAAGGTGAAGGTCAGACACTCCGAACATTGACCCATCAAGAATTATTTTATGAAGTAGAAAAACTTGCGCATTCTCTCAGAGATTCTGGGATCCAAAAGGGTGACCGGGTTGCAGGTTTTATGCCCAACATGCCGGAAACTGTGATCGCAATGCTGGCCACTGCATCTATAGGAGCGGTATGGAGCTCATCATCTCCCGATTTTGGGATCAAGGGTGTATTGGATCGTTTCTCGCAGATAGAACCACGGATCATTTTTGCTTCCAATGGATATTATTATAATGGCAAGGAATTTGATTCCTTGGGAAAGCTATGGGATATTCTAACAGAACTACCTAGTGTTGAGCAGGTAATAGTGACCCCATACCTTAGCCGAGATATTGATCTATCGAAACACAACAACGCAACAATCTATTCAGATTTTATATCAGACGATCCTGATCCGATCACTTTTGAACAACTACCTTTTGACCACCCTCTTTACATCATGTATTCTTCGGGAACCACTGGACTTCCTAAATCTATTGTACACGGTAGTGGCGGTACACTGATCCAGCATCTGAAAGAACTCCGGCTACATACCAACCTGAACCAGGGTGATACTATTTTTTATTTTACCACTTGCGGATGGATGATGTGGAACTGGCTAGTATCATCGCTGGCTGTTGGGGCCACCATTGTTCTTTATGATGGCTCACCGCTTTATCCGGATTCAGGGGCAATGTGGAAGATGGCCCAGGATCTTGGTATTAATGTTTTTGGTACGAGTGCCAAGTTTATTGATACCTGCAATGCAGCCAGCCTAATGCCGAATCAAGATTATGATCTCTCACAATTGCGTGCGATCCTGTCTACCGGTTCACCACTGGTTGAAGAAAACTTTGATTACGTATATCATGCCATTAAGAATGATGTGCTTTTGTCATCCATCTCTGGTGGGACCGATCTTATCTCTTGTTTTGCACTGGGTAATCCCACACTGCCTGTAGTCCGTGGTGAGCTCCAGTGTCGCGGACTTGGGATGGATGTCCGATCCTATGATCAGCATGGAAGATCTGTTACCAACAAAAAAGGCGAGCTGGTCTGTACCAAGGCTTTTCCCTCCATGCCTATCCATTTCTGGAATGATCCGGATGGGTCAAAATACCAAAAGGCATATTTCGAAACATTTCCTGGTATCTGGCATCATGGGGATTATATTGAGATAAATGATCATGGTGGTGTGAAAATATATGGCCGGAGTGATGCTACCCTAAATCCTGGTGGAGTACGGATCGGGACTGCAGAGATCTACCGAGTAGTGGAAGCCTATCAAGAAGTTGAGGATAGCCTGGTCATTGGGCAAGAGTGGGAAGATGACCAGCGGGTGATCCTTTTCCTAAAAATGTCCATGGGAAATGATCTGAGTGATGATCTCATGAAGAATATAAAAAATGCAATTCGTACTCATTGTTCACCACGGCACGTTCCAGCTATCATTTTAGAGACACCGGAAATCCCTTACACCATCAATGGGAAAAAAGTCGAGATAGCTGTCCGTAAGATCATTGCTGGTTCAACGATCGCTAACCAGGATGCCCTGGCAAATCCAGATTCACTTGGTTTCTATAAAGATCTACCGGAATTGCGGTTATCATAAATATTTTTCATCTAAAAGAGGTTTTCCATTTATCTGATCATGTTAGTGAATTATCATAGCATGTTCTTTAAAAAAACAAGATGATACAATAATATTTTATTTAATTATGATCTAATAATTTTCTTCTGGCGGCGTTAATGCATCCCCGGGGTCTCCTTTCTTTCCGGGAGTCGCGATCAACAAACGTCGCCATTTTTTTGGAACTACTTTATTCATCTATGCGTAAATAAGCATAGTTGATCGCAATTAAGAAAGGAGATCCAGCATGAAGAAAAAAGATAAGAACCAATCAATACTCGTTGCTACAACACTGCTATTGGGAAGCATATTTGCTATTGCCATTGTTATTAATAACATAGATGTATCACAGGATAATGATCTTGTTGGCACAGCATATCCAAATATCCAATCAAAGGTGGAACACTCAGTGGATGAAACATTAGTTCCAGAAGCTGTTCAAGGGAATGAGATGGCAGAAAAGGATATAATACCTAATAGTGTTAATATTGGATCAGTTGAGATAGCATCGAGTGATTTCGCGGATGCTTTCAAACAGGCACGTATGCTACTTGGACCCAATAATACTTTCACATGGAACGGAATGATATACACCACAGATCTTGCTGATGAAGTGACCACCCATTCAAAGCAAAATGAATCAGTTGTTATTGAGATCGATATAGATTCTGAGATCCCAAAAAAAGAACCTACGCTTTCGCAAGTGATCGAGAACACACCATAAATAGATATGCCCCCCGTGTTCTGCGGGGGGCATATTACTCATCATAATCCTGGTAACGTTGGCGAGCCTTCATGAATGCGAACAATAATAAAATAATAAATATGATCCCAATGCTCATTGTTTAGCAGACCTTGACCAGGCTAATGACCCATACCGGTCATTCAGGACAACAATGCCATCCATATCACGGTTAGAGCCTAAATATGCTGTCGGTTGCTCGTATTTATTGAATGTTTGAACGTAGCCATTTCTTTCTGCACCGGTGCCAAGGTATAAGGTGCGTTTCTGATCTTGATTATAGGAAGTGATAAAGCCACCGTTTCCATCATCCAAGACCGTGATAGAATTCACAACAATATCACCAAGGTTCTTTTTATCATCGGCACCGGTAAGGATAAAGAACAGTGCTGCTCCCAGAATTCCTATCAAAAGACTTCTTAAATCAATATTCTTCATTTTTTATCTCCTTTTTAATTCCAGATCTATTCTGTTCTATCAAGTTTATCCATTAGGTCACTCATCTTGTTAACTGATGGATCTCGGCTCAGATCATCTTTTCCAAACTCCACATGCCACATTTTCTTAGCATAGAGTATACGAGCAATTAGGATCCCAGTATAAAAAAATAGAAGTAGAAGAAATCCAACCACATGAACAGTATCATTACGATCAATAAAGACCAACATGATCAGGAGAATAAGCGGCATTAGCTTTATGATCTTTTGGATGATTTTTTCGGTCATTGTTCTTAGTTCAGCATTCCTTCGATAAATCTTAGCATTTTTTGCTGTTTTGAGAGCCATCCTAAGCGTGTTTCGATATTAATATATCGAATATTACTCTTCAGTGCTGCCCATGAGAGTGATCCATCATCTTTGTTCGGTAATTCATCCTGAAGAACGACATTATATGGACCCATCTCCAATTTCCTATAATCCGACTCCTCCGTACAGATAATAAAATCCCTTGGATTTTGACCACGTTTGATGGAGGAAAAACGGCTGTTATCAAGTTCTTTTTTTACATTATAACCACGAAAATTATTATGCAACGCAATAAGTAAGCCTTCATTCTCAGGAAACAGTTCAACCAGAAAATAATCCCGTTCATAATCCAGATTATCCAAAGCAGCTTTTAAAACTGTTTTATTCCACCCAGGTTTAAATTTCCTTAGTGCAGCTATAGCACCCTCTCGGGAAAAAATACGGTTTGGATCTACCTTTGTGGGTCCAAAAGGTACTTCCCGTTCATTACAATCGATGAAGAAAGCCTTGCCTGGATATGATTTGATATGATCTTCCAGGGCCATTTTTGCGGTTTGTTCATCACCGTGAAGCCAAATATATCGATTATCTGACACTCCATTTTCAATAATACGAAACTGAATTCCGGCAAAGGAAATGGATGTAGATATCGAACCTGATATATTTTGATCATTTGAGTATAGCATTGCTAATAAAAAGGGCAATATTGCAGTCTTATTTAACATAGATAGCTTTTCGGGTCTGCTTACTTTCGTTGGAAGATAAATGAATAAAATATAATCCGGCCGGTTGGTTCTTTGGGTACCATTGAAAATGATGAGAACCAGAATTAAGTATGCCATTGAAGATCACTTCGATCATTCGACCTTTTATATCATACACCTTTAGCTCAACCTCTGTTTCATTGTAGAAAGAAACCATAAAATAGGTTCTTGGATTAAACGGGTTTGGATAATTCTGATGCAGCAAGATCCTGTCCGGTATCATTGGTATATCATATCCTATTCCCAATGTATGACAATTTTCAAGGTCCCAGCCATTTTCCGGAAAAACATCTTCCGGAAAATCAGGGGGACAGATGTCGAACTGATTATGATGAGCAAATATAGGTGTCCAGTTCAATGTATCAGCTGGTGGCTGACGAAACAATTGCATCCCGTAATCAGCATAATTACTATAGAGCGTGTTGCCTATGGTCACAGACCCGCCAACTATTGGCCAAGACGTTGAATCCACGTATATCCCTCCGCCAAAATAACAGACACAATCGCATACACCAGATACTTCATTATTGTAGATATCATTACCAAAGAGGTATGGGTATGACTCATTTATAATAGCGACCCCGCCGCCTTCTCCACCACAGGATCCAGCATGATTATTACGAATGATATTTCGATCGAGAATAGGATCCGCGTGATCGATTAATACTCCACCGCCTGTTTGGTCTGAGTATCCATTCTCAATGGTCAACCCTATCAATATTGCAGAGTGGTCCTGTCCGCCAGCAATGGTCACGACCGTACCCGTTGTATCACCATCTAAAATCGTCTCACCAATAAAGAATGGGTCGAATTCCGAAAAAAACAAGGACGCAACCGTAATATTCTTATCTAAAAAATCGATCCTTTCTCTATAGGTACCAGGACTAATTAGAATAATATCTCCATTTTCTGCCAATTCGATTGCCCCCTGGATCAAGATTGTATCTTCAGGAACCCGAAAAATCGCTGGCCCATTCTCTGAGCGCAGATCAAGAATATAATTGATCAGATATGAGTAATCATTTGGATCATCCGGTAGAAATTGCGTGATATTCATAGAATTGACCAATTGACCATCCCGATCGAAAAAATATGTGCTTCTCTGAACAGCACCATAATCTGTCCAAACAGGGTATCCATCATCTTCTGTGTCTTCGACCCAGGGCAAAATCCTTCCCTCAACCATTCCAGGAAGATCATCATTGTAGGCATCCTTCCCTACACCAATAATTGATATATCATTCACACCCATAGCCTGAAGATCAAGATATATGTCGTTCAAAAAACCGAACCGGCTTCGACAGGTAGATCAGTACTCGTGCCCAAAAAATACTATAAAGATTTGACCAAGATAATCAGATGGACCGATCAATTGGCCATAGGTCCCCGAGTTAGGATTCAGGTCTTCTAAGGAAAAATCTCCCTGACAAAGACCGACCGATCCAATTAACAGGCTAATTGATAATGGAAGTCGCCATGCCATGTATTTTACCAGGGTAATTCTTCACCCTTGAAATTATAGAACTTACCAGTATCAGAAATGGATAACTGGTCAATCACATCTATCATACCATTGACCGATCTCTTTTTTGAAACAGGTGCGATTGCCGAACCCATTCGCGTGCGAACCCATCCCGGATGTAGAGCGTACACAGCTATATTTTTCTTTTGCAGGTCCATGCTCATTGATCTTACCGCCATATTCAGCGCTGCCTTACTCATACGATAGCTGTAATAACCACCGCTGGTATTATCATTGATCGAGCCCTTAAGAGATGAAATATTCACGATCTTACATCCGTTATCAAATATAGGTAATAGATTATGTACCAGCATCACTGGTCCCGCAGAATTCACCCTGAATGCTTGGACCATATCATCCTGCGACACCTTCTCAATCCCAACCCGGTCGGTCATTATACCTGCATTATTGATCAAACAGTTCAATATTATATTCCTCTTATATAATTGATCTTTCACTGCTTTGAGTTGATCTTGTTGAGATACATCCAGAACGAGAACATTCTCGTTTGAGATGATGTCCATTAATTTCTTTGCATTACTGAGAGAACGGCTCGTCCCAAAGACCTTCCACCCTTTAGAATGGAACTGTTTAGCAAATTCCAGTCCTATTCCCCGGTTCGCTCCTGTTATCAGTAGTGTACTCAAAAATAGTTTCCTTCATTTCCTTTGGCATCGGGGACAGATATATGTCCCTCTGCCTGCCGCTCTAATTTTCACGATAGTTTCATCACAACGGTGACAAGGATAGCCTGATCGTTCAAAGATCTTCAATTGATCTTTGAAACTTCCTGGTTGTTCTCCATCAACACGAAAATCACGGATCGTGGTTCCTCTTGCACTAATGGCCTTCCTTAAAATTAATCCTATAGCAGCGTGCAAAGATCTTACCTTTTTTGCTGATACACGATCGGATACCTTAAGCGGATTGATACCTGATGCCCATAAAACTTCATCCACATAAATATTACCTAACCCAGCAATAATTGATTGATCCAGTAATAGAGCTTTCATTTGTCGTTTCCTGGACCTGATGTTGTTATACAACCATTCTTCAGTGAATTCATCAGATAATGGTTCCAATCCCAGCTTTGCTCCCAAAGGCTTTAAGGAATCCATCCAAGTAACACGACCAAATTTTCGTTGATCTTTAAAAACAAGATACTGGTCCCCGTCCAACCGGCTCAAGAATGTAACATGACCACGGTCAAATCCTGCTTTAGCTATATAGAGATGTCCTGTCATACGAAGGTGTACAGTAAACCATGACGAATCAATTGTAAATATTATATATTTACCACGGCGCTCTAAGGCTCGTATTTTGTTACCGATCGTATTTTTCTTGAACTGATCAACAGATGATCCTTCACACGCCCTGGACCATGGAAACTCTACCCCTGAGATCGTCTTACCAATGATGTGTGGTCGAAGACAACGGATGACTGTTTCTACTTCAGGAAGTTCAGGCACCTATTCTTGGTCCTCATCATCCTGTAACCTGTATAAAACTGCCAGGACCAGGGCACCAATAATTAATACCAAAACAAGAATATATAGAAATAGTTTCATGTAAAGATATATAACCGCATTAATTCATCGCAGGTTTAGTATTATGATCTGATTTCAATATAGATCTAAAATCCAATAAAAATTTATTTATAATTGGTACATTATGTTCAATCAGACCAGCAATAGTTTTGAAAGAAAGATCTATTTTTTCCAGATCCATATGGTCCGATACTATCTTTATAATTGCTAATTGCTGGGTAGGGATATATTGCCTGGAAACAGCACAAATAGCAGAAGCTTCCATATCCACAAGTTCCGGATATGAGTCCCCGCCATCTGTAATACCCTTCTCAACCGTTACTAAACTTTTTTCTTCCAAATCATATTCTATTAGACTATTGATCTCATGTCCTTGATTTGTTTCAGCATCCATTATCCTATTGACCAGATAACATTGACCGATCTTGGTAGATCGCGGATTCCCGCCGGCAACACCGATATTGATCACTTGAACCAGGTTTTGTTTTATTTCCTTCTTTAGCAAGGTCCCAAGGTTTTTTGATATTTTATTCTTTCCGATGCCAACCCCTATAAGCATCAATCCTTCACCGCGGAATAATGGGAATCCCATGCTGTAATCAGGTGATAGATCAAAAAAACGGATGAGTGGATCAGATTCGGCTTTGAGTGCCGTTACGATGCATTGTAATTTATTTTTTATCTTTTTTCCAGCCAAGCTCTAGAAATTTCTTTTCTTTAAGGTTCTTATTTTTTAACCATTCGGAAGCTGATCCTGCCTTGCCCTCCCAAGATAGACCAAGGAGACGACTTCTTTTGCGACCTTCTGGCCTGTACTGATACTCTCCGGTGTTTTTACCTTTTTTCCGTTTTACCATATCCTGGATGATCGATTCCAAGATCATTTTCCGATTATCATAATTCAGTTTAGCCACATCATAATAGACCACATCACGACCAATCAATGCCCCCATTTTATTTAATATCCATCCTGTTAAATACGATACCATCCCAAATACAGCTAAAGGAGCTTCTATTTGAAATTGGTTCACTGTTATCTTAGCGTGCGATACCAGGAATTCTGGATCACCAGTTAGGACAGATGGCAAAAGCGCTGATCCGATGATGAATCCTCCCGAAAAAATGAATACATTTCCGAGCGGTCTATAGGATTTAAGCGCATATCGTATTTCTCTGAGTGATTTGACCGGAACGACCTTTTTTACGAGGTTACTATCTCGATATACGATACTTCTGTTCTCAATCGTAAACAATTCATCAGACTTCAGGATCCTACCTTTTTTAGAATATAAGACCAAGGATTGGGCGGGTAAGCCAGGTTCCTGGATCATTATACACAGTATCAGTATTGTTATTCGCATAACGTTGGTAATACCAGAACCAGAATCTAAGACAAGAGTGTTTTCAATGCATAGATCAGTCTTTCTACATCTGTCCAAGTATTATAACCCTGTATAGATACACGAATAAATTGCCGATCCTGCCATTGAAATACAGGTACTTCAATTTGGTGATCATTCCAGAGCATGAGTTTCAGGTCACTTGGAACAGCAGTTGGTAGTGGATGGCTAATCATTTGACCTAACCAGTGTGAACCATGGAATATAGGTTCGGTATTCAATAATTGTTGTAATTGATCAGCTGTTCTTTTAACCAATTCTTTACATTTCTCCTGAACAATAGACCATTGGTTATCTTTCCTGAATCTGATCGCTGCTGGAATTGTTAGAAAAGCACTCATGTCTCGTGTACCCTGCCACTGAAAATTCTTTAATAATTCTGTTGGCCCTGGGTCATCACCTTCTGCACCCCAGCTTACAACCAAAGGGCGCATCTGTTCATGATGGGTCTCTTTAATATAAAGGAAAGAAACACCCTTCGGTGCGCAGAGCCATTTGTGGCAAGCACCAGTATAAAAATCACAGTTCAGGCTACTTATATCAAGCGGTATATGACCAGGAACGTGTGCACCATCTATAATAGTTAGTATACCTGCTTTACTGGCCAAGCTGCATATTTCTTCAACTGGGAAGATCAGCGCTGTAGAGCTTGTAATATGGGAAATGAATATGACACGAGTATTTTTATTCACACCAGACCAAAATTCTTTAACAAATCTTTCCCTTGTGGTCACTGGGTTTGAGACCGGCTGTTGCCTTATTGTTAGCCCGATCTTTTTTGCAGAAGCCCGCCAGGAACGTACCAATGCTCCGTACTCGTGTTGGGTCATTAAGATCTCGTCACCTGCTGATAATTGAAGACTATTGATCACATTGCTCACAGCCGTGGTCGGGTTCGGGAAGAACAAGAGATCGTCCCCATTACAATTCAGGAATTTCCCTATGTCGTCTCGTGCTTCTTTTAGATAGTGGTAAACTTCATGGGTCATGAATTTTCCTGGTTGAAACTCTAATCGCCTTTGCCAATTCTGGTATTCTTTAAAAACAACACGGGGGCAGGCACCAAATGAACCATGGTTCAAGAATGTAGCATTTGGATCAAGTAAGAATTGGTCTTTCATTTATCTACGGATAAACCAAAATTTCGATTCACTATGCGGAGCGGAGGAACAATATTCTCATTCTTCGTAACTGTGTTTTAGTATGGATCGATATCGTAAAACTCTATAAATATTCTTTGTAAACTGGTCTATAAATATACTTATCAATATGCTGGTCCAGATCATTTGGTAATTTAGAACTTATCAAACCATCCCTTTCAGCCTGTCTGGCCACGGCCAAAGCTATATTTTTTGACACCTCTTGAATGGAAGAAAGTGAGGGATAGATTTGACCAGAAGAAATGTTCTCGTCAGTAACCATAGATGATAATATTTCAGCAGCCACTAAAAACAAGGTGTCAGGTACAGTACGGGATCGGGATATAACCGCACCCAAACCAACACCTGGAAAAATATATGCATTATTCCCTTGGCCCGGGGTAAAGCTTTCCCCATTCATGGTTACGGATTCAAATGGGCTCCCACTGGCAAAAACACATCTACCCTCTGTCCAACCATAGGCCTGCTCTGCAGTACACTCTGACATTGATGTAGGATTGGACAAGGCAAAGATAATTGGCCGTTCATTGATCCGGGCCATTGCTTGCAGGACCGGCTTGGAAAAAGACTGAGATTGTCCGGATACGCCGATCAAAGCTGTTGGTTTGACGGTATTAATAATATCCAGTATATTTTTCATTGGGGCATGATGATGGGCAAAGGATAATTTCGATCTATTGAGTCCTTTTCTTTCTTTTACAACCAACCCTTGACTATCAATGAACCAGCATTTGCTCCTACCTTCATCTTCGGATATTCCGTCCTTTTCAAGCGCGCTCACAAATAACTCTGCTATACCGATGCCTGCAGTACCGGCACCATAGAACATGAGTGTTTCATCCTGTAATTTCCGATCGGTAATACGCTGGGTCGCCATCAATCCCGCAATCGTGACCGCAGCTGTTCCCTGGATATCATCATTGAACATACGAAAATCATTGCGGTATTTGTTCAATAAACGTCCCGCATTGACATTAGCGAAATCTTCGAACTGGATCAGCGCATCCGGGAATACAGATCTTACTTCTCCCATGAATTCGTCCATGAAATCATCATACTCATTCTCACGCAAGCGTTTTTGGGTAATACCTATATAAAGAGGATCTTCTTGAAGATCTTCATTGTCCGTGCCAACATCCAACATAATAGGCAGGCAACGAGCCGGATCGATTCCAGCACAGGCCGTATAAAGTGATAATTTCCCAACAGGAATTCCCATTCCATGGGCACCAAGATCACCCAAGCCTAATATTCTCTCCCCATCCGTCACCACGATCACATCTACATGCGGATTTGGCCAGTTCCCAAGCAGACTGTTTATATTTCCCCGATCGTTTGCTGAAATGAAAAGTCCCCTCGGTCGACGAAATATTTGACCATATTTCTGGCATGCTTTTCCAACGGTCGGTGTGTATATAATAGGCATCATTGTTTCGATCTCATCGATAACGGTACGATAAAATAGAGTTTCATTTCGATCCTGTAGTGCTATCATAAATATGTATTTTTCAAGTTCATCCTGCTTGGCATGGAAATTTTCCATGATTCTATCTTTTTGCTCTTCGATGGTCAATATGGTAGGTGGCAACAACCCCACAAGATCTAATGATTCCCGTTCCTTGGCAGTAAAGCCCGTACCTTTATTTAGCAAGGGTTCATGAAGGATCTGAGATCCTTTGGGTAATTCTTTGATACGGCGTTCATAATCTACCATGATCAAATTTAAGACAGATTTAAATGGTAAAAATGAATGGGGTCAAAAAAGAAATTAATCGATAAAATGGTGTCTTAGAATCAAAAACGCCTGAGTTGCGTTTTATAGATCGTAGATAGATCTGACAGGTCCTTTAAAACCTCGTTTGATAAATATTTTGAAAAAGTAACGTTTGCAGAACTTCTTAACTCACGATTCTGGTTTTCCTGTATAGCCAACCCTGGTTGCTGGAGAGATACTTTGATATTCTCACGGTCACCCTCTTCCCAATCCATACCAAACTCATCAAACAATTGTTGGACAAGCGTGATCTGATCTTTCTGACCCATACCGATCTCTTTAAGCCTGACGAAAAATCTGGACATGGAGATCTGCAACCCTGTTAGATGTCCCGCTCTGGAAACATCTTTCCAATAAAGATTCTCCGCTTCCAGATCACTCTTGATAACGCGAAGAATCTCAAATGCCATGTCCAGTCCGCGGTGTCGAGTACTACCTTTAATAGTTCGTTCTTTACCGGTCCAAGGAGTGGAAGAACCTAATTGATCATCTTCCAGTAAAAGGTTTATTCGGGCCAGCTGGTTCTCGACCGTTTTGGACTCGAAGGATCGCATTCGCTGTGTTATTCTTGTCCGTTCCTTTTTGGTTAAAAGCATGAAATAGACAGAATCTTGCAGGGTACCTGCTATTTCTTCTATTAATGTCTTGTCAGACTCATCGTCCGAATCCAAGAAGGAGATCTGTTTACGTTGTTTGTACCTTGAAAGTGGACAATTACGATCAGAAAAAAGTTTTATAATACGTTCTCGGTGCTGGGAAAAGGCCTCCTGCATCGCGGCCAAGACCTCATCCGGTCGATACATACTGCGTAATTCTCTTACTGTAAGGAGCTTTTTCATATCAGTTTAAAAATTATCATATCTTACAGCAGGATAGGTGAACATCCAAATCCCCAAAAAAATTATTTGACCAATACCATTTTATTCGTTTTAGTGAAATCAGATGTGAAAATCTGGTAAAAATATATTCCAGAGCTGACATCACGACCTTTCAAATCCTTCCCGTCCCAGATAACGTGGTGTACACCCGGTTCAAATGTTGCATCGGCCAACTTATCTATGAGTCTGCCACCCACATCATAGACCTGCAGTATAACATATGTCATGGTCGGTAGTTCAAACCGGATGCTTGTCAAAGGATTGAACGGATTCGGAAAGTTTTGCATTAAACCGTACTTCTGTGGTAATGGGGTAAAAAATAGAGTGCTATCAGCCTGGCTTATCAGACTGAATTCCTGATCAAAGAAGGAATAACGAATTCTGAATCCGGGGTTAGCAACAGGTTCGGATCTGGAAAGTTTGAAATGAACGTTACTGTACTTGTTTTCCAGCATACTATACTCAACCACCTGAACCCCAGAGATATCATTACCACTGGACAACAACCAACCATTATTCTTTATATAAATGTTATTCCCCGGAATTACCGTAAAAATTTCTGGATCAAATTCTATTATGATCTGACCATTCGCTGCATGTGCGGGCGGACTAATGAAAATATTTTCACCGTCAATACTAATTTCCGCAGGAATACCAGTGATCTGTCTGGCAATTTCAGCGACACCATTATGCTGGAGAGACCAGTACCACATCTGAGTGAAGACCATTCCATCATCCAATCCGAAATCTCCATCCGGGTAACGCTTAAAGTGAGGTGCTTCTCCAGTAACAGGGCCTAACTCCAATATTGCGCCATTATTTGGATCGACAGAATAACCATTATTCCAGGCCGAGCTGAAAGCGTAAAGATCATCCAGCCCAATAGTATCATTTGGAGGTGTATTAAAGTCTCCTAATGCAGGTGTAAAGAACCTGTACGAGATCCCAACAGTGGTCAGACCGACCGTATCGGTCAGATCAGTGATCACCAGGTCAATGGTATCAAGGCTGACCAGGGGTGGGTCTATTATAAAGGTCAGTGAATGCGGTGTCAGGCTATCTTGAAAACTGAATGTAGGATCTATCCTGGCCGTTAGCGAATAATTGACCGATGCGATCGGTTCAGAGAAATTCAGTTCTATATTGGACTCTATGTTCAACCCAAGATAATCACCCTGCCAAACATTAAAGGTATCGATCGTAGGAAGCAGAATATCATACAACTGTAGGGAATCACTGGCCTCATCCAGTATCATTGCATTACCACTATCATCATATACAGCAATACTGTCAGCTGGACGAATGATCAAAATTTCTTGTCCTCCTGGGGGCCTATCATATTCAATATTAAAACGAACATGGGGCTCACCACCAGCAAGGAAGCTGTCATCCAAGTTTTTAATGCTAACTATTGTGGCCTCAGATGTATTTCCAATGTTCTGGTGGGAAGTATCGATCTGAGCAACAAAATCTGATGGTACGATAACACCTGTCGCATCAAACTGTGTATATACAGAATCTGTGAATAAAATATCGATATAACTATTGTCTAAGGCCAGTACCGCAGAATCGGAATGAAACCGGGGTGGTATATAATCATCGATCGTAAATACAATTGTGGTGTCACTATGAACCGTATTCCCGACAATATCCTCGAACAATGAATCGATCGTGAAACTTATTTCGTGTTCACTTCTGAACGTATCGATCACAGAAACAGTAATAACCGTTTTTGATTCATTGATCGAAGTATTAAAGGCAATCCCTACCGAATCAGTGATATCATAGAGTATAATATGATCATCCACATTGGTATCATTCAGTGCTGTATCATCCAAGTTTCTAACGGGTTCACTGAAGGTAATGACCAACGATGTATCATTGGCAATATTTTTATCACCATTGGAAATATTCAATTGATATGTGGGAATAAATAGATCATTCAGAACAAATGGTCCTATCGAAGCTTCCGCATCAATATAAACACCAGTAATACCGAAAATGGCTTCAGAAGAGACTGGGCCAATGATGAATGATTCAACGCCGCTGGGTATTCCTGATAATCCTAAATGGAGCCGAACTGTATCATCTCCTCCAACAAGCACAGAATTATCCATTCCGGTCACGCTCACTATTTCCAGACCCGTAGTATTGCCTTCATTACTCTCAAATAAGACAGCGAAATCCTGTACACCTACTGGTTCAGTGGCCGCATGATCAGTATAGACCGGCTCACTAAAACTGGTATTTAGGTATGTATTGTCATCTGCCAGGGTAGCGCCAATGAATATGGGTGCGGAAGTTAGATTAAATGTTTCGGAAGTTTCTGTCCCGCTCATCGCATTGCCAAAAATATCATATATCGCATCATTCGCTGCACTAATACTTGTTTGTTCAGAGCCATTGGGTGACCCTGTTACTAAGATATTGACCAGTACAATGGAATCACCGCTTACAAGAGCAAATCCTGATGAATTTGTTAGCGACTCAATATTCATACCAGTTGCCGTACCATTATTTTGAATGAAGTTTAATTCGAAATCATCGGTCTCCAAGGCTCCTGTACCATCATTATTTGTGCACACGCCTTCACTCATTATCAGCAAAAAATGGGTGTTATCCTGCGCAAGGTCCACGTTTGAGATAATTGGTAGAGTGACATCCGCTATTGTAAATATCACACTGGCCTCAGATGTAATAAGATTATCATTAAAATCTTCGATCGTATTGGCATCAATAGCTAAAAATACTGCTTCTAATTCATCCATTGCAGAATCCGGACTCACAGTGATCGTTCTGTTATCTCCCGAAATGTCAGCATTAAAGTCAATGGGTTGTTCATTATCATTGTATCTCAAGGTTATCAGACCATCCACATTTATATCATTGATAGATGAACCATCTTCATTTCGAATTGCTTCATTAAATTCCAGTAGGATATCAGTATCCGGTGAAACACCCGTTTCCCCATCAGCAGGGTCGAATGTAAGGATCGGAGCCATAACATCATTTAGATAGTAGGATATTTGCTGATCTTCCTGCATCGGAACCCCATACTGATTAAAAATTGTCGGGTCATCTCCGCTTGCTGGACCAATGGTCATAACCTCACCACCACTGGCAGGATCCATACCAATTAGAAATTTAAGTGTGTCTTCCCCACCTTGATTCGCCCCATTATTCGGACGGACAATATTTTGGATGGTCGCTCCTAAATCGCCAGAAGATATTTGAAAATCGGATGGTCCCACCCCACCAGACGCACCATCACCATCATAATCCGTATAAATCCCTTCGGAAAAAACAATGATCACATGGCTATTGTCATCTGCCAGGGAATCATAGTTTACATCAATTGTAGGGGGTATCATTGGATTCAGGTTGACCCAAAGAGTTTCATCAGCAAATGGTACAAAGTGATAGTTCATGGGGTGTGGTCCATAATAATCAGTTACGCCCGGTGATCCATTATTCCAGGTATCAAAAACAGGAAATATTTTTAATTCTTCATCTCCGCTTGCGGGCGGAATATTGAGATCAAATCTTATTTGTACTATACCCGGTGGTTCACCCTGCTCTAAAATAGATGCATTTGTAAGTGTCACGCTTTCAGCATCTCCACCATTAGACTCTATATCAAACTCAAAATAGTTTTGGATCTCAGCCACGTTGATCGGAGGAGGATGGGGGGGCCAAGAATCTGGATCAACACCAAACACTCCGATAGCATCGTTGAATGTCACATCAACATAACTATTATTTCCTGCCAAAGATTCCTCTTCAAAACTTAGAACCTCACCTATTGCCATATCAAAGGAGCCTGTAGCACCACCAAATCCATCAACAACTATATAGAAATCACCAGGCCCTTCAAGGGTCACACTACGTACGATCGGAACAAAATCCACATTACCACTAAACTCACCTTCAGGAGCTACCATTTGGTGGTGACACAATCCGCAGAGACATCCATCCTGCTCCTCCAAAACGATCGGTGTCCCAGAGCAACCCCTGAAAACACCAATATCGGCATCATAGTCTGTCTCTGGATTGCACAGATCAATGTAAATAGTAATAGTTTCGCCTGAATCGAGAACTATCTCATAGATCCAATCCTCGGAAGAAAATTGAATCCCGTCTTGTTTTTCAAAATCATTACCAGTGCCAATAGTGCTATCTATAAATGTTATAGGTAGATCATAGGGGTCAATTGATTCAGCATCATAACAGTTATTGCCAACTATATAACCAGGATAGAAACAAATGATGATAGGAATTATAATTTTATGGGTTCGTGACATCAATGGATCCGACCCCATATTCGTTAATGGTTACTGGGCTGTTCACTTCATCTACAAACCTCGTGGACTCACCATATAATAATTCAGATATGCCATCACTCTCGACCCGAAAATGGACACTTGCCATTGACCCAGTACCACTGGTTGTCCTGGTATTCAGCGTAGGACGGTAGAAAAGAAAAACATCCAACTCTCCCGCCTTATCATCCTCCCAGAACCAGATACATTCACTCTTCTCGTTCACAAAAAAAGAATCAAGGGTCACCGAATCTATTGTTATGCTCCCCCTTTCATACAACACATTCAGGTGAGCACCAGCTACCCCCGTTATCTCATAGCTATACAGTTGGAAGGAACCTGTATCATCTACAGAGAGTGTGTCAATGATTGAAGGGTGGAAAAATGCGGCCGGAGGTTCTAGGCCCAGATTCGTCGGATCAAACTCATTGTCCAGTTGATATTCAGCATCATTACAGGAAAAGAATAAGGCTACAGCAATGCATACTATAACCCGTGCCGGTCTATGGTATATCCAGACCAATGTTCGCTCCCATGGTTACCCAGGCAGTGGTACCGATGGATACCAGGTTAACTATATTTGCTCGCCCCATTAAGGCCACAGAAAGAGGCAACGAGCCAAAGCGGAAAGCTAGATCGCCACCAAGAACAAACCCTTTTCCGTCCGAATAGTTGGAGCGACCCAGAAAGGCAAATTTCTTTATCTGGTTCCCGCCAAAACGTACCAGTTTGGATAAGTCAAGATTGAGCGCGGTTACAAAAGATGTTCCGGTGACATCATTTTTAAAGTCCGTTTCATAAAAGGAGTATTTCGTCATTTCAAAACTGAGTGAAGTAAAAACAGGTCCCAGGTATAAGCCAAAGGGAGTATACAGGACCAGACCAGCGTCCGTATATGGATCATAGGCTGAGAGAGAAGACCCTTTAAAAATTGGTCGAAGGATTATCCCGCGGGCACCGAAACCTGACAGAATATCCCATACCGTTATTCTGGATGATTGTCCAAACTGGCTTTGTTCATCTGCGCTAACACCTGGGCCAAAGCCGTCCGTTTCAATAAAAATATCTTCCGGACCAACAATGTAGGCGTGCAACATATTCATACCCCACACCGCCAGACCGACAACCCGGATCCCCTTCATAAATGTGTTATACCGTTGGGTATCATTAGCATAACTGATGATATCAGGCCGCATTTCGAATAAGATGGCAGGATCTGTTTCAGTTTGATAATTATTATAAGTGGCTTCAAACCCGCCCCAAGATTTTTCATAGCTGGCATGGGCGAGGAGTGCAAGGCTTCCCAGAACAAATTCCGCTCCCATAAAGCCGTAGCCCGTGTAGTCCCGTTTTGAATAAATTTGTCCTGTTCCCGGTATGGCCGTGGAATAAAGCAGCGATTTCACCTTTGCAGGGATCCTGGGCAGAAAAACCCATGTCCGAACTTTTTTCTTTTCTTCAAGAGAATCTACCCTTGATAGAGTGCTAGTAGACCCTATTGTTAAAGTATCCGGTATTTCCAGGCCGCTCACATCATAGGCCAGTTTTTTCATTTCCAATTTCACACTATCAACAGCGCTCAGATTTTCGAGCGAAAAACCCTTTACTTCTTCTTCCATATCAATAGAAAAAAGACGACCCTTAATAAAATATTCATCATCTTTTTTCCGGATCGTACCTGCCACTATATAGTTTACTCCCAGCATTTTCCCGAGCTCGATGATACATCCCTTGGTTGTGCACTCGCCATAGACGGCTTCTCCTGGATAAAAAATTTCTACACGATCAGTGAGTCCTTCATCTAACACTTCATACATTTTTAGTTTTTTGAGAGTTTCGCGAAACTGTTTAGTTAGGATGATCTTCATGGGCGCAGAGATCCCCTTAGACTGAAACTCCAATACCGCTAAACGGTTACTGGTCTTGGACTCCACCTGATCCCATTTCACTGTTTCTGCACTAACCAGAGCCAGTAGGGCACACGGTGCTATAAAGCACCGAAATAATGATTTTTCTATGTTTTTTGATATCATATTTTGAGAAAACCAACGAATTTACGCTGAAGATGAGATATGTCAAATATTTGCGAAAATTAAGAAATGAACTAAAATTGTTTGATCGGATTATCCCGAAACCACTGATCAATAAAATCATCCAGCAGAAATATCAATTTTTTTTCCATATCTTCCCGAAGGATATTGCTGGAAGTTTGGCCCAGAACCTGACGCTCATATATTCTACCTGATTTGAATTGTTTGATTACTTTTTTCTCCGGAAGATTGTCGGTGTATTCATTATGGGGAACATGGAAATCCAGAACAGAGAGCTCTAAATTGTATGCAGAGACCGGATTGACCCGGGAATCAAGAATTTCAAACCGGAGCTGAAGCACCGGTGAAAACCGTTCTGGATTAATCTTGACCTTATATTGATCAAAAAAAAAGAGCACCATCTGCTTGACTTTTTTATCCCATACCGGATCATCCAACCCAGTGATACTGATATCCATCGTAAACTCGCTCATTCCTTTCAGGTTTCCCCTGTACCATCTTTTTTGGGCAGAGAGTAGCGACAAGATAACGAGAATTGGTAGCGCCCACTTAAGCACGAGTCTAATTTATTTCAATAAGATTAATTTTTTGGATTGAATATTTGGCCCTGATTGAAAGCGGGCAAAATAGATTCCGCTTGGATTCTGCCCGGCATGCCACTGGATCTCATGGTTTCCTGGTTCTAATTTTCCATTAACCAATGTTTCTACTGTCCGTCCGCCAATATCAAAAATATGTAGAGATGTTAAGTATATTG
>ERZ651768.879-NODE-879-length-22182-cov-13.067677_pt1 | contig 22182 bp, 15 predicted proteins | sample MGYA00514754_ERZ651768 | MGnify/ENA metagenome assembly ERZ651768
CAATTTGAGGGACAAACAAAAACAAAACTGGGAAACGGGGAAGTAAAAGGAATTGTTGACACCATAGTATATGAAGGAATTTTAGACTTTCTTGAACAAAACCCGTCGGTTGGAAGGCGCATTATAGAGAAGGCTTTGTTGGCCGCCAGAAGCAGAAGCGCGGCAAGAAAAGCACGAGAACTTATCAGAAGAAAAAGCGCCCTCGGGGGATCTTCCCTGCCGGGAAAGCTGGCGGATTGTTCAAATAAAGACCCAAATTTCTGTGAACTTTATTTGGTTGAGGGAGACTCTGCTGGGGGGTCGGCAAAGCAAGGAAGAGACCGAAGAACACAGGCTATCCTTCCTCTTAGAGGCAAGGTGATTAATTCCGAAAAAGCAAGAATTGATAAACTTCTTTCGAACAATGAAATACAGTCCATTATTACAGCGCTTGGCACTGGTTTTGGTGGCTCTGAAGACGAAAGCGGGGAAAAATCCGCAGGAGATTTTGATGTTGCAAAGATCCGCTATCATAAAATAATTATTATGACAGATGCAGATGTTGACGGATCGCACATTCGAACGCTTCTTTTAACTTTTTTTTATCGGAAAATGAAGGAAATAATAGACGGCGGCTATTTATATCTGGCCTTACCACCACTATATCGTATATCTCAGGGAAAAAAAGAAGCATATGCTTTTGACGATAATGAACGAGACCTTACGATAGAGCGGATGAAAAAAGTAAACAAGAACACGAAAGTTGGAATACAAAGATACAAAGGCCTGGGGGAGATGAACCCGGGTCAGCTCTGGGAAACCACAATGGATCCCGAGCGCCGAACCCTTATGCAGGTTACAGTAGAAAGCGCCGTGGAAGCCGCAGAAACCTTTCAAGACCTGATGGGGCACGATGTAGAGTCTCGCAGGAACTTTATTCAAAAAAACGCAAAGTTTGTAGTTAATCTGGACGTATAAAGGAGTGAAACTTTTTTATGGTTGATTATAGCAGAGACAACACGCTACCACGGGATATTGTGGAAGAAATGCGAGAAAGCTATTTAAACTATTCTATGTCGGTAATTGTGTCACGGGCACTTCCGGATGTTCGAGACGGCCTTAAGCCGGTTCACAGAAGAATTTTATATGGGATGAACGAGTTAGGGTCGAGCTGGAACCGCCCATTTAAAAAATGCGCGCGCATTGTCGGAGATGTTATGGGAAAATACCATCCACACGGAGACAGCTCGGTATATGATGCGCTAGTTCGAATGGCCCAAGATTTTTCAATGCGGTATGAACTTGTGGATGGTCAGGGAAATTTTGGTTCTATTGATGGCGACAACGCCGCGGCAATGCGATACACAGAATCAAGAATGACAAAACTCACCGGAGAAATGCTAAAAGATTTAGATAAAGACACGGTTGACTGGGGATTAAACTTTGATGAAACACTAAAAGAACCCACCGTCCTGCCAACGGCCGTACCCGCACTGATGATAAACGGATCAGAGGGCATCGCGGTGGGCATGGCAACTAAAATTCCACCACACAACCTAGTAGAAACCATTAACGGTCTGGTGGCGCTAATTGATAATGAAGAAATAACCACAGATGGACTGATGGAACACATTAAAGGCCCAGACTTTCCAACCGCAGGCCACGTAATGGGAATAGACGGGCTTAAGCTGGCCTATGAAACAGGGCGCGGAAAAATAAAAATGCGAGCAAGGGCGCACATTGAGACGAGCAAAAAAGGTAGAAACAGCATTGTGATTACCGAGGTGACATATCAAACGAACAAAGCAAACTTGGTGGAAAAAATAGCAGACCTGGTTCAACAGAAAAAAATTGTAGGGATTTCCGACCTTAGAGACGAGTCAGATAAAGACGGCATTCGCGTGGTAATAGAAACAAAGAGAGACGCTGTTCCCGAAGTTATTTTAAACCTGCTCTATAAACACACACAGCTTCAAGACACGTTTGGAATTATTTTACTGGCGCTTGTAAACGGAATTCCAAAGATAATGCCCTTGAAAGAAATTCTAACACATTTTGTGGATTTTCGTCACGAGATTGTTGTGCGGCGCACACAACACGAACTAAAAGAAGCCGAGGCAAGAGCACATATTCTAGAAGGGCTCAAAACTGCGCTTGATAACATAGAAGAAGTAATCGCGGTTATCCGCGGCAGCAAAGACCCCGCAAAAGCAAAAGAAGGATTAATGAACGGCTTTAGTCTTTCGGAAATTCAATCACAGTCCATTTTGGAAATGCGGCTCCAAAAACTTACAGGCCTAGAGGTTGATAAGGTTGTTTTAGAATATAAAGAAACAATTAAAACAATCGCACACTTGAAAGGAATTTTAGAAAGCAAAACCCAACGAATGGACATTGTTAAAACGGGGCTTTTAGAAATAAGAGATCAATACGGAGACGAACGAAGAACAGAAATAATACCCGTTTCAACCGAATTTTCTATGGAAGACATGATTGCTGAAGAAGAGGTTGTATTAACAATTACGCACCAGGGATATATTAAAAGAACGGCGCTCAACACATATAGAACACAGCACCGCGGTGGACGCGGGGTACAGGGCGCCATGAGCAAAGATGAAGATTTTGTAGAACACCTTTTTATTGCAAACACACATAATTATATGCTCTTTTTTACCGATCGCGGAAAGTGTTATTGGCTTAAGGTTTATGATATTCCACAGGGCGGCCGCGCGACGAGAGGCCGGGCGGTTGTAAATTTGATTGGATGCGACCCAGGAGAAAAGGTTGAAGCCTTTGTTAGCGTGAAAGAATTTGATGACGATCACTACATTGTTATGGCCACAAAAAACGGTATTGTTAAAAAGACAATACTTTCTGCTTATGGGAACCCAAGAAAAGGCGGCATTTATGCTATAGAAATTCGGGAAGGAGACAAGCTGATTGAAGCCCGGATTACAAACGGAGAACATGATATTCTTTTAGGCACACGGGCGGGGAAATCAATACGTTTTTCGGAAAGCAACATTCGTGCTAGCGGACGCAAAACAATGGGCGTAAGGGGTATTAGATTAAGCGCGAAAGATGATCGCGTTATTGGTATGCTCGTTGTTAAGAGAGAGGGAACAATTTTAGTTGCCACAGAAAAAGGGTATGGCAAACGAACAGATGTTATTCAATATCGCACTCAAAAGCGCGGAGGAAAAGGCGTATTAACAATGCGGTGCACAGATAAAACGGGTAAAATGGTAAATATTATGGAAGTTGTGGATTCAGACGACTTGATAGTTATTACCGATTCCGGCGTTTTGATGCGCCAACCAGTTGGCGCGATCCGATCAATTGGTCGAGTGACGCAAGGCGTTCGACTCGTTAAATTAGATGAAGGGGCAAGCATTTCTACCATTACTCGGGTTCTCAGCGAAGAAACGTCGACAGACAAAGACAGTGCTCAAATTTCAATTGAAGAAGAAAAAGAAGTCGAGTGAACTTTTCAGAGCGCCTAGAAACAATACAACAAAAAATAGATTTTGCAACACAACGGGGTGGCTTTGGCCGCCCCGTTGTTATTATAGCGGCCACAAAATCGCGACCGCCAAACACTGTTAGGAAGTGCTGTGAAGCAGGAATAAAGCACATTGGTGAGAACAGGATTCAAGAGGCAGAAATAAAATTCGAGAGCCTAGAAAGACTGCCAATGGTTACGAAAAGATTTATAGGGACACTGCAATCAAATAAGGTTAACAAATGTCTAGCGTTATTTGACACCATTGATTCAGTTGATTCTATACGGCTCGCAAAAAAAATTGATAAAAGATCAAAAACCTTGGGCAAAACAACGCCAATATTATTAGAGGTTAATACGAGCAAAGAAAAACAAAAGCATGGGTTTTGGCCAGACAAAGTTGATGATATGACGCTATGCGCAACGCTAAAGAATATTAACGTAAAAGGGTTAATGACGCTGGGCCCCCGATCAAAAAATGAAAAAGAAACGCGGAGAGCCTTTTCATTGTTGAGAAAAGTTAAAGATAAAATCAATTATGAAATTGGTGAAAACCAACTTGTGGACCTTTCAATGGGCATGAGTGCAGATTTTGAAATTGGGATAGAAGAGGGCAGTACAATGGTGCGCATTGGCACCGCGCTGTTTGGCCCGAGGACGCCACTAAAATGAAAATATATTTATGTAGTGAGGCCCTCGCAAAACAAATTAAGGTTACTTGCGACAGCAAAATTTTTGGGCACAAAACACACACACTAGAAAAGGGCGTTTTTTTATGGCCTGAACATTTTCACAAAATGAGCATGTCGCCACAAGCCTTTTTGGCACATAAGAAAAAGCAAGAGATTAAAACGCTAATTATAATAGATAGAATAAAAAACCGCGAAGGAATAATAAAAATAAAAGGGCACATTAATCGATCTGGAACAAGTTTTCTCATAGCAGAAACGCCCCACAAGGACAGGCCAACTTTCCCCGACATGTCAAAGATTTATAAGAGCAAATCTGGTGAAACAGTAATTACGGTTGGCCCAAAGAGGTTTGTTGAAAACATCAAACAAAAAACAAAGACAACATCAGAGGCCCTTGCCCCCATTGCGGCGCTGTGGAGCTATGTCGGCGTTTCGTTACAAGCATATGGATGTGGAAACAACATTACAAACCCCTTAAAATTAATTGAAGGAATAAGCGCGCTTGATTAAAACACAACACACGATTTTTGTAGCCACCATTGTTTTTTTGTTTGGCTGCGATTTTCGCCAGGGAAAAAGGGCGGAAGCGAAAATAGAGTCCAAAAGCGAAAGCTTGGTTACTGGTCAGGCCTTTTTTTCTGAGAAGAGCGGAAAAGTAAAGGTGGAGATAAGCGTAACCGGCGTTGAACCGGGCCCAACAGCCGTTCATCTACACAGCATCGGAGATTGTAGTTCAGAAGACGCCATGTCTTCAGGCGGGCATTGGAACCCAACAAAAGAAAAACACGGAAAATGGGGAGAGAGCCAGTTTCATAGTGGAGACATAGGAAACATAAACATTGATGAGAGCGGAAAAGGCGTTTTAATACTTATAGACCAACACAACAGATGGTCGATTGGAGGGCCAGCCGAAACCAATGTGATTGGTAGGGCTGTTGTTGTGCATCAGGGAAGGGACGACATGGTTTCACAACCGTCAGGGGCCGCGGGAAAGAGAACGGGGTGTGGACCAATTATAGAGACGACGGGTGTTACAGAAAAATGAAACTAGACCCCAAAAAATACGGACTCAGCACAAGGGTTGTTTTGATAGAAAACGAGCAAAAAGAGATTATAATATCAATCGACAGAAAAAGCCGAATTATAATGAAAGATGGTATAAAAATTGTGGACCAGGCCCGCCAGATACAGCTACAAGAACAAAAAACAATCAGCGTCAAAACAAACGCGCCAGTATGTAGTAAAACAAAGCAATACCTTCAAAAAAAAGGAATAGAAGTACGAGGCGTTAAAGCGCCAGAGAAACAAAGATAAAGTTGCGGCCGTGAGTGAGAAAAAATGTAATTTATATTTTTATTTTAACAAGATAAATTAGACGATGCGAGAAAAAACTAAAGACATTGACCCTCAAGAAACGCAAGAGTGGTTAGAGTCAATAGAAGACGCTTTAGAAGAACACGGGAACAAGAGAGCGGGTTTTTTACTCGAAGCGCTCATCGCGTTTGCACAATCAAGAGGAGCAAGACTGCCCTTCAACACGAATACGCCATTTGTGAACACTATTTTGCCCAACGATGAGCCGGATTTTCCCGGCGATCGCAAAATGGAACGGAAAATAAAATCGACGGTAAGATGGAACGCAATGGCGATGGTCACAAAAGCGAACAAAGAAACGCCAGGAATTGGGGGGCACATTTCAACCTATGCGTCAGCAGCCACCTTATATGAAGTTGGCTTTAATCACTATTTCAAAGGACCCAAGCACCCAAAAGGAAAAGATCTCATTTTTTTTCAAGGTCACGCGTCGCCAGGCATTTATGCCCGGGCGTATGTAGAACAGAAGCTTAACAAGGAACATTTACACGCATTTCGCAGAGACCTTTCAGAAGACGGCCTCTCGTCTTATCCCCACCCTTGGTTAATGCCCAAATTTTGGCAGTTTGCTACCGTGTCCATGGGTTTGGGCCCATTAATGGCGGTATATCAGGCGCGTTTTATGCGCTACATGATAAATCGCGGTCTTATGAAAGACACTGGAAGAAAAGTGTGGGCGTTTTTAGGAGACGGAGAGATGGACGAACCAGAAGCTCTTGGGGGCCTAACGCTTGCCTCGCGAGAGGGTCTTGATAATTTGATTTTTGTTGTGAATTGTAATTTACAACGGCTAGACGGCCCGGTTCGTGGAAACTCCAAAGTTATTCAAGAACTAGAGGGCGCATTCCGCGGGGCGGGATGGAACGTCATAAAAGTAATTTGGGGCTCGGATTGGGACGCCCTACTTGACGGAAAAAACGGCGACGTGCTTCTTCGACGGATTGAGGAAATAGTAGACGGAGATCTGTTAAAATATGTTGTGGAAGGCGGGGCTTTTGTAAGAAAACATTTTTTTGGTAAATACTCTGAATTGGCTGAAATGGTAAAAGATTATACAGATGAAGAACTTGGAAAATTGAGGGCTGGGGGCCACGACCCCGTAAAGGTATATGCTGCTTATGATGAAGCGGTGAATCATCAAAATCGCCCGACAGTTATTTTGGCGCGGACAATCAAGGGGTATGGCTTAGGAGAGGCTGGAGAAGGCCGGAACATTACCCATCAGCAGAAAAAACTTAATGACAAAGAATTGTTGAAATTTAGAGACCGGTTTAATATTCCTTTGGAGGATAAGGGCGCAATGAAAGCCCCCTTTTATCGGTTCGAAAAGAAAAGTAAAGAATATAAATATTTGAATAAGTGCCGAGAAAAACTGGGCGGGTCAATCCCCACGCGAGAAGACAGCGCCCCACCAATAAAGGTTCCTGACATATCTATATTTCAAGAGCTTTTGAGCGGGACGGGCAAACGAGAAATCTCTACTACAATGGCCTATGTTCGTCTACTTACATTGCTCACGAAAGATAAAAAGATTGGTAAGCGCATTGTTCCGATAGTACCAGACGAAGCCAGAACGTTTGGGATGGACCCCTTGTTTCGACAGCTTGGAATTTATTCAAACCAAGGACAGCTGTATGATCCAGTAGACTCGGATCAATTTTTGTATTATAAAGAGGAAAAAGAAGGACAAATTCTTGAAGAAGGAATCAACGAAGCGGGATCGATTTCATCTTTTATTGCGGCTGGAATGAGTTATAGCACACACGGGCAACACATGTTACCCTTTTATATCTATTATTCTATGTTTGGGTTTCAGCGGGTATGGGACTTTATCTGGGCAGCAAGCGACATGAGAGTTCGCGGGTTTCTTTTAGGAGGGACAGCAGGAAGAACAACGCTTAACGGAGAAGGTCTACAACACCAAGACGGCCATAGCCACTTAGCCGCAGCGGCAACGCCAAACATAAAAGCATATGATCTTGCATATGCCCATGAAATAGCAACGGTTGTTCACCGCGGAATGCAGGAAATGCTCGAAGAAGGCAAAGATGTTATTTATTATCTTACCGTTGAGAACGAGAATTATGTTCATCCCGCAAGACCAGAAGGTGTTGCAGAGGATATTGTTGCGGGTTTATATAAAATTCATACCACAGAAAACCCAACCATCCGTCTCTTGGGTAGCGGACCATTGATGGGCGAGGTCCTAGAGGCGGCAACGCTTTTAGAAGAGGATTGGGATATAGAGCCCGGAATTTGGAATGTAACCAGCTTCAGCGAACTGAGAAGAGATGCGGAAGAGGTAGAACGTTGGAACTTGATACACCCGAATAAAAAACCAAAGATGTCTCATTTAGAAAAGTGTTTCAGTAAGCACAAGGTACCAACTGTTGCCGTGTCTGATTATGTAAAAATGGTTTCTGAGCAAATTGGTTCTTATGTTCCTGGCCCTTATTATGCCCTTGGAACAGATGGGTTTGGTCGCAGTGATACTAGGGAAAATTTGCGCCATTTTTTTGAGGTTGATCGTTATTATATTGTCTTGACTGTTGTTTGGGCCTTGGCAATCGATGGCAAGCTGGATATGAAAGTAGCTGAAAATGTGATGAAGAAATATAATATTGACAAGGAAAAACCAAGCCCGATTACAGTATAGGTATGAAAAATGATTAAGGAAATACTCTTACCAGACCTCGGAGAAGGAATTGATTCCGCCGAGGTAAGCGATGTTTTTGTTTCTCCCGGAAAAACAATAAAAGTGGACGATATAATCCTTGTTCTTGAATCAGAAAAAGCGTCAATGGAAATACCGGCAGAAATTGAAGGAAAAGTAAAAAAAGTGCTGATTGCTCCAGGGTCTAATGTTACAGCTGGACAATGTCTAATTACCGTGGAAACGACCGGTAAAAAAACATTTAAACAGAAAGTAAAAGAAAAAAGAGAACCGTCAAGGCCCGCGACAATAGCAGCAGTAGACCCGAAGAAACAAAGAAAAGTTAAACAAGACAGAGACGGGGCTTTTGCCTCTCCCGGGGTTCGCCGGTTATCTCGCGAATTAAAAATCGACTTACAAACCATAAAAGGAACGGGCCCAAAAGGCCGCGTCACAAAAGAAGATATACATAGTTTTATTAGAAATAAAATGGAAGGGTTCGGCGGAAGACCCTACCGCCCTGGGCCAGAAATTGATTTTTCTCAATGGGGAAAAATTGCAACTCAAAAACTAACAAAAATCAAGGGCATAGTTGCCAGGCGCATGCAACAATCCTGGCAAACGATTCCACATGTTACACAATTTGACGAAGCAGACATTACAGACCTTCGTGCGCACAGACAAAAACTGAATAAGGATGCGGGCACCAAAAAACAAAAGGTAACCTTCCTGCCGTTTTTTATGAAAACAGTAGCAGAGCTCCTTAAGGAAATGCCAACATTTAACAGCTCCCTTGATTATAAAGGAGAAAATTTAATATTTAAACACTATTTCAATATTGGGTTCGCAGTTGATACGCCGGCAGGCCTAATGGTTCCTGTAGTAAGAGATGTAGATCAAAAAAACATCATCGAAATCTCTACTGAACTGCAAGACCTAAGCCAACGGGCTCGAGACAAGAAACTAAAACCAAGTGAATTAAAAGGGGGCACCTTTACGATTTCAAGCCTTGGTGGTATCGGCGGTACTTTTTTTACGCCCATTATTGATCCGCCGCAAGTGGCCATTTTAGGAATTTCAGAGAGCTGGTGGGAAAAAGTTTATGATCACAAAAACAAGACCACGCGCCTAAGGTATATTCTGCCATTTTCATTGTCATATGATCACCGTGTAATTGATGGAGCAGCCGCGGCAAGATTTACATCCAGATATGCAGAAACGCTGGCCAGCGCAGATAATTATAAATAATAGTTAAATGGCAAAAAAGACAAAAGCTGAGTTTGTCGTAATTGGCGCAGGGCCTGGAGGGTATACTGCCGCATTCCGCTTAGCTGATCTCGGGAAAAGAGTTTTATTGATTGATCGCGACCCAACATTGGGGGGCGTGTGTTTAAACCGTGGCTGTATTCCTTCTAAGGCCTTATTACATGTGTCGAAAATAATGAATGAAGCAAAAGAACTGTCAAAAGCGGGGGTGATTTTTGGGAAACCAAAAATTGATTTAGGCGCCCTTCGTAAACAAAAAGATAAAACCGTCAGGAGATTAGTTATGGGCTTGGACCAAATGGCCAAAGCCAGAAAAGTCGAAACACTAGAGGGGCATGCTGCCTTTAATTCTAACACAGAATTGATTGTTAAAACAGCCAACGAAACAATTAATGTTGCTTTTGAAAAATGTATTATAGCGGTTGGGTCTGTTTCTTTAGGGATTCCAGGAGTGCCAATGGACCACCCATCGGTGCTGACATCAAAAACCGCATTAGAATTAAAAGAGATTCCAGAAACAATGTTAGTAATTGGTGGGGGAGCAATAGGACTAGAGCTGGGCCAGGTATATGCCACGCTTGGCACAAAAGTAACCATTGTTGAGTTTATGCAAACCCTTATCCCCGCAGCAGATTTTGATATTGTTGAGCCACTTCGTAAAAAACTAGAAAGACAAGGAATCATAGTTTTACTCTCGTCTAGAGTGGAAAAAGTTGAAACAAAAGGAAAAAGCGCTTTAAGCGTATCAATTCAAAATGGAGAAAGAAACACAAAAAAGACGTTTGATCGGGTGCTGGTGGCCATTGGACGCACTCCAAATATAGATTTATTAAATCTAGAGAAAACAGGGGTTGCAACAGATGAATCTGGCTATGTCATGGTAGATGAATATCAGCGAACATCAATTGACACAATATTTGCTATTGGAGACATTGTAGGCAACCCAATGTTGGCTCACAAAGCCTCACACGAAGGAAAGGTGGCCGCAGAAGTGGCTGCGGGGAAACCGGCTGTGTTTGATGCGTCGGCAATTCCTAATGTGGTGTATACTGACCCAGAGGTCGCCTGGGCAGGGTTAACAGAAAAAGAAGCAAAAGAAATGGATATTGCATATAAAACTGGAGAATTCCCCTGGGCCGCAAGCGGGAAGGCAGCTATTCTTGGTGCTAGCGAAGGAAAAACAAAAATTTTGTTTGATTCAGACACCGAGAGAATACTAGGCATTGGTATTGTTGGGCCCGGAGCCGGAGATTTAATTGCAGAGGGAGCACTGGCAATTGAAATGGGGGCAGATGCAGAAGACATAGGCCTAACAGTTCATCCACACCCAACTATGAGTGAAACCATCGGTAATGCCTCAGAGATGGTAACCGGAACAGTAACAGATATTTATTTACAACATAAAAATTAACAGGAGGCTTATTATGAAAGCGACTCAATTATCACTTTTTTTTGTTTTTATTTTTTATGGCACAACAGTAGCCCCTGGGTATAGCCTTAATCAAAACCCGGGCCATACAAATGCGGTTGAAAAAGATTCTACAAAGAAACCAACAGAGTCTTTAGATCAAAAAATAAAAGGAATGATAATGTTTGGAGGGTTATTTACATTTTATCAGGACACTACAGATGGAAGTTTGTTTATGCTAATAGAAAAAACCCAGGTGGGTGAAGAATTTGTTTATTTTGTTCAGTCAGTAGATGGGGTCGTAGATGTTCGTTTTAATCGTGGATCTTATCGGAGAAGCCGGATTTTTTCTATACAAAAATATTTTAATAGAATAGAACTAGTTAATGAAAATTCGTCCTTTTATTTTGATCCGAGTAATGCCTTAAGCCGTGCGAAGAATGCTAACATAAGCCCCTCAATTATTGCTTCACAAAAAATAGTTGCAATAGATTCATTAAAAAACAAGTATTTAATAGAGGCAGATGGTCTCTTTTTAAGCGAAAACCTTCAACAAATTAAACCAACCCCACCCCCGGGGAACGAACAGAGCAAACGATTTAATCTTGGGAGCCTAAACAAAGAAAAGAGCAAGTATTTATTGGTTAAAAGTTATCCAATGAATTCAGATGTTATTGTGCAGTATGTTTATGATAATCCCGAGCCACAAGTGAGGGGAAGTAGTGGTATCACAGACCCACGCTCTGTTAACATTACGCTCAGGCATAGTTTTCTTGAAATGCCGGACAATGATTATACCCCGAGGTTTGAAGATCCCCGAATAGGATATTTTACGACTCAGGTTACTGATATGACTTCTACAAGCGTAACCCCCTATCGTGATCTGGTACACCGGTGGAATCTCAAAAAGAAAAACCCTGAAGAAGAACTGTCAGAACCAGAGAAACCGATTGTCTTCTGGATTGAAAATACAACCCCGACTGAATTCAGATCCGCAGTGGAAGAAGGTGTGTTGGCCTGGAATAAATCTTTTGAAAAAGCAGGGCTTATCAACGCAGTTCAAGTAAAAACACAACCAGATGATGCTGCATGGGATGCAGGGGATATTCGATATAATGTGTTGCGCTGGACATCTTCTCCAAACCCACCTTTTGGAGGATATGGACCAAGCTTTGTAAACCCGAGAACGGGTGAAATACTAGGCGCAGACATTATGCTGGAATATGTTTATTTCACAAACCGTGTAAAATATGATTTTCTATACAAATCAGAACCATTTGACAAGGATGTAAATAAATGTAGTGCGGGAGAATTCATTCATCAGGGAAATTTATTTGGAATGACTGCTCTAAATATTGGAAGCAATGTAGATTGGTTAAAAAAAGAACTAGTAAGGCAGTCTTTGATTCGACTGGTTCTTCATGAGGTTGGCCATACAATTGGGTTGAACCATAATTTCAAGTCCAGCCACCTTCACAACAATGTTGATGTTCACAACAAAGAGCTTACAGAGAAGGTTGGTCTTACAGGATCTGTTATGGATTATACTCCAGTAAACTTGTCGTTAGATACTGAAAAACAAGGACAATATTATTCAACTGTACCTGGTACTTATGATGATTGGGCTATTGAGTTTGGATATTCACACCCAGTTAAGGGTTTGGATCAGGAAAAACACAGATTAGATAAAATTCTTTCCCGGTCTTCTAGCCCGGAGCTTCTTTTTGGTAATGATGCTGATGATATGAGATCGCCAGGAAAGGGGATAGACCCGAGAGTAATGATAGGTGATATGTCAAACAACCCGATTGAATATTCAGAGAGAAGAATTGCATTAATAAATATTCTTATGGAAAGCCTGAGCAGGAAATATGGAATTGATGGAGAATCGTATCACAGGTTGAGAGATGCTTTTTATATTTTAATCAGAGAATATGGAAATTCAGTAACGACAGTTTCCCGGTTTGTTGGGGGTGTTTATGTTGATCGCTCTTTTGTTGGACAAGAAGGTGCCGGCTTACCGTATGAGCCAGTTTCCTATGAAACTCAAAAATATGCAATGTATGTTTTAGAGAATCTCTTGTTTTCACCAAAATCTTTTGAAATACCGGATGCTCTTGCTAATTATCTTCAACAGCAAAGGCGTGGTTTTAATTTTTATGGAAAAACAGAAGATCCAAAAATCCATGAAACAATACTGGGTATTCAAAAATCAGCTTTGAATCATTTAGTTCACGTAAATGTTTTAAAAAGACTAAGTGACTCACAGTTATATGGAAATGAATATACGCTCAATGAAATGTTGAGTGACCTGACAAACGCAGTGTTTCAGGAAGATTCAAAAACCGTGGTTAATACCTTTAGGCAAAATCTTCAGGCTGAATATGTCAATAGATTGATTACAATTTCAGGGCTGAAAAAAGAGTCTTCTTATGATTATTTATCACAAGCATCTGCCCTGAAAAATCTTAAAGATATTTTGAAATTAATTTCTAAGAGATCACGAACTAATTCGGAAACAAATATTCACCGCGATTTTTTAGAGCACAAAATATTGACGGCCCTTGATCATAAACAAAACAAGGGATAGCCCCTCCCCAAAAACCCTTGAGGTCATCGGAATTGCTGCTGTTACTGTGAACGGCTACATAGCAAGGCACAGCAGAGAAAAAATACTATGGTCTAAAGATCTGCCTTTATTTAAAAAACAAACTAAGAACTGTGCAGTTATTATGGGTTCAAATACGCATAAAACGCTGAGTGATGGTTTACCAGGTAGAAAAATGATTATTGTTAATAGAACAGATAATCCAGCGGATATTTTGAGAAGAATTGATCAAAAACGATGTTTTGTTATTGGGGGAGGAAAAACCTATTCAAAATTTTCTTCCTATTTAACCCATCTTTATTTAACGATTCACCCCCTGGTTTTTAAAAGAGGGATCAAATTGTTTACAAAACTTGAAAAGGAAATATCAATCTCTTTCGTTAGATTGGTTCCTGTTGTCGCAGAGGAAGGAATCTTCCAATTCCAATTTAAAGTTGAATAATCGATGAAACCAGGAAACAAACATTTGATTAAAACCCTTTTATTTCTTTTCTTTTTAGGGTTTTTTGGTTTTGTGATGATAAGGATATTCTTCACACAAGAATTGCCAGCATATGAGGGAACAGTCCCCATGACAAAAATAAAGGATACAGTAGAAGTGTTTACAGATCAATTTGGGGTTCCACATGTTTTTGCAAATAACGAAAAAGACCTGTTTTTAGTTGCAGGATATATTTCTGCTCGAGAAAGATTGTTTCAAATGTCCATGGTTTTAAATGCCGTTCGGGGAGAGTTGGCATCTATCTTGGGAGACGAATATCTTTCTGCAGATATTTATTTACGTACATGGAGGATTCATGATATTTCAAAAAAAATAACAGAAAAGATGGATTTGGAAACAAAAAAGATAATGGAATCCTTTTGTCAAGGAATCAACCTTTGGATCGACGAAACGAGAGACGACCTGCCCTTGGAGTTCCGAATTCTAGGCATAAAACCACAATACTGGCAACCATCTGATGTTGTTGGATATGCCCGGATGATGGCGCACGAGCTTCAATCTTCATGGAAAGCAGAAATTATTTATGGTGCTGTAGCACAGTTTTTTGGAATGAATAAGCTTGCGGAAATCTATCCAGGATATAGTGAAACACAACCAACAATATCAGAACACCTTAAAAAAGAAGAGACCAAAATCGTTTACAATAAAATTCTAGAAAACGAATTTTTTATTCGAGATATTTTACACTTTAGGTCACCAGACATCGGCTCTAACAGTTGGGTACTCTCTGGTGCATTGACCAAAACTGGGAAGCCCCTTTTGGCAAATGACCCTCATCTGGAGTTTGCTCAACCAGCAAGGTGGTATGAAATGCACCTAAAGGGAGGAAGGTTCAACGTTAGTGGTGTATGTATAGCAGGAATCCCGGTCCCCATTATCGGACAAAACGAAACATGTGCCTGGGGCTTTACTAACAGCATGGTAGATGACGTAGACTTTTTTATTGAAACAATGCATCCTGATAATCCAAACAAATATAAAAAAGGGGACGAATGGTTGGACGTAGAATTAATCAAGGAAACCATTCCCCTTAAAGAAGGAGCTGATACGACTGTTGTAATTAGAATGACACATCATGGTCCTATAATCAGCGATATTCATCCGCTTTTAAAAGGAGAAGAAACAGCAGTGTCAATAGCATGGACAGGGCACTGGATCACAAGTGAAATTGATGGATTTTTTAAACTTAATCTCATGAAAGACTGGGAGGACTTTACTGAAGCCACAAGCCTTTTTGGAGTTCCGGGGCAAAATATGATTTATGCAGATGTTCATGGGAATATAGGCTGGCGTGCTGCGGTGTATATACCTCTCCGGAAAAAGGGAGAAAGCCTGATACCAAGGCCAGGCCATGATCCCACATATGATTGGTTTGGAAAGGTGCCGTTTGTTGAAATGCCCTATTTGTTGAATCCAGAACGGGGCTACATTGTTACTGCAAACAACAAAACCATTGATAATACGTTTCCGTATTATATTTCTGGGCTTTGGGCTGACCCGAGCAGGGCTCAGCGGATTTTAGAAAGAGTTCAATCGCTTGATAAAGCCACTGTTAAAGACATGAAATCAATACAGTTAGATGTTACATCGCGCTTTGCCAGAGAAATAACCCCATATTTTTTAGCAACAGAGACCGGAACAGAAAGAAAAAATTTAAAAAAGGCCTATGGTCTGCTTAAAAACTGGAAAGGGGAGGAATCAATAAAATCTGCAGCGGCATTGTTATTTCATTCAGCAATAAACAAGCTGATTAGAAACATCTATGGTGATGAAATGGCTTTGCTTGGTGACCATTATTTAGAGGCGTTTATAGGATTAAAATATTTGCATTCAAGGAACTTGCGAGATATCTTAAAAAAAGATAAATCTTCTTGGTTTGATGATGTTCGGACGGAAAAATTTGTTGAATCCAGAGATGAAATCCTAAAAAGATCCTTGGAAGAGGCTGTGAATGAACTGGAAGAACGGGTTGGGCCTAACCCCAACAGCTGGGAGTGGGGGAATGAACACAGCTTGACCCATCCCCATGTTTTGGGAAAAATAAAGATATTAAACTGGTTGTTTAAATTTAATGTGGGCCCCTTCCTGTCCGGTGGATCAGACAAGACCCCCAATGCAGGCGGATACTCATTCAACAAACCATTCAAACAAACAGCAGGTGCCTCCATGCGTAGAATTGTAGACTTTAGCAACCTGAATGGAACAAATATGATTTTGCCCACAGGACAGTCTGGTCTTTATAACAGTCCGCACTATCGTGACCAGGCAAAGCTTTATCATTTTGGAAAGTACAGGATCACTACGTTTGATGAAAAATTTATTAGAGAAAGCAACAATTATAAACGCTTGGTTTTAGTTCCAGAGCAATAATTGTGGGCCTGGTTTTTACAATTATTGCGATAGCTGTAGTTATCAGATATATGTTCTTCTGGGAACCTGTGGATACAAAAAATATTTTTGGTTCATCGCCACTATTGATAGCCCACAGAGGAACACCGTTTACCATTCCCGAAAACACCCTAGAATCACTCAAAAATGCAATTAACATAGGTTTCGAGGCTATAGAGGTTGATGTATGTAGCACGAAGGACAAAGTAGTTGTATGTTCACATAATATTGATTTAGAAAGAGAAACAAACGGACAAGGGTTTCTTGATGAGACAAACTATGAAAAAGTAAGACTGGTGAAAACAGGCATTTATTCTCACCCAAGTAAAACCAGTGAAATACCCACACTATATAATGTGATAAAAAAACTTCCTCCAAATATTTTAGTGAACATTGAAATAAAACCAGCCAACCTGTGGAACATTGGTACTGCAGTAAGGGTAGCCAAGATGATAAAGTCAAAAAAGATTACTCAAAAAACAATTATATCAACATTTAATCCAGCTGCTCTTTGGGCTGTGAAACTGTTTGCACCAAAAATTATTACAGGATATTTATTTACGACAACAAAACACCTTTGGGCAATAAACCTTTTCCACCCGGATTGTCTTCATCCTGAGGGCGGCATAGTAACTAGGGCGCTCGTAAACCAAGCCCACAAACGGGGACAGGCGGTGAATGTGTGGACCGTTGATAGCAGTCCGGGAAAGCGTTGGCTTAAAAAATTAAATGTGGATGGTATTATTACAAATTATTATTCACCCGGTTAATGTTTAAAACATCTCGTTCCGGTAAAGATCATGGCAATGCCATATTCGTCACAGGCATCGATCACCTCCTGGTCCCTGATGGACCCGCCCGGCTGTATGACCACCTTAATTTCTGAATCTTTAATGGCGTCAATGCTATCCCGAAAAGGGAAGAAAGCATCGGATGCCAATACCCCTCCCTTCAAGTTTTTTCCGCCTTTTCTTAAGGCCATGTGAACCGCGTCCACGCGACTTACCTGACCAGCTCCGATCCCCACGGTTGTGTTGTCTTTTGCAATCAGGATGCCGTTGGACTTGGCATGGCGAAGAACTTTCCACGTAAACAAAGCAGTGTTAATTTCAGCATCTGTTGGTTGTTTTTCGGTCACCAGCGTTAGGTCTTTTTTGGTAAGAATTTTTGTGTCCACGTTCTGAACCAACAGACCGCCATCTATATTCCGCACTTCCATCTTTTTAGTGCGTTTCCCGAATTTTCCAATTTCTAATACGCGCAGATTCTTTTTCTTTTTAAAAATTTCTAAAGCTTCCGGATCAAAACTGGGCGCCAATACAATTTCCACAAAAACAGAAGTGATGGCTTCCGCAACTGCTATAGTGCAGGTACGGTTGAAGGCAATGATTCCGCCAAAAGCAGAGAGAGAATCAGCGTTAAAGGCACGGGTATACACATTTAGAAGAGCACCGCCAACGGCTACACCACAGGGGTTGGAATGTTTAACCACAACACAAGCGCATTCATCAAATTCTTTTACGCAGGCCAAGGCGCCGTCCGCATCCATTATATTATTGTAAGAGAGCTGTTTGCCTTGGTGAATCGTTGCATTCAGAATGTTGGGCTCATTATTCCCGGGGATTTTGTAGGAAGCGGCGAATTGATGCGGGTTTTCCCCGTAGCGCATTTTAGAATGTTTTTTAAAGGTTATGGAAAAATCATCTGATAGGTTTTTATTCTTCAAATAATTATGAATGATAGTATCGTACTGGGCCGCGCGCCCAAATGCTTTAGCCGATAATTTTTGCCGCGTCTCGTATAAAACCTCACCCGATTCCAACTCATCAATGATCATAGAATAATCTGCAGGATCCACCGCAACACAGGCCCAGCCTAAATTTTTTGCGGCGGATCGGATCATAGTTGGACCGCCGACATCTACATTTTCTAACGCCAAAGCCAGGTCGCAGTCTTCCCGCGAAATGGTTTCTGAAAAAGGATAAAGATTACACACCACAAGGTCGATCCATTGAATTTGATTCGCAACAGCATCCTTACTGTGTTTATCCCGCAGGCCAAGAATTCCACCTTCAACCTTGGGATTGATTGTTTTTATGCGACCATCCATAATTTCCGGGAATTGGGTATATTCGCTCACATCAGTGACGGAAATATTTGAATCCCGCAGTGTCTTTGCCGTTCCACCGGTGGACAAAATTTCAACACCGAGATTGTGTAAAGATTGAGCAAGCTCCACAACACCTGTTTTGTCAAATACGGAAATGAGCGCTCGCTTAATTTTTATTGGGTTTTGATTTAAAGCAGGATTATTTAACATGGGAATTGTTTTGTATTAATTGTATTGCTTCTATAAAAGCTTCGCCTTCCAATTGTTGTACTTTTGTTTTCAGTGTGTCCACCGTATCATCAAAAGCCACCGCACATTTTTTCTGAATTAAAATCGGACCTCTATCTACCTCCTCGGTGACAAAATGTATCGTACAGCCCGTTTCTGTATCTCCGTTTTTTAATACTTCTTCATGGACATTGGTATCCATTCCGCCGGCGTATTTCGGCAAAAGTGAAGGATGGACGTTCAACAATTTGTTCTGCCACTTCCAGCAAAATTCTTCTGAAAGAATCCGCATAAAACCAATGAGTAGCGCCAGATTAACACCGTGTTCCTGAAGAACGGCTGTCATTTCAACGTCAAATTCTTTCCGAGATTTTCCTTTAGGTGAAATAAACACTGCCGGCACATTATGATTCTCCGCCCTCTCAAGGATATAAGCATTTTTCTGATTGGACAGCACCACCGACACTTCCGCATTTAATTCACCCGACCCAATGGCATCCAGAACAACCTGCAAATCCGTCCCATTTGTTGAACCGATAACACCTAAGTTTATCATCGTAATAAATTCATATGGTTAATACGTTTCTGAACAACCTCATCCGTCCCAATATCTGTCCTGTGAAACAATGGCCCCTTAATAGACGACACTTCTTTTTCCGCGAGAGTTTCTGCTTCAGAAATAGAATCAGCCACCCCCACCACAGCCACGGTTCGGCTACCAGCTTCCACCAATTGTCCATTTTGAATATCAACCGAAGCGTAAAACAATCCATTAGGATTAGAAATACCGGAAACATCGATGGGTTCACCTTTCACGGGACTGACCGGATAGCCTTCCGGGACAGCATATTTGCACACAGTGGCCTTGTTCGCAAATTTGGCATCAACTTGATCCAGTGTGCCATTGGAAATGCCGTAACAAATATCAATAAAGTCAGATTCTAAAAGCGCCAGCACATTCATGGCTTCCGGATCTCCAAATCGGGCGTTATATTCAATCAGCTTTACACCCTTTGCTGTGGACATAAATCCACCATAAAGAATGCCTTTGTATTGTTCGCCAAACTTATCTTTTACTGCCTTGGCGGTTTTAATATTGATCTCATGGGCTTCTGTAATATCATCATGCGATAAAAAAGGGAGCGAGTGGTTTGCATCGGAATAAGTTCCCATTCCACCGGTATTTGGGCCCGTGTCCCCTTCATAAGCCCGTTTGTGATCCTGGATGGCAGGCATATGTTTTAATGTATTGCCATCACAAAAACTCATCAGTGAAAATTCTTCTCCAATAAGTTTTTCTTCAATGACGAACTTTCCACTTTTGTCTACCAATTCTTGGCAACAAGCCAATGCTTTTTCGTGGGAATGCAAATGATCTCCGGACACTTTTACACCTTTACCGCCGGCAAGTCCATCGTACTTTACTACATAATTTTCGCCCAACATATTTAAGAATTTTTCCACGCCATCCATAGAACAAAACGTTTCATATTTCGGACTACTGGGGATGTCATATTCTTTCAATAAATTTCGTGTAAAGGCTTTAGATGTTTCCAGTCGGGCCAAATCTTTTTTAGGCCCCACCACCTTTACGCCGGCATTCCACAATGCATTGGCAACACCATTCGCCAAGGGGTTTTCCGGTCCAATAATGGCCAAAACACAGCCTGTTTCTTGAGAGTAACTCACTACAAATTTTGGATCATTAATATTTCCTACTGTGAGTTTATCGCAAAGTTCAGAAATGCCTGGATTCATATTAGTTGCGAGACAGTAGATTTCTTTTTTTTGGGGTGAGCGATTCAAAGCGCGGGCGATGGCATGTTCACGAGCGCCGGAACCAATGACTAATATTTTATGTACCATTCCGATCATTATTCCGCATGGTTTCCATTTCAGTTATCTTGGAATCATCAATGTCATTGGCGACATAATTCCCATTCAGGCAGGCCATGCAGGGCGTATCAATATGGTGGTCACCTTTCCGGGTTACTGCTTCCACCAAATCATCGATTCGTTGGTAGAGCAGGGCGTCCACTTCCAGGTATTCCTCAATTTCCTCTTCGTCCATGTTTCCGGCGATGAGCTCTCCTTTGGTTGGCATATCCACACCATAAAAACAAGGCGATTTCACAGGGGGGCATGCCACGGCAAAATACACTTCTTTGGCGCCGAAGTCTTTCAGCATACGAACGATCTCGCGGCTGGTGTTTCCGCGGACGATGCTATCATCCATGATGAGCACTTTTTTTTCGCGGATTTCTAATTCCTGCGGCACGAGTTTGTATTTCAGAGATTTTTTCCGCTCTGCCTGTCCAGGCATGATGAAGGTTCGGCCGATGAAGGTGTTTTTGTACAGCCCCTCCGAATAGCGCACACCCAACTCATGGGCAAAGGACAAAGCCGATGTGTTGGCGGTGCTGGGGGCAGGGATGACAATGTCCGGCGTTTTGTCGGGATATTTTTTCTTCCATGTTTCTGCCAGGTTTTGCCCCATCCGAAGACGGGATCGATACACACTCACATCATTCAAGGTAGCGTCCGGCCGGGCGAAATATACATATTCAAAAATGCAGGGATTAAATTCCTTCTTCACAAGACGCCTGCTGAAGACTTCACCTTCTTCCGAGACATAAATAAGCTCGCCGGGCAGCACTGTGCCTTTAGGTTCGTATCCAAGGGCGTAAAACATAGTATTTTCAGAAGCAAAAATGTAATCCTTTCCGCCATTTCCATTAGATCTTTCGCCCTTTACTAGGGGGCGAATGCCCTGGGGGTCACGGAAAACAACGAGCCCTTTGCCGATGATAATGGAGGTAACTGAATAGGCGCCCTTCACTTTATTAAATATATTGGTAGCTGCCTCACAAAGCAGCTCAAAGAATTCTTCATTAGTTTGTGGTGGAATATCCTGATGCAATTCATCGGCGAAAAGATGAAGCAGAACTTCCGAATCACTGGTGGTGTTTAAATATCGCGTTTCTTCTTTAGTTACTTCTGCCGCCAATTCATTATAGTTAGTGAGGTTTCCATTGTGACCTAGGGCTATGCCGTAAGGTACGGATGTCCAGAAGGGCTGGACTTCTCCGTGGCTAAATCCGCCGTGAGTGGGATAGCGATTGTGAGAAATACCAATATTCCCCGTAAGTAGTTTTATATTCTCTTTGCTAAAAATTTCTTTGGCGAGTCCCATGCCCTTTTCTTTATGCATGCGGTCGTCATAGGTCATTATGCCGGCGGCGTCTTGCCCCCGATGTTGCAGGTGGATGATACTGTCATAGAGTTCTGCTGCGACAGGTTTATGGGAATAAATACCCGCTATACCGCACATTAGATAAGATCCACTAATTTGGGCGCAAGGCCGATGTAGCTTGACGGAGTCAGGTTCATTAATGTTTGTTTATCTTCTTCTGGTATCTTCAGTCCAGATACAAATTTTGCCAGGGACTCTGTGTTTATGGATTGCCCGCGG